>Ga0302320_10005668_pt1 | contig 27928 bp, 25 predicted proteins | sample Bog_T0_3_FD_202130 | JGI IMG/M metagenome (GOLD analysis project Ga0302320, IMG submission 202130) | Peat permafrost microbial communities from Stordalen Mire near Abisko, Sweden - Bog_T0_3 | ecosystem: Environmental > Terrestrial > Soil > Wetlands > Peat | place: Sweden: Abisko, Stordalen Mire...
GCCTCCGCGTCATCGCCCAGTGCGGCTAACTCAACCCACCAACCCAACCCTCAAACCCATTCGTCCACACTCCGTGCCCCAATCTTTGGTGTAGACCCCGCTTATAGCCACTTGTTTAAAGTGGCGGAGAGAGGGGGATTCGAACCCCCGGTACGGTTTTACCCGTACAACGGTTTAGCAAACCGTCCCTTTCGGCCACTCAGGCACCTCTCCGTTTCCAAGGGTTGCAGCCAATGCTCTAGCCTTCCCTAGGGCAAGGCAGTATTTCGGCAGGCGGCGCCTGAAGTTGGGTGAGTGGGCTCCCCGGAACGGGTATTGAGCGTCAGGGCTTTGCGGCGCCCTCGCCCGTCAAATTCGTGGCCTTGGATGCCTCGGCTTCGACAGGCCTTTCCCCTTCTGCGATGGCCGCGATGCCTGTCTTTCCAGCAATGCCGTCGAACGCATCGGAAAGCATCTGGAGGACCTCGGACTTGGGTGCGTATTTTAAGACGTATCCCTCGGCACCCAGTTCACGGGCGCGATCCATCGTTTTTAGCGTCCCCTGCGCGGAGACGATAATCACATGGATGTCCGCACGTGCGGCCTTGAGCTTCGCTAGGACATCGAGTCCGTCAAGCCGAGGGAGGTTGATGTCCAGGAGCACCACGTCGGGCTTGTTCGCCGCCGCCTTGTCGAGGGCATCCGAGCCATCGACGGCCTCCCACACGGTTTTAATCCCAAGCTGCTTCAGGAAGCCCCGGAGCAGCACGAGCACGTGGGGTTCGTCGTCGACAATCAGCGCGGTGACCGGTCGTGGCATTGCTTGAGGCCTGTTATCGAAAACGGTTTCCGACGGTGTAATCTTTAGCACGCGGCTAAGGTATGCGGTGAGCGGGTACTGGCGCTTCCTATCTGGTCAGGTTATCGAGCTAAGAGCAGCACCGCCGCAAAAGTTGCGGCGGACAGGGGACCCAGCGCGTTCGCGTCTGTTCGTCATAAATCGTTTCCGTCACTAAGGTAACAATGGCCTGGCGGTAAATTACTTGGCTAAGCAAATTGTCTCACTCACCCACCCAGGTCCGGTCCATTTCACTGGTTCCGAGCCAATGAGCCCGGGGGCACCAGAGCAAGGCAGTATTTGGGAAAGCCAACAGGGATGAACCAAGCGCGGGGCCGCCGATCGCACCCGTGCTAAGCGATCGCAACGCAGGGACGAACACGGGCCAGCGGTAAAGGCCCGTAAGGGGGGCAACGACCTGCCCGTCATCAACCTACGGTGCTAAATGTTAGGGCGTACTGAATTTCGGGGGATTCTACGTCGGGGGATTCTACGGCTGAAGCACCCCAATATATTGGGATTCAAGCCGCCAACCGTTCCTGGGTGCGCGCCGTCTATAAGCAACCTGTGGAGGCCCGGTGGGTTGCCTATTAGTATCTCGCTTGAAGACGACTAAACTGAATGCGCCCTCCGCCGACCCATTTTTCAAAGACTCTCTCCGCGGTTTGAGGATTGTCTCGAGTCGCACAAGCGGTCAGACGGGAGCCTGTCATGACTAGCCCGTCGCCCAACGGTCCGCATATTTGGCTGAGGGCGGAACACAGTTGGACGGGCGAGAAGGCGCTGGTCCCCGCTGACACCTGCTACCGGATCCTTAACCAGGTCACATGGGTATTCGCCGCCGTGAACCTGTATACGTTGGCCATAACGTATTCGCAGGTTTTCGAGGCGCTTAAATTTAATCCGGTATATTGGATTTTTTGCGCCGCACACCTGAGCATTGTCCCCGTGGCGCTCTTTAAGGGATGGCCGTTCAACTTGCGTTTCCAAATCCTGATTGCCGACATCTTTGTTACCTTTACGATAGTCGGGTTGGCCGTGGGAATCCCGCCAAGTTGGGCGTTCGTAGTGATCGTGCTCGTGAGCCTCGTGAGCCTCTTCTACGGCGTGAGAGCCGGAATGGTGGCAATCGCAGCGGTCCTCGTGTTGCATTTGGTGATCGCCTGGGGCTGGGTCACGGGCCGGCTCCCGGTGTTTCTCTTAAAGAGTGAAGGTGCTGGACTGCTTGACCTGGTCTCGCCGCGGACTTGGGCGCGTGTCCTCGTCGTATGTGCCGGGTACCTTGCGATCGTGGTGGCCCTCATGCGCAATGTGCTGAGCAACCTGAACAGCGCCTTGGGCACGGCCACAAGCACCCTCCGACAGCTCTCGATCGAACAGGAGCACCGGGCGCGCGCGGAGGAGGCCCGGACGATCGTCGAGCGCTCCGCCCGCGAGGCGCAGAAATTTGAGGCACTGGGACGGCTGGCCGGCGGCGTGGCCCACGATTTCAACAATGCACTGTGCGTCATGAAGTGCTGGAGCAGCTACCTTCTCGAGGTGTCGACGGATGAGGAGGTGCGCAACGCGATGAATGAGATCAAGCGATCGACCGAGAATGCCGAGCATTTGACGCAGCATCTCCTGGCCTTCAGCCGCTCGGAGAAGGGCAAGCGCGAGGTCTCCGACCTGGCCGATGTCGTAAGCCACGAGTGCCGCACGCTGCGCCGGCTGCTCCCAAAGAACATCGTGGTGACGGAGGAGGTCGAGGGGCCGATCCATGTGCCTCTCGGAAAGGGCCAGATGCAGGAGATCATCCTGAACCTCGCGATCAATGCACGAGACGCCATGCCGGACGGCGGGGCCCTCCTGGTCCAAGCCGGTATCGAAACTCTCGAGGTTTCGACAAAGGTGCTGCCCACCGGCACCTATGCTCGGCTCACGGTCTCCGACACCGGGATCGGCATGGACGAAACCACCATAGCCCGGGTCTATGAGCCCTTCTTTACCACCAAGCCCGAGGGAAAAGGGACCGGACTCGGGCTTTCCATGGTCTACGGCTTGGTCTCCGGGGCCGGGGGATCGATCTCAATCAGGAGCGAGCCCGGGAAGGGCTCCGTGTTCACGATCCTTCTTCCCCCGGCCACAGCCGAGGCCGAGCACCACGAGGATCGTCTCGCACCAGGGGTTACCCCGATGCGCTGCAGGGCGCTGGTGTTGGACTCGAAGCCCGAGATCGGCTCCCTTATCGAGAGGATCCTAGCGCGCGACGGCTTCCCCACCCTCTGGGTTAAGTCGGCGGCTGCGGCCTTCGAGGCGCTGGAATCCCACGGGGATCCGGTGGGCCTTCTGGTCATCCAGGGTACGACACCTGGGCTCTCGACGTTGGAAATCATCGTCCATGCCCGCGCCAAGAACCCCGGCTGCCGCGTCGTGATCGTTTCGGCCCCGGCAATGGACCAGGGCCTATTGGACGGCGTGAACGACGGCCTGTACCACCTGCTCTCAAAGCCGTTTGAGGCCGAACGCCTTCGCGCCGTGGTTGCCACGGCGTTGACCGCCGAGCCGAGAAAGCCCAAGGGGCTCGAATCAACCGGGTAAGAGAAAAAGGGCGCTGCCCTCCGGCAACGCCTCCGCTACCTAGGACTCGTCGTCCGCCTCGGGCTCCGTGTCCTCGCGGCAGTCGCTGATCACGCGAAGCCAGATCTCCCGAAGGTCGAAGAGCCGGATCCGCATGTCGTCGCGCAGCTCCCGGATCGCCTCGATGCCGTCAGCCTCCGCGGTGCCCACGACTGCAAAGCAGGCGTTGAGCGCGGCGAGCGCCCTCTTAAAGAGGCAGATCGCCATCGCGTAGTCCCCAAAGTCCAGGGCGTGGATCGCCATCACCGCCTGTTCCTCGCACCGGTGCAGCGACGAGAGGAACGTGACAGAGAGGTGCTGCGGGATCTTTCCCGGCGACAGGCTCGTGAGTTCCCAGGACCGGCGCAGGCTAAGGAAGAGGGCCTTTGTCGCGATGTAGACCGGGTTCTTCTGGAGCGTGTAGATCTCGTCCGAGAAAAGCACTTTCTCCGGGCTCTCGCGCTCCTCGGCTTCCTCGGCGTCCGCGCGGTCCCATCCCATCTTGTCGGCCACCTCGTCGATCCTTTCGGGGCCCGGCTTCAGGGACTCATAGAAGCCCAGGTAGCGGTGTATGGCGCTCTCCTGCTCCCTGAGATAGACCTCCCAGTCAAATTCGTTCCAAGCAAGATCACCGTTCTCTTCCCACTCGTTTTCCGAGAGGTTGTCAGAATCGAAATCGCTCATCTGTTGCCGGGGACTGTCGCGCAGAATCCCCCGGTAGGCAAATAAATTAATCCCCGGGATCGGATCCGGAGCCGGCCGGGAGTTTGTGTGTTGAAGGGGCCCAACGGTAGAGCCTAAGCTCAGCGGATTCCATGCCAGAGACCCATCATGAGACCGCATTCTTCACCGGGCGCGTCCAGGGCGTCGGTTTCCGCTACGCCGCGCTCCAGGTCGCCAGGGAGTTCGAGGTCTCCGGCTACGTGTGCAACTTGCCGGATGGCAGGGTGAAACTCGAGGCCGAGGGGGCCAAGGACGAGGTCGGCTCATTCATAGCCGCGGTCGAGGAGCGGATGCATGGCTATATCCGCAAGGTGGAGCGCCTCTCGGACCTGCGCGTGCCCCAGTTCCAGGGGTTCTCCATCACGTGACAGCCGCACCCGAAGTGCCGAATCCCCTGCGGGTGTGGGTCTCGGCGATGCGGCCAAGGACGCTCCCGGCGGCCATTTCCCCGGTCATCGTGGGCTCGGCGATCGCTGCCCATGACCATCGCTTCAACCCGGCGGCCGCCTCCCTCTGCGCAGTGTTCGCCCTCCTTGTCCAGGTCGGCACCAACTTTGCGAACGACTACTACGATTTCGTCCATGGCGCGGACACCTCGAGCCGGATAGGACCCCGCCGGGCGGTCGCCTCCGGGCTTGTCAGCCCGGCAGCCATGCGCCGGGCGATGGCAGGTGTGTTTGCGGCAGCGTTCCTTTCGGGACTTGGGCTCATCCACTGGGGCGGCCCCTGGATGCTCGCCGTGGGCCTTGCGAGCATCGCCTGCGGCGTGGCCTACACGGGTGGCCCCTTTCCCCTGGCCTACCACGGGCTCGGGGACGTGTTCGTCTTCATCTTCTTTGGGCTGGTCGCCGTCACGGTCACCTATTTCGTGCAGGCACTCCGGGTGTCCGCGCACGCGCTGCTCGCCGGTGCGTCCATGGGCCTATTGTCAGCCAACATACTCCTGGTAAATAACTACCGGGACATGGAGACCGACGCTGCAGCGGGCAAGAAAACGCTCGTGGTCCGATTCGGCCGGGAGTTTGCGCGGGCGCAGTTCGCCGTTTCGCTGGCGGCCGCTCTTGCCATCGCCGTCGTGTTTGCCGCGACGGGCTACGGACTGGGATGCCTCCTGCCGCTCCTCCTCCTCCCCGTGGCGATGGCACACTTAAAGAGGCTTACGCCTGCCGGGACGCCACCCCAACTTGTGGCGCTCCTGGGCGACACGGCCAAGCTCATGGCGGCCTATGCCGTGCTTTTTGCAGTGGGGATTCTTATCTAAGGACCTAGGGGCCTTAGATTTGGGCAGCGAGCTTTGTCTTAAGCGCCGCCTTGGGCAGGAGACCCACGATCTGCTCGATCACGCGCCCGCCCTTGAAGATGAGCATGGTCGGTATCGCCCGGATGCCATATTCGGCGGCAATGGCCTCATTCTCGTCGATGTTCACCTTTGCAATCGAGATCTTGCCGTCAAACTCGGTGGCGAGCTCGTCCAGCACGGGGGCGATCGCCTTGCACGGGCCGCACCAGGGCGCCCAGAAGTCAACGAGCATGGGGGTCGCAGACGTGGCGACGGCATTCTTGAACGTTTCGGTGGTAAGGGCGGTGATCTTGTCGGACATCGGTTCGTAGGTTATGTGGTTAAGGGTGGAAATGCAAATAGGCCCTAGCGGGGAGCCGCCTTCTTGATGATCTCCGCGAGCTCCCTCGGCCGGACCTCCGCGAGGTGCTTGCCGCGCTGCTTGAGCTCCTCGAAGGTCTTCACGACCGTCTCTGTCATGCGCTCGTGGGTCTCGGCCGAGCCTCCCACAATCGCGAACTGCTCGCCCGTGGTGACGCGCTTGTGTCCGTCATCATTGTCAAGGCCGAGGCCAATCAGGGCAGCCGGACCCCGCTTTGGTTTCTTTTTGCTCACAATTCCACCGTGGCGCCGTCGGCGTTTGTTTCAAGCGGCTTTTCGTCGGGAGCCGCCTCGCAGACGATGTCCGTGAAGGCCTCGTTCTGGCGGAGGCGCATCTTGCTCAGGCGCGTGAGCTCAAGGACGGCCAGGAACGTCGCGACGAGCCTCCTCAGCGAGACGCCCGTGTCGAACAGGCTAGAGAACACAAAGGTCTTCTCGGACTGCATGCGCTCGAGGAGCCACTCCATCTGGTCGGACACCGTCACCACCTCGTCATGGATCTCACCGACGACAAGCTTCTCGGCGAGCCTTCTAAGGACCTGGTTAAAGGTGTTCCAAAGCTCGATCCGGCTCACGCCCCGCAGGGGCCGGTCCAGGGTGTCGGCGGCCCGGTTGGAAAGCTGGCGCTCCATCAGGTCGCGCTGGAGCCTGGCCATCTCGGCAAGGCGCAGGGAGGCATCCTTGAACTTCTTGTACTGGAGGAGCTGGTGGACGAGCTCCCAACGCGGGTCCATGCCGTCCTCGGCATCGGCGTCGGGGTCCACGGCGTGCTGTCCCTTCGGCAGGAGCATGCGGCTTTTTATCTCCATTAGTGAAGCTGCCATCACGAAAAACTCCCCTGCTACCTCAAGGTCCAGCTGCTGCATCGACCGAAGGACCGCCACGTACTGCTTTGTGACCGACTCGATGGGTATGTCGTAGATGTCGATCTCGTTCTTGCGTATGAGGAATAGCAGCAGGTCGAGCGGTCCTTCAAAGACTTGCAGCTTTATGCGTAGATCGGCTTCGGGCAGCACAGTTTGGAGTGTTGGAAAGGGTCCCCTGGGGTGGCGACCTTTTTCTCGAACGAACGTGAACGATTGACAGGCCCGTTGGTGAGGCCTTGGAATCTTCCTTCCGTGCACGGCGTCTACCGTGCGTTTTTTTAAATACACAAACACCCCCATGCCTGCAAAATCCAAGTCCAAGAAGGCCAGCTCGAAGGCCTCACCAAGGAAATCAGCCTCATCCAAGGCTCCCAAGTACGTCTATACGTGGGGCGCCGGGAAGGCCGACGGCAACGGCGGGATGAAGCCGCTGCTGGGCGGCAAGGGCGCAAACCTTGCCGAGATGACCCGCATCGGGCTGCCGGTGCCCGCAGGTTTCACCATCACGACGGAGGTCTGCACCTATTTTTACGCGAACAAGCGCACCTACCCGAAGTCCCTGCAGGCCGAGATGGAGAACGGCATGCGGAACGTGGAGAAGATCATGGGCTACAGGTTCGGCGACTCCGTCGGCTTCCCGCTGCTGGTCTCCGTCCGTTCGGGCGCCCGCGACTCCATGCCCGGGATGATGGACACGATCCTCAACCTCGGTTTGAACGACCAGACGGTCCTCTCCCTGGCTAAGGCGACCAAGAACGAGCGCTTCGCATGGGACTGCTACCGCCGCTTTATCCAGATGTACGGCGACGTCGTTCTCGGCGTGCAGAAGAAGGAAGGCGAGGACCATGAGCCGTTCGAGACCGTGATCGAGGGCTACAAGCACGAGAAGTACCACGAAAACATCGAGGACTCGAAGCTGACCGCCGCCGACCAGCAGGAGCTGGTCGTCCGCTTCAAGGCCCTTGTCCTCGAGCGCTCGGGCAAGGTCTTCCCGAACAACCCCTGGGACCAGCTCCGCGGCGCCGCGGGCGCAGTCTTTGGCTCGTGGATGAACGACCGCGCGATCGTATACCGCCGCAAGTACAACATCCCCACCGAGTGGGGCACGGCCGTAAACGTCCAAGCGATGGTCTACGGCAATACAGGCGACACGTCGGGCTCCGGAGTCGCGTTCACGCGCAACCCGGCCAACGGCACCAATGAGTTCTACGGCGAGTTCCTGATCAACGCGCAGGGCGAGGACGTCGTGGCCGGTGTCCGCACGCCCGAGCCCGTCCTCAAGTTGAAGGACCAGATGCCCAAGTCCTACGCCGAGCTCCTGAGGGTCCGCGCGATCCTCGAGAAGCACTTCAAGGACGTCCAGGACATCGAGTTCACGATCCAGGACGGCAAGCTCTACATGCTCCAGACCCGAAACGGGAAGCGCACCGCGATGGCGGCGCTCAAGTTCTCGATCGATATGGTGAAGGAGAAGCTGATCGACTGGAAGACCGCCATCCTGAGGAACCCGGCCGACCAGCTGGAACAGCTCCTGGCCCCGGTGTTTGACCTTGCTGATGTGAAGAAAGCCACCGTCATCGCGACGGGCCTGCCCGCCGGACCCGGCGCGGCCACGGGAAAGGTCTTCTTCAACGCCGACCGTGCCGTCGAGGCGGAGAAGCGCGGCGAGAAGGCCCTCCTGGTCCGCATCGAGACCTCGCCCGAGGACCTCCGCGGCATGATCGCCGCCGAAGGCATCCTGACCGCCCGCGGGGGTGTCTCCTCCCACGCGGCGCTCGTCGCCCGCCAGATGGGCAAGGTGTGCGTGTGCGGCGCGGCCGCCCTCCACATCGACTACGACAAGAAGACCGTGTCGGTCGCGGGGCAGACCTTCAACGAGGGTGACTTCCTCTCGATCGACGGGACGCTCGGCGTCGTCTATGCCGGCCAGATCAAGACGGCGCCCTCCGAGATCGTCGCGGGGCTCGTCCACGGCGACAAGGCGGCCCAGGCCACCGAGAAGTTCAAGAACTACAGCCAGCTGATGAAGTGGTGCTCGCAGGCCACGCGTCTCTCTGTCCGCACCAACGCCGACACGCCGGAGCAGACGCAGAACGCGCTCGCGTTCGGCGCCGTCGGCATTGGGCTCACCCGCACCGAGCACATGTTCTTCGAGGGCGACCGCATCGACGCGATGCGCGAGATGATCCTGGCGGACACCACGGCCGACCGCGAGGCGGCCCTGGCGAAGCTCCTCCCCTACCAGAAGGCCGACTTCTATGGGATCTTCAAGGCGCTGAAGGGCCTGCCGGCCACGATTCGCTTCCTCGACCCCCCCCTGCACGAGTTCCTGCCGAACTCGGCCGAGTCGCAGCTCGACCTGGCCAAGAAGCTCGGCATCCCCGTCGAGAAGATCATCAACCGGGTCCACGAGCTCCATGAGTTCAACCCCATGCTCGGCTTCCGCGGCTGCCGCCTCGGGATCAAGTACCCCGAGATCACGGCCATGCAGGCGCGCGCCGTCTTCGAGGCGGCCGCCGATGCGACCAAGGACGGCTTCAAGGCGAAGCCGGAGGTCATGATCCCGCTCGTCGGGTTCAAGCGCGAACTGGACCTGCAGGTCGCCATCGTCCACGACGTGGCCAAGAGGGTCCAGGCCGAGAAGAAGACCAAGCTCACCTACTCGGTCGGCACGATGATCGAGATCCCGCGCGGCGCCTTGACCGCCGACGAGATCGCCGAGACCGCCGAGTTCTTCAGCTTCGGCACCAACGACCTCACGCAGACCTGCCTTGGCATGTCGCGTGATGACTCGGGCTCGTTCCTCGGCGCCTACCAGGAGGCGGAGATCTTCAAGAAGAACCCCTTCGCCTCGATCGACCAGACGGGCGTCGGCCAGCTCATGAAGATCGCCATCGAGAAGGGCTCGAAGACCCGCCCGGGGATCAAGCTCGGCATCTGCGGTGAGCATGGTGGCGATCCGGACTCGGTTAAGTTCTGCCACCGCTTGGGGCTCTCCTATGTGTCGTGCAGCCCCTACCGGGTTCCCGTCGCCCGGCTCGCTGCCGCGCAGGCTGCGGTGGCCGACCTCCAGGCCAAGAAGAAGTAAGCCCGACTCGGTGGAGTGACCGCCCGCACGGAACGCTCTGGCGGTCTCTCCCCGCGTCAGTGGAAGTCAGGCGCCGCGGCCTGGCTCGGCTGGCTCTTCGACGGACTCGAGCTTCACCTCTACACCCTGGTAGCGACGCCGCTGGTAGTGCACCTGCTAGGTGCCGCCAGCAGCGCCGACCCGGCGGTGAAGGAGAAGAGCGCCTACATCCAGGCCGCGTTCCTGGTGGGCTGGGCCCTGGGCGGGGCCTTCTTCGGACGCCTGGGCGACCGCATCGGGCGCAGCCGCGCCCTGTCGCTAACGATCCTCACCTATGCCCTCTGCACGGGGCTCTGCGCGACGGCGCAGACCTGGAGTCAGTTGATGCTCTTTAGGTTCCTGGCGGCCCTGGGGATTGGAGGCGAGTGGGCGGTGGGCGCCGCCCTTCTTGCGGAGACCTGGCCGGTGGATTGGCGGCCCTGGCTCTCGGCGGTCCTCCAGAGCGCGGTGAACCTGGGGATCCTTATTGCCGCGGGGCTCGTTACACTCCTCTCCTTCCTCCCCCATCCGCCGTCGGAGCGGTGGGTCTTCCTTATCGGGGTGGCGCCCGCCCTGATGGTGTTCTGGATCCGCGCGCAGGTGCCCGAGTCCGATGCCTGGAAACGGGCGGAGTTGGCGACGACGGTAAGGCCCGGCATCCGGGACCTCTTCCGCGGAGACGTGGCCCCGATCACGCTCAACACAAGCGTCGTGTGCGCCCTGGGCCTCTCGGGCTGGTGGCTTTTCCAGTTCTGGCACCCGCAACACCTGCGCCGGTTGCTCGAGATCTCCGGGGCCGCCCATGGAAACGAGACGCGTGCCATCTCCGCCGCATTCTTCTTCCTTAACACGGTGGCGATCGCGGGAAACTTCGCTGCGGGGTGGCTCGCCAGCAGGGTGGGCAACAGGCGCGCCATCATGCTCATGTTCGCGGGCATGTTCCTTTCCATGGTGGGGGGATTCGGGGTGCCCCGGGGCTTCCCGGAGATGGCCTGGTTCTGGATGCCGCTCGTGGGGTTCTTTTCCGGGGTGTTCGGGCTCTTCACCATGTACCTCCCGCCCCTTTTCCCGACGCTCCTAAGGACCACGGGGGCAGGCTTCTGCTACAATATCGGGCGCCTCGCGGCTGCGGCGGCCTCGCTCGTGTTCGGTCTCGCGGCCCCGGTCGGCGACTACCGGATCGCGCTCCTGTCGGCGAGCCTGCTGGCCCTCGCCGCGACCCTCTGGACGATTCGGCTCCCGGACGACGCCCGATAAGCGGGCGGTGCAACCGGCTTGTCATGGGCCGCCCATCGCGTTCTCTGTTCCCATGGGACACGACGCGGGCGAGCACCGCCTCCTGATTGGAACATACACGAAAGCGTCGAGCCGCGGAATCTACACGCTCGCGCTGGACGGCGCCACCGGCGCTCTCTCGGGCCTGGAGCTAGCGGCAGAGGCGCCCAACCCCACATTCATTGCCCTCTCTCCGGACGGGGGCCTTCTCTATGCCGTCTGCGCAGGCGACTCCTGGGCCTCCTCGTTCCGGGTCGACACCGCGACAGGGCACCTCGAGCCGATCCAGCAGACGCCTGCCGGCCCGGGCCCCACCCCCTGCCACATCGCTGTGGACCCCACCGGCCGGATCGCCATAGCGGCCAACTACCACCTGGGGTTGGCCGCTGCGATCCCCCTGGGCGGCGACGGATCGATCGGCACGCCGCGGGTCGTGGCGCACTCGGGCAAGGGGCCGCACCCCTCCCGCCAGGCGAGCGCCCACGTGCACTCCGCGAACTTCTCACCCGACGCCCGGCACGCAATCGTGTGCGACCTGGGCCTGGACAGGATCTATAGCTACCGGATCGACCGCGGGAAGGTGGCTCTTCTTCCCGGCGATCCCCCGTTCATCGAGTCCTCGCCGGGAGCGGGCCCTCGCCACCTCGCCTTCGGCCGGGGCGGGCGCCACGCCTACGCGATCAACGAGCTCGACAACACGATCGTGGCCTACGACTACCTGCCCTCAAACGGGGGCCTGGTGAGGCTGCAGGCCGTGTCCGTGCTCCCCACGGGGTATCGTGGCGAGGCGACCGCAGCCGAGGTCAAGGTGCACCCCAATGGCCGCTTTGTCTATGGGTCCAGCCGGGGACCCGACACGATCGCCGTGTTTGCGGTGCATGAGGCCACGGGAACCCTGGCGCCCGTCGAGGCCGTGCCCTGCGGAGGAAAGGGCCCGAGGAGCTTCGCCCTCTCTCCCGACGGCCTGTGGCTTGTGTGCGCACACCAGGACTCAGGCACCGTGTGCTCGTTCAAAATCGACGCGCATACGGGGCGCCTCAGCCGGATCCCCGGAACGGTTGAGGTCTCGATGCCGGTCTGCGCCGTGTTTCTTCGCTAAGGCGCGCCCGGCCTACGGTATCTTCAATACGGTCTCGATCGCATTGAGCACGCCCGCCTGGCTAAACGGCTTCTCGAGCAGGAAATGGGCGCCAAAATTCTTCGCGATACGCAGGTACGAATCCCGCGCGATGTGGCCGCCGCCCGACATGGCAATGATCTTTATGCCGGGGTATTTTTTCCGGACCTCGGTGATGAATTCGAGCCCGTCCCTCTCCGGCATGAGGAGATCCGTGATGATCACCTCGACCGGGTGGGTCGCCAGGACCTTCGGGGCCTGCACGCCGTCCTCAGCCACCACGACCGTGTGGCCCGCGGCCTCGAGCATCATGCTCAGCAGTTCCCGGATACCGGGCTCATCATCGACAACGAGTATGGAGCATGCGGGCATTAGGTTGCCATATTTCGGTACAAGGGTACGTTGGCCCCTTCACATGGGCAAGCCCATGTATGCTGAGGTGTACTCCCTATATAATACAGTAAATGGCTGATTTCCTACCCACCCTGCCCAAGGCCCAAAGGGCATTCCTGATAGGCGTGCAGACGCCCGACATGCCCGTGGGGGAGGGCGACGAGCTCCTGGCGGAGCTGACCGAACTGGTCGAGAACCTGGGCCTTTCCATCGTCCGGTCGGTGTCCCTTAAGCTCCGCTCCCCTTCCCCGGCGCTCTTCATAGGCAAGGGCAAAGCCGAGGAACTCTCCGCGATGGCCAAGGAGGACCAGGCCGAGGTGATGGTCTTTGACTCGGCCCTCTCGCCCGCCCAACAGCGCAACTTGGAGGAACTTGCGGGCATGGCGGTCATCGATCGCCAGGAAGTGATCCTCGAGGTCTTTGCGGACAGGGCCCACACGCGCGAGGCGGTCCTCCAGGTGGCGCTCGCGCGGATGGAGTATTCCCTGCCGCGCCTGACGCGCGCCTGGACCCACCTCTCGCGGCAGCGGGGCAAAGGGGCGATGGGCGGCGAGGGCGAGACCCAGCTTGAACAGGACCGCCGCGTCGTCCGCAACCGGATCGCGCACCTGAAGGAGGAGATCGCCGAGGTCGTGCGCCAGCGCGGGGTGCAGCGCACCCGGCGCGTCCGCGTCCCCCTGCCGACGGCCTCAATCGTGGGCTACACCAACGCAGGAAAGTCCTCTCTCCTTAACAGGCTGACAGGCTCGGCGGTCCTGGCCGAGGACAAGCTCTTCGCCACGCTGGACCCGACCACGCGCCAGTTGCTCCTGCCGGGCAACCAGAAGCTGCTCGTCACGGACACGGTGGGCTTCATCCGCAGGCTGCCCCATGGGCTGGTCGAGGCCTTCAAAGCGACGCTCGAGGAGGTCCTCGTGGCCGACTTCCTGATCCACGTGGTCGACGTCACCAGTCCGCACTTTGAGAAGCACCGGACGACGACCCTGAGCGTGCTCGCGGAGCTTGGCGCCGGGGACCGGCCCGTGGTGAACGTCTTCAACAAGGTCGACCTTGCGGACGCGGTGGAGCTAAGGGCCGCGCGCCAAGCCGTCCCGGATGCGCTCTTCCTGAGCGCCCGCACGGGCGCGGGGATCGATGCCCTGGTGGAGCGCTGCCGCGAGATGATCGCCCACAGCTACGGCGCGGTAACGCTTCTGGTTCCCCACGACCGCTACGACATCGTCGCTCGCCTGCACGCGCTCGGGCACGTCCAGCAGCAGGAGCACCGCGAGGACGGCGTCCTCGTGACGGGCCGCTTCCCGCCCTCCCTGGACGGGGTCCTCGGCCCCTTCAACGTCAAGGCCAAGCGGGCCGCCAAGAAGGTCAGGGCGTAACCGGGGCCACCGACATGCCGTTCGCCAGGCCGTCGCCCGATAGGACCGAGCAAATCGAAATCTTCTCCTTCACGGTCTGCACCTGGATCTGGCCCTTCTCGGTGAAGGCGACGTCGAGCGTCTCGCCCGTTGCCGGGTCGCGCAGGACCTCGGAGGTGCCCACCTTGAACTTCTGGCCGACGGCCACGCCCTCGCGGGAGCCGCGGTTGATGTAGACCTGGGGCAACTTCACGAGTACCACGTTGCCGCTCCAGTGGAGGTTCGGGATCTGGGTGATGATGAAGGCGACGCCGTCGTCGATGGCCTTCTCCATGGCCGTGCCGACATTGGTCTTCTTGAACCCGCCCATGTCACCGCTGAAGTTCCTGTCCGTGAACCCCACCGACAGGCCGCTGCTCTTGACCGAGCCGAGCACCTTCTTTGACGCGACGACCTGCCCGGTCGTCGAGTCGACGACATAGATCTCCGCGTTGATCTCGGCGGTGCTGCCGCCCCCGCCGATACTGATGCCGCCAAAGCCGATCCCGCCGTGCTGGCCGGAGGTCGTCTGGAAATTGGTGATCACGCCCTTAACCATAAGCTGTGCGGGGGTCATGTTGCCCGTGGTGGGCGCCTTGTCGCCCCCGGCCACGCGGCCGCTCTTGGCAAAGTCCTGCTCCTTCATGGCCGCGTCCCTCATGTCCTGCTCCCCGAGCACGATGAACTTGCCGCTCTGCTGGAGTGAGTCGGTAAGCATCTCCCCCCAGGTGTCGGAGAGGTTGAACTGGCTGCCACTGTAGCCGGCATGGTTCTCAAACTTGGTCACCATGATGCTGAACCGAAGGCCGCCCGCAGCGGCGTCGGCAGGCGCGGCCGGGGCGTCGGCCCGGACGCATAGGGGAAGCGAGGACGCGAGCAGGAGCGCAAGGGCGAACGTTTTCTTCATGGCCAAGCCGGGGTTGTGGGTGTCGATGATGTTCATGTTCCGGTCCCCGCAACCGACAGCCTGATCACGAGGTTACCGCTGGAGTTGACCCCGCCTGATTGGCCTAAATGCCATCCGTTGGCAAGGATTACCCGGCCTGTCATGGACCCGGAGCGATCCGGAAAAGCGCCGCCCCGTGAGCGGCGATCATAGGGGAAAACGCCGGCCCTACTGGACCCAGGTCGGCATGGGCCCAGAGGTCGCGCGCGCGCCCCCCCGCCTTAAAGCCAAGGTTTCCCAGGTCCACGGTGACCGGGACGGGGAGATCGCTCGTGTTGAAGACGGCAAGGTACCTGTCCGGAGAGCCGGGCACGTCGGCCGTCCACGCAATCTTGCCGTCCGCGTCGAACATAGGCCGGTTGTTCAGGCTGTCCTGGTCCACGGCAATGACCTCGTCGTTGGTGAGGAGGGACAGCGTGAAGGGGTCCAGCTTTTCCATGTCGCCGCCGAACATGAGCGGCGACCTGGCGATCGACCAGAGGGTCATCACCACCACCTGCTCGTCGCGGGTGAAGTGGGTCGAATGCCGGCCAAGATCGATCACTCCGAGCGGCAGCATGTCGGCATCCGGCCAAGCCCCCGGGATGCGGTGCGGGTTCCAGTTCTCTAGGCGGGCAAACTGCTCGCGCAGGGACTTCCAGTTGTCCCAAAAGTCGTCGCTTATCCGCCAGAGGTTCGCGTGCCGGCTCACGTGGTCCGCGGCGTCGAGGGCGGTCTCCCCGGGTGAAAGGCTCAGCACGATCGGCCGGCCTGACCTGTCGATCGCACGGCGCACCCCCTCCACCTCCTCCTGGTGCTCGTGGTACGGCCGGCTCATGTCGTCCACCTTCACGTAGTCCACGCCCCAGGAGGCGATCAGCCCAAAGACGGAGTCATAGTAGGCCTGCGCCCCGGGCTTGGTCATGTCGACCCCGTACATGTCGGTGTTCCACGGGCAGATGCTCCCTATGTTGGCCACATCGCGCGCCGTGTAGGCCGTTCCCTTGATCGGCAGGTCCATCTGGACGGCCTGCCGCGGGATACCGCGCATCAGGTGGATCCCAAACTTTAACCCCTTTGCGTGGACATAGTCGGCGAGGGCCTTGAACCCTGCCCCCCCTGCAGAGGACGGGAAGCGATTCTCGGCGGGAAGGAGCCGCCCCCATCCGTCGAGCGCCAGGACCGCCCCCTTGCGGTAGTCATAGCCGGTGGCCGCAGGCTCGTACCATTGGATGTCCACTACCAGGTATTGCCATCCGTGGGCCTTGAGCTCGGCGGCCATCGTGTCCGCCTCGGCCTTGGCTTGGGCCTCGGTGATCGTGGTGGCAAAGCAGTCCCAGCTATTCCAGCCCATGGGCGGCGTGGGGGCCCAGGAGTGGAAGTCGGTGCCCAACGAGGCTCCTGGCGCCCCCAACGGGAGAAGCGCTAGAAACATAGCCGCGAGGGCGGCGGGAACGGCCGCCGCCCCGCGCCCCTTGGACCTGGCGCATCGCCGGGGGCCGCTATACGTCAGGAATGAAGGGTGTCCCTGGATCGCTGACTTTGTGGAGCGCATAAAACAACGGGGGTTCAGAACAAAGGGTTGCCCAAGTTCAACGATTCCTTCCCGTCTTCTTGAAATCGGCAGCTCGGGGTAGCTGACTCATTGTCAGATATTCGCTTCCCCTTGGGCAACTTCCTTCAAAGGATTCGGGCCAAACCCCTCAACCTTTGCTCGCCTCAGAAAATAGAGCGCGAGAAGGAGGCTCGCCACGGGCATGAGGCATCCAAACTCGTCGACGTAGAGATGGGTTCCAGGCCCGTTTATCGTGAGGGGCGTGAATACCCGCTGTATAAATAGATTATGGCTGGCGTGGAGTACCGCGGCGGGCCAAAGGCTGTTCGACCTAAAGGTGATATAGGCAAAGGTGACTCCCAGGGGCGCGATGTAGGCCGTGAAGAAAACGAGCTGGAGCCAGTGGTTCCCCGCTCCGGCGTTATAATTCATGAGGAGGATGCCCGGGTAGTGCCAGATGGCCCAGAAAAGGCCCGAGCCAAGGCCAACCATCCAAAACGGCATCACCTTTCGCATCTCCCAGATCAGGAAACCGCGCCAGCCAATCTCCTCGCCGAGCGCATTGGCCGCCGAGCTGATCACGCCCAGGGTCGCCAGGAGGAAGAGGTAAAACATCGCTCCCCCGAGGCTTGTCGGCCCCTTTCCCACCACCTCGAGCGACCACTGCGCAAGGGTCTCCGGGTTTCCGAATCCCGATCCCCCCATCGAAAAAAGCCACACCGGGAGGTAGACCGCGAGACCGTAGCCCACGGGTAACAGCCATGCTACCAGCATCCACTTCGGGGCTCCCCACTTCCAGGGAAGGGCGCGGACATCGCGCTTAAGCACGAGGCAGGTCAGGATCGCCGAAACCCCCGGGCACCACATGACCCCCATGACCAGGAGCCGGGTCATGACGCCGATCCTTGCCATCAGGGTGTCAAACACCGCGCTCAGGGCGATGGTGATGAGCAGAAACAGGCCAATGGCGCGCCACGCACCGCGGCGCTCGCTGGGGTCATAGGGAGGCGATTGCAAGAGAACGGTATCGGTCAGGCGAAACCCGCCTGCAACCGGTTTTAATCGCAGGCGGGGACACCGCCGTGGGTTTGGGTTGACCTCATGGACGCAGCATTTTCCTTCAGCCGATGAAGATCCTGCCCCTTCTGTGCCTATTCGTCTGCCTCTTTGCGCCAGCCGTGGCTCAGAGCGTGGACAGATCGGTCCACGTGGTCGTCCAAGATGTCTCCCCCGGGGTCGTCCGTCTTACCGCGAAATCCGACACCATAGTTGACTACACCCTCACGTTGACAGCGGACCTGGTAAATATGTCGTCGGAGCCGTCGCTGCACCTCACGCTCGACATCAAGGAACAGCCCTCAGTCGACCTTGCGGTGTTTTCGATCGCGGACTCGACGGAGGCGTGGCGATACAATTACAATTTTGCCTGGAGGTACGGAGTTCGCGGAGGGGTCGCCGATCCCAAAGTGGTCTATGAGCTACCGTATAGCCCGGAGGAAAAGCATAAGTTGATCCAGGGCTACCTGGGGTCGTTTAGCCATTATAAGGGATCTCCAAACGAATATGCCTACGACTTCGTCATGCCCGTAGCGACGACCGTGCGGGCGGCACGCGACGGGGTTGTGACCGGAGTGCGCCAGGATTCAGATGTGCGCGGCACCACCCCTGCCTTCATGACCAGTGGCAATTACATCATTGTCCGGCACAGCGACGGGACCTACGCCGAATACATGCACCTGAAAAAGGACGGGGCGATGGTGGCCCCGAGAGACACGGTCACGACGGGCCACGCCACCGCCTGTCGGGTAACACCGGTTTTACATCGGGGCCTCACCTGCATTTCGCAGTGTTTGTACCCCTCGACGGAGCGACCCGGAAAACGCTGCCCATTGTCATGAAGACCCGGGACGGTGCGACTCCCGAGAAACTCACCGAGGGCCAGATATATTGAGCCTTTGGGCGCCCCTTATTTAGGGTTTCCCAGCTCGAGCCGGCGATTGAAATGGCAGCACAGCCAGCGTTACGCCCGTGTCCGGCGCAGAGACAACCTATTGCCGCCGCCAACGCTCGGCGAATTATCGCAGTCCAGAAACTGCTGCCGGGTACACAAGGACTGGATTGACGGCCCGCGCAGGTGAAGGGTGAATGGGGCGGTGAAGATTACCCCGGGTTCCCGATTTCTTTTCATTGGCGACTCAGTAACCGATTGCGGCCGCTTGCGCCCTGTTGGCCGTGGCTCCCATCAGGCCCTCGGCACGGGCTATGTGGCCGAAGTGTCCACCATGCTGGAACCCTTCATAAAGGGTCGCCCCATCCAGATCACCAATATGGGTGTGAGCGGCGACACGGTGGTGGATCTTGCCAAGAGGTGGGACCGGGACGTGCTCGCCCTGGAGCCCAACTGGCTCTCGGTCATGATCGGCATAAACGACGTCTGGCGCCAGTTCGGCCGGGCGGCCCTGGCCGCCTCTATAACGCTGGACGAATTCTGGGAAACCTACACTCGTCTCATCACCCACACGCGGCCGTCCCTCAAGGGCCTCGTCCTGATGACCCCCTATTATGTCCAGAGCGACCGCGCTGACCCCATGCGCGTCATGATGGAGGAGTACGGCAAGGTGGTGAAGGACTTGGCCAGAAGGCACGGCGCGCTGCTCGTGGACACCCAGGCGGCGATCGACCGGGTGCTGACGCGGGTGGACTACAATGCGATCGCGCCCGACCGGGTGCATCCCACGGAGATGGGCCACCAGATCCTCGCCTACGCGTTTGCGCGGGCGATAGGGATCACGCCTAGCCGTCGCCGCTGACGGCGACGGCTGGGTTTGCGCCAGGGGCTGGACGAGGGAAGGTACCGGATCACTTGAGGCCCGCAGTCCATTCGATCGCGCCTTTCAGGTGGGCCCGGTACAGTGGATCGGCCCACATCTCCTCGGTGTGCCCCAGCGCGGTCTGGAAGACCCGGCCCTTCTCGTTCTGGGTGTACCAGACGAGGGGATGGTCGCCCATCCGCTGATTCACGCCGGCAAACCACCGGTTGTCGTCGACGTTGTAGCTCGACTCGTCGATTGAGATCAGCACGTGGACGTCCGGACGGGGATCCCGTGCGAAACTGTACCACTCGTCCGTCGTGACCCAATCGGCCGAGGGAAAGAAGCTCGTTGAGGGATGGCTCCGGTCCTCTATCAAAAGGCGTGCCTTCTGAGCCGGGGGATGCCCGAGGAACTTGGCCCCCAGCTGGCGGTTGTACCACGGCCAGTCATATTCCGTGTCGGCGCCCGTGTGGATCGTTATGAGGCCCTTTCCGCCCTTAACAAATTCCTCGATCGCAGCCTTCGCCTCGGGGCTAAAGATGGTCTTCGTGGTCATGAGGAACACGATGACGTCGAAGTGTCCGAGGAACTCAGGAGTCACGAGAGACGTGTCCTCGGTAGTGGTGATGCCCCACTTTGCCTCTTGGGCCATCTCCACCAGCGTCTTTATCCCCGTCGGTATCACCTGATGCCGATAGCCGGCCGTCTTTGAAATCACCAGGAGGTTAATGCTCCGGGCCGGGATCGAAGCTGGGGCGTCGGCTGCCATTGCGGCTCCGAGGAATGCGAAGGTCATGAGTAGGGGTAGGATCGTCTTCATTGGTAATGCAGGAATGGAATGGGATATTGGAAGGAATGCCGAGAGAATATCCGGGATGCCAGCCCAGTTCCGAAGCAGGAGCGGCAGTGGCGGCGGGACTCACGCATGCCTTCGCCTAAAACTATCCCATGGCAGCCTGAATCCGGCGGGTATTGGGTTACGTAGAAGTATTAGACCCGGCCGGCCTACGGTCTCGTATCCCCAGGCTAAAAACAGCTCACTATGGCGCCCCACCCCCGGACTTGTCGGCTACGAATCGAAGTCTGGCTCTTGTTAGTGTCGGCTACGGTCCTAACGTTACCCCTTTCGGCAGTCGCCGACCAAGGTGTCAACGGCGTTACCGCCGTGTCCTCAAAGGTCAGCGGCGACTACAAACGGACTAAACTTCCTGACGGCCTATTTCAGCCCGAACTCTACGCTTTTGGAGAAGGGGGCTATTGGGGTGGCGAAATAAGCGATTCCACAATTGATAAAATAAAATTTGCCGACGTCGCAAAGGTGATTGCCGGGCCGCTCGCTGGGCAGAGCTACCTTCCGGCAAAGGACCCAAAGACGACCAAGCTACTCATCATGCTTTACTGGGGAACAACCGCAGCTCCAGCGGCCCCGGAGGAGGATCCGTTGTACATATCGTATTTTGCGGGTCTGGCGGAGTTCAGACTCCTGATGTCAGAGATACCTCCTAATGTGGACGGGGCGAACCACGCCATGACCGGTGCGCTGCATTTCCTCAATACGGCCAATCATCTTAGGGATCAGCTCGATTTCAAAAATGCAGCGATGCTCGGGTATTCAGACTCGGGGCTTATTGGAACGGATTATGGAAATAATATTAAGCACGGGGCCTGGCTATCGAAACACGCGATCAGATATTGGAGATAGAGGAGAACCGCTATTTCGTGGTCCTGATGGCCTACGACTTCCAACTTCTGTGGAAAGCGAAGAAGCACAAGCTGCTTTGGGAAACCCGATTTAGCGTGAGCGAACGCCATAATGCGTTCGACAAAGCCCTCCCGGTCATGGCTCGGTACGCATCCCAGTATTTCGGTCAACCCAGCAACGGGCTCATCAGGACGCGGGTTCCCGAAGGCAGCGTCGAGGTCAAGGAGCCGACTTTAATCGAGTTCCTGTCCGAGCCCAAAAAATGATTGTTTGGGTTTTATATCCCTAGATGGTTGGGTCGGAGCAAAGCCAATTGACGTGTGCCGGGGTACCCGGTGTTGAACGATTTCGGGCTGGAATCGTGCAGGATTGTCTTCCCGCAGTCCAGAAACCGACATTTTGCGATCCCGATAGAGGGTTTGGGGAATTGGATTGTCATGATTGGTAGGCCAGGGTCGCCCATACCCGGCCGACCTGGCCTTTAGACGCGACTTGTTTCGCACCATGAGCTCGTCAAACCCCGGAAACCAGCCCGCAGCGCCCCCCGCGCGCCACAGGGCCCCGTGGATGCGCCTCGTAGCCCTCTCCGCTGCAACGGCTTGGCTTGCATTGTCCGCCTCCGGCCTTTTCGCACAGGGCACGACGCCCGAAGTGAATTATCTTATCCCGTTTGACCTGACCACCTATACAGGGTCCGCTGGCCAGCCGGGTTCGAACGATGGTTCCCTTGGAACGGCGGAGTTTTCAGTGCCCACGGGAGTGACAGTCGACCTGAACGGGAACGTCTACGTCGCCGACACCGGCAACGATACCATTCGGGTGATATCGAGCGCCGGTACCGTCACAACCCTCGCTGGTTCGCCAGGAAACGCCGGCTCGGCTGACGGGTCCGCCAGCTCGGCGCGCTTTTTGTCGCCTTCAGGCGTTGCCGTAGACAGTGCGGGCAATGTCTATGTCGCCGACACCGGAAACAATACGATCAGGGTGATAACGAGCGCGGGTACGGTCACGACACTGGCAGGCTCCGTGGGCTTCACGGGTTCAGCGGACGGTGCCGGAAGCTCAGCCCGCTTCTCGTCCCCTTCCGGAATCGCAGTGGATGCTGCCGGAAACATTTACGTCTCGGACAGGGGCAACAACACGATCCGGATGGTAACAAGCGCAGGGGTTGTAACGACCCTCGCGGGCCTAGCGGGCACACCTGGCTTTGCCGACGGCACCGGGAGGTCTGCCCGCTTCTCGTCCCCTTCCGGCATCGCCGTCGACGGCGCTGGAACAATCTATGTTGCTGACACGGGAAACGACACCATTCGGACGATTACGAACTCGGGCGTGGTAACGACCCTCGCGGGCACGGCGGGGTCGCCGGGCTACGGTGACGGCGTGCCCGGGGAGGCCCATTTCTCGTCGCCACAGGGGGTTGCGGTGGATAAGATGGGCAACGTCTACATATCCGACACGGGAAATGACACAATAAGGGTCCTGACTTACCAGACAGAGCCCTGGGTCAGCACCCTATCGGGCGTCCCCGGCCGGGGCGGCTCGGCCGACGGATGGGGAAACGCTTCCCTTCTCCTCTCCCCAACCGCCCTCGCAGCCGACTCCCAAGGCGATGTGTATGTTGCGGACTCCGGCAATGATACGATTCGAGCGGGCGGATTTTACGAGGGAGCGGTCCAGGTCTCGATCCAGCCCACGAGCCAAACGGTCCTCGTGGGCGCCTTTGTAGAAATCCAAGCCCATTCAACAGGGTATCCCTCCTGCCAATGGCAGTTAAACGGCATCGCGATCCCGGGAGCAACCCAGCCCCTGCTGACGATCAATTACGCGACGGCCGCGGATGCAGGAACCTATACCGTGGTGGTGACCAATATGGCGGGAAGCAGCGCGACATCGAATGCTTCGACGCTTAAGGTCAATGCACCCATAGGCTTCGCCACCGGAAATCTGGTCGTCAATATAAGCGGGGGACCAAACGGTGTGGCTGTTGACGGGAGCGACGACGTTTATTTTGCCGCGGGCAACGCAATCGAGGCGGTGGATCCTTTCGGCGGCGCGATCGTGTTTGCCGGCAGCCAAGCCGCGTCCGGTTCCACCGACGGCATCGGTGCCGCGGCCCGGTTCAACAGTCCAACGGGAATGGCAGCGGACGCAGCGGGCAACCTCTATGTCGCGGACTCTGGGAACAATATCATCAGGAAGATCTCGGCAAATGGAGCCGTCACCACCCTGGCCGGATCGAACTCGGGCCCGGGAAATGCGGACGGCGAGGGTCCTGCCGCCCAATTCAATAATCCCGTCTCGGTAGCCAGCGACAACTTGGGGAATGTCTATGTCGCCGACGTGGGAAATAACGAGCTGCGGAAGGTAGCTCCGAATGGCACCACAACGACCCTATTGCAAAGCAGCTTCTTCGCGACCGCCAACGCGTCAGCCGACGGGCCGTTCTTCATCTCAAGCGTTGCGGTGGACGGAAAGGGGAATCTTTACGTCGGGGCCACAAACCACGGCGCAGGGACCGGTAATACGGGCCCGTTCATGATCGTCCTCCAGGTAACCGGCGTCGGGATCGCCACCCAGGTGACCGGATTTGGAGGGGGCGACTGGCCCACGTTCGGTGGTGTCGTGGCGGCAGACTCAACCGGCAACCTGTACATGGTGTTTAACAACACCCTTTTCCTCCTTTCCCCCCAGTATTCACAGACGGTCTCCGCGATCGCTTCCCCTTCGCAGGGCCTGAATGGCCCGTCCTCCATCTCGGTGGGCCCGGGGGGACTCGTCTACACTGCGGATCCGCACACGGGCACCATCGACCTGGTTACTCCCTCAGGCAGTCTTCCGCCGGCCGCGTCGCCAACCCCGCCGGTCACCCCATCCCCCCCTCCGAGCGCTGCACCCGCACCCCCGGCGAGTCCCTCTTTGGATCCTACGCCGACACCCTCTTCCACCCCGCCCAGCGTGACACCCGCACCCTCGGCGAGTCCCTCTTTGGAACCCACGCCGACTCCTTCACCCACCCCGATACCGATTCAAGGGTCGTCCCCGAGCGCGGGAGCGTCCGTCTCAGCGGCGGCCGTCTCATCAGGTGCGGCCAGCGTGAACCCGGCCGGTGCCGCGAGGCTGGCCAACATCTCGAGCCGTGCGCTCGTCGGTACCAACTCGAATGTCGAGATAGCGGGATTTGTCATATACGGTCCTGCCGGGAGCACCAAACAGGTCCTAATACGCGGCGTGGGGCCGAGCCTGGCACAATTCGGCGTAAGCGGAGTGCTCGCCCGGCCGGTCCTGAGCCTCTTCGACTCGTCGGGAGCCGCGATAGCCACCAACACCGGATGGAATAACAGTCCCAACTTGGTGGAAATCGCCGCTGCAACTGCCTCTGCGGGCGCCTTTTCCCTTTCCAACGGGAGCGGCGACTCGGCGCTCCTTGTCGATCTCGCGCCGGGGTCCTACACGGCGCAGGTGTCTGGTTTAAATTCCTCGTCGGGAGTCGCGCTTGCCGAGGTATACGAGTTGAACGATGGGGCTCCCCAACTCCTCAATATCTCGACCCGCGCCTTCGTCGGAACGGCTTCCAATGTCCAGATAGCGGGGATCGTCATTTCCGGGTCGCAGCCCGCCTCGGTCCTGGTGCGCGCAGTCGGGCCGACCCTCGCAAGCTTTGGAGTGAACGGAGTCCTTGAACAACCCACCCTGAGTGTCGTGGACTCGAATGGGGATACGCTAGCCACGAACACCGGTTGGGCCACCAATTCCAACGCTTCGGGGATAACCTTGGCTTCGACCTCGGCAGGAGCCTTCGCCCTTCCGCCGGGAAGCGCCGATTGCGCGCTCTTGATGACGCTCCCACCGGGCTCGTACACGGCCATCGTATCTGGCGTTGGCGGATCAAGCGGCACCGCCCTGGTCGAGGCGTACCTGGTCCAGTAGGTGGCGTCAGCATTTACCTGCTGGCTAAGCTATAACCGCTTGCCCGTCATGGTGCCGGTGCCGGGAGTCGAAATCGGAACAGCGCGCATCGGCAACCTGCTGCTTGGTTTAATCTTCTATTTTTCCAGAGCGAAACTTCAAAACATCGACCCGGCAGATGTCGGCAGGATTGTGCACAACGCTGCATGATTTCCGGCAGGAATCGGAAAGGAATTTCGGGAGCGCAGGCAATCCTTGACCTGGTCGTCGATAATCAAGGCACCTCGTAGACCTCGACCAGAGCGATACAGGTGCTCCCCGGACCCTACAGGGCCGGCCGGCGGGCCGGAAAATGCCCGGGGAGGCGGTGCTGGCGCTGGTAAGGTTGGTGGGTGGATTTACTTTAGTCGGGGCCGGCCCATCTATGCTGAGTTTCTCCTACCGCCAGAACCCGCGAAGCGTAAGGTTTGGCCTTTTGATGTCGGGTTTCTTTACAAGATTCACTCATGGTGGGATATCCCCACGTAAATCCCTGCAGAGTAAATCACTGCAGAACCATCCGGTTGTATTTCATCAAATCCCTGTATCGAAAACCATCAAAAAAAACTTCTAACGGAATTCTCCTAAAAACGGAAACAAGTTTATAATACTGTGGCCAAATGCTATACAGAACAGATCCGCGTCCAAGCTCGCCTTATGCTGCACAGGCGGGTCCAGCGTATCTCTCATGGATACGGCTCGTTTAAAGAAAAACGCCGACGCGCCTATGAAAACCAACAATGTCTTAATTGTGCTCGCCCTTTTCTCCGCACCACTCATGGGCCGAGCCCAGCTATCAGTTACTGGTGTGCAAGGCACTACGGCCGACGCCGATGCCCTTGCAAACACCCTACTTGGACCCGGATTCACCCTCATAGGCGATGCCACTTACGTCGGGAACACCACTGGCAGCGGGCTGGGTACGGTTCAGCAAGGGGGCACCTTTACGGGTGGTGCTTCCGCTGGGATCACCATAAATTCGGGAGTCTTGTTGACCACCGGAACCGTCCAAAACGCGGTCGGTCCAAATAATTCCCCGAGCACCACCCAGAATTGGGGGGCTGCCGGGACTCCGGAGCTAAACAACCTTGCCTCGGTGGTGACCGGAAACGCCGGTTCACATACCTATGACGCTAACACGCTCACGTTCAACTTCAACGCAGCCACGGCAGGAACGTTGTATTTTAACTATGTATTCGGCTCGGAGGAATACAACGAATGGGTCGGAGACTACAACGACGTCTTCGGGTTTTTCCTGGATGGAACCCACGTCTCTAACGACGTCGCCCTTGTCCCCGGCACATCAACCCCAGTGTCGATCGATTCAATCAATCTGAACAGCAACTCTCAGTACTATATTAACAACTCTACCGGAACGGGAACCGGTTATACGTCAGATCCCGCCGCACCGCTTCCCTTAGCTGACATTCAATACGACGGATTCACGGTACCCCTCCAGGTGTCGGCCGACATCTCGGCAGGAAACCACACAATAAGCTTAGAGATCGCCGATACGGGCGACGGCAACTACGACTCGGGCGTTTTCATACAAGGCGGTTCGTTCAGCAGCGCACCGACCCCGACGGGTGTTCCTGACGCCGGCGCCACCCTTTCGATGGTAGGGGGTGGTCTAGCTTGTCTCGCCGCCCTCCGCCGCAGGTTCGCTAAGTAGGCGCTCTGCCAGTTCCAGTTCCCCAGCCCGCCCAAAACGGCGGGCTTTTTGTTGGGTGCGACTTGGCTCTCAACCGTCTGCTGTCAAACAGTGGCGTGCAAGGTCCCGACACTCCTTCAGCAGCGCATTGAATTTTCTGCGTTCGCCCATATGGGCAGCCGATCGCATCCCATGCTTAAAGGCGTTCCTTGAGCTGCGGTCTTTGCCGTCGTTTGTCCTTGGCCCCGTCGATTTTGCCCACGGTCTCCAACTCTGGATTAGCTGCCCCTGTCGTTCCCGTTCCGCCGAGGTCCAATGTCGCATGATTTCCCTCGGTTAATTGTTCGGTTGCTCGGTCTATTTTTTTCCACGTGCACGGGGATTCCGTTGTTCACCTGCTGCTGATTGGCGACATTGGCCTGTTTTACGAAGGTGGCCGATTTCGGAAATTTAATCTCGTTCAGCGCCTCTAGTGTGCACCGGCATTGAGCCTGCGCCTTTAAAGGCATCGCCATTAAGACGTGAGTCCATTGCAGGCTCTCTTGCCCAAAGGCCTGCATTGAAAGTCTGACATAAATCGACTGTAACGACGCGGCTTGAGCGGAGAGGATCGCCTCAGGCCGGCTCATATCAACGCTTTTGATAGCCGCTATCTGCATAGGCGTTCAGCACCTCACGGAAGCGAATGCCGGACTTCTTCGGCTATTCCCAAGATTTCAAAGCCGCCAGGGAGGACGTTGCCATCGCCTGCATGCTAACAGCCATTTCCTGCCTAATTTAAACCAAATCGGACAGGAATAGGACAGGAATCGACCACTTATCGCTTAACCCATTGTCTCTTATGGTGCGAGTGCCGGGAGTCGAAATCGGAGCAGCACTAGTCCGCAACCTGTTGCTTAAATTTATCTTCTAGGTTTTCAGAGCGGAAACCAAATGTGGCCACCTGGCAGAGGTCGGCAGGACGTTGCACAGCGCTTCACGATTACGGGCAGGAATCGGACAGGAATTTTGGGTACGCAGGCAATTCTTGACCTGGTCGCCGAAAATCACAGCACCTCTCTCTGGGACTGAACATCTAGAGCGATACGCGTGCTCCTCGGACCTACAGGGTTGGCGGGCTTGCCGGAACATGCTCGGGAAGGCAGTCCTGGCGCTGGCGGGTTGGTTGAGAGGGCAGAGATTGGCATGGTGGCCCAAACCATTCGTTGGTTGGCTCGTCGGGTTCTAGATTTGCCGCGGATGCGATCGCTGACCAGACATCGGGCGGATGCGAGGTGCAGATTTTTGATTGCCATGGCCTCAGCTTGTTTTGAATCGGTCTGCAATGGCGCGACGTCGCTCAGTTTGCCTTGCATATGGATTCTGTCGAATCCTTACATATATTCTAA
>Ga0302320_10005670_pt1 | contig 27922 bp, 23 predicted proteins | sample Bog_T0_3_FD_202130 | JGI IMG/M metagenome (GOLD analysis project Ga0302320, IMG submission 202130) | Peat permafrost microbial communities from Stordalen Mire near Abisko, Sweden - Bog_T0_3 | ecosystem: Environmental > Terrestrial > Soil > Wetlands > Peat | place: Sweden: Abisko, Stordalen Mire...
GCCCCAACCAGCCAACCGATACCTGAGGTCATCGCCATCGCGAGACCGCCCCAGAACGTCACGCGAAGTGCGCCCATCATCACTCTAGCGCCACCTGCGCGTGCAGCCAGTCCGCCCATAAGTGCGAGAACTGCCAGCGACGATAAAGAGACAAAGGGAATCAACCGCGCCTGTGGTGCGAGCGCAGTAACCATGAGTGGCATCATGGCCCCGACGGCAAAGCTGCAGGCAGCGGCAAGAGATGCCTGCAATGGCCGCGCGCGAAATTTTTCAGAGATTCCGAGTTCGTCGCGAGCATACGCGCCCAATTCATCATAGGCAATCAGCTGCTGTGCGACCTGATTTGCGAGCGGAGGTTCAAGTCCGCGGGCCACGTAGATTGCCGCCAGAGCCTGGCGCTCGCCTTTGTTATTTTGTTTAAGTCTTGTGCGCTCGAGGGCCAGTTCAGCCTCCTCAGTGTCAGCCTGCGAGTGCACGGAAACATACTCGCTCGCGGCCATGGACATTCCGCCGGACACAAGGCCCGCGATGCCTGCGACCAGAATGCTGAGGTGAGTTCCATGCGCCGCCGCAACGCCGAGTAAGAGACTTGATGTCGACAAGATGCCGTCGTTTGCACCCAACACTGCCGCGCGGAGAAGCCCAATGCCGCCGGCGCGATGCAGCCTTCTGGTCCGCACTGGCATCCTGAAGGGCTTCTGGATGATGAACTTCTGAAGACGGCGAAATGCGTTCTTCTTTATCGGCCTGCCCTGGAATTCCGCTGAGCTGCTTAAAGGCGTGGTTGACTTGCGTTGTCCTATATCCATTTCATTCTCAGCAGCCAAACCTTGACGCCTTGTGTAAGACCTGTGTAGGCAAGCAGAGTGAGTAGGAGAATCGGCCAATACATTGCTGGCAGGTGGGTGAGGCCCAGCGATGGAGCCAAGGGGGAATACGGCAGCCATGCTCCAAAGGCCATGATTGTGAATGTCGTGATCAACAATGGCCAACTTGCGCGGCTCTGGAAGAAGGGAATTTTGTTTGTGCGAATGATATGGATAACGAGCGTCTGGGTCATGATGGATTCAACGAACCAGCCCGTCTGGAACAGCGAAGTGCGGGATGGATCCCAGCACTTGAACAGATAGAGCATGACGAAGAAGGTGGTGTAGTCGAAGATCGAGCTGATGGGTCCGATGCAAAGGATGAACCGCTTGATCTCTCCAATATTCCAAGGCCGCGGCCGTGCGACCTGCTCGTCGTCCACCGCATCGTTCGGGATTGGGACCTGTGAGAAGTCGTAGAGCATGTTGTTGGTCAGAATCTGAATCGGGGCCATGGGAAGGAATGGCAGAAAGGCGCTTGCTCCCAAAACACTGAACATGTTTCCAAAGTTGGAGCTGGCTCCCATGCGGATGTACTTGATGATATTGGCGAAGACCTTTCGTCCTTCGATCACGCCTCCTTCGAGTACCATCAGGTCTTTCTGCAACAGAATTAGATCGGCCGATTCCTTCGCGATATCGGCCGCAGTATCTACCGAGATGCCAATGTCCGCGGCACGCAGCGCGGGGGCATCGTTGATTCCGTCGCCCATGAATCCCACTACATGCCCCTTGGTCCGGAGAATGCGAACGATTCGCTGCTTATGTGCGGGAGAGAGGCGGGCGAAGAGGGTTGTGTTCTCTGCCGCCTCGGCCAAATCGATATCCGACATCTTTTCGACGTCATCGCCCAACAGCATAGGGTCGGCGAGGAGTCCGACGTCGCGGCACACTTTGCGGCTAATCAGATCGTTGTCGCCGGTGAGGATCTTTACTGCGACACCATGTTTGCGCAGTGCTTGAATTGCGGTTGAGGCTGTGGGCTTGGGCGGGTCAAGGAACGCAACATATCCCTTCAGCACAAGATCGTGTTCATCTTCTTTTGCGCAGGATGTCTTTCCGGATAAATCCTTTACCGCGACAGCCAAAACCCTGAAGCCATCGTCGCTGAGATTTGCATATTGGTCCTTCAACCCCTTCATCAAGTTGGGATCCATTGGCGACAATTTGCCATCCAACTCGAATTGAGAGCATTGATGGAATATCTCTTCCGGGGCACCCTTGGTCAGTAGAATGGCCTTGCCCTCAGGACTCTCGACAAGCACGGACATCATGCGCCGCGTGAAGTCGAAAGGGATCTCGTCAAGTTTCTTGTACTTCTCAATCAGGGCTTGCTCGTGAAAATCGGCGCTATTCAGAATCGCTGTATCAAGCAGGTTCTTCAGGCCGGTCTGAAAATGGCTGATGAGATAGCCATCGCGAAGCACTTCATCGGTTTCCCGGCCGGCGACATTGCAGTGCCGTTGCAGCACGACCCGATCTTCAGTGAGTGTGCCTGTCTTATCGGTGCAGAGCACGTCCATTCCGCCGAAGTTCTGAATGGCGTTGAGGCGCTTGACGATGACCTTCTTGCGGCTCATGGCGAGCGCGCCCTTGGCCAGGCAGACGGAGACGATCATGGGCAGCATCTCCGGTGTCAGGCCTACGGCCACTGCCATCGCAAAGAAGAATGCTCCTTTCCAATCGTGCTTGGTGAATCCATTGATAAAGAAAACCAATGGCACCATGACAGCCATGAGCTGAATCATCAACCATGTGAAACGGCTCAGGCCTTGGTCAAAGCTTGTTGGCGTTCCTTCCTGCGTGATAGAACTCGCCATTGTGCCGAGGTAGGTGTGGACTCCGGTAACAACAACGACTGCGGTCGCCGTGCCGCTTTGAACGCTGGTGCCCATGAAACATATGTTCTTGAGTTCGACTGGAGAAATTGCTGGCGCTGAGTCGGCATCGTGGAACTTCTCGACAGGGAGCGATTCACCGGTCAGCGTTCCCTGGCTCACGAACAGATCCTTCGCGGACAGAACCCTCACGTCGCCCGGGATCATGTCTCCCGCGGATAGGTTGATGATGTCCCCAGGAACGAGGTCGCGAAGGGGGATCTCCTGCGGCTTGCCATCCCGGATCACAGTTGCGGTTACGTGAATCATCGCTTTGAGCTTCGCCGCAGCGGCGCCGGCACGTGCTTCCTGCAAGAATCGGAGCGTGACGCTCAACACGATCATGCCCGCCATGACGCTTCCAGCGCGCGGATCGCCCGTTGCAAACGAGATTGACGATAGAACCGCCAGCAGAATAACCAGCGGGTTTCGAAGGATGATCAGGAGGCTGATAAACCAGCCGCGCTGCCGTTCCTGCGCAACCTCATTCGGTCCAGATGTGCGCGCTCTCAGCTCCGCCTCGCTTTGCGCCAGCCCTGTGGATGCGGTGCGCAAGGAGCGAAGCAAGTCATCCCCATCTTTCCCCGCCGCATCAAGGACAGCAGGGGAGACGCGAATGTTATGTTCCTTTGTTTTCGCTGAGATTTGAGACTTATCCGGGGCGGAAAGAGTCGCTGTAGCGCCGACGGCGCCGGGATTCACCTTCGGGAGATCATTCTCGGCGGCGCGATTCGAATCAGGCGTCCCCATTCTGTTAGACCCCTTATTCGCTCTATGGCTGGATTTGTTTTGGCTTCATGATCCAGCCGATCACAGCTCCAGCCGCGATGCCAGCCGCAAATGTTACAGCTGCGCTTTCAAACGGGTATCTCTGCAAACGTTTCTTTGTGTCGTAAAGAATTTCCGTAGCGGCATCGGCGCCATCTCTGGCCGCACGCCTGGCAGCCAAGACACTGTCTTCCAGGGCGTCGGCAACAGCGGACGCCGCACGGTTAGCCTTACGCGTTGTGTCGTCCATCTGTTGTCCAACGTGTTCGAATACTGATTGCTCCATAGAGTATTCACCTCTCTTGTTCTTGAGTGCGATCATGATTTGTCAAAGCTTCTTCAAACTCGCGCGCGGTCTTCTCAGCTCCGACATTCGCGACGCTGAGAGACGGCAGAATTTGCGCCAGATGACAGGCACATTGGAAGGCTCGCGCGGGTTTCCGCTGTGTCGGCCAAAAGCCACTTTCAACTTGGATGGATTACTGGTTGAGATATGGGTGGTGATGATGGTGGCGATGATGATGATGCGGATGCACAACCACCACTACCTGCGCCTGCGCTGCATAGGGCACTGCAAAGCAGAAAAGGAGAACTAAACCGAGCCAGAACTTTTTCATACCCCATCGTGACTGGATGCCGCTCAATTTGCTGAGCAAGTTTGACCTATTCGCAAATTGCAACTCTATAAAAGAATCGTTCCGGCTCCGTCGCGGTCTCTACAGCCTTTAAGACGTACCATCGAGGGGCTGTGAAAGAGGCAGCGTCACGCTTTCTCCAGACGGCTCGCCGGTTCGGTTGAATATGGTGTGTCCTCGCCTCGCATTCCGTTGCGGGCAGACTCCGTCAAGCGCGGCTCCTGCATCTCTTTCTTGACGCGGGCGATGATCTGCTTCGCAAGTTGTATCCGTTCCGTTTTCTTCACGTTGAATGCCTTCCTCGATTGCTCTGTCGTCGGTTGAGCCAATAGGTCTGGATGCAAGGTTCTCTCGCCCGAAACTGCACAGCACCGAACTGCACAATAAGAAGCTCGATCCAGGATTACCACTTCAATGAAAGGCCCATGCAGCGCGGGTCTTCCATTTCCATGGCGACGCTATTGCACCGGCTATCTTCTACTTCGATTTCCACTCGACGGTGCAGGTACTTGCACCTGGGGTCCTCTGCCACGGTCGGTGCGCTGTCGAGGAGAAGTCTGCAACGTATGTCCTCAACCGCACTTGCTACTACCTTGCAACGATGCTCTTCCATACTCTTGTCCTCGCCTTCCTGATGGCTGTTGCGCGCGATCTTTCCGTACATGGATTGCAATACATTTGACGCGATCGGTGAGATTCGATCTGCTCAATTGTGTACACCTTGCGAATCTCGTGTTCAGCTTAGGCGGTAGCCGACTGCAGCTTTGAGAGCATTTCAGCGAGCAAGAATGTACATCCATCGCAGCTGATTCGGAGTAAGGTCAGGCGATGAAGACCTCAATTGCCATTCGCATTCGTTCATTCAGAGCGATCCTGTGGGATCTTTTTCTTTCGGCTGTTGGGTGTTTTGTATTGAGGCGATGTTTCCGATTGGTCTCTGAGGCAGGAGACGGCCCAGAGACGAAGAAGACCTCATGCTCTGTTGGCCAGGCTTGCGATCCACTCGCGTACGTGGGTGTGGCGCTCATTATCGTGGCCCTTGCGACAGACAAACAGCCCAGGCAGATTCATAAAACCGCTGAAACTCATTCTGGGAGTATTCAAGGGACCGCTTAGAGCCGAATCGCGCAATTCTATGATTGCGTAAGTGTGCGCTTGGGAATCGTTCACGCATTCGCTACGCGCTGTTCGGCGTTTCTCGCAATCGCCTGATCGGCAGACCTTACGTGAATTGGTTTCGCACAAAAGGCACGAGCACGCAGGAAAGCGGCCATGTAAGACTGCGCTACCCGCTTCCAGACCATTGGCCGAGCATATAAGTAGGCACGCTCGCGCATGGCGAGTCTTTCCTCGTCATCTGCCAGAAGTGCTATTGTTGCTGTTGCGATGGCGGTTGGGTTCTCAAACGGCACCAGAATCCCGCGTCCCTGGTCAAGAAGTTCCGCGGCGTACCAGTATGGAGTCGAGATAATGGCCTTCCCTGCGCCCATGGCATATGCCAAGGTTCCCGATACAGCCTGCGCTTCATGACAGTAGGGTGTGACGTAAATATCGGCTGAGCCGACCAGCGAAGCCATCTCGCTGGGACTCACGAACCGATTGATGAACAGAACCTGACGTTCCACTCCAAGCTTCTTCGCCAGGGCCTGTAGCTCGAGTCTGTAGCGATCCCCTTCAAGGGCCCGGACATGCGGGTGAGTGGCGCCTGCAATCACGTAAACAGCATTGCTCTGGCTGGACAAGATACGCGGCATGGCTTGGATCGCGCTTTCGAATCCTTTATTTGGAGAAAGCAGTCCAAACGTGAGAAGGACACTCTTGCCTTGGCAACCTAAGGCTTCTTTGTAAACATCCGGCCGCTCGAAACGCAGATCGGGGATACCGTGGGGAATCAGATCGATCTTTTCGGCGGGGACCCTGAAGACCTCCTGCAAGATACGCGAAGAATATTGGCTCATCACGATGACCCGCTCGGAGCGTGCGGCAATCTTGTGCATTACAACCCGTTGGTCCAGATTAGGTTCGCGGAGCACCGTATGCAGAGTCGTGATTACCGGCATCTTAAGCTGCTTCAGCAACTCCAGGATGTTATTGCCCGATTTGCCTCCGAAGATTCCATATTCATGCTGTAAGCACACCAGATCGAAATTCTCCGCATTTAAAAAGTCGGCGGCTGCCCTGTAGGATGCGAGATCGCCTTCCCTGATCTGAAAGAGCACCCGCTCGGGGTACGAGTAGGAGGAGTGCTCATCGTTGACCGCTACCACCGATAGCTGCGCGGCTCCATATTCGGCAGCGATTGCATCACACAAATCTGTCGTAAAAGTTGCAATTCCACATTGCCTCGGAAGGTGGTTTCCAATCACCGCCATCTTGACCGGGCGCTGTGGGCGAAGCGCCAGTTGAAGAGAGGACACTGAATCGACCCCGAAAACCGGGCGCCGCGTTTCGGGACGGATGTAGTTGCTTAAGGGCGAATTGAAAGTAGTGCTTGGTGCGGCCATTTCGCATGTCTCCCATGGTCGTAAGATTCTGATTGAGAATACCTATGCCCTCATCGGGGCGTGATTTTGCTTCGCGAGCTCAAGTGTTTTCTCAGAGGCCGCCATCGAGTAGTCCTGAGCCTTTGAACTGAGCTCTTCCGCGGCCTCGTGATCGCCGCGGTGATGTGCGGCAGCGGCGGCAGTATGGGCGTGTGCTGCGAAGATATGCAGGTCCGCTGCATTGTCATACTTGTTCTGGGGCATTGTGTTCTCCCTCTTCCAGGAAACGTTCTGCCTGTTGCATCTGCAGTGTTGCACGAGCCATTTGAAGGCGCTGAGCAATCTTGTACGTCCCTGCTAAGTTGTTCTATTGCCTCCAAAGCGACGATGGTGACTGCGGATAAGGGAAGACTCCAGGGAGAGAATCACAGAATCTCAACGGTTCTCAAAGGGTTATAGAATTCGCGTTTTACTTACGAACCATGTTCAATTCTGCACAGCAACGTCATGGTTGCCAGCCATAGGCTCTTCTCAGTTGGTTTAGCATTGCATTTTTACCCATGACGGGGTCGTCGGCGGTTAGACGATTCGTCATTCGAGGTGAAGGCTGCAGACTCGTGCAATCCGGTGAAGACGTTTCCTAACTCGCGGTCACCTGCCTGGAAGCGACAAACCGCGCACTTCGGGGGTAAGGGATGTACTACTATTTTGGTGGAATGCACTGGATCTGGTGGATTTTCTGGGTATTTTTTTGGATGCTCTTCCTGTCATTCATGATGCCGATGCGCCGATCCACCTACCGGGAAATGCAATCTCCCCTGCAGCTCCTCAAAAGGAGATATGCCGCCGGAGAGATCACAAGCGAGGAGTACGAGGAACGGCGGGCCAAGCTCCTGCGCGATGCGAATGTGAAATAGCGATGTTCCCCCTGGATCCAGCTGCAACGGATGAAAGGAAATCCGTGAATCCTAGAAGTTGTCTCATAGATAGAAGTGAGCCTAAGCAGAACATCTCTCAGGAGCTGAAGCCCGCTGATTCTGCGGTCTTCTTCGGCCCGGCTGAGGCCGTGCCCTTTTACAAAGCCATTTATGAGACCAGTTCCAGTGTTTTGTGGGTAACAGATTGCATGGCCGTTGACCAGCGCATTTTGGGGGCAGATCACTCCGCGAACAGCTGCACTACGTGTTTCACAATCATCCGGTCTTCGGCCGGAGGAATGACGCGCACACTGACCGGCGAGTTTTCTGCCGAAATCAAACCTGCGCCTTGAATGTTGTTACGCGCGGCCTGAAGCGTAATGCCCAGTGCGCCCAATCTCGCGCAGACTTCGGCGCGGGTACCCACATCAACAGCACGGAACGGGAACAGGAAGCGAGCTGGCGCACATGAATTCGCAAATGTTGAGAGATACCGCAAGGTTGCTTTTTGCAGATAACAAAGGCCTGCTTGCGATGGACGAGAGCAACGGAACCTGTAACAAACGATTTGCAAAACTTGGTATTCCGCAGACCGTCGAAGCTCGGAGAGCTTACCGCGAAATGATTGTGACCACTCCTGGGCTCGGTGAGTCGATAGGCGGCGCAATCCTATACGATGAGACGATCCGTCAGCAGAAGAGCAACGGTACGCCGTTTGTCAAAGTGCTCATCGAGGCCGGGATCATCCCTGGAATCAAGGTGGACACAGGCGCAAAGGAACTCGCCGGCCATCCAGGTGAAAAGGTCACGGAAGGCCTGGACGGTTTGCGCGATCGACTTCAAGAGTATTTTCAAATGGGCGCGCGCTTTGCCAAGTGGCGAGCTGTGATTGCGATCGGCAGTGGTCTCCCGAGTTGGGGCTGCATTGAGGCCAATGCCCATGCTCTGGCTCGCTATGCGGCGCTGTGCCAGGAAGCGGGCCTCGTGCCCGTAGTTGAACCTGAGGTCATCATGGATGGCGAACATACAGTGGAGCAGTGTTGCGTGGTTACGGATGAAGTGCTGCGCACGGTGTTCGGCGAGTTGTTCGCGCAGAGGGTGGTTCTGGAAGCAATGGTGCTGAAGCCAAACATGGTGCTTCCTGGAATGGCATCGAGCAGCCAACCGACAGTTGACCAGGTGGCCGATGCCACGGTGAACTGCTTCCTGCGATCCGTGCCCGCGGCTGTGCCGGCGATTGCGTTCCTCTCGGGCGGCCAACCGGCGGAATTGGCGTCTGCCCGTTTGAATGCGATGAATGTGAGATTCAAGTCGCGGTTACCGTGGGCGTTGGCATTTTCGTTTGCTCGCGCCATCCAGCAACCAGCCTTGGAGATTTGGAATGGCTGCCAGGCCAACGTCGCGGCAGCCCAGCAAAGTTTGGTTCATCGTGCTCGCTGCAATCAGGCTGCGAGGCGTGGCGAATACTCCCAGGAGATGGAGACGAAATGACAGGAAACAAGCACAACATGGAGGGCAATAGCAGCGACAGGGGTGAGCCTGATCCCGGTCCTTACTGGAGACGGATGCATCATGACTGGCGCTTCTGGGTAGGAGCAGTTCTGATGGCTGCGGCCCTGTACGTCTACGTGTTCAGTGGCGACCTTGCATGGGTTCCAAATGGCCATAGGCAGCCTGCGATGCCTGCGAGTGCCGCGAATTGAATCCTCAGCTCAACCTACCTCAGCGACTGAACATTCTCTTCTAAGGCGCTGGTGTTCACGGTCATTGCAGCCGCAAGAAGGTCTCATGGAATGTTGGCCTTCGATAATGAAAGTCGAGTAACGAGCGGTGAGTGAAATTCCTCTATATCCTTTGCGCTTCGAGCCCATCTATCAGTATCGGTTGTGGGGTGGCAGGCGCTTGTCTAGCTTGCTCTCCGCGCCACTGCCGGGTGACGGACCTATCGGCGAAGCGTGGCTGCTGAGCGATCGGTCTGACCATCAAAGCCTGGTTGCGAATGGACCGCTGAAGGGGAAGTCAATTGGTCAATTGATGGGGCAGTTTCGAGAACAGTTGATGGGCAAGCTCGCTTCGCGCTTCCGCCGTTTCCCATTGTTGCTCAAGTTTCTGGATGCACACGAACTACTCTCCGTGCAGGTTCATCCCAGCAAAGCGCACCCGGAGCTGATTCCAGCCGGCGATACGGCAAAGACCGAAGCTTGGGTTGTAATCGAAGCTGAAAAAGGAAGCCATATCTATGCTGGCCTGAGATTGGGCACAACTGCTGACACTCTGCGGAAGTCACTTGACGACGGGACGATTGCGGACCACCTCGTATGCATAGCCCCGAAGCCGGGCGATGCCGTATTCATCCCCGCCGGAACGGTTCACACTCTGGGTGAGGATGTTGTTGTTTTTGAGGTCCAGCAAGACAGCGATGTGACATTCCGGCTTTACGATTGGGGCCATATCGACTCGAAGACCAACAAGCCGCGGCCGCTGCAAGTGGATCAGGCTTTTGCCTGCATAGATTTTGGAGCGAGCAATTGTGGCCTGGTTGCGCCCCGCATTGAAACGACTACACCTGTTGAGCGCGAGAGACTCTTTGACTGTGATGCGTTCCAATTGTGGAGATTGCTTGGGCAAGATCCGTTCACTGTTGGAGCGACGGCAGAGCCGCGCGTGCTGGTTTGCATAGAAGGCTCAGGCCAGCTTGCGCACAAAGGAACTCCCTACGCGGTAGGCAGGGGAGATGTTTGGCTCTTGCCAGCGGAGGCCGGAAAGTGTGCGTTTCAACCTGGAGGAGAAGTAACTCTGCTGGAGATCGCGATCCCTTAATGGTGCAAGAGATTATGCATGCAACTGTATCTAAGATTGGGAGATGAATGAAAAAGCTCATCGTGTTCGATTTGGACGGCACCCTTGCACCCAGCAAGTCGTCTCTCGCTCCACAGACTGCGGCGTTGCTGCATGACCTTTTAGGCATCATCAAAGTGGCAGTGATCTCTGGAGGCGCGTGGACCCAATTCGAAAAGCAACTTCTCACCGATCTTCCCCAAGGCAGTCAACTCGCAAACTTATCTCTGCTTCCAACTTGTGGGACAAAATTCTTCCAATACGAAGGAAAGTGGACGGAGCTTTATTCAGAGGATCTGACGGCGAACCAAAGAAAGAAGATCATTGACTCGCTGAACAAAGCTGCGGGTGAATCGGGCTTTTACGTCGAGAAGGTTTGGGGAAAGGTGATTGAAGACCGGGGAAGCCAGGTGACATTCTCCGCGTTAGGTCAGCAGGCGCCTTTGATAGAAAAGGAAAAGTGGGATCCCGATTTTGCCAAACGGAAGAAGATCACGGCGATTCTGGAAAAGCTTATCCCGGAGTTCTCCATCCGCATGGGTGGTGCAACGTCAATTGATGTGACCAAGCCGGGCATTGACAAAGCTTACGGCATAGGTAAACTGCGGGATACTCTCCACGTAACACTGAAAGAGATGGTCTTCATTGGAGATGCGTTGTTTCCAGGCGGGAACGACTACCCGGCGGAACAGGCGGGTGTCGTATCGATCCCGGTAAAAGGGCCTGACGATACCAACGTGGTCATCAAGACGATCCTTGCTTGCCTTGGCGACAAGTGAGCCTGGACGACGTAGCCAGCAGACGGGGTGATTCCATGAGCGGATTCAAGTTGCAACGCCTCGGCATGATCATGGAGCCGGAGCCGGGTAACCCGCACGAAGTGGAAGGGGTTCTGAATCCGGGAGTCGCGCGCGGCCCCGATGGTGAACTCTACCTCTTCCCGCGGCTGGTTGCGAAGGGGAATTACTCGCGCATAGGGATAGCGCGAGTACGGTTCAATGAAGCCGGCGATCCGACGGGAGTGGACAGGCTTGGCGTTGCATTGGAACCTGAAGCCGACTATGAACGGCGACCCGACGGCGGAGGATGCGAAGATCCTCGCGTCACTTTCGTTGAGCCGCTGAAACGCTACATCATGACCTATGCGGCATTTTCACCGCACGGACCAAGAATTGCGATGGCAGAATCAGAGGATATTATCCATTGGAAACGTCTAGGGCTGGCAACTTACGCTCATTGGCATGGCATCGATCTGAGCAGCGTGGACGACAAGGACGCGAGCCTCTTTCCTGTCGCAATCCCTAACTCAACAGGGCGCCATGAGCTGGGTATGCTCCACCGTCCGCTCTTTCCTGGCACTCGTCCAGAGGAAACTGCATTCCAACGTGCGTCACGCAATGTGGATCTCGATCACGAGAGTATCTGGATTTCCTATTGTCATCCCGCGTTGAATGGTTCTGAAGCCGAGTGTCTGGGCCGGTTTACATCTCATCACCGTTTGGCGACTCCGGTGTCGCCGTGGGAGCGGCTCAAGATCGGTGCAGGCACTCCGCCCATTCTCACCAGGCACGGCTGGCTGATCGTTTATCACGGTGTTGACGAAGTAACTGCGGAGGGCGGCGATGGTCATCATCTTTGCTACTCGGCCGGTGTGATGGTGCTCTCACAGGAGCATCCGCGCGTGATCCGCTATCGCTCGGTTGATCCGGTGTTGACCCCAGTACTTCCGCAGGAACGGGACGGGACAGTTGCCAATGTTGTTTTCCCTACGGGCATCGACCGGCGCGACGATCTTGGCACTCCGGATCGTCTCGACGTCTACTACGGGATGGCGGACAGCCGGATTGGTGTTGCGCGCCTTGATTTACCGGAACAGCTACCGGCAGAAGCAATCGCCGACGCACCTGAAGCAAAGGTGTAAATGGAATGCCGATGAAGAATGCAACTGGCATCACATGCGCATTTCTGGATGTGGGTGATGTTCTAACTACCGATAGATAGGATCGTCTGGCTCGCAAGCGGGCCACAAGGCACTTCAGGCCGGACTGGGCTGAGATGGAAGCTCGTCATCACCTGGTCTTCAAAGTACCACGCAATTTCACCGCAAGTTGGAAACCGCATCCGCGCTCGTTATTTTGTAGTTCTGGTATTAATCGTCAGTACGGCATGTCCCCTAAATCGGAGATTAGTGATGCTACGGCTGTGTGCAGGGAGCCAGAAGTCCCCCACTTGCGTGTACACTTCTTCGATTTCAATGTGCTTTGTCCAGAACGAGGGGTTCTTGGCGGGCTGTGCCTCCAGCCGTGTTACTGCAAAGGTCTTGCCGTCGACCCAGATTTGGCCGCGGTATAGATACCTTCCCTTGTTCTTTGGTTTCACGCCGAGAACATACATTGCACCGGAGGGTGTACTTTCGTATCCGGCCAGAGTGAAATCATAGTTATCCCTGTTCAGAGCCGTATGTTCTTGAGCCTCCACACCGATGGCTTCCTGTTCAGCCTGTAAGAGCTTCTCGAATACAGTGTCGATAATCACCTTTGATCCAGTAGAGGATCGGACGGTGAATTCTTTCGTTGCAGGTGATTGGTACTTTAGGTCCACGACCATCTCCGCGCTACGATCGCCCGCGAATCCCTGATATTGCAACAGGTAATTTCGCGTTCCCCGGTAGGCATGCAGTGCGTGAGCGCGCTCGATGTTCATCGCTAGAAGGTTGTCTACGACTTGTTCTCCGCTGAGAGGGGCATTCCCAAGAGCAGTGGAAGCACCGGGTCGCTGTGAACTAGCGCGCACTTGTAACCATGGAGAGACCAGAAGCGCAGCGATAAACAGGATGAAGTGTAACGATCTCCGTGCCCTGGTTGCGAATCGCATTTTCTCATCTTTCCCTTGAAATCTCATAGCGCCACCTTCTACGAGTTCATCCCGTCAAGCGCCGATCTGCAGACGGCATAGTTTTCCTCAATATCCCAACCCTTGCTCCGAGACCTGTTTCGCGTTGAGCATCGATGAGTTAGTAACCTCGCCGGCAATAATCCCGCAATTGCTGCTGCTTCTCATCCTCGTGTTAATACTCGAATGGTCCGCTAGTTGTAGCGTGGCCAGTTTTCTTCAAGTTTCAAAGCGGCAGTATGATCGAACGCGGATTGACCCGGTAGTTCGAACCATCCGCGTGTGCCGCTTTTTTCTCCTTCGACAATGTCGTCCGCGCGGGGAGAGATATATCCATGAAGCAAAGCCGGCCCCCAATTGCGCCGGCAGCGACGGGCAGGAAGACAAACTGCAATGGCTCCCAATAGGCATTCATCGCGATGTAACGCATCTGCTTGTCAGCGAAATTGCGCAGAGACAACGCGATGCTATGTGAGTTGCTACCCTCGCACCAAAGAGAGAACGAGGAATGAGGTGAGGATGACTCCGAGCATGGCGATATCCGACAACGGCCGTTGATTGAGAAACTGTGATGGCGAGAGCGTGTTTTGACGCGGATTCAGGGCATTGTAGTAGACAGAGAAGGCTTCACCTTGCGTTCTTGCAACCTTTGACCTGAAGACGTCGTAGTAGATCTGTGCATGGGCGTAGTAGACGAAGGAAACGATGACGTTGTCGAGGGTCTTTGTGACTGAGAGGGATAACTTCCTGACTCTGGGAAGCTCATGATGGCACTCTGTAACTCTGGCCTCAGTCTCCATCCAGATTGGTTGAGGATTCGATTCCGTATTATCGTTACCGCGATCCGCGATGGATGCTGCTGTGTCTTGCCTGTCATTTGCCTCCTGCTTCCAGGCGCGTCTGCCCGCTGCGTTCAGGAGTTGTCGCGCCCGTTCCATGATTCCGAGATTGGTCATCGGCGTTGCCAAACAATCTGACTCGCCTCAAGCGGCACCAGAGCGTTGGGATGGTGGGGAACGATTCGTGCGGTATAGTCGCTCGCGGGGCGCGTTGCGGAGATATGAGCGGAATAATTGAATGCGCCTGGCGTATCTGCGCAGGGTCCCGATGTGGTCATCACTTCGAGCGAAGCGCACTCTCCGTGAGCTGAATCTGCGTATAGCTCAACTCGCAGATGGCCCGGAGTCAGGGAACCAGGAGCGATGTCGGCTTGAAAATAATGCTGCCCATCGTGGGTATCAATTTCGACATTGACGAAACGCACCGTGCTCCAATGCCGATCGAGGTCCTGCTTCCATTGCAGAAGACTCGAGCCGACTGCACCACCGTCCGCAGCACGATCGCGATAACCCGAGGCCGCAGGCAGATAGTGACTTTCGGTGTACTCGCGAATTGCGCGCGTCGCAGAGAACTCCGCCGTGAGCCGCGCCATGCTCTCGCGGATGCGCCCCAGCCATTTGCCTGGCATGCCGGATTCATCGCGCGCGTAGAACTCCGGAATCACCTCAGCCTCCAGCAAGGTATATAAAGTGTCAGCTTCTTTAGCATCCCATCCCACATCTTCACCATGTTCCTGGCCGTCCCCAATGGCCCAACCAACTTCTGGCGAATATGCCTCTGCCCACCAACCGTCCAACTCAGAGAGATTGAGCCCGCCATTGACAAGGACCTTCATGCCGCTGGTTCCGCAAGCTTCCCATGGACGCCGAGGCGTATTGATCCAAAGATCGATCCCCTGGACTAACTCCTGGGCCAGCATCATGTCGTAGTCGTTGAGGAAGACGACTCGCCCCTGCACTTCGGGGCGCTTGATGAAGTCTTTCCATTGCTTGATCAACTCTTGTCCGGGCAGATCCTGAGGATGAGCTTTTCCGGCGAGGATTAACTGAACAGGGCTTCGTGGATTGGAGAGCAGCCGTACCAACCTTTCGGTATCGTGCAAAAGAAGATTGGGGCGCTTATATGTGGCAAAACGGCGCGCAAATCCAAGGGTCAGCACATTTTCGTCGAAAATGCCCGCGACATTGGACGAATCTTGGCCTTCTGCGGCGAGCTGGCACTGATATCGCTTCCGCATCCGTTCGATCAGGCCCTTTCGTCCTGCTGAGCGCAGTTGCCACAACTGCCGATTGGGGATTTGGCGGATGTCATCTTCTACCAGGCGATCTCCGCGCCAACGCTTGTGGCCACAGGCGGAGGTCCATAGCCTATCGGCCTCGACTGAATCCCAGCTGGGCACATGAATGCCGTTGGTTACAGACCTTATAGGGACTTCCTCTCTTGGCCAGCGTGGAAACAAGGATTGGAAGATCTGCCTGCTCACTTTTCCGTGAAGCTTGCTCACACCGTTGACCTGCCCGCTGCCGCCTACCGCAAGATACGCCATATTGAAAGGCTCCGAGTTATCTTCCGGATTCTGTCTTCCCATGGCGAGCAGATCGTCCACTGAGATGGCGAGTTCATCAACGGCATAGTGGTTAAGATAGGTGCGAATGAGCGCGGGATCGAAGCGGTCAAAGCCGGCACTGACGGCGGTATGCGTAGTAAATACATTTCCGGCTCGCGTAATCGTCATGGCGAGATCGAACGGCTTCTTGTGATCCTCCATGTAGAACCGGGCTCGTTCAAGCACGGCGAATGCGGCGTGCCCTTCGTTCAGGTGGCAGACCTCGGGGGCAAGGCCCAAAGCTCGCAACAAACGCCATCCGCCAATGCCCAGGACGATCTCCTGCTTCAGGCGCATCTCAGCGTCCCCACCATAAAGTTCACTGGTGATTCCGCGATGAGCAGCGGTATTGGCAAAGTCGTTGGTGTCGAGAAGATATAACTTCGCTCTGCCCACTGACACCTCCCAGCAACGAAGCCAGATCTTTGAGCCGGGAAGTTGAATTTGCAATCGTAACCATTCGCCATTTGGCTGTCGCAGAGGCCGGATCGGCAACTGCCCCGGGTCATTGACTGGATAGAGAGCTTGCTGCCGGCCCTCCGAATCGAAGTCCTGGCGGAAATACCCCTGCCCGTAAAGCAAGCCGACTCCGACAACAGGAACACCCAGTTCGCTGGCCGCCTTCATCTGATCGCCGGCTACGTTGCCAAGTCCGCCAGAGTAGATGGGCAAGGCCTCACTCAGCATGAACTCCATGCTGAAGTAGGCGACGGTCGTGAGTGCGGCATTGGGATGCTTATGCTGGAACCATGCGTCGGCCTGATAGGAGTCCCGATTCCTCCGAAGCAGACTGTCGAGCTTCTGCCGAAACTCCGGCGTGCCCAATGCGGCCTTGATTCTTTCGCGAGAGACCGTGCGCAGGATGACCCATGGGTTTTGCGTGGTTGCCCAGAGATCCTTATCGAGCGCTTCCCACAATTCGTCCGCGGCATGGTTCCATGACCAGTGAAGATTGAGCGCCAACTCAACCAGAGCATCGACCCCATCAACCTTGAGCCAATCGGATGGTGCGTTCGAGTTGTTCAATATCTCCTCCGTGTGCTGGAGTTCATCAAGCGAAGACCGCTATCGCAATCACTATGCAATGACGGTCTCCGCCTTGATTTCAGCCCGCTGGAGCCTAACTGTCGGTGAACATGGCCTTCTGCGGATGGCCCTTGGCAAGGGGAGCCGGCGCGGCGGCATTGCTAAAGTCCTTCGTCCACTGCCAGTTCCTAATCTCCGGCATATCTTCCAGATTTTCTCGGATATAGTCGTGGTGACGTTGAAGTTCCTGGTTGAAAAAGTTGATGGCTTTCTCGGCTTGCAAACGAAGGCGAGGGATATGCTTTAGTGCGTCGAGCGCAAGGTGGAACCGGCTCATTTCATTCAGAACCACCATGTCGAACGGAGTGGTGGTTGTGCCATGATCCATATAACCGTGTACGTGGAAGCGACCTTCATTGGAGCGCCCGTGAACAAGGGTATGAATGAGCCAGCGATTGTTGTGGAAGGCGAAAATTACCGGTGTCTTCTCAGTGAAGAGCGCGTTGAACGACATTTCGTCCATTCCGTGCGTATGTTTGTCGGGGAACATCAGAGTCATCAAGTCAACGACGTTGACAACGCGCACCTTGATGTCCGGCACATATTTCTGCAATAGCCACGAGGCCGCGCAGATCTCGATCGTGGGCACATCGCCGGCGCAAGCCAGCACGACATCGGGCTCGCCACCGTCGTCGTTGGTAGCGAACTTCCAAGTGGATGCGCCGCGCGAGCAATGTTCGAGAGCCTCATCCATGTTCAACCACTGAAGCTGCGGCTGCTTGCCGCAGGTGACGACATTTACGTAATTGCGGCTACGCAGGCAATGGTCAAAGACGCTGAGGAGGCAGTTGGAGTCGGGTGGATAGTACACGCGGATCACTTCACTCCTGCGCGCCAGAGCGTTGTCCACGTACCCGGTTGCCTGGTGACTGAAGCCATTGTGGTCGTTGCGCCATGCATGACTTGTGAGCAGAACATTGAGGGACGCAAGTGGTCTGCGCCAAGGAAAAGCTTCGCATTGCTCCAGCCACTTGGCGTGTTGGGTAGTCATGGAATCGACCACCTGCGCAAACGCTTCGTAAGAGGACCACATGCCATGCCGCCCGGTAAGCAGGTAGCCTTCAAGCCACCCCTGGCAGAGGTGCTCACTCAGCACTTCCATCACGCGGCCGTCCGGACCCAATTCATCGTCGATTGAAACAATCTCGGCCATTGAGCAGCGTTTCGTTGCTTCAAAGATGGAATTCAAGCGATTGGAATTCGATTCATCGGGACAGAACATGCGAAAGTTCTTTGGATTCATTTTGAAAATGTCTCGGAAGAATTCTCCCAGCTTGCGCGGAGCCTCGGCTAGAACCTGTCCTGGTCCAGGGATTTCGAGCGCGTAATCGGTGAAGTCGGGCAGCGCGAGGGTTATCAGCTCGCGTCCGCCATTGACATGGGGATTGCCGCCCATGCGCCGATTGCCGACAGGTGAGAGGGCAGCGAGTTCGTCGATGAATTTGCCATTCACGTCGAAAAGCTCCTCTGGCTTGTAACTCTTCATCCAGGCTTCAAGGATCTTGAGATGTTCAGGATTGTCCTTGACCGATGCGAGCGGAACCTGATGCGCGCGGAAGGTGCCTTCAATCGGCGTTCCATCCACTTCCTTCATGCAGGTCCAGCCTTTGGGAGTGCGGAAGATGATCATTGGCCAGACTGGCTGCTTTTTGAAGCCGCTCTTACGAGCTTCCTGCTGAATTCCCCGAATCTCGGCATAGCAATCCTCAAGCGCCTGCGCAAGGAGTTGATGCACGACTTCGGGATCGTCGCCCTCCACAAAGTAGGGCTTGTAACCACGACCCACATAGAGGGCCTTCAAGTCGGCGTCGCTTGTTCGTCCTTGTGCGGTTGGGCCTGAGATCTTGTATCCATTCAAATGAAGGATTGGAAGAACCGCGCCGTCTCGTACTGGATTGACGAAGTTGACCGACTTCCAGCTTCCTTCGAGCGGGCATGTCTCGGACTCGCCATCTCCGATAACGCAGGCCACAATCAGGTCGGGATTGTCGAAGGCTGCGCCAAATGCATGAACCAGTGAGTACCCAAGCTCTCCGCCTTCATGCATAGAATTTGGGACATGCGGTCCGCAGTGGCTGGGGACGCCGCCCGGTGTTGAGAACTTGCGGAACATGAGCCGCAGGCCATCTTCATCGTGCGTGATCTCCGGGTGGACTTCGGTGTAGGAGCCTTCGAGATACGAGCAGGCATTGAGCGAAGGACCTCCGTGCCCAGGACCGGAAATGTAGATGATGTCGGCATCGTGCTCTTTGATCAGCCGGTTCAGATGAATATAGATGAAGTTTTGTCCCGGCGAGGTGCCCCAGTGACCGAGCAGCCGTGGCTTGATCTGCTCTGCCGTGAGCGGCGAGCGAAGCAGGGGATTATCGAAGAGATAGATCTGGCCGATGCAAAGATAGTTCGCGGCGCGCCAGTAGCGATTCATCTTGTCCAGCATCTCAGGCGAGAGTGGACCCTTGGGCTTTGGCGCTCTCTCTTCAGTCTTGCCGTTTGCTGCAACCGCAGTTGACAGACTCACGTCAAAGTTGAAACCGGAGGAATTGCCAAACTGATCGAAGTTTTTGCTGAATGGTTGAGGTATATCGTCCTTCTCAACGTTGATGGGGAGTTCGGTGGTGGACATATTGACTGTTCCTTTCCATATCTCCGCGACTGCGGTGGTGCTGGTTCGGCTTTCCTGTGACTGCTTGCGTTGGATCTCCGGTGTCATTTCGCCAGCAGCATTTTGATCGAGTGCAATTCGAGACTGCGCTTTTCGGTGGCTATTGGATACGCCATTTTGAGTCCCCCCAGCGCATCAAGAACGATCTGGGAGACGATGAGCCGCGCATTCTCTTTGTCGTCGGCGGGTACGACGTACCACGGTGCATGATGCGAGCTCGTCGCTTGAAAGCAATCCTCGTAGGCCTTCATGTAGTGTTTCCAGTATTTCCGCTCGTGAATGTCTGAGGTGCTGAACTTCCAGTTCTTGTCTGGTTCATCGATGCGCGCTAAGAATCGCTTCCGTTGCTCCTCGTAAGAAAGATGAAGAAATATTTTGACGATCTGCGTGCCGTTTCGATGAAGGTGTTTCTCCAGGTCCGCGATGGACCCATAACGCTGCTCCCAAATGTTCTTCTTGTCGCGCAGTTCCTCGGGAAGCCCCTGGTTGCGGAGAATCTCCGGGTGTACTCGAACAACCAACACTTCCTCGTAATAGGAACGGTTGAAGATGCCTATGCGGCCGCGCTCCGGAAGACGGCATGTTGTGCGCCAAAGGAAGTCATGATCGAGCTCCTCGGCACTTGGCTGTTTGAAACTGAAAACCTCGCAACCTTCAGGATTAACGCCGGACATGACGTGTCGAATGGCGCCATCTTTGCCGGCTCCATCCATCCCTTGAAAGATCAGCAGCAACGCATAGCGGTGGGATGCGTAGTGAAGCTGCTGTAACGAGCTCAGCTTTTCCATGTGTTCCTGCAGGAGTTCCTTGTACTGCTTCTTCGACTTCGTACAAGGAGCGACAATCGTCGGCCACTTGCTGAGGTCGACCTTTTTGCCTGGCGGTGCGCGGTAGACTTTCGAATCGATGGTCATCCTGCTCCTTCGGTGTTACAACGTCTTCTTCTCGGCCACCTGATCATGGTGTATCTCTCGTTCCGCCTCTATCCAGTCCTGATCCGTCCATCTCGTCTTGCCCAATGCTTGGAGAGTTCAATGGCGCTGGCGGCAACTCTTGTTGAAGGCCACAAATCAAACGCTTGATGCGATAAGGATGGCGTTTGACCTACATTCCCGCCTTCGTGTGATGCAATTGAATGCGGAATTCGGTCCAGGAAACGGACTGTACCCAGCGGGTGGGGACCAGCACCGATCGATTCTGGAGCCAGTCTCCACTTTTCACATCGAGGTAACCTAGATGCCAGCTAGCCTCATCCATGACAAAGCCTTCAAGGATTCCAAAGTCGCCGTCAATTGCCCAGACTTGATACCCCAGCATGTGTGATGTGCTGCGCAGATGGAGGACCTCTGCGGCGTGCACTGGGTATTTCATTCCAGTCGGCATGGGCGGCATCCCGAACTGGCTGTCGACCCAGCTCGCCAGTGGGCCAAAGTAATCATGCATGGCAATTTCCTGTTGACGCGATACCGGCATTTCGGCATCGACATCGGGACTGTTGCGCACTTGATCCTTGGTCAAATGGGCGCAGCAGGCCTTGTTAGCCCAGTCAGGCTTTTCGAGCGCCGTAATTGGAAGAACCACATCGCGCCGTTTCAGCCAGTTCCCAACATCCACGACCACGTAGCGAACCTTCCAGGATTGGTCATCGAAAAGAAAAGTGCGGACGCTTCCTATTTCGCCATCGCTCGCGGAAACGGAAGATCCTATTAGGTCTTTCAAATTGCACTGCATATTTGGTCCTCGGCGGTTTCTTGAATAATCTGGCATCCATGTTCCGCTGTTGCTTTGCAAATTATTGCCATGCTCTCTCCTCCGCAGGTGCGACGCGGATTAGGAGCCGGTGCCGTTGAGCATTCACATGGGCGCTCACTCAGCTTTCGCATGTTCCACCTGATCCTTCCGAGTCTCCCGCTCCGCTTCAAGCCAGTCCTGATCCTGTTGGCTTTCGCCATGGACTCGCTGTTCATAAATCTCATAAGCCCGCGTCGCGATCTGCTGAGTTTCGTCGTCGGCGATTGCGGTTGGCGGAATCGCTTTCTTGATCGGATCGAAAATGCGATAGGCAAGAAGCTTCACTCGATCGTTGAAGAGTGCCCAGACCAGAGCGTAGGCCCACACAAATCCAGCCCATTTCCAGCCCAGCGGAGCCATGAATACTCCATAGACTGCGAGCAGTGTCGCGATTGCTTGCGTGCCCACGACCGCGATGAGCAGAATCTTCGCGGGACGTATCGACCAGAATGGGCCGCGTGTGCGGGTGAGGAAGATGGTCAAATGGCCGGCCACCGAAAGCTTAAGGTACATCAGTGTCTGGACGGTCAAGCGGTCCATGTGAAAGACGCGCTCGCCTAGATAGAACAAGAGAAACGCGGCTACAACGCCAATGACTCCCAGCACGGTGGAGATGGAGAGCACGAGCCGCATATTCCAGGCTTCGGGCTTGTTTCTATATAAGACGTTGTCATAAGCGATCGACAGGATCGCGCCGTCATTGAGCAGCGCGATCATCACGATCATCACGGCCGTTACGGGATAGAAATTGAAGACGAGGATGGCCAGTGTCATGAAGAACAGCACGCGCAGCGTCTCCGCAATGCGGTAGATGGCGTAGCTATTCATCCGCTGGAAGATGCGGCGACTCTCTTTGATCGCGTCGATGATTACAGCGAGACCGGAGGTGAGTAGAACGATTGAAGCTGCCGCGCGGGCTGCATCGGTTGCGCCGGAGACGGCAATGCCGCAGTCGGCTTTCTTCAGCGCAGGCGCGTCGTTCACTCCATCGCCGGTCATGCCGACAATGTGGCCGCAGGTCTGTAACACATCCACGATATGAAACTTGTGTTCGGGGAAAACCTGCGCGAAGCCGTCTGCCTTCTCGATTTGCGCAACTACCTGCGGAGACTCCTTCTTCTTGGTGTCGCCGAGCGCGTTGGCGTCCAGGATATTGACGCCCAAGCCTAGTTCTTTCGATGTTTCCCGGGCAATGGCAATTTGGTCGCCCGTCACCATTTTGATCTTGACGCCCATTTGTACGGCGTTGGCGATGGTTTCCTTGGCATCCGCGCGTGGCGGATCGAACAAGGGCAACATGCCGACAAACTTCCATTTGCCTTGTTCGTCAGCCCTGGCCACACCAAGAGACCGGAAGCCGCGGCCCGCAAAGTCAAGAATTGCCTTGTTTGCCGCTGTCTTGATGTCGGCGGCATTGGTCGCCATCTGCAGAATCACCTGCGGTGCTCCCTTGGCGACAAAGAACTGCTTCCCGTCCGCCCCTTTGACAGTAGCTTCAGTGCGTTTGTGCACCGGATCGAAGGGCATGAAGTGGAGGACTTTGCAGCTCTTCAGTTCCTTGTCGTCTTTCACGCCACCGATTACCGCCAGGTCAATGGTGTCCTTGTCTTCCGCGCGGGATGCCAGTGCGGCCCAGAGAACGACGTTCGCGGCAGAGATCCCATCAATGCAGAACGGATCGCCCAAGGTGAGTTTGTTTTGAGTCAGTGTTCCTGTCTTGTCGGAGCAGAGAACATCGACGCCGGCCAGTTCCTCGATTGCCGACAGGCGGGTTACGATCGCTTCCTTCTTTGCCAGCAGGCGGGCCCCAACTGCCATGGTCACCGACAGTACAGTCGGCATGGCGACGGGGATGGCGGCCACCAAAAGCACCAGGCAGAATTCGAGTGTGGTAAGTACCTTGTCTCCGCGAAAGAGGGCAAAGACCAGAATCAAGGCGACCAGCGCTACCGCCAAAATGATCAGGTAGTCGCCGATCTTCATTACAGCCTTTTGGAAGTGGCTGACTGTGTGAGCCTGTTCGACGAGTTGCGCGGTCTTGCCAAAGTACGTGTTCGACCCAGTGGCATAGACGATGGCGTCAATCTCGCCCTGGCGGATGATGGAGCCGGAGTACACAGCGCCGCCCGATTTAGCGGTGACAGGCAGCGACTCGCCGGTCAGGGCGGACTGATCGACCTCGATGGAATCACCGTCGAGCAACCGCGCATCTGCGGGAACGATGTCACCCAGCCGGAGGCGAATTACGTCGCCGGGAACAACCTCGCTGGCCTTGGGATTTTGCCATTTGCCATCGCGCTTGACCTTGGCCTTAATCGCTAAGCGGGCCTTCAGAGCGGCAATCGCGTTTCCTGCCTGATGCTCTTCCCAGAATCCGACTAAAGCATTCGAACATAGCAAGACAAGAATTACGAAGAAATCGAGCCAATGACGGACGATCCCGGACAGGATAACTGCAGCTTCAATCATCCACGGAATCGGACCCCAGAAGTAGGAGAGGAACTTCAGGTATTCGTTGGTTTTCTTCTCCTCGATCTGGTTAGGCCCATACTGCGCCTGGCGCTTCGCAGCCTCAGCCTGTGTGAGTCCGTCAGCCGATGCACCAAGCTTTTTCATCAGCTCGGGCATGGCAAGCGTCTTCAGGGAATCCTTGTCATCCTTGGGCTGGGCCTTATCCGGTTTCGATTCCATTTGAGACTATTCTCCTGCTCTTGCTCCGTTGACGAGCGCGCATCGCTGCAGTGGCAGCAAAACAGATCCCAAACCAACCATCGGCCCAGGGTTCAGATGACAGTCAGCGAAAATCCAGACGCCAGATCGTCGCTTCTCTTGGTGGTGACTTCCTGTCGCTCGAACGCACAGTGAAATTTGACACTCTGAGATAGCGGGGCCGAAGAATGTTGCTTGGACAGGTGGTAACGCCGGATAGTGAATATCCCGACATCCTTCTATTTTGAAACGATCGGGTGATCCTGGTCGTAATGCTGTTCCGTGTGCGAAGCCTTCTGCGCTGCCTTTTCGGCGACACGTTCAATACGCTTGTGTGGCGTTGCGTCCGAGACCGTCTCGTCTTCAATCTTGGTGACTTCTGGATTCTCAAATTGTTCCGGCATGGTTGCTCCCTCCTGCTTTCAGGTTGAACGAGGGTCAAATCAAGTTCTGGTCAGTTTTGCTCGCTCATTCGATATCGCTGGGTCTTTCGGGACTTGTCATTCCCAGGTCCGAAGGGTAGGCGGAACTTGGCCGCCGTCCGCAGCGGGGCAGCGCCTGCGATCTTCCAGACAAAATCGGCAGGCTGCTGTACCTCTGGCTGTTTCGTTCACTACAACCCGCTACCACCATTCCACAGAGTGGCCTGAAGGAGTATTGTCGCCGGCTTCGGGCTTGGCTGAGCGAAGAAGCAAGAGTGGACATTGCACGAGCTTGACGACTTTCTCCGCAATCGACCCGAAGACCAGAGGACGCCAGCCGGAGATGCCGTGCGTGGAGATCACGACCATATCGATATGCTCGCGCTCCACCACTTCCATGATGCATCCCGCAACGTCATTCGCAAGTTCGACACTGGAGCCTGCTTTTACTCCCTTGGCAGCAAGAACTGCCAGTGCCTTTGCCAGAAGCTTTTCTGCGCGCGCCTTTTCTTCTTGTTGAAACTTCACCTGGGGAACGGCATATTCAGGCGTGAAGGTTGAAAAGAACGGAAGGACATTCACTAAGAACAGTTCGGCATGGAAGTGTAAAGCGAGGTCGGCCGCTGTCTCTAAGGCCGCTTGGGACGATGGGCTGAAGTCGATAGGCAACAGGATTTTTGTTGGGATGGACCCCAGCGCAAGACGATCGGACATGACGGACTCCTCGCCGGGCTATAGTCACGGCAAGTGCAATTGTTCTCCCAAATAAGGACAAAGACTGTGCTCTCTTGCACACTTTTGCTTCGCGAGCCAGCTCCTTTCTTGAGGAGGAAAGAGCGAATCCTGCCAGCTAGATAGCCACTCTCTTCGATGAGCAATAGTGACCAGCATTGCTGAACGAACCTGTTCGATACTTGCGTCGCGCTGGGCCGTCGCTCCAGTCAGCATCTGCGTCACTTACGCAACACACCAGACCGATCGATTCGGACCTCTGGGGAGAATCGCAATGAAGATATTACCGCTGTTATTTTTTGTTGCATTTGGTATTGTGGCTACCGGCCAGGACAGAAGCACCGATTCAGGCTCAGCCCGGCAGAGCAGCCAGGCCGGGGGGTATGCAACGTATTCAAGTCTGGCGCAGGAACCTGACGAACTTCGCCAGGAACTCGACCGGGATGCAGTTGCACTGTCGAAAGTGCCGGCGGATCCCGTTCTGGCGACTGATCCCTTCGCAGTGATCTTAGAGCCGTTCGAACGGCTGACTGACCGAATCAACCAATCGGCCAAGTTGAAGATCGGCGCAACGTATACCTTCGTCAGCCAATATGCGACAGCAACGCCGGATGGCGTGCGGCACGATCAAACCAGCGGCCGAGCCGATTTCACGGCTGCCTGGAAGGTCTATGACCATGAGAGTAATGCTGGGACAATCAGCCTTCTGGTCAGATCGGGAACGAACATCGGCATCAGCGAGCAATTCAATCTTAGCCAAAGCCTCGGCTCCGGTCTTACCCTCAATTGTCTGCAAGGAGGTGGACCGCAGGAACCGATAACGGTCAACATCCTTTACTGGCGCCAGGATTTATTCAACGAGAGGCTGTCGCTCTACATCGGCAAGATCCATCCGAACGAATACATCAGTCTGAGCATGTTCAACAATGACGAGCGCGCTCAGTTCCTGAATGGAGGAAGCGACGGCAATCTGACGTTTGCCTCAGATGGAGCCTATGCCGGCGGCGCGGCAGTTGAACTACAGGCGACTCAGCATGTTTACATACATGCACTGGTCGTCGACACCGAAGGTCCACCGCAAGGGAACCTTAAAACATTGGCCGATCGCAAGTACATGGAGTCCATCGAACTCGGCTGGCTGGGCGGCTCACCTGGCAAGCAGTTCAGAGACTATCGCATGAATTTCTGGCGTGACGACACGGCGTCCCTCGGCAGCGGCGCGGGCGGCGGCATCGCCTTTGAGCATGAATTGCGCAGTGGTTGGACGCCCTTCGGGAGACTTGGCTTTGCGTCGAATACGGGTACCTCAATCAAGCAAGTGGAAGAGCTTGGCCTGGACCAGGTAGAGCCCTTTGGAAGACGCGGAGACATGTTCGGCATTTCCTTCATTCACTCCGAGCCGAGTTTCGGCGCCAAACATCACGAGAGCGTAATGGAGACCTTTTACCGGCTTCGCTTGACGAAGAGTGTTGACCTTGGCCCGGACCTTGAAATTTCAAACCATCCCACGTATGCAAGCAAAGCCTACACCACTGCATTGCTCGGAATGAGAATGCGGATCATGTTCTAAACAACAGAGCCTTTAACAGATCGAAGGCATGTTCAAGCAAGGGGAGTATAGATGACCACCACGCAAAAGTGCGAACATCCTGGCTGCAACTGTCAGCCTGACAACGGCAAGAAGCATTGCTGCACCACATGTGAACAGACTAAGAAGAGTCCTGAAACACCGTGCCAGTGCAAGCACCCGGAATGCAGCGGAACTGGCCTCAAGATGTAGTCGGCGCAATGGCCGAAGCAACAGTGAGTGTCTGGGGCTGAGCAGTAGAGTACAGCATCGCAAAAAGAGATTGCAGGATGATTGGTCTGCGATGGCAGGATCGCCTGGTCTGGAAAATTCGGATTGCCGATATCTCGGAAGCCGAACTTCTCTCAAGATGGATGCTGTCTAACCGCCGCTGCTCTCTTGCGTTCATCGAAGGTGCGCGCGGTCTGTCGAAGTTGACGGCGCCTTCGGATTACCGGCGGCAAAACTCAGAGCTGAGGGGTACAAAATGAGCTTGAAACAATTGGAAGTGTGGTTTATCACCGGAAGCCAGCATCTTTATGGTAAAGAGACTCTGGACAAAGTAGCGGAGCACTCACAAAAGATCTCGGCCTCGCTCGATGGTTCCAGCTTGATCCCGCTCAGCGTGGTCTGGAAGCCCGTCCTCACGACGGCAGATGCCATCAGCCGGCTTTGCCTTGAAGCAAACAGTGAAGAGCGGTGCATTGGCCTCGTGTTCTGGATGCATACCTTTTCGCCTGCCAAGATGTGGATTGCGGGGCTCGACTTATTGAAGAAACCATTTCTTCACCTGCATACTCAATTCAATCGCGATCTGCCATGGGCGACCATAGACATGGATTTCATGAATCTAAATCAGTCTGCTCATGGCGATCGCGAGTTCGGTTTTATTACAGCTCGCCTGCGTCTGGCGCACAAAGTAGTCGTTGGCTTCTGGCAAGATCCTGAGGTGCTCGGTGAAATCTCCACTTGGATGCGTGCCGCCGCGGGCTGGAACGAGTCGCAGCATCTAAAGGTCGCCCGCTTCGGAGACAATATGCGCGATGTTGCCGTGACCGAGGCGGACAAAGTGGAAGCGCAGAGAGTTTTTGGCTTTAGTGTTTCTGCCTATGGCATCGGCGATCTCACCGATCGCATCAATCAGTTCACAGACGCTGAGGCCAATAAACTGGTGAAAGAGTATCGCGACACTTATACCATTGCGCCGAAACACGACCGTCCTGACTCGCTT
>Ga0302320_10005671_pt1 | contig 27919 bp, 28 predicted proteins | sample Bog_T0_3_FD_202130 | JGI IMG/M metagenome (GOLD analysis project Ga0302320, IMG submission 202130) | Peat permafrost microbial communities from Stordalen Mire near Abisko, Sweden - Bog_T0_3 | ecosystem: Environmental > Terrestrial > Soil > Wetlands > Peat | place: Sweden: Abisko, Stordalen Mire...
CGCCCTGCTCCACGCGCAGGCTGACACCGTTTACGACCCGGCGGCCACGATACGACTTGCCAATTTCATCGGTGGCCAGAGTACGCATTTATCGTGCCACTCTCGTCTGTGTCACCACAGGAGAACTCGCTTTGCCTTCTACCAGCACCCTATCATCGCCCCTAAAGAAAGTCAACGAAACCCCGGTAATCTTGCCACGTTCGGCATCAAAAATGCTAGGCGGTCCGCCAGTGAGCACGAACTTGTCGTCGGCGGCGGTGTAAACCAGCATCTTCCCCTCGGCTCGGCGCCCCGGCTGTACGATCACAACGTTGCCTTCGGCAACCATGTGATCCAGCTGGCCGGCCCCGGCAAGTGATTGATTGCCGGAGGTTTGTGATCGAGGAAGCAGATAAGCATCCATGGTGATGGCGGAGACAGTGAAGTTGGTTCCCTGGGCTATCACGCCTCCATCATAGTGGGCGTGGCGGTCAGCGTCGGCATAGGTGAGACGGGCGGAAGTTATGGCCACAGGGCTGGTGTCGCCGGGTTTTTCCTGAGATTTTATCTTCGCTTTGTGTTCTCCTCCAGTGGGTAGAGCGGCGGGCTGAACTTTATCCGGCTGAACCGTCCCGGGCAGAGCCAGCTTGCTCTGCACCAGCACCGTGGAGACCGGTTGTGCCGGGGCGCCCTGGGCTACGAGGAAACGGCGATCCCGGTCGAACTGGATCGAGGGCGCTTCGACGATATTCGCGTCCTGCCACAAACGCGCTTTGCCCTGGTAGAGAGCGACCGCGGGTAAGTTGTGCGCTGTCATGGTAGCTGCGGTCACGTGAATCGGTGAGGCGGAAGCGAGCAGCGCACCGTTGGGTTGCTCCGTGAGCTCGCTGTAGGTGCTCTTAACGTCTCCGTTCGCGAAGGCGTCATCGTTGTCGCGATTGATACGGATAGTCTTCGCGGTCGTGACCATGCTGCCTTCGGAGACGCGCGGGCTACCGGTGAGCACCAGAATCCGGTCGGCAGGCGTATAGAGCGCCTTGTCTGCCCAGGCTTGAGTGCGCTTATCGGGCGCCTCGTTGTCAGTGTAGGCGACGCTTCCCTGCTGGATGATCGAAGCGATTCCCCCTTCGGGGAGGAACTTCGCATCCAAGGTCTGGCTGGTGCTGATGCGGTTGGGCAGGCCTGGGGCAGAGTTTACGATTTTGGCATCGGGCGCGCCGTGGACCGAAGTCAAGCGGCTGGAGCCATCGGGAGTCTCGGCAAATTTCGCGTCAAAGCGTCCGGCAGTGATGACGGTGTGTGGCGGAGGGCCCTGTGTCGAAGTCTGCGTCGGCGGGTTCTCCGCCGGAGAGATTGTGATCCGGGCGGCCCCGGAAGTTTCGGCGCGGTCGAGGCGGCGTCCATCGGCGACAAAGAAATCGATGATGGAGGCCGTGATGTCGAAATCCTGAGGCGGCGACGCATGTTCCGAGACAGGCACCGAGGCATGTTGCGCGGCAGGCACGGATCCATTTGCCGCGACCGTGTCGGTGCGGGCGGCATGCTGCGACAGCCGGACTCCATCCATCGCATGCACCTTCTGGAGCTGGTTCTGGCCCAGAAAATCTAAGATGGCGCGTCCGGCATCGCCCTGCATGGGCTGAGACCCGATCCGCTCGACGTGCACATTGCCGGTCAGCGTGGCCGTGCGCAGAAGGTTTTGCTTGCTGGTGAGCAGGAGATCGGCTTCGTCGGCGCGGCCACGCATCTGGTCGGCATCCGGCTCCGTGGTCTTCGTCTTTGTTTCTGCATTCACATTTCCGATGGCCAGCACCCGCTGCACCTCGTTCTCCGGGCCGAGAAAGAACGTGGCCTGGTCCGATTGCAGGGTTCCGCTCTCGCGCTCCATGCGGGGATGGTTCAACACGATTTCATGCGGCTCGCGGGTGACTACGCCATGGGTCGCGAAGAGCGTAGCGCCATCCGGCCCATTCAACGTCACATGAACTTGTGAAGCCAGCGTGAGCGCACCGATCTTGGCCGCGTATTGCACGCCGACGGCCCAGCCCGTGGCTTGCGGCGTGCGGAAATCCACTCGAGCCTCGGTGGAAGCGTCTCCGCTGTCCCGGTTAAAGATCAGGTCTCTGGTCTTGAGATGGATGGGGTTCTTGAGTTCCTTCGGAGTCGCCTGGTCGGCCGCGGTCACGCCGCTGGGGTTGGCTTGCAGATCAATCTGCACCTCGCCCTGAGCCGTAACGTCGCCAGACTTCGGATCGTAAGTGAAGTTGTCGCCATAAATCTGGTCGAAGCGGGAGGTGTCGCGGCCGTAGAGGATGATGCTGACGTCGTGCAGCTCAGCGTGCCCGTTGAGCTTGAATTCCTTCACGTCTTTGGCGTTAATGGTGAAGACCGTTCGGCCCGATTCCGATTTTGAAAACTGAAAGCCGCTGGCCGTCTGCTTGATGTCGTAGCCGATCTTTCCGGGGAATCCTTTGAGCACGCTCTGCTGCCGCAGACGGGCGTAAAGATACATGCCCGCGACCACCGCGGTGAACAGGATCGCGAGTGCAATCAGCCAGCGTCGGAGGCGATAGATGGGGAGCGGCATGCTGGGTTCAGTGTAATGCAAGCTGCTGAACTACACTGAGGGACGATGACTCCGGAAACGCCGCTTCTGCTGGACCTGCAGCACATCCGCGTGATGCGCGGGGAGAAAATCGCGCTCGATGACTTTAGCCTCGGCATCCGTGCCGATGAACATGTCGCGATCCTCGGACCCAACGGCTGCGGCAAGTCAACGTTGATCAAGACCATTACGCGCGAGTGTTATCCGGTAGTACAGGAAAATTCGTCAATGAGCATCCTGGGGCAGGAACGCTGGGACGTGTTCGAGTTGCGCGCACTGCTGGGCATTGTCTCGAACGATCTGATGCTTTCCTGTACGGGAAACGCGGTCGGACGAGATGTGGTGCTGTCGGGATTTTTCAGCAGCATCAGGATTTTCCCGCACCACACGGTCGATCCGCAGCAGCAGAAGCTGGCCGATGCCGCCCTGGCGCAGCTCGGAGTTTCCCATCTGGCGGAATGGCCGGTCGGCGAAATGTCTTCAGGAGAAGCTCGGCGAGTGCTGATCGCGCGGGCGCTGGTTCACCATCCCCGCGCCTTGTTGTTCGATGAACCCTGCAACTCGCTTGACCTCGCGGCCCAGCACAGCCTGCGGCAAACCATGAGCGGCCTCGCGAACTCAGGAATTGGAATTGTTCTTGTGACCCACGAACTGGCCGACATCGTTCCCGAGATCCAGCGCGTCGTTCTGATGAGCCGGGGAGAGATCGTCGCCGATGGACCTAAGGATGAAATGCTGCAGGTTGAGCGACTGTCGGCCTTGTTCGGTGCCCCCGTGGATATTGCGCGTCGCGATGGTTACTACCACATGTGGTGAGGCGCCTGCGCTTGGTTCGGGCTGGCCACCGCTGATCGACCGAATTAAGGCCGATCCTGGGCGCCGTGATAGATCCGCAAGACTTCGATGCTCTGGTCCTTAGCACGATAGACCGCGATGTAAGGCAGGGGCGGAAACAAAAGTTCTCGGGTTCCTTCTTCGCGCCCGACGCGACCAAGATGCGGCCAGTCTTTCAGGGATTGGATGGCAGCGTAGACTTTACGAACGGTCGCCTCTCGGTAATGCGGATGGTGCTCCTCGAGGTAATCGCTGATGCGTTGCAGGTCCACCGCGGCGGCTGACGTCCAGCGGATTCGCATCTTTATGAGCGCAGCATCTGCTCCAAGCGAGCGTCCATAGCTGCTTGCTCAATGAACTCACCCCGGTCTGCCTGAGCGATTCCTTCCCGCACGGCTGCGCGAAAGCGGGCGTCCTCTTCTAGCAGACGCAAGGCGGCGTCCTTTACCAGTCGCTCCGCGTCGGTGCCTTCCTGGGTGGCAATCTGTGCGAGCTGGGCTTCCTGCTCAGGCGTGAAATGTAGTTCCATGTGGTTCTAGGGTAATGGAAACATGCCGATGTTTCAACGCGAAATGCCATGTTTCTGGCGCATCTCGGAAAGGAAGTCGGCGGCTGGCCGGGTACGTCCGGCTTTTACGTCTTCATGGCCCCGGCGGATACCTTCAACAGCTTCCTCGAAATCCTGGCGCTCCCATTCCAGATAGGCAGCCAGAGCCTCATCAAGCGCGATGGCAGGGTCCTGCCCACGCCGCTGGGCGTATTCCTCCAGTTGCGCCTTGCGTTCCGGCTTGAGGGGTATCATGTCCATGATTTGCCTATCGGCTACGGTCCCCGGCACCTAATTGACGTGCTTAAGCGTAAGAGGCAGGAAAGCACATGTCAAGCGCGGCTTCGGCTCAAAAGGTACCCAATCTTCTTCGATTCAGATGACAGCTGCGGCCAGCCGAATCCTGAAATCCCGCAGCGTCAGTTCCAGCCCGCCGAAATCGGGATGGTCGTTGTGGCCGATGGTGAATGCTATGTCGATGGCATCTCCGGCGAGTAGCGGCGATTGCTGCAGGCGTTCGGCCATGTGCCAGCCGAGGGCGTCAAGAACAGTTCTCGGTTTTCGGTTCTCCGTTCTCAGTTGAAAACCCTTGGCTTCGGCTTTCTCCGCCCGGCTTATGGCGGCGCCATCGGGATGACAGCGCGGAGTGGCCAGGATCGCGACTGCGGAGAGTTCTTCTGTCCCCTGCTCTTCTCCAGAAAGACCAGGAGAGAATTCGTGGCCGCCGTTGTCCTCTCCCGCTTTCAGCTTCAGCTTGATGTGTTTGTCTTTCAGAATCTTCGGCGGCGCGGCCAAGCGCACAGCGTGGGCGCTAAATGCGGGCTCGTGATTGCCCGCCCCATAGGGTTCCAGCAGACGCAATACCTGAAAAAGCGCGGGAGTTATTTCATCCAGATCCAGTTCCGCCTCCACCTCGAGCACGGGATCGAAATCAGCCATGGTCAGCCGCGTCCGGGCAAATGCATCCAGTTCGGTCCGCAACTGGGACACGTTCGCCGACGGCATGGCGAAGCCGCAGGCGTGGGAGTGTCCACCATAACGCGTGAAAAGACTGTGGGATGACTCGATAGCCTCGAGCAGATGAAAGGGACGAATGGAACGGCCGGAACCAAACGCTTCCTCGCCTTCGCGCGAGATGACGATGGCAGGCCGGCTGTAGCGTTCGACTATGCGCGTGGCCGCAATGCCAATCACGCCGCGATGCCAGCCCTCGCCATCCACCACGATGCAGTAAGCCTCGCACAGCGCGGGATCGCCGGCGATGCGTTCGTCGATCGAGCGCAGAATGCGGCGCTCTTCCTCCTGACGCTCGGCATTGAGACGGTCGAGTTTCCCGGCAAGGAGTCGGGCACGATCCGGATCTTTGACGCTGAAGAGTTCGATCACGTCGCGAGCAACGTCCATGCGTCCGGCAGCGTTGATGCGCGGCGCGATGCGGAAAGCAACCTCGGCGGAGGTGGGCGGACGCTTGGTAGAAATCTGCGCCACTTCGAGCAGCGCCTTCAGCCCAGGATTCACCGCCCTGCGCAAGGCGTCGAGCCCTAGCTTGGCAAATACGCGATTCTCGCCGGTCAATGGTACGGAGTCGGCGATGGTCGCGATGGCTACAACCTTCATGAACGAGAGCAACAGGCGTGCCTGATCTTTTTCGGGCAGCCGGCGCAGCATGAGCCCTTGAGCGACTTTGAACGCCACGCCTGCCCCGCAAAGCTGCTTGTAGGGATACTCGCATCCCGCCTGATTGGGATTGACTACTGCGTGCGCTTTGGGCACGCCGTCGGGTCCGGGCAAGTGATGATCGGTAACGATCAGATCCACGCCCAGCCGCTGCGCGGTCTCAGCCGGCGCGAAGGCGCGAATACCCATGTCCACACTGACGATGAGGCGAATGCCCGCGGCTGCGGCGCGCTCGATGACGTCATCGCGCAGATCGTAGCCCTCGCGAATGCGGTGGGGGACATGAAAGTCGGCGCTGCCGCCGCAGAGTTCGATTGCCGTTTTCAGAATGATGACCGCCATCGTGCCATCCACGTCGTAGTCGCCGTAGATCAGGATCGGTTCCTTGCGTTCGATCGCGGCATCCAGACGGTCGACGGCGGCGCGGAGACCGGTCATCTGCTCGGGCGCATGAAGGTGAGCACTGGAAGGAAAGAGAAAGCGGGCGGCGGAGTCAGCATCGGTCAAGCCGCGGCGGACGAGCAATCGCGCCAGCGTGGGAATGGGATCGCCCCGACTTGTGCCATTGGCTGCGCGCCCGGCAAAGCGCAGATCGGGCAAATCGCGGAGAGCTGTGGCCAGGCACTGCACTTGCGCTGGATCTTCAGCAGCCAGTTCCCAGCGCACGGCTAACCTTCGTCATCCTGGTCCGACTCGTCGATGGGAATGCCGCCAAAATCTTCCGACACTTCCAGCAGGCGCTGGTAGCGATCGTACCAATCAGTGCTGGCTTCGCACAGAAACATCGATCCCTGATAAGCCCAGCCCAACTGCAGAAATCCGACCTTGCCGACGTGTGTGCGCAGCCAGCGTGCGTCTTCCACGTCGTCGCCGTCGGTGAATTCGGAGTGGGAAAGCCTTTGCACCAACTCGTCCAGCTCCGTGCGTTCCATCTTCCAGGAATGCATGGTGAGGAACGGCGCGCCGGCGCTTTTCGCCAGTTCAACGAAGTCCTTCCAGGCGTCAGGATTCGTGCCCGTCTCCCACATGACACACTGCACCTCATCGTAATCCACGTAGCCGTGGAAACGGCTCATGCCATGGCCTTCGATGAAGGCGATCATGTCATCTTTGACGTTGGTTAAATCGTCTGGCGCGGGTGACATAGGAAACCTCTACTTCCGATCAGCATTGTATGCCGTTTTGCTGTGAACCTGCCAGCCGCGGTTGCTCCGCCTGCTGGAGCTGCGTCCTAGGTCGGCAACTTGTCGGCAAACTTCGATCGCTTGTGAGAAACGTCAGCAAGCTTGTAAGAGCGGGCACGCGCGGCACGCGAATGCCGTGTTACACTTTATGGTTCACAAACCAAACCTGCTGATACAGGATATTCTATCCGCACATGCTTCTTTCCAAGGAATATGTGGGCTACCTGGCCCGCGAAGTTACCAAGAAACTGATTGCCGGCAAAGCCATCGAAACCTCGGCCGTGCCCAAGGTCACAGAGCGCGTCCATGCCGCCCTGCTCGACGAACTGACTCTGGAAGACCGCATCAACGACGAAGTGCGGGTCATCCTTGAAGCCTATTCCGAAGAGATGAACAAGACCGGCGCCAATTACCAGGAGATGTTCCGCAAGGTGAAAACCGAACTGGTGCGCAAGTACAAGGCGGTGCTGTGAGACTGAGCCGCGACAAAGTCAACGTGCTGGCGCGGGCCGTCGCCGACGCGCTCAAACAGATCGACGAAGTCGATTTCATCGAAGACCCCAACACCATCCGCCAGGAAACCCGCAAGATTCTCGAAGATCTTCTCAACCACGAAGCGAGGATCGACCAGGCGGCCCGGCAAAAGATCGAAAGCCAGAAGCGCACCATCCTCGAAGGCTCGCAGGAGTGGGACATCCTTTACCGCAAGTATTACAACGAGGAAGTGAAGAAGCTGGGAATCTGATCGCGGCTGGGTCCCTGTACTCGCGAACGCGAATCTTGCGTCCCGCCGCCTGAGCAAGTCGCCGCTGCCCCACTAAAAGCGAAGGCACGCGTTCGTGCTGGTCACTGACCACTGTCAAAAAAAGCCCCGCGCTGTGCTCGCGGGGCTGCGAGTGAAGGGACCCAGAGAAAACTTTCAGGCTGCTTCCCGCCGCTGCTGGATGGTCTCCAGGAGTTGGCGGTATTTTTGCGCGTTGCCTGCGATCTTCTTCTGAGGAAGGCTGTTGATCCACAATTCGTGAGGAATGCCGCGGCGTTCGCGGCGCGTGCCGACAGACCCCCGATGCAGGAGATTGGCCGGACGCCTGTCGGCGGTTTGTTGCTGCCAGCCGCTGCCCGAGTTCACGTTGAAAGTCCCGATGTAGCCACCGGCCAGCAGGTGTAACGGAATCTGAATCTTGTTCATGCGATCGAACTGCGTGGAGCCCTCGGTGCGAAAACTCTCGAACCATGCTGGGTACACGAAATCCGAAAGCAAAATGTTATCGATCTCGTAGCCGACGCTATCGTCTTCGCAGGCGTCGCAGACTTCATAGGCGTAGAGAGTTCCGGCGGTGTTGCTGTTCTGCACGAACACGGTGAGGTTGATGTTGGGGTCGCCGAGCATCTCCAGCAGTTCATGGCTGGCGGTGACGGTCCAGGATGTGCCCGCCTTCAGATCGCTGGCGACGAAGACCTTGCCGATGGGAAGGCCTTCGGTGGTGAGGTCGTGATAACCGAGGGCGTTGGCCTGATCGGAGTCGTCGAGCATTACCAGCCACCAGCTCCCGGTGGGCGGCTGAGTTCCCTTGGGGATAATGGTAAGTTGGGCAGCGGTCCCCCAAACGGGACCGAAGTCGTTGGTCACTTGCTTCTGGAGAGCGGAAACGACCGGCGTGACTTCTGCGTCGGTCAGAACGGTGCTCTCATTGATCACGGAGATTTGGATGGTTGGGGTTTGTGCGTGGGTGAGTTGCGGCATACAGGTGTCTCCTCTTCGAAGAAATTCGGAGAACGCGCAGCGTTGAGTTGCGTGACTCTGTGAGCAAAAGCTTATACGCTGAGCATCGAGAGGAAATGTTTTTGCCGCCAAAAAAATGAAGCGGAGTTTCAAATTGGAACGGCGATTCTCCCAGTTATTACCGCGGTTTAACGGTCTGCCGCGGAGACGTTGCTTGCAATTTATTGCTGGCCCGGCAGAGACGTAACAAACTGCGTCTCCACGTCCTTGTCCTTGCTCATGTTTCGCTCGACTATGCTTCGATCCGCTGAAATCACGGCGACGATAACGCAAGCGGCCACAGACGCGGGCTTTGATCTCGTGGGGATCGCCCCGGTCGAGGACGCTCCGGAGCTGGAATACTTTCCCCGCTGGATTGCCCAGGGGCACGCCGGCGAGATGAAGTATCTGGAAGCGCGCGACGAGCAAGGCCGGCTGAAGCGCGCGTCTCTCTCGCACGCCGCACCGTGGGCTCGCAGCGTGGTGGTTTGCGCCATCAACTACAACACGGGGCAGCCGTATTCCACGCAAGCGCCGAGCGATTCGACGACGAATAAAGGTCGCGGATGGATCTCCCGCTACGCCTGGGGCCAACAGGACTATCACGACTCCGTGATGCAGCGCCTTCGGCAAGTCGAGGCGGCGTTGAAACGCGCATGTGGAGACGACGATCTGGTCACGCGCTGTTACGTTGATACGGGGCCAATCGTCGAGCGCGTGGCGGCCAAGTACGCCGGGATTGGGTGGATCGGGAAGAACACATGCATCCTCAATCAGAGGCTGGGCTCGTGGCTGTTTCTGGGTGTGATCCTCACCTCGCTCGATCTCGATCCTGATCTCGAACTGGGCTTGCCTGCGCCTGATCGCTGCGGTACCTGCACGCGATGCATCGACGCTTGCCCGACCGACGCGTTGATCGCGCCGTATCAGCTCGATTCCAATCGATGCATTTCGTACCTCACCATCGAAAAGCGTGGCTCATTGCCTCAGGATGAGGAGCTTCGCTCCGGGATGGGGCGGCACATCTTTGGTTGCGACATCTGTCAGGATGTCTGCCCCTGGAACCGGAAAGCGCCCGCGACAAAGGCCGCCGAATTTCAGCCGCGGGAGGAGTTGGTGAATCCTGCGCTCGACTGGCTGGCCGAGATTAACGCGGAAGAGTTCAGCCGGACGTTTCGCGGGTCGCCGGTGAAGCGGGCGAACCGCGCGGGCTTGCGGCGTAATGCGGTGATTGCCATGGGCAACAGCGGAGACCGGAAGTTCCTTCCACTGCTCGAAAAGCTAGCGGCGGATGAAGATGAAGTGGTCAGCGAGGGCGCGGGTTGGGCTATCCGGAAGCTGACCTAGATCCAGATTGCTCCTGATTGAGATTTAACCGTCCTTTCCCACTCCCGTATCTGTTGAGTTTTCAATCAGGTACGCACTGTACACGGATTCCTGGTTGACTCTCTGACTTCCGTAACTCGCATTCCTGATTTTCGGCAACTAATCTTTCGATGAGGGGTTCTTTATTACGTAGTTCATAGTAGGGATAGCCATGCCTAGTCTGGGGAGAGTGGGACGCGCCTTGTGCACGTTGTTCGTGCTGGTGCTGGCGTCTGCCTCTTGGGCTGGGGCGTCGGCCACGCTCCTGCTGGAAGAGCCTTACGGAAAGCTCGGATTCTTCACCGCTACGGGACATGCAGCCGTGTATTTGTCTGGCGTATGCGCCGAGACTCCGCTGGTTTTGCGTCCCTGTGCTCCGGGTGAAATAGGAGCGGTCATCAGCCGCTATGACGGCGTAGGCGGATATGACTGGGTGGCGATCCCGCTGATCCCATATCTCTACGCGGTCGAGCAGCCGGACGATATTCCGCTTTTTGTGGACGGGAAGGTAATCAGCTTTTTGCGGGATCAGTATCGCCGCAAACATCTGGAAGCGGTCGCGCCGGATCTGGGCAATGGAGAGACTCCGGGCGGGAATTGGTATGAACTAGTGGGCTCCGCCTACGACCGGGCGGCGTATGGGTTTGAAATCGAAACCACGCAGGCCCAGGACGAAGCCTTCATCCACGAGTACAACAACGCGCCGAACCGCTCGCACTTCCATCTCAGCTACCGCAACTGCGCGGACTTTGCCAAAGATGTGATCAACTTCTACTATCCAAAATCTCTGCACCGCAGCGTGGTAGCCGATATTGGAATCACCACACCCAAGCAGATGGCGAAGACCATCGTCAAGTTCAGCACCCGCCATCCCGAGTTGGATTTCTCGCGCTTCGTCATTCCGCAGGTTCCAGGCAACGTCGCACGCAGCACGCCGGTGCATGGGGTGGTCGAGTCCTTCCTCAAATCTAAGAAATATATTGTTCCCAGCGCCGTAGTCAGTCCGATTTTTGCGGGGTGCGTAGCGGTTGTCTATGAGGGAACGGGCGCGGGCCGCTTTAATCCGGCGAAGCAGGCGTTGGTTTTCAACGCGCAGCGCGAGCTTGAAGCGCCTATCGGGCCTGAGGATCGGCGATCCTTTCAGATCGAGCTCAACCACGTTGTGGCCGATGTTTCGGAGACCAGCAGCTCCCGAGCCGAAAAAACCTGGGGAAGAGTGATGAGCAGCGCGGCACCCGGCTTCGATTCTCAGGGACACCCGGTTCTGCGGGTAAGCACGGGGGAACAGGTGGTGAGCGTGGGCCTCACTGGCGAAAACCTCTTCGACAAAGACTCGTCCGGGGAGTTCGCTCAGCAACTTCTCGAGGCCCGGCTGAGGGCTGAATTGCGGCGCGGAAATCCGCCCAAGGTCTCTGAAAACGATGTCGAGCACGACTGGAGTCTGCTGCAGAAGGCGCTGAACGCTTCTGACAATCAGGTGGCCACGGGGTCGTCCAGACCGTTGCAAACGGGAACACGCTGGGAGCGCGGCGGCAATCGGCCGTAAGCGATCAAGCCCTCAATCACACAATCCTAACCATACTTCACAGCCGATAATCGTTTATCGAGCGCGGTTCTACTGTTGGTTCTGCGGTGGCTGGTTGAGTGGTGGCCGCTGCGGAATCGGCATGCCGGGAGCCGGAGGGTAGACGCCCGGCTGTGCGGCTTGTTGTCCCGCTTGTTGTTGTTGCTGCATTTGCAGTTGCCGCTGCTGCATTTCCTGCAGCATTTGCTGCGGAGTCTTCACTCCAGGCTGGTCGGGTTGCTCCGCCTCAGCTGTGCCCGGCTCGGGAGTCTCTTCCGCGGCATCCTCCGCCGTATCGGTATCGGGAGCATCCGGCGAAACGTTGGACGCGGCCACGGGTTGCGCGGCAGTGACGCCTGCCGGGACCGGTTGAGAATTCGGCGTGTCCGGTCCGGTCTTGGCTACCAAGACCACCCGCACCAGCGCGTTCGCGTCTTCCGGGGAACCCAGCAGAATGTAATTGAAGTGTGATCCGTTCAGCAATTCGGCCATCACTTCGCGCGCTGGCGCCGGTCCCAAGCGGGTCACGACTCGCTCACTGGCAGTGGCGGGGATATCGATATCGGCTGCGGTACGCTTGTGGACACCGCGGAGAATGTCGGCCAGCGTGGAGTTCGGGGCGACAATGGTCAGCAGTCCATCCTGGTAGGTCACTTCGGGCGCCACTGCTGGGATCGCATCCAGAGGAACCTGGGGCACAGGCCCTTGCGGGCCCGAGGGTAGCGGAGGCGGCAGCTGTTTCTTTACCTTGTGTACTCGATGCACCGTCTGCGTGTCGGCCCGTCCCGCGATGGGCAGGCAGAGGACGCCCGCCACCAGCAACCCTGTAAGCTTGAATGCCGCGCTCATGAAAAAACCTCCACTGCGATCTTTATCTTTAGTCACTCTGAGGAGACGGTAGGTGTATGAAAGCAATTCTAGCACCGCTTTTGGCCTCGCACCCGCCAGTTCGCCGCCACGCCATAACTGCTCTACCTTGTAGAACGTATTGACTTTGCTGCCTTGCGGGCGGAAATTCGACGCCAGCTGCAGGCCCGGATGTGCAACCTCTTGCACTTCCTGGATGCGCGTAGAGCGTACAATTTCTCTCTTGGGAGCGAAAGAAGTGCTAGACGTAAGCTGCTTCCTGAAACGTTGCTTTCTGACCGGCGGGGCCTTTGCGCTTTGGCGCAGGAGCCTGCCGCTGCGCTGTGCCGCGCTGGCTCTGCTGGCACTTTCGGCGTCGAGTGTCCTGGCGGAGACTTGTACCACCTCCAGCGACATGGACAACGCCACGCGCACCGCTCTTACTGCCGCTGGCCTGCGCTACTTCGATCTCGTTGCCAAAGGCGATGCGGCGTCGCTCCGTCAAGGTGCTATCGCCAGCCTGGCCGCCGATTTTTCGGGCATTGAGGCCTCCGTCAAAGACAACCAGGCTGCCCTTGCCGGTTCCAAAGCCAGCGCTCGTCCGCCGTTTCTGCTGGAGGCGGAAGGGTCGGCGCCCATTGCTCGCGCGGAGTTTTTCTGCGGGGTTTTCGGGAGCAAAGGCCAGACCCGTGACAGCGCTGTTTTTTCTTTGAACAATCTTCCGCCCGGCAAGTATGGCGTTGTCATCCTGGACGCGACGTCGCCCAAAGGCGCATACACGGTTTCGTTGATCCTGCAGCAGCAATCTTCGGACTGGAAACTCGGCGGACTCTACATCAAAGCCGCACAATCCGGCGCCCATGACAGCGACTGGTTCGCCGCGCACGCCCGCGAATTCCAGGGCAAAGGCCAATTGCACAACGCATGGCTTTATTATCTCGAGGCGATCTCTCTGGTTTCTCCTTTGCCGTTTATGAGCACCGCAGCTTCCGACAAGCTTTACGACGAGTCGCAGAAGCTGCAACCGGCAGATTTTCCGGCCGAGGGCAAGACCGTCGAACTTTCTGCGACCACCGCCGGAGCCTCCGCCGCAACAGCAACCTACAAGCTGACCGCGATTTTTCCTCAAGTGGTGGGCGATGATCTGGATTTGGTCGTGAAGTATCAGGCGGCGGATGTTTCCAACACCACGCAGGCTTATCAGAACAATGTTGCGGTGATGAAAAGTTTGGTCGCGAAGTATCCTGAACTGCGAGACGCTTTCACCGGCGTGGTCGCCCGCGCCGTTGACCCTAATGGTCGTGACTATGGAACGCTGTTGGCGATGAAGGAGATCAAGTAGGGGAAAGCAGTTCTCAGTTCTCAGTTGTTCGTTTTTCATCGAGCAGGCAATCTTTCGGATCTTTGTCGTCCCGCAGACCTAAGAACACTGGAGCCCGCAGCTTCGGTCCGCTGCCGCTGCTTGCGCCGTCGGTCCACTCCGCATATTCAATCTCGGCCACAAGTTCCGGCTTTACCCAGGTCAGTTTTCTCAGCGCCTCGACTTCGCCGTAGAACGGATTCTTCTTGGTCTCGCGTTTCTTCAGGAGTTTCCAGATTTCGTCGAGCGATTTCTGGTCGAATCCACTGCCTGCTTGCCCTACATGAATCAGCCGGCCTTGCTTGTCATAAAGTCCAAGCACGATCGAGCCGAAATGGGCGCGGCTGCCCTCTGGTTCGGTGTAGCCGCCGATCACGGCTTCCAGGCGGTGAGTGATTTTGATCTTCAGCCACTCGGTGCTGCGCCGCTCCTGGTAAATGCTGTCGCGCTTCTTGGCCAGGATGCCTTCGAGGCCTTTGGCGCGCGCCATCTCGAACAGCGCTTTGCCCTGCTTCTCGTAATGATCGGAATAGCGCAGCGCGTCCCCCGTGATGAGGATCGAAGCCAGTTTCTTCTTGCGCTCTTCGAGCGGGAGCTTTCGCCAATCGTAGCCATCGAGATAGAGCAGATCGAATGCGTAGTAGAGCACGGGCACGTCCGATTTCGCCGCCCCGCGGCGGCCGCCGGGACGAAAGCCGGTGCGCTGTTGCATCAGGCTGAACGACGCCCGTCCCTCGTCATCGAGCGCGACCACTTCGCCATCGAGAATCGCAGTTTTTGCATGCACGAATTTCGGCAAGTCTTTCAACTCGGGAAAGCGTGCCGTCAGCTCGTTCTGATTTCGCGAAACCAGCCGCGACTTGCCATTTTCGATGAAAGCAACCGCCCGGTAACCGTCCCATTTGATCTCAAAGATCCACTCCGGGCCATCGAACGGCTGATCCACCGGCGTGGCCAGCATGGGATGAATGGCGGCGGGCATGGGGCGCTTCACGAGATTTGAACTCACCGCCGAGGGCGCAGAGAGCGCCGAGATTTTTGATTTTGTCTCGTTGGAACTAGGAGGCGAGTCAGGGGTAGCCGCGCTTTGCCCGACCTTGAATGCTTTTCCTTTATTTCTCTCAGCGTTCTCAGCGGCCTCGGCGGTGTTCACTTTTTGCTTTTTTTTTTGGCCGCTTGCGGCGGCTTTTTTCTTGTCGAGTTTCGCCACCGCGTTCGCGAGCCACGCTGCTTTTAACTTCCCGCCGCCTGCGGGACGGCTTCTCCACTCGGCCGATCCCGCATCTCCGGCGATCTCGGCCAGGCTGCGCTTGCTCAGCACGGACTCGTCATACTCGTCGATGTCGTAACCTTCGACCACGTGCTTGTCATGCTTCTTGATCAGCAGCCATTCGTTTCCCTTGCTTCCGGGACGGCGGCCTTTCATCTTAACGAGTGCGAAGTTGCCCTTCAACTTCTTGCCGTTGAGACGGAATTTCAAATCGCCCTTGGCCAGCATCGCGGCGGCTTCGGCCTCCGTTCCCGGCACATATTTTCCCTGCACGGCGATGGGAGAAAGCGGCTGCCACGTGCCTACATCCCATACCATCACCGTGCCTGCGCCGTAGTTATTTTCCGGGATGATGCCTTCGAAATCGAAATACGAAACCGGATGATCTTCCACCTGCATGGCCAGCCGCTTGTCCGCCGGGTCGAGCGAGGGCCCCTTGGGCACGGCCCACGACTTCAGCACGCCCTCCATCTCCAGGCGAAAGTCGTAATGCAGCCGGGTGGCGTCGTGTTTCTGCACCACGAAGCGGTGTCCGGCCTTGGTCTCGACTCTTGGAGGAGGCTCGGGTGTCGACTCGAACTTGCGTTTGCGTTTGTATTCTTCGAGGGGCATGGAGAAGACCATTTAACCACAGAGACGAGAGACACAGAGCAAGTCCAACGTAAGATCAAAATCTTAAACACAGAGGGCACAGGGGAACACAGGGTAAAGCCGGTGTTCGTTGGAAGGCTCCCGAGAAGCTCCGGATGCTTTAGAATCCTTCCACCATGCAACGCGAATTCCCTGAAGTTCCGCTGGTCGGAGTGGGCGCCATCATTATCGAAGACGCTCGCGTAGTCCTGGTGAAGCGCGGTCACCCGCCGCTGCAGGACGAATGGTCCATCCCCGGAGGCGTGCTCGAGGTCGGCGAACTGGTGCGCGAAGCTGCCGCCCGCGAGGCCCGCGAGGAAACCGGACTCACCGTTGAACCCGGCGAACTCCTTGGGGTCTACGACCGAGTGTTGCGCAGTGCTGCCAAGCGCGTGCAATATCACTACGTTTTGATTGATTTTCTATGCCGCCGGGTTGCGGGAGAGATTGCAGCCGCCAGCGACGCCGCCGAAGTCCGCTGGTTCACCCGAGAAGAGTTACCGGGGCTGAAGCTGGCGGAAGATACGCTGGACGTGATCCGCAAAGGATTCGCCAAACTGAATGGCTGATTGAGATTTTGCGGCGGCTCCGCTACCAGCAGCGGGTATTAGATGCGGGGTTGGTCTCGGTTCCCGTCACCGCTTCGGGATTTCCCACTCGCCTGAACTCGCAGAGCGGAAAATGGCTTCGATCACGGCCATGTTTCCGATGGCGTCCTCGAGGGGAACGGGAACTTCAGTGTTTTCCAGAACGGCTTTGGAGAAAGCATCGCCCTGCAGGGTGTACTGATCGCAGACGGGGAAGGTCTCGGTGGTGATGGTCTTGCCGGAGAGGTCGCCGCCGTCGTCAACGAAGAGACGCGTGGGGCGGTTCATGGGCGCGTTGAAGGGGATTTCGATCTCGATGCGTCCGCGGGTGCCTAGAAAGTGAACGCGCTGGTAAGGCACCAACTGCGTACTGCAAGTAAAGATGGACTGTCCGGCGGAAAAGTCGAGAATCGCCGAGGTGAGGCGGTCGGTATGCATCTGGGGATCGCGGTCGATTAGGGCAACCACGCGAGTGGGCTCGTTCGCGAAGGCGTAGCGCGATGCGTGGATGAGATAGCAGCCGATGTCCATGAGGGCGCCGCCGCCGCTTGCGACCTGGTTGCGGATGTTGGCTGGGTCGATATTGAAGTAGCTGAAGACTCCCACGATGGAGCGGGGATCGCCGATGCGGCCTTGCTTGAGAAGCTCGCGGAGGCGCAGCCATTGGGGAAAACTGCGGATCATGAAAGCTTCGCCGATCTTGACGCCGGTGCGGGAGCGGATTGCGAGGAGAGATTCGGCCTCCGCGACTGTAAGGCTCAATGGCTTCTCGCAGAGAACATGTTTCCCGGCCTCGGCGGCCCTAACGGTCCAAGGGACATGAAGCTGATTGGGAAGAGGATTGTAGACAGCGTCGATATTGGGGTCGGCGAGAAGTTCTTCGTACGAGCCGTAGGCCGTGGGAATGCCGAGGGCCGTCGCGGCTTCCTGAGCTTTCGCAAGATCGCGGGATGCGATGGCGACAACACTGGTGTATTGTCCCTGCTGCATGGCCGGGATCACCTTCTTGAGACCGATGGCGGCGGTGCTGAGAACTCCCCAGCGGAGCTTGTGGGGCATGGTGGTCATGATAAAGGCAAAGAGTGTCTGGGAGCGCGGTTTTTCAACAAGTCAGACCGAGAACGTTTGGATTGTCGACGTTAGCCGGGCGATTCAGCAAAGAATTTAAACCGCGTCGGGAATGCGGCCGCCCATCCCGGTGTCGCTCGCGTCGTCTTCCCACTCCGCACCGCACGTGTGGCAACACCAGGCGGGGCGCTGCACGGGCATGGGCACGTGAAGGAACGCGCTCATGTAGGCGATGGGACGGTCCAACTCCTGGAAGTTCACATCCAGCGACTGGCACTTGGGACAGCGCGGCTGCTCGTACAGTCCGATGCCGTGCACGTAGAGGCCTTCGAGAATGGGCTCGTCGAGAAGGTTCTGCGCGTTCTCTGCATCGGCGTCGCGCACCTTGAGTTTGATGCCGCCGATGAAGTTCGAAATAAACCAGTCCAGCCGGACCAGGTTGTCGTCTGCGAGAAAACATTCAATGCCCGCGGACTCCAGACTACCCTTCGCCAGCAGGGCTTCCGGCAGATCGCGAAACTGCCGAATGGTCACCAGTTCGCGCATTTCCATTTGCTGGCGCGGCGGCGGCAGCGGGCCGTCGGGATATTCATCCTCGGCAAAATCAAGCTCGTCAAAATCAAGATGCCTGCGGTCCAACTCATGCTCGAGCGCATCCCACGCCAGCTCGGTCAGCGACTCCGCACTCCGCGCCAAGCGCTGTAGTTCTCCATCGGTCATCCCGGCGTAGTTTTCCTCCAGCCGCCGGCGCTCGCGCTCATCGTTTACAAAAGACTCGTCCAAGGATGACACTCGCCAAGGATACTGCGCCGGCCCACAATCGGCCAACTGGAAGCTATCCACGAAGTCCTCCAACAACTGGGCAGAGAGCGGGTTCCCGCGAGAAACAGAACGGCCCGCAAGCTCTGATCGAGCCTGCGGGCCGCCCGGTGGACTGTTTGGGATTGACCAAGAGGTGGTCACTCTACGTGGCCTCTCACGGCAACTCCCGGGTCGAGGGCCGAAGCCCCAGGGTAGAAGCCTTCGCGCGACCGACGCGATGCCTCCATCCGTACTCACCGGCTAGTGTGCGGACTGTAGCCTCGGCGCTTGAAAACAGCTCAGCGTCCAAAGCCCCGCTTAGAGCAACCAGCTTTAAGTCTCAGCCACCTCACCAGGTCTTAGACTCCCACACATGCCACTACAATCAGAACTTGTCATTCGACCACCTCCTTTCCGGTGTAATCGCAGATTAGTACGGAGTCGCCCTGTGCGTCAACCGTTACGAAAGTGGGTGTCGAGAGCGCCACTCCTCCATCTGTTAGGTTAGAGTCTCGGCTGGTAGAAGGATGATGACGACTGCCACGAAGCTGTCGATGGTGCGCGATATTCTTGGCCAGCGCTGTCCCCGCTGCCGTATGGGAAATATCTTTCGCTACTCCGTCTTCCGGGGATTTCCCAAGATGCACGAGCGCTGTTCGGTCTGCGATCTCAAGTTTGAGCGCGAACCCGGCTACTTTCTGGGAGCGATGTACGTCAGTTACGCCTTGGCGCTCGTGATCATCGCGCTCCTCGCGGCGCTGCTGTGGTGGGTGACTGGATGGTGGATCACGAAAGACACCATCTGGGCAGTCGTGTTGTTCTTGCCGCTCGCGCCCACGATCACGCTCTTTGCCCGCGTGCTCTGGATCTATCTCGACCAAACCATCGACCCCGAACGGCGACCCTAGCCCGTGTCCCGACTTCACTTATCGTTGCTAGCCTTGGCCGGTGCATCCATCAGCCGGTCACTTGCCGTAACTGAGATTTCCGTTGCGAGTTGCGATTGGAAATCGCTGCTGATTGCTTTCCATCGAGCAAGAGTTTTGCCGACCTGCGGGGCGATCCCGGCCAGCTTTTTCGGTCCGAAAATAACCAGACCTAACAATGCAAGAAAAAACATCTCCGAGAGGCTCATGCTTTTTCTTCCGGCGGTTTCGGCGTCGGCGATAGCACCGTCGAGTTCTCCTTGCCCTGCATCGCGGCTTTGAATCCGCGAATGCCTTCGCCCATTCCTTTTCCGAGCTCGGGCAGTTTCTTGGGACCAAAGATCAGCAAAGCGATTCCGGCGATGATGAGTAGATGCATGGGTTGAAATAAGCCTTCGAACATCTGTGTTCCTCCATTCAAAAATGAATCGCGTAGCGAATACTTATTAAAATGGGCGCTGCGACTAATCGATTAATCAGCAGCGCCCGCCGCGACGAGGCACGTGAAGAATCCTCCCCCGAAGGTATCCACGCGATGCGGGAACCTCTAAACGCCGCGTTGTGCCGCGTCGGCAGCGGTCGCCATCGCTTGCAGCGTGGTAAAGAACTGCTGGCTTTGGCCGATGAAGAGCCCACTGGCGGTCAGGCCTTTAACCGCAGCCGTGGCGCCAGCAAATTGGTCGGTCACTGGACGAATCATCGAAACGCGGGGAAGATTCGACCTGAATTCGAAAGGGACCGGGAAGATCAGGCTGGGCTGAATCAGCGGATTGAGTGGACTGAAGAAATTGGGAAACTTCAGGCCGGATTTGGGGTCAGTAAATGGGGCCACCGGAGCTTGCACTCCGTTGCCGGCAAAATCAACCCACTCCAGAAAGTGAGCGATCTCGTCTCCACCAATGCCCAGAGTAATTCGGAGCACTTCCGGGTCCGTGACTTTTTGACTCATGGCTGCGTAAAGACTCGTGCCGCCTTGCTCAATTTGTCCGAAGTGAAAGGCCGCTACATTCGCGATCGCCTGAATGTGATCGTTGCCAGGAAAGTTGGGATTGGATTTGCCGTCGTAATCGGCATCGCTTCTGGGAATGGCGGTAACCCCATTGAGAGTGAGCGCCTGAGGAAAGGTCGCGCCCAGGTCGGGATTGGTCACGCTGCGGTAGCGGACGTACCAACTGGTGTCGACGTTGAGATTCATGAGGTTGGTAAGGCGCGAGGCGCCGGTTGATCCTATAGCGGTGCTGCCCGGCAAAGTTACGAACTCATCGAAGTTAACCGGCTCGGCTCCTCTGGACTCGAGATAGGCATTGAGGAAAGTCGCGTGACTCACTTCATCCAGCGTGTTGCTGGCGATATATTGCGGGCCATCGGAATCGAGGTTTGACAGAGCTACCTGATAGGGATTCAGCGGCTGGTTCGGGTCTACTTCAATGGGCGGATTATTGCCGATACCGCCTAGTTCGGCATACTGAATCCAAAGGTCGGACTCGATGAGTTCGGCGGCCGCGAGGAAGCGAAGAATCGCGATATCTCCCTTATTAAGCTGTGAATCGCTGGTTTGCTGGGCAAACGCGGGCAGCCCTTTGCCCAGAATGCCAGCTCCTACGGTCGCCACTGCGCCTGCGACCATGCTGTTCTTGAGGAAGGTGCGCCGGTTCGCGGCACGTTCCAGAAACTCCGTAACTTGCTTCATAGTGTCCTCTCTTTCACCGTATTCCACTGCTTGCATCGGATCACGGTGTAAGGCAGAGTAGCGCGCAGCCACATGAGCCGATGTCATATGGCGGTCAAACATTTGTATCTTTTCGGTGTAGTTGTCTCGTGGAGATCTCGCGGAGTTAGATTGCTGCAGGCCTGGTTGAGCGGAGCTGGGCCATGGTTACGTTAGGCCCGCTAGTTCAATGTATATTTTGAGCGCCAGCCTACGGCAATCCGAACGCATAGACTGCACTGCCCGCCGCGATCGCTATGTATTCCCTGCCGTCCACGGCGAAGGCCACCGGTGCGGCATAGACTGCGCCGCCCATTTGGAAGTGCCAGAGTGCTTTGCCCGTCGCCGCATCCAGCGCGATGAAGTTTCCTTCCGCATCGCCGGTGAATACGAGTCCGCCCGCAGTCGACAACACTCCCGACCACGTGGGCGACGTGTGCTCAAACTTCCATTTGATCTCCCCGGTCGCGGGATCGATCGCTTTCAGAAAACCGCGATACGGCTCGGCTTCTTCCGAAGGAAAATACGCGCTGCCGTAATAGGCGTGACCTGCCTCATACGGCTGCGGAGCGGTGCTGAAGATGTCGCATTGATCGCGCGCTGTCACATAGAACAAGGCGGTTTGCGGATCGTAGGCCGGAGCCATGAAGTTTGTCGTCCCCAGCGCGCCGGGACACACCGTGTGTCCTTCGAGCGTGGGCGAAGCTTCCTTCTTCGCGATGGGGCGACCTTCGGCGTCTTTGCTATCGCTCCAGGTGGTCTGGCCGTATGCATTCGCCGAAATCAGTTTGCCGCTCGCGCGATCGATTACATAGAAGAAGCCGTTACGGTTGGCCTGCGCGATCAGATGCCTGCCGCCGGAATCGATCATGACCGGCACCTGCGTGGCATCCCAGTCATGTTCGTCGTGTTTGGTGAACTGGAAAAACCAGTTCATCTTTCCCGTACCGGCATTCAGCGCGAGCAGAGTGTTGCTGTAGAGATTGTCCCCGGCGCGGCCCTCGCCGCGATTCGAGGGCGCGGGATTCCCGGTCGGCCAGAAAATCTGGTTGGTGACGGCGTCGTAAGTTCCGGTGTTCCAAGCCGGTGCTCCGCCGGTCTTCCAGGAATCGCCTTCCCAGGTTTCATGACCGGGCTCGCCCGGCCCCGGCACGGTGTAGAAGCGCCACTTGCGGTCGCCGGTCGCAGCGTCGTAGGCGTCGATGAACCCACGCACTCCGTACTCACCTCCGGAAACGCCAATCACCACAAGGTTTTTCACCGCGAGCGGCGCGACGGTGAAGCTGTAGCCCTTTTGGTATTCGGCTGCTACGACATCCCAAATCACACTCCCGGTTTTCGTGTCCAGCGCGATCACGTGCGCGTCGAGTGTCCCCAGAAACACCTTGTCGCCCAAAATAGCGAGCCCGCGATTCACGCGCCCACAGCAGGGACGAATATCGCCCGGCAGTTGATGCTGAAACGTCCAGATCGGACGTCCGGTGCGCGCATCCAGAGCAAAGGCTCGATCGTCTTGCGCCGTGGCGTAGAGAATCCCGTCCACCACCAGGGGTGTAGTCTCAAGCTTGCCCGTCGCGCCGGTCTGGTAGACCCACTTCGCCACCACCGAACGCGCATTCGTGAGGTTGATCTGATCGAGAAAGCTGAAGCGCCGGCCAGAGTAATCGCCCGAATAGGTGAGCCAATTCTGCGGTTCCTTCCCGGAATTCAGCAGCCGTTCGAATGTAACCTGCGCGCGAGCAATCGGCGCGAAGAGGCCGCAGACAAGGCAAAGCGTTAACTGAGTAGCGAAGACACTCGGCTTCCTCATTTCGCCCCCACGCTAGTCAAGTAAGCCACAATATCTTCAAGATCTTTGTCGCTCAGAGTGTTTGGGCTGTATGTCGGCATCATCGACTCCCGGCTTTTTTGGAACGAACGCAGCTTGTCTTTTTCCAGCAAGTAAATCTGTTCGTCCCCATCCATCATCTGCACACTGAAGTTGTCCTCGTTCAGCGCGACGCCTTTGACTTGCTTTCCGTCGGCCATCACCACGGTGATGGTTTCATATTCTTGGGGAAACTCTTTCGTCGCCTCGGTCAACCCCCAAGCCAACCGACGGCTGGGATTGCGCACCGAGTCAATCATTGCTTTTTTCGTGCGTGACCCTCCCACCGCCGTCAGTTCCGGCCCCAATCGCCCGCCCTTGCCCTCGACCATGTGACAGAGCGAGCAGTTCGCGTCGCCATAGAAAAGTTCTTTGCCATGCGCGGCACTACCGGCGGCGTTGGCCGGCGCTTTCACTTCCACACTGCGGATGTAGGTGATGATCTGCCAGATTTCTTCGTCCGTCATGCCAACGCCTTGGCCGTTAGTTCCGTTCGCGGGCATGACGGTCCCGGGAATGCCATTGCTGATCACCTGGAACATCTCGGCGTCGGAATGAACATGCCTCTTCTGTGCCCGCGTCAAATCCGGCCCGCGGCCACCACCGTGCGCGCCCAAGCCATGGCAGAGCGCGCAGTTGATGCGGAATTCATACTCTCCCGCCTTCGCCGCGCTGGCATCGCCCGCATACGGATTATGATCGTCCGCCGCGTACGCCGGAGTTGAGGCCGCCAGCAGTATCGCCGCACAAACTAGCGTCAGAAGAGATTGCCGCCGCTGAATAATCAAGAACATGAATCACCCACCAGGGAATTTGCCGCATTCTACGCCAAGAAAACGAGATCGTCGCTCTGGAAATCTGGGGAAAACGTGGCCAGGGAAATCCCAACCGAATTTCCCCCTGTCGTACATGTCCGCCGGGTATCTGGGACCGACACTTCCGGCTCTCTACACTGAATATTCCCCTCAAAGTGCTGATCGTTGATCTTGGAGGGCCTTCAGACAACTTGGGAGTTGCCCCGGACGTTACTTGGGATCTCAGCCCTTCCAGCGGAAGGCATCGGACTGAGGCAGTCCGAGGTGAGAGAGCACGCGATTCGCGAACTCGCGGGCCATAGCATCCAGGCTCGCGGGCCGGTAGTAGAAGGCGGGAATGAGGGGAAAGACGGTCGCACCGGCATCGGCGGCCCGGTACATGTTGCGGATGTGGATTTTGTTGAGCGGTGTTTCGCGCACGCACAGCACAAGCGGACGCTTCTCTTTCAGGCAGACGTCGGCGGCGCGCTCAATCAAGTGCGAGGCGATGCCGTTCGCGATGCGGGCCAAGGTGCCCATGCTGCATGGCATCACGATCATGGCGTCGGAGAGGTAAGAACCGCTAGCCACGTTGGCCCCGATGTCGGCATTCGATTGCTCTTGAATTTTGGACGAACCGTTCGCTCTGGCTGAGGTCTCGGTCGAGATTTTTCGTGATCTTTTTTCGGAGGCTGGAGCACCGCCCCCACTAAGGATCTGGCGGACAAGATTTGAGCGACCCTCGATGCCAAGTTCTTCGGCGAGCACGCGCAAACCGGAGTCGGAGGCGATGAAGTTCACAGTTTGAACGCGGGCATCGCGCTCGACCGCAAGCAGGAGTTGCCGCAGAAATACCGACCCGCTGGCCCCAGTGGTCGCGATGGTTAGATTTTGCGGCGGGTGATTCGGCAAAGCGCCTCCGACGAGGCGACGCAGCCGTCCCCCCGAAGTTGGAGCATAGGGAGTCGCCGAACAGGAGTCAAGGCGAAGAGGAAAGCTAGTAGCCAGGAGCTAGAAGCTAGAAGCCGCATTTATGGCATCCGCAGTCAACTTGCGATTCCGCCGCAGCGCCGCGCAACTCCACGCGCTGGCCGGAGTAGAGCGCGAAATCCACGCCTATGATTCGCACAGCCGCCGGAAATATCTTCGCGAATTCACGCAAGCCTTTCGCCACTACGAAGGCGTTCTCGATTCGCCGCAGATTCACAATGCCTTGCATGCCGCCGACATCGTCCTCATTGGCGACTACCATGCCTTGCCGGCGGCGCAGCGCTATGCCGCATCGCTCCTCGAGCAGCGGGCCCTGGCTGGTGATCGCCCGGTCGTGCTCGGAGTCGAAACCATCTTCGCCCGCGATCAGCACATCCTCGACGAATGGTGGCGCCGTGAGATCGACGAAGACGAACTGCGCCAGCGCATCCGCTTCGATCTTGACTGGGGATACGATTGGGCGCCGTTCCACGAATTGCTGGTCGCGGCCCGCGACCATGGCGAAGCCATCTACGGGCTGGATTGCATGCCGCGCGAAAACTTGCGGAAGATCGGAGCCCGCGATCGTCACGCCGCCGCAAAGATAGCCGAGGTTCGCCAGCGTCATCCCAACGCGGTGATCTTCGTGCTGTTTGGCGAGTCGCACCTCGCTCCGGGACATCTCCCGCGCGTGCTTGACAAGGAAATGCCAGGTACCAAAATCCTCACGGTCTTGCAGAATGTCGACGCACTGTACTGGCGCGCCGCCGGCGAGCGCGCCGACAAAGTTGAGGCAGTACGTGTCAAAGATGACGTGCTCTGCGTCTTCAACGCCACCCCCCTCGAAAAGTATGAAAGCTACCGTCTGTTTCTCGACCAGTGGAGCCGCTGCGATAGTGATCCCGACTTCGCGCCTACCATCTACAATCTGATCGACAGCCTGGCCAGTTTTCTCGAGATCAACCGTTATTCCCCTCACAACGGTACGCAACCGAAGTTTCTGGTCGACATGCTGCCGGAGGTTCATGGCAACTCGTCGGGCGCGGTGCTGCGCCGGCTGCTTTCGCGCAAGGGCATCAGTGCGCCACAACTGGAAAACATGTTGGCGAATGTGGAAGAACGCGGCAGCGCCTATCTTCCCCAGGTAAATGCGTTCTACGTCCGCGAATTTCGGATGATGCATGCCGCCGAAGATGCGACTCGCTTTCTGCATCACGCCTGCCGAGGCCTGCCCCAGCATCTGAATGGACACGGCACAAACGGCAACGGCGCTCAGGGAAACACCAGTGCAACCCTGCCCGCCGACGCTTTCTACACGCGAGTGATCGAACATGCTGTAGCCTACTTCGGCTCGCGAGTGCTTTATCCCTCAAGACCAGCGCCTGAGATGGAAGATTCGCCCGCGTTATCGCGCGCCGCGTGCGAAAAGGCCGCCCAGATTGCCCTCCGCGCCGATGCAGAGAGGTTTGAGTCGGTCACGCGAGCCTGGGGGTATCGCCTGGGAAGCCGGATCTACAACGCCTACCTTGCGGGCAAGGTGAAGCCGAGCGGCCTGCGTCGTCTGTTCCTTGCACATCTCGACGAGCCCGGAGTTGCCCGCAAAGTCTGTACCGCAGTGATTGCAAAAGTCCGCGCAGCTTCCCGCAGTGCTCACACGTAACACTCAACTCCGTTGCTAGTGCTAATCTAGACTCCGCTCGGCTGAATGCTGAGTGCTGAATGCCACCGTGAACGCCGAATCCATCCGCAAACTCTTCGAGCAGGTGCGCCGGGGCAAACTTACGCCCGACGATGCGGTCGAACGCCTGCGCCACTTGCCATTCGAAGACCTGGGTTTTGCCAAAGTCGATCATCATCGCGCCCTGCGTGCGGGCATGCCCGAGGTGATATTCGGAGAGCGGAAGACTCCCTTGCAGACAGCAGAGATCTTTGCACGCCTTGCAAAGCACGGGGGCAATGTGCTGGCCACGCATGCCGACAAGAAGCAGTTTGCCGCGGTAAAGAAGAAGGTGCGTGCGGCTGAATACCGCGAACTGGCGCGGGCTATCGTGCTGCAGCGCGATCCACACACCTACGGCAAAGGAATGATCGCTGTCGTCTCAGCGGGAACCAGCGACATCCCCGTGGCCGAAGAAGCCGTCGTGACTGCCGAACTCATGGGCAACGAAGTGGAGCATTTCTACGACGTCGGCGTTGCTGGAATCCATCGCCTGCTGGCCAATCGCGAAGCCCTGACCAAGGCCCGGGTCGTGATTGTCTGCGCCGGCATGGAAGGCGCACTGCCCAGCGTGGTCGGAGGACTCATCGGCGTTCCAGTCATTGCGGTCCCCACCAGCGTGGGCTATGGGGCGTCGTTCAAAGGGCTGAGCGCGCTCCTCGGCATGCTGAATTCGTGCGCGTCGAATGTAAGCGTAGTCAATATAGATAATGGATTCGGTGCGGGCTATGTCGCATCACTGATCAATCGGCTGCCATGAATCTCAAGACGAAGGAAGAATATTTATGACGATCAATCTATCGGAAGATGCAAAACGACTAATCGACCGTCCCAACTTTGCGCATTTGGCAACGCTCATGCCGGACGGCTCTCCGCAATCCGTGCCCGTCTGGATCGGGCGTGAGGGCGAGCGTCTTGTGGTCTGCACCGGGGAAGCCTCGCTCAAAGCGAAGAACACGCAGCGCGATCCGCGCGTCGCTCTTTCCATTGTGGACTTTGACGATCCCTATTCTGAAGTGCAGATTCGCGGCCGCGTAATCGAACGCCGCCCCGATCCTCAACTGAAAGTCATGGACCCAATCTCACACAAGTACACTGGGAAGCCATTCCCCTTCCGCGCTCCGGAAGGACGCGTGGCGTTAATCGTCGAGGTCGAAAAGGAGCGCTACACCAAGCTCCCGTTTGAGCGCCCGCCCTCGAAGTAAACAGAAAAAGGGCGTAGCTTGCGCCGCGCCCCTTCCCTCCCCCGTTGGCTGGATCACATCCCAGCCTGGCCAGAATTTTTCTCCACCACCAGTTTGTTCTCCACACTGAAGGCGCCGAAGAGCTGGTTGGCTCGAATTCCGGCGACCGTTTTGTCCATAGTGCTATCCACGGAGCCGTAAAGTGTGACGTGGCCGTTATCCACGATGATGCGAATCGGCCGCGCTGGATCCATGGCGTACTTGCTTAGCACCGAATCGCGGTAGATGGCACGAGCCGCGCGCAAGCGGAGCCCATCGTCCATCGGTGAAACCGGTTCCAGCGAGACGTTCGCGATCACATCTTTCACCCCCGGCGTGGAATAAACGTCGGCAAGGGCCTCGTCGCGGCCCACGCCCGTTCTGTCCTGCCCCACTACCGTGACGACGCCATCCTTTACGCCGAGCGCAAAGTAGTCGAACGTGATGTCGTAGCCGGCGCGCACATAGCGCAGTTTCTGGGCCAGTTTCTGCTCCAGTTGCTCATCTGGCACGCTCGGCCCGACCACAGTGGTAAGGTTACGCACACCCTGCACATTCGAAATCTTGCGAGCCAGTTTGGTCGCGTCCAGCTTGCGCTGGTACAGATCGACCGATCCGGTGAGCGTCACGATACCG
>Ga0302320_10005672_pt1 | contig 27919 bp, 29 predicted proteins | sample Bog_T0_3_FD_202130 | JGI IMG/M metagenome (GOLD analysis project Ga0302320, IMG submission 202130) | Peat permafrost microbial communities from Stordalen Mire near Abisko, Sweden - Bog_T0_3 | ecosystem: Environmental > Terrestrial > Soil > Wetlands > Peat | place: Sweden: Abisko, Stordalen Mire...
ACGTTTTGTCGCGTCATCATTGGGCGGCACGCATACGGTGAACGCCTTCCAGTTCTTTAGGAACTTAGTGAACAGCGCCTTGCTCTGGGCATTGTGGTTTTCGATGCCATCAATAAAGCCTTGCAGCGTTTCAATGACTAGGCAGTCAATTGCAAGAACAGCGAAACCAAATGTTTTTTTGGCATTGCCACGTTCTAATTCCAATAGTGCGTCTATAGGGTCGAAAAACCGCACCCTGATGCGCTTATCGAATATCTTGAACGCCTTTGACCAATCATGTGCGCCAGGTTCATTCATATTTTCAAGCGAAAGGGCTTTCCAATCGGATGCCCTATAGCCAAGTGCAATTTCTAAGTCGTTCATCATCTCGACGGCTTTCCGTCCCCGGCATCTACTCATATTGTTTCAGTCGCACGGTGGCGCTGTCGTGCTTATCGCGGCCCATTAGAAAATAGCCTCCGGTGAACGCAAGAGCCACGCCAGCAGCAATGCCCCACTGGTTGAGATTGTCCCGAAGAGTGACATGGCGAGAACCAGTCCACACGCGGCCGCCGCCATTTTGGCCTTTTGCATTTGGTAGTAACCGTCATTCCTCTCGATGTGTAGGGCTGAAGCGGTAGCCTTCTTGTTTGCGTCGTCTTGCAAAAGCGCACCGCAATCCGCACAAATGCCGGAAAGAAACTTTCGATCTCGAATGGAGAGGGTGCCGCTAGAAAAGGAGCGACGGCATTTGCTGCATGTCAGATTGTCCAGGAAGAAATGGTCCTCATCGCACTCGGAAGACATCGCTTCAGCACCCTTCATGACGGCATTCACAATAGCATTGTGGACGCTAAAAGCGATATGTGCCGGCGCGATCCATCGCGGTCTTGTATGCCGCCAAGGTGGACTCATGCTCGAAGCGCGGCATTTTCACTATCCACTTCAGGTCGTCATACGGTGGTTGGCCGAACCCGGCCGGTCCTCGGAAGCCACAAACAGCGGTAAGGGATTATCGCGCAGGGCTTTGATCGCCCATAGAGCGTCGCGGCGGGCTAGACCAACCGAAGGACTGAAGGCGTCGGCTTCCGCGAGCTGCACCAGCGCCGCTACCTAACGTTTTTTCCTTTTCATTGAAAAAGGCATAACGCTAAAATGGCGGCTCACTGATCCAGGCCGACTCAATTCAAATGGCTGTTCCCTACTTTGAAATAAAAAAAGCGTTTGTCCCTTCGCTGGCGAAATGGTGGCGGAAGTACCATCGGAAGTCAGAGATGACAGGAAATGCACTGGCTGGATAAAAATGACGCTTTAATCGCCCAGCTCGTTCCAGAACTTTGTCATCGCAGCATGAGGGACGGCACTGCCTACACTTTCGACCAGATAGATGAATTTCGAAAAACTTGCGCGGCCATAGAGCTCCATGAGTTGGTTTTGCGGTTGAAAGCGGCGATGGCAAGGTGGGAAGAGGTGATGTTCGCCCGTGACGATGATGCAGGTTTCAACAAGTATCTAGAAATTGCGACAGCGTCCGTTCAAGCGAGGAATGAAACCAAAACTGTTGATGAGAAAGTTTCTGAAATGGGCGAGGGTTTGGATGAAGTGTTTGCGCGCGCCTTCCCCAAGCTATATCCGGAGCACCCAGTCAACCGTCCTGTTGCGTGAACCTAACAGGCGCATGACAACTTTTTCATGTGTATCTGTAATCGAGGCTTACAATGGCAAGTTGGTCCGCAACGCATACAGTTGATTCAGTTGCCTGGGCGTTGTTGGCCTGCTTCTTGCTGTTAACCATTGCGGTCGCGTGTTTGGCGCCGTTTGAGGTGGACCGTCTGAATGGCAAAGACGGACCCGATGCGGGGTCATGAACATGAGAAATAAGTTTCTCGCGACCGTTACTGTGCTGGCGGCCATCGCAACTCACGTCTCGTGCTCGTCCCCTGCATTGGCGGCGGGAATTACAATAGATGCCCCTTCGCAGGTCGACGTCGGCTCCCAAGCAACGTTTTCTCTGAATTTCGCGCTTCTCACTGGGTCTGATGAAACCGTTATCTCTGTCGCTGGAACGACAGTCACAGGTTTTGGAAGTTTCGAGGGTTATTCGGGCAGTGAGACAGTGGCACCGCACTCGCAATCAGATTTGACCTTTAATTTCACAACACCAACTCTCTCGGTACCGGGAACAATACAAGTGGGGGGTGGTCCAGCCACAGACACATTTTGTCGGAGTGTGGGCTGCGTTACGGGGCCGCCTACAATCCCTACGGCCAACATCAGTGTCGCGAAATCTGCTGCTTTCATAGCCTTGCATCAGCAGCTAGCGGACGCATCTGCCGCGCAATACGCCTACAACAACATATTTGTGCATGCCAACGGCGCCCTGTCCGGCGGTAACTGGGCGTCGGTTGTTGCAGCCGGTGCGAACTATCTTAGTGCACAGCTCGATCCAAAAACGCAGACTTTTGCCACACTATTTGTAACCGGAATCGGCTTAGTCGTACTGCCGGCAATTGTGCTCGCAGTCGGGGGCGGTGGTATCGCTGCCACGACGGTTGGCTTAATCTCAATATCGGCAGCCGGTTATTTGTCGCTGATGGGAGGGTTTTTTGCCGAAACTGAAATTCAACAAAGAAGGCTAGCTGCTGACCCGCCAGATTCAAACTACACGCAGATTTATCAACCTGGCCCAGCGGCAGCCGCTTTTGACTTGGGTCTAGGTGCAGACGTCAATTCCAATTTCAATAACGGGGTCGATCTATTAACAGCACTGTTGGATTCACAGCAGGGCGAGCTGACTTCAATTGAGCGCGAACAGGGCGCATTACTCGCTGGGGACACCGCTGACGCGCTGGCGCAGACTCAAGCTGCCCAGAACTTTGCTCTGGAATATGAAACGGAATCGTTAGCGGCAGGCAACTGGTTTGGGGATTTGCCAGCGCTTTTGGACCCTTACCTTTTCGAGGGAGGGTTTTCAAATATTGATCTCTTCGATCAGTCGGTTGATCAGGCGGCCGCCGATTTTGAAAATCCTCCTACGCTCGCCACAGTCGATGTTCCGGAAGCTGGCTCGATTTGGTTCCTCGTCGCCGGCCTTCTCTGTTTGGGCGGAATGGCGTTGTTGAGGCGGCGTCTTCGGGCGCAAGTTTCCCGCTTCTTATGCTCTCGTTGAAAGTGGTATGGCCTAACTGCTCGAAATCGCGTTCAATTTTTTTTTCGAATACGGAAGTCCGCAAAGAGCCCGGACTGGGTGGTTATCCACGCCATCACGAATACGTTTCAGGCCAACCTTACGAGCAGCGATGGCAATCCCGAAGAGGCCATTGAGGCGGCTGCCGCTCAGCACGGGGTCGACACTGCGATCGTGCGGGAAGTCATCGCTCGGGCTGGCGGTCTCGAAGGCGAAATCGGCGATATTGCGGAACATGCCGTCAAGCCCGGCGGTATCTAGAACGAGTAGGCTTTTGACCTGGGTCCCGAACTCGCTAGGTGCCCCGGTTTAGCACTTCGGTTCGCAACTACGCGAAAGCCGGTTCGCCGTCGCCGCCGTTATCTGCCAAATCGACGCTCCAACAAAGGCCAGATTTGCCGCCGCGTTTAAGCGGTTGAATGCGCTATTGAAATAATTGGCACCGGAATTGGCACCGAACAGATTGAAAACGGGTGAGACTCGTTGAAATTCGGGCCTGGGTGGCCGCCCTGTTTCTCGCGGAAATGCTGACTAACTGAGGCGGTGCGTCATGCTGCGATACTGCGACCTTCGCATTTCAAGACCGCTGCCTTAAACCACTCGGCCACCTGTCCGTAACCTCCGAATACCGAAGGGCTGCGCGCTGCGCAATGCCGCCGCTGGGCGCACGGCCTGACGCGGATTTAACATCAGCCTCAACAGGGTGCTTTGCGCCAGAACAGTGCTGCTCTACCCTTGGCCGCCTCCGCCGCCTTGATTCGGGACGCAATGCTTTTTTCCAGGCATTTCCACACAGGCTTTGCCATTGCCGGTTTGCTGCTGCTGGCCGGCTGCGCCGGGCCACGCCGGCCAGCATTGCTGCCCGAGGATCATACCGTTCAGGTGCCGGAGAATGCCGGTGTCTACAAGATCGGCAATCCCTATCAGATCGACAATGTCTGGTATTATCCGCACGAACAGCCGGACTATGATGAAACCGGCATCGCCTCCTGGTACGGGCCCGATTTCTACGGCCACTACACCGCCAATGGCGAACTTTATAATGGCAATGCGCTCACCGCCGCCCACCGCACCTTGCCGATGCCGGTCAATGTGCGGGTGACCAATCTGGACAATGGCAAATCCATCATCGTACGGGTCAATGACCGCGGCCCTTATGCCCGTGGCCGCATTATTGATCTGTCGCGCCGCGCCGCCGAGCTTCTGGATGTGGTGCAGAGCGGCACGGCGCGGGTGCGTGTCACCTATGTCGGCCGCGCCGATCTGGGTGGCGGCGGCCCGCTGCCGTCCGAAACCCCGCCCGAGATCGCCAACGCGCTGCCCGCCAGCCCCGCCGCCAAGGTCGATAGTTCCGCGCTGGGCATCGTGCCGGGGGCCGCGGTGGCGCCGCCGGTCAAGCTCGCCATATTGCCCGCGCCACTGCCCGCGCCAGCGGCTCCGCCCGCCGCCACCGAGCCCAGCGGACAGGTGGACAAGGTTCCCGTGCCGGGCGTGACGCATCTCTATGTCCAGGTGGGCGCTTTCAGCAAGCTGGAGAATGCCCAGCGCCTGATGCGCAGCATCGGCGGGGATGTGCATATTTCCACCCTTCAACGCGGCGGCCAGACCCTCTATAGAGTGCGCACCGGTCCGCTGGGTTCGGTTCAGGATGCCGATGCCGCGCTGGCGCGCATCAGCGGCACAGGCAGCGGCGACGCCCAGATCGTGGTCGATCAATAGGCGCCGACGACGCCGCAAACATCAACGGAGCCTCAATGCGCCGCTTTTTGCCTGTCCTGCTTGTCCCGGTTTTTGCCGTCCTCTTTTTGGCGGTAGCGGGCCCGGCTTCCGCCGCCATGGACACCAGCGCCGAACATGCGCTGGTGATGGATGCCGGCACCGGCCAGGTGCTGTGGCAGAAGGACGGCTTTGCGGCGATGCCGCCCGCCTCCATGTCCAAGCTCATGACGCTGGAGCTGCTGTTCCAGCGCCTGGCTGACGGGCGGATGAAGCTGACCGATACGCTGCCGGTATCGCAGCGCGCCTGGAGCACCCAAGGCTCGAAAATGTTCGTCGAGCTGGGTTCACGCATCGCGGTGGAAGATCTGATCCGCGGCATCATCACCCAATCGGGCAATGACGCCTGCATCGTTGTCGCCGAAAGCATCGGCGGCTCGGTCGAGGGCTTTGTCGGCATGATGAACAAGCGCGCCGGGCAGCTTGGCCTGGCGCAGGCGCATTTCGTCAACCCCGACGGCTTGCCCGATCCGCCGGGCCAGTTGATGAGCGCGCTCGACCTCGCCAAACTGGCGCGCCACCTGATCAACGACTATCCGCAATATTATCATTATTTCAGCGAAAAAAGTTTCACCTGGCACAACATCACCCAGCCCAACCGCGACCTGGTGATTTCCACCCTGCCGGGGGCCGATGGCCTCAAGACCGGCCACACCGACGATGCCGGTTACGGCATTACCATTTCCGCAAAACGCGGGTCGCAACGGCTGATCCTGGTGCTGAACGGACTGCGCTATCCGCAATATCACAACGACTATTTTCCCAACATCAGGCGCGCGGAAGAAGCCAGCCGGGTGATGGAAATGGCATTCCGGGAATTCCGTTCCTACCCCGTTTTCGCGGCAGGCGAGGTGATCGGCCAGGCCGCCGTGTCGGGCGGCGCCGTGCCGACGGTGCCGGTGATGGTGCAACAGGCGCTGGCGGTGACCATGCAGGTGGATTCGCACGGCGCCATGAAGACGCTGGTGAAAGCCGATCCCGGTCTGACCGCGCCGGTCGCGGCGGGCCAGCGCGTCGGCACTCTCACCATTACGGCGCCGGAATTTCCCGATCTCAGCGTGCCGGTCTATGCCGCCCAGCCCGTGGCAGGCGCCAGCATCTTCCAGCGCATGATGGCCAGGTTCGGCAAGACGTGAACGGATATTGAATGGCGGGGCATTTCATTACCCTCGAAGGCGGCGAGGGCGCGGGCAAGTCCACCCAAGTCCGGCGCCTTGCCGCCGCGCTGGCCGACAAAGGCATCACTGTGCTCACCACCCGCGAACCGGGCGGTTCACCCGGGGCGGAGGACATCCGCGCCCTTCTGGTCAATGGCGCGCCCGGCCGCTGGGACGCGTTGACCGAGACCCTGCTGGTCTATGCCGCGCGCGCCGATCACATCAAGCACACCATCGGTCCGGCCCTGCTGGCGGACAAATGGGTGATCTGCGACCGCTTTACCGATTCCACCTATGCCTATCAGGGCGCGGGCAGGGGGTTGGCGCGCGAAACCATAAGGCGCATCGATGCCGTGGTGCTGGATGATTTTGCCCCCGATTTCACGCTGGTGCTGGACCTGGAGGTGGAAACCGGGCTTGCCCGGGCCGCCGGGCGCGGTGCGGCGGAATCGCGGTTTGAGAATTTCGGCCGCGATTTCCATGAGCGGTTGCGCCAGGGCTTTCTGGATATCGCCAAGCGAAATCCTGGCCGCTGCCTGGTGATCGATGCGGCGCAAAATGAATCTTCGGTGGCGGCAGCGATTTGGGCGGCTGTCGCCGCCCGTTTCGATCTATAATTCTCCATGGCAAAGCGCACAGCAAAAACGGCGGAAAGCGAATTCCCTCATCCGCGCGTGACCACGGCATTGCTGGGGCAGGATGCCGTACTGGCAAAAGCCGCCCGCGCCATCCGCAGCGGCAAGCCGCCCCAGGGCTGGCTGATCTCCGGTCCGCCCGGCGTCGGCAAGGCGACCCTGGCCTATCGCATTGCCTGCTATCTGCTGGCCTATGGCGCCACGGCAGACGGTCCGGCGGATCTGGCCGTGCCCGCCAACGATCCGGCGGCGCTGCAGGTTGCGGCGGGCAGCCATCCCGGACTTTTGCTGCTTCAGCGCGTCATCAATGAGAAGACCGGCAAACTCTTTACCGTGCTCAGGGTCGATGAAATCCGCCAATTGGCCGGATTCTTCGGCATGACCTCAGGGGCAGGGGGCTGGCGCGTCGCCATTGTCGATACCGCCGACGAGATGAATGACAATGCCGCCAATGCCCTGTTGAAATTGCTGGAAGAGCCGCCCGGCCGCGCCATGCTGCTGCTCCTGTCCAACACGCCCGGCCGGTTGCTGCCCACTATCCGCTCCCGCTGCCAGCGGCTGGTGCTGCGCCCGCTGGATGAGCGGACATTGATACAGGCGCTGGCAGCAAGACTGCCCGAGATCGGCGAAAGCGAGCGTGCCGAGCTGGCGCGATTGTCAGGCGGCTCCATCGGCGCGGCGCTCGTTCTGGCCGGCGGCGAGGGGCGCGAATTGGCGGGCGAAGCCGACCGCCTCATCGACAAGGCCGCGACGCCGGACCTTGTGGCACTGCTGGCGCTGGGCGACAGGTTGTTTCGCATCCAGGATGGGTTGGAAAAGCTGGGGGATTTTCTGATCGAAGCCCTGTCCGCCCGCATCCGCGCCCGCGCCCATCAGGGCACGCCGCATCTGGACCGCTGGATCATGGCGCTGGCCCGGCTGAAGGACAGTTTCGCCCGCGCCGGCGGCCTGCATCTGGAGCCTCGCCAGACCCTGCTGACCACGGCGCGCGAGATCGAGCGTGCCGCCCGCCAGGCCGGAGCGTTATAGTGCCCGGAGCCATCTGATGCTGGTCGATAGTCACTGCCATCTGGATTTTGCCGAGCTGGGCGATATCGCCGCCGTTATGGACCGGGCCCGGGCCGCCGGCGTTGGACTCTGTGTCAGCATCAGCACCGAACTGCGGACCTTTCCCGCCGTGCGCGCCGTGGCGGAACAATTTCCCGATGTCTGGTGCAGCGTTGGCGTGCATCCGCACGAAGCCCAGAAGGAGCCGCTGGAAGACGCAGCAAAGCTGCTGGCCGGCGCGGCCCATGCCAAAGTGATCGGCATCGGCGAGACCGGGCTTGATTATTATTACGAGCATTCGCCGCGCGCGGCGCAAAGGGAAAATTTCCGCATTCACATCGCGGCCGGGCGGCAGACGGGATTGCCGGTGATTGTCCATACCCGCGACGCCGATGACGACACCATCGCCGTGCTGGAAGACGAAATGGCCAAGGGCGCCTACACCGGCCTGATCCATTGCTTTACCGGCAGCCAGAGGCTGGCCGATGCGGCGCGGGCGCTGGGGCTTTATATTTCCGTCTCCGGCATCGCCACCTTCAAGAATTCGGGCGCCTTGCGCGATATCATCAGGACTGTGCCGCTGGACCGGCTGCTGGTGGAAACCGACGCACCCTTTCTGGCGCCGCTGCCGCTGCGGGGCAAGACCAACGAGCCCGCCTTTGTGGTTCATACCGCCCGGATGCTGGCAGAGCTGAAGGGCGTCAGCGAAAGCAAACTGGCGGCGGCGACCACCGCGAATTTCTTCCGCCTCTTTACAAAAGTCAGGCCGCCCGATGCTTGAGGTTCGAATTTTGGGCTGCGGCTCATCAGGCGGCGTGCCGCGCCTGGGCGGCGAGGGTGAGGGCGGTTACTGGGGCATCTGCGATCCCGCCAATCCCAAAAATCGCCGCAGCCGCTGTTCGCTGCTGCTGCGGCAGAAAACGCCGCAGGGCGAAACCCGGGTGCTGGTGGATACCGCTCCCGATCTGCGTCAGCAGCTTCTGGACGCGCGCATCGGCAGGCTGGATGGCGTGCTGATCAGCCATGCCCATGCCGACCAATTGCATGGCATGGACGATCTGCGCGTGCTGGTGGTGGCCAACAAGGGCGCCCGCATCGATGTCTGGACCGACCGCCGCACCCTGACGGAAGTGATGCGCAAATTCGATTACTGCTTTGTGCAGCCGGCGGGCAGCGATTACCCGACCATCCTCAACGCCCATGAAATTCCCGAACCTTTCGCGCCATTCGCGATTCCCGGGCCGGGCGGGGCGCTCGGCGTGCGCGCCTTCGGCCAGCGCCATGGTTCCATCCGCTCGCTGGGTTTTCGCTTTGGCGGTCTGGCCTATTCGCCCGATGTGGATGCGCTGGATGCGGATGCTTTCGCGGCGCTGGAAGATCTGGATTGCTGGATCGTGGATGCCCTGCGCCCAACGCCGCATCCCAGCCATGCCCATCTGGGCCGCACCCTGGAATGGATTGCCCGGGTCAGGCCCAGACGCGCCATCCTGACGAACATGCATGTGGACATGGATTACGAAACCCTGGTCCGGCAATTGCCGCCGGGAATCGAGCCCGCCCATGACGGCATGACCATCGCGTTTGCCTGAACTCTGGGTATAAAAGCCGAGGCGAGCGGGCGGCCCAGGACGCTATTTTTAATCTTCGAAACGGTGTAAACTCGGGCGTTGGACAAGGAGACCGGGATGAAACCAGTCCTCGCCATGCCCGCCATGACCTGCGCTCTTCTGCTGGGTCTGAGCCTGCCGGCAGATGCTTTCGTGGTCGTGGTTGGCAACCAGCTTGCCGAAGACTGTTACCTGATGGCCAAGGCGGGCATCAACGACGAAGTCTCCATCGCCACCTGCGATTCGGCGCTGGAGAATGCGCCGCTCGACCCGCATGACCGCGCCGGCACCTTTGTCAACCGCGGCGCGATCGAGGTCGCCATGGGCCGGGTGAGCCAGGCGATGGATGACTATAATCGCGGCATTGCCATCAAGCCGGATTTGGCCGACGCCTATGTCGACCGGGCAGGTGCTTTTATTTTCCAGAAAAAATTCGACGCGGCGATGGCCGACGTCAATCACGGCCTTGATCTGGGACCGACCTATCCCTTTGTCGGCTATTACAACCGCGCCGTGGCCGAGCAGTTGATGGGCAATAACAAGGAAGCCTATCTCGACTACAAGAAAACCCTGGAGCTTGAGCCGAAATTCACCCCCGCCGCCGACCGGCTCAAGGATTTTGTGGTGATCCGCAAACCGGATACCGCGCCGCCGCCGCCGGGGTGACGCCCCGGCTTAACCACCCGGCGCCATGTCGCTGGCAAGGCAGGGCCGGGCGTGCCATGCTGCACAGCGTTATTCCTTGGGCATATGGAGAGTGTTTTCATGAAATCCGGACTGGTTTTGGCAAGCCTGATGATCTTCACGCCGCTCTGGGTGCCTTATGGCGCTTTCGTCACCAAATCGGCGGGAAATCCCAACTGGGATTCCTATATCGGGCAGCCCGGCAGCACCTATGATTCCGCCGCCAACGCGCCGCAGACCATTGGTGTTGTCAAATATGATCCCAATGCGCCGCTGCCCCCGGTGACGCCGGCAACGCCCAGCGGCAGCGCCACCATGGCGCCCAGGCCGTAAAGCAGGCCACAAAGGCGAAGCCTGGCCCTATACGGCCGGCCTTGCCGGCGTGGGTGCATCGGGCGGTACACATTGGCCCTCGATCTCGGCCGATCCGGCAACAAGAAATTCATTCTGGTGAATTTCTGTCTGCACGAATTTCATACCCTTTGCTGCACACTGTTTCTGCGCGTCCTTCAGGACTTCTTCCTTGGCCACGACAGAACAACCCGCCAGTAGAATGGCCAGCGGTGGCATTAAAAAAATGGATTTCATAAGACCCTCGCGGCAGCGCCGCAGATTAACAACCCAAAAGCCTGGAGTCTTTTGACCAATGGAGGGGCCAATCAACCGTGCAAGGTTTTTTGCCCGTGCATAATCGCCACAATATTTGACATAATATTACTTATACGAACATTATTGGCGATAGGCAGGTCGGCCAGGCTGCCTTGCCCCTGGCGGCCGCACCCCCTCCAATCAAGCCATGACGAATCCCCCACAGGCGTCCCGCGACATCGAAGTTCTGCTGGAGATCATGCGCCGCCTGCGCGGGGAAAATGGCTGTCCCTGGGACCGGCAGCAGAGCTTTGCCACGATCGCGCCTTACACCGTGGAAGAAGCCTATGAAGTGGCCGCAAGCATCGAGGACAAGGACTTTGCCGCCTTGCCGGATGAGCTGGGCGATCTGCTGTTCCAGGTCGTGTTCCATGCCCGCATGGCCGAAGAGCAAGGCTTGTTCGATTTCGGCGATGTGGTTGAGGCCGTGACGGCCAAGATGATCCGCCGGCATCCCCATGTCTTTGGCGGTGAAGAAGCATCCAATGACGCCGCCCAAAGAGATGCCGGAGCCCAAAAGCTGGCCTGGGAAGCCTTGAAGGCCGCCGAAAGGCTGAAAAAAGCAAGAGATGAGAAGGCACGGCCATCCATCCTGGATGACGTGCCGCTGGCCCTGCCCGCGTTGCTTAGGGCCGAAAAGCTGCAACGCCGGGCCTCCAGCGTGGGCTTCGACTGGGATGATGCCGGCAAGGTGGTGGAGAAAATCGCCGAGGAAGCCCGCGAAGTGGTCGAGGCCGGTCTCGACCAGGCCAAGCGCGAAGAAGAGATCGGTGACCTTCTTTTCGTGGTCGCCAACCTCGCCCGGCATTTGAAAGTGGACCCAGAAGCCGCCCTGCGCGCCGCCAATGCCAAATTCGCCAGGCGCTTCAAATTCATCGAGGACGAACTTGAGGCCGCTGGCCGCTCCCCCGCCGCCGCCAGCCTGGACGAGATGGAAGCCTTGTGGCTAAAGGCCAAGAAGAGCGGCCTATAGCCCTCGCCCACAGCTACCCGCCTTTAATGACTCACATCAGGAATTTTCGGCAATCTTCTGATTGTGTTTTAGTTTGCCCGGAAAGCGGCTTTCTATCCGGCCGGCCTCCTGTGGATGGATTCTGAGTTCCAGGATCATCTTTCCAGCCTTTTGCCGCCGCGTCACAACCTCGGCATGGCGGTAGACCCAGGCCAAAGCCGCCCCGTCATTGGCATCCAGGCTCAAGGTCATCCCGATGTTGTCATGCGTCATGTCGGCTTCAAAACGGGCCAGAAGCTGGTCAATTCCCGCCCCGCTCAGGGCCGAAACCGCCACAGCGCTTTTGCCCTTGGCATTGCCGTAGAGCAGCCCGTCCCGCGCCTCGTCCGGCAGCAGATCGATCTTGTTCAGGATTTCGACCAGCGGCCGGTCTTCCGGCACGCCCAGTTCGGCCAGCACTTTCAGGACATCGGCTTTCTGGGCCTCTGATTCGTCATGGGCGGCATCGCGGACATGGGCGATCAGATCGGCTTCCAGCACCTCTTCCAGGGTGGCGCGGAACGCCGCCACCAGTTCGGTGGGCAGGTCGGCGATGAAACCCACCGTATCGGACAGGATCACCCGCGCCCCATGCGGCAGCCTCAGTCCCCGCATGGTGGGGTCCAGGGTGGCGAACAACTGGTCCCTGGCCACCACCCTGGAATCGGTCAGCCGGTTGAACAAAGTGGACTTGCCGGCATTGGTGTAGCCGACCAGCGCGATCACCGGATACGGCACTTTGCGCCGCGCCTGGCGCCCCAGGGCGCGGGTGCGCTTCACGCCCTCCAGCTCCTTTTTGATCTTGACGATGCGCTCGCCGATCAGGCGGCGGTCGCTTTCAATCTGGGTCTCACCCGGGCCGCCGAGAAAGCCGAAACCGCCGCGCTGACGCTCAAGATGGGTCCAACTGCGCACCAGCCGCGAGCGTTGCCAGGTCAGGTGCGCCAGCTCCACCTGCAGCCGCCCTTCCTTTGTGACGGCACGCTGGCCGAAAATTTCCAGGATCAGCGCGGTGCGGTCCAGCACCTTGGTTTCCCATTCCTTTTCCAGGTTGCGCTGCTGCACCGGAGAAAGCTGGGCATTGACGATGATGATTTCCGGCATCTCGGCTTTGGCCAGGATGGCGATTTCCGCCACCTTGCCCGAACCCAGCAGCGTGGCCGGCACCGCCCGGGCGAGCGGCGCGATCACGGCATGAGTGACGGCCATGCCGATGGCCGCTGTCAGGCCCACCGCTTCGGCCAGGCGTTCTTCTGCATCACGGGCGAATTTCTCCGCCCGCGATTTGGGTTCGACATGAATGACAAAAGCGCCGTTTCCCAAAGGGGGGTTCAACCGGGATCAGGCGGATTCGTGCGCCGCTTCTTCCTGAAGCTGGATGGGGCCCATCGGCATCACGGTCGAGATCGCGTGCTTGTAGACAAGCTGGGCCTGGCCGTCGCGGCGGAGCAGGACGCAGAAATTGTCAAACCAGGTGATATTGCCCTGCAGCTTGACGCCATTGACCAGGAAGATTGTGACCGATGCCTTGCTCTTGCGAACCGCGTTGAGGAACGTGTCCTGCAGGTTCTGTTGTTTTTCACTCATGGGTTTTCCCATTCTTTTTGCGCCGCGCGGGGACATTCACGGCCCGCCCAGCATAGAGCATTGCTGCAATTGCGAAAGAGAAAAAACGCCGGAAAGGCTAGGTTTTGATGCCTGCTTTACGCGCATAAAGCATATGAATGCGGCGTGTCAGCGGGCCGGGCGCGCCATCGCCGATGGGGCGGCCGTCGATGGCCACCACCGGCACCGACGCCCCGGTGGCCGACGAGAGGAAGGCTTCGCGGGCTCCCAGTGCCTCCGCCACGGTGAATTTGCGTTCCACCACCCGGGTCCCGGCCTCGGCCATGGCTTCCAGGATAATGCGCCGTGTCACGCCCGCCAGAATCGCGGTGCTGAGGTCGCGTGTCGCCACCTCGCCGTTCCGATCCACGATCCAGGCGTTGGTGGAAGCGCCCTCGGTGACAAAGCCGTCTTTGTCCACCAGCCAGACCTCAAAGGCGCCGACCGCCCTTGCCGCCTGCTTGGCCAGCAGGTTGGGCAGCAGCTGCACCGTCTTGATGTCGCAGCGGGCCCAGCGCTGGTCCGGGGCGGTGGCGACGGCCACGCCCTTTTCCAAGCGCGCGGCCAGACCCGCCATGTCCTGGCTTCGCATGGTCATGATCAGGGTGGGACGCGGCCCATTGGTGGGGGGAATGTGATCGCGCCGCACCGCGCCGCGCGTGACCTGAAGATAGAGAAGACCGTCGCGGATGCGGTTGCGGGCGATCATTTCGCGCATCACCAGGCTCAGGGCCGCCCGGCCCATCGGCATGGGGATGCCGAGCGCGCCAAGCGAGCGCTCCATGCGGTCCAGATGCGCCGCCTCGTCTATCGGTACGCCGTCCAGAACATTGGTGACTTCGTAGATGCTGTCGCCCAGCTGCAGGCCGCGATCCTCGATATGCACCGCAGCCTGGCCATGCGGCAGATAGCGGCCATTGACATAGGCGATGCGGCCGGCGGGGGCGCGGCTGTCACTCCACTTCTTGATGTCAGGCATTAAAATTCTGCGCCGATCCCACCCCCAGCGATTTCAGCTTGCGATGCAGCGCTGAACGCTCCATGCCGATAAAGGCGGCGGTGCGGGAAATATTGCCGCCGAAGCGGTTGATCTGGGCCACCAGATAGTCGCGTTCGAAAATCTCGCGCGCCTCCCGCAGCGGCAGCGAGATCACCAGGTCGCCGCCCTTGCCGCCGCTCCAGCCGCCATTGTTGCCCAGATCGGTGGGCAGCAGGTCAGCGGTGACCGCCTCGGTGAGATCGTCACTGGCCAGGATCAGAAGCCGCTCCACGATATTGCGCAACTGGCGGACATTGCCGGGCCAGCTATGGGCCTGCAGCACCGCCATCGCGTCGTCGCCAACGGTGCGGGTCGGTAACCCGCCCGCCGCCGACAGCCGTTTCATGAAATGGCTGATCAACGGCGGAATGTCGTCGCGCCGTTCGGCCAGGGAGGGAATTCGGACCGGCACGACATTGAGGCGGTGATAAAGGTCTTCGCGGAAGCGCCCGGCTTCGGTCTCGACCCGCAGGTCGCGGGTGGTGGAGCAGATCACGCGCGCATCCACCTGCACGCGGTTGGTGCCGCCGACGCGGGTAAAAGTCTGGTCGATCAACACCCGCAAAATCTTGCCCTGGGTTTCCAGCGGCATGTCCGACACTTCGTCTAGATAAAGCGTGCCGTTATGCGCCAGCTCGAACAGCCCGGTCTTGCGCGGGCCGTCGGCGCTTTCCACCCCGAACAGCTCGGTTTCGATGCGGTCGGGCGCCATGGTGGCGCAATTGATGGCGACAAAGGCATTGCCGGCGCGGCGGGAACGGGCGTGGATCAGCCTTGCCGCCACTTCCTTTCCGGAACCCGCCGGGCCGGAGATCAGCACACGGCTGTTGGTGGGGGCGATCTTCTCGATCAGAGAGCGTAACTGGGCGATGCTGGAGGACTGGCCCACCAGCTCGCCGTCATCCCCCGCCTTCAATTTCAGTTCCTGGACTTCGCGCTTGAGGCGGGCGGCTTCCAGCGCCCGCTCAACCACATGCAGCAGCCAGTCGGCCTTGAAAGGCTTTTCGATGAAATCATAGGCGCCTTTCTTGATCGAGGCGACCGCCGTCTCGATTGTGCCATGTCCCGAGATCATCACCACCGGCAGGTCGGGTTGTTCGCGCTTGAGAACATCCAGCACCTGGATGCCGTCCAGCTTGGAGCCCTGCAGCCAGATATCGAGAATGACGAGCTGGGGACGGCGGGCGCGCACGGCGGCGAGCGCGGCTTCGCTGTCGCCGGCGGCGCGCGTTTCATAGCCCTCATCGCTGAGGATGCCGGATATGAGATCGCGGATATCCCCCTCGTCATCCACGACCAGAATCTCAGACGCGATCAGCGATCCGTTTTTGCTCATCTTCATTTCCTCTCTGCCGCTGGGCTTTTTGCGAGAACGGGAATGTGAGGGTCACTTCCGCGCCCTCCCCGTTTCCGGCATCGCCCAGGGTGATTTCTCCGCCATGGTCTTCCATGATCTTGCGTACGATCGCCAAACCCAGGCCGGTGCCCTTGGCGCGGGTGGTGACATAGGGTTCGGTGAGGCGGTGGCGATGCTCCGGCGGCAATCCCACGCCATTGTCGGTAATGCGGAACGCCAGCTTCGTCCCGCCATCAGAACCATTGGGGGTCTGGAGCGCGACATGAATGACACCCGGCGTGTCATCGCCTCTGGCCATGCGCGCGGCGATGCCCTCGCCCGCATTCTTCAGCACATTGGTCAACGCCTGGGCGATCAGCCTGCCATCGCCCTCGAAATGCACCACGTCACGCGGGGCGTCGGTTTCAAAGACAATGTCGGGATGGCCGACCCGCTGCAGGAACACCGCCTGCTGCAATATCTCCTGGGCGTTTTCGCGCCGCATCACCGGCGCCGGCATGCGGGCAAAGGAGGAAAATTCATCCACCATGCGCCCGATATCGCCGACCTGGCGCACGATGGTGTCGATGCATTGGCGGAATATCTCGGGGTCGGTGAAGATTTCGTCCATGTATTTGCGCTTGAGACGCTCCGCCGACAGTTGAATGGGCGTCAGGGGATTTTTGATCTCATGGGCGATGCGGCGGGCGACATCGGCCCAGGCAGCGGTGCGCTGGGCGGAAACCAGATCGGTAATATCGTCAAAGGTGGCGACAAAGCCGTGGGCGCCGCGCTCGCTCGACACCTGCACGCTCAGCGACCGCGGCCTGCCGGCGCGCTTGATGATGACTTCGCCGCCGGCCCGCGCCACCGGCTCCGAAATCGCCTTGCGGATCAACCCCGCCAGTTCGGGCACGCATTCCGAATAATGCCGCCCCTCCATTTCTTCCGGCGCGGCATTGAGCAGGCGAGCGGCGGCGCGGTTGACGATGGTGATGGTGCCGTCATTGGCGACGCCGATCACCCCGGCGCTGACGCCCGACAGCACGGTTTCGGTGAAGCGCCGGCGTTCATCGATCTGGCGGTTGGCGGCGATAAGATCATTGCGCTGGGCGCCGAGCTGCCCGGTCATGCGGTTGAAGGCCAGACCCAGGACGCCGATCTCGTCATCGTCGCGGTCCACCTTGACCTGCGCCGTCAGGTCGCCTTCCGAAACGCGCTCCGCCGCGCCGATCAGTCCCGAGATCGGCTTGACCAGCCGGTTGGCGGCCCACAGGCCCGACCAGATCGCGGCCAGCAGGACTACCAGCGACACCACCGCATACAGCGCGGCGAAGACCAGCTGCACCTGGGTACGGTTTTCGTTCAGGCGGTTATATTCCGTCACCGCTGCCCGGTTCTCGCGGTAATAGCCGAGCACGCGCGGATCCACCATCCGCAGCACTTCGAGATAGGCGTCGTTCAGACTCTGCATCTTGATGAGGGCGGTGACCTTGCCATCGCTCGCCGTGGCGTCGATCAATACCTTGTGCTCCGCCTCGGCCAGATCCGCCGCAGATACAGGCTTGGGATCATTGGCACCGGGCGGCTGGGTGGAAATGAGCGCGACCCCCGTGCTGTCGAGGATGTAGGAGGCACGAAGACCGCGATCTTTCGTAAGTTGCGACAGCCGCGCAATGAACGGGACCGCCCGGACTTTGTGGTTGACGTCGAACAGGCTCGGATCGCGCTGCATCGTGTCGGCGATGGCAATTGCGTCGCTTTCGATGCTGGTGGCATGGTCGTTGACATAGGCCTGGGAGACGTTCACCGCGCTGCCCAGCGCATTCTGCACCCGGGCCGAGAACATCGCGTCCATGCCCAGATTGAGCGTCACCGAGGCGAACACCGCCACCAGAATGGCGGGCACCACCGCGATGATGCTGAACCATGTGACCAGGCGGACATGCAGGCGGGCGCCGGCGCGTCCCGATTTTTTCTCCGCCCAGAGCCGCACCAGGCGCCAGGCGATCAGCGCCCCCAGGATCAGGCTGAGGCTCAGATTGATCAGCAGCAGCAGCACCAACCCCGCGCGGGTGGGGGTATAGCGGGTCAGGCCCGACAGGATGGCGTAGGTCGCCGAGCAGGAGAGGATGGCCAAAAAGCCGACGCCAAGCGCCAGACGCGACGGGATCGAAACCGCCCGTGTCCATTCGCGCCATTGGCGTATCAAAGGCAGGGGTACGATAGGATTGATCCCTTGAGCTTGCCGGTGCGGTTAACGCTGTCCGGGTTTGCGACAGTTTAGCCACAACCCCCGCTGTTGCAAGAATGCTGCGATGCGATTTTGCAACAGCGCTAATTTTGGCGGGAACGCGGGCTTTTTTGAACGAAGAGTCCAGCGCTCGGGTCGCCCATGTCCGGGCTCGGGCCGGTCCCTTAGCGACAGCGTAGCGGCGACCGCTGGCGCGCGCGCCGCTTAGAAGCGAATAGCTGCTAGGCAGCTATTCGCTTCTAAGCCCCTTTATAACTTCCAGCCCCAGGTCCCGAATCTTCTTCCGCAGCGTATTGCGGTTCAGGCCGAGCAATTTGGCGGCGCGGATCTGGTTGCCGCGGGTGGCGGCGAGACAGATCGAGAGCAGCGGCCGCTCCACCTCCGCCAGGATGCGGTCATAGATGCCGGGCGGCGGCAGCCGGTCGCCCTGGGCCAGGAAATATTGAGTCAGGTAACGCTCCACCGATCCGGAAAGGGTCTCCGAATCGCCGCCTTCCTCCAGGGCCCGGACCGGCTCCTTCAATTCCGAGGTGATCGCCACCGCCGGAATGGAATCGCCGGAATGCAGCACCGCCAGACGGCGGATCAGATTTTCCAGTTCGCGCACATTGCCGGGCCAGCGATGGCGGCGCAGCGTTTCCAGACTCTCATTGTCCAGCGTCTTGGCCGGCAGGCCCTCATCCTCGGCCTTGCGCAGGAAATGGCGGACCAGATCGGGAATATCCTCGATGCGTTCGCGCAAGGGCGGCAGGCGCAGCGGCACGACATTGAGGCGGTAATACAGATCTTCACGGAACAAGCCCTGCGCGATCAACTGGCGCAAATCGCGATTGGTGGCGGCGATGATGCGCACATCGGTCTTGATCGGGGTGCGGCCACCCACCGTGGTGTATTCGCCCTGTTGCAGCACGCGCAACAGCCGGGTCTGGGCTTCGAGCGGCATGTCACCGATCTCGTCCAGGAACAGGGTGCCGCCCTCGGCCTGCTCGAAGCGGCCGATGCCGCGATTGGTGGCGCCGGTAAAGGCGCCGCGCTCATGGCCGAACAATTCACTTTCCACCAGTTCCTTGGGGATCGCCGCCATATTGACGGCGACAAAATTGCCGTGGCGCCGCTTGCCATAATCGTGCAGGGCGCGGGCCACCAGTTCCTTGCCGGTGCCGCTCTCGCCCATGATCATCACGGTCAGGTCGGTCTGGGTCAGCCGGGCAATGACGCGATAAATTTCCTGCATCGCCGGGCTGCGCCCGATCAGCGGCAAGCGGTCCTCGCTGGCGGAAATCGCCGCCGGTTCACGCCGCGTCCCCGGGCTGGCCAGCGCCCGCTGTACCACGCTGATCAGTTCCTTCAGGTCGAACGGCTTGGGCATATATTCAAAGGCGCCACGCTCGGCGGCGGTGATGGCCGTCAGCAGCGTATTCTGGGCGCTCATGACAACGATCGGCAGATCGGGCCGAATGCGCTTGACGCGCGGAATGAGGTCGAAGCCGCTTTCGTCCGGCAACACGACATCGGTGATCACCAGATTGCCGTCGCCGGCTGCGATCCAGCGCCACAGCCCGGCCGCCGTGCCGGTGGTGCGAACGTCATAGCCGGCGCGGCCCAGCGCCTGGTTCAGCACGGTGCGGATGGCGCTGTCGTCATCGGCGATCAGGATGGTGGCGTTGGGGTTCATACCTCGTCTCCCACCGATTTGGGCAGCAGCACGCGGAACACGGTGCGGCGGGGAACGGATTCACATTCGATCACGCCGCCATGGTCGCCCACGATCTTGGCCACCAGCGCCAGGCCCAGACCGGAACCGCGCACCTTGGTGGTGACAAAAGGATCGAAGATGGACGGCATCAGGTCGGCGGGAATGCCCGAGCCATTGTCACGCACCGTCACTTCCAGCGGCAGCGAGATGCGCTCCCCCGCCAGACCGGCGCCGAATTTGACGCCGGGACGATAGCCGGTGGTCAGCGTGATTTCGCCGCCGCTTTCCGGCAAGGCATCGGCCGCATTGCGCACCAGGTTGAGAAACACCTGGATCAGCTGGTCGCGGTCGCCTGCCACCGGCGGCAAGGAGGGATCGAAATTCTCCGAAATGGTAATGCCGCGCGCGAAGCTGGTTTCCGCCACCTTGCGCACACGATCGAGCACCTCATGGATGTTGACCGGATGGCGTTGAAAACTGCGGGTGTCGCCAAAGCTTTCCATGCGGTCGATCAATCCGCGGATGCGGTCGGATTCCGCCACGATCAGCTGAGTCATCTCGCGTTCTTCCGGCGCCAGCGATTCTTCCAGCAGCTGCGCCGCGCCGCGGATGCCGGCCAGGGGATTTTTGATTTCATGCGCCAGCACCGCCGCCATGCCATGCATGGAGCGCACCGCGCCCCGCGCCATCAGCTGGCGATCCATACGCTGCGCCAGGCTGCGTTCCTGCAGCGTGATCGCCAGCGTGCCTTCCGGGTCGGGCAAGGGCGTGACGGTAACATCGGCGATGCGTTCGCCGTGGCGCGCGGTGGAAAGGTCCACGTCGCGCTCGGCGGCAGAGGAGTTTCGCTCCCGCGCCTGGTTAATAAGCTGGAACAGCGGGCTGTCGAACGGCAGCAGATCGCTGATAAACTGTTTGAGCAGGATGGCCGCGCCGGTATCGAAGAATTGCTCCGCGGCGGGATTGACGTAAGTGATTTCCTGATTCGGTCCCAGGAGCAGGATCGGCATCGGCAGGGCATTGGCGATCGCCCCGGTGGTGGCGGCCTCCCCCATGCGAAATCTCTGCAAAACGCTCACCATCACATGCCTATTGTTTGAGCAAATGTGTTCTCTGGCCACAATATAGGCAATTTCTTCTGCGTCAAAGATATATCGCAGTGCGGCACAACAAATGTTAGGCAAGGCTAACAGGGTGGAACAAAACAAATGCCCCGCATCGCCGTGCTGATCGTCGCCGCCGGAAAGGGCGAACGCTCCGGCCGCGCCAAACCGAAGCAATATGAGGCTTTGCAAGGTAAATCCCTGCTGGCCCGGAGTGCGGCGGCGTTCGGAGCCCTGCCGGCCAAATCGACCATAATCAGGATTGTTATCGGCCCGGGCCAGGAGGCGCTTTACGCTGCGGCGATGCCGGATGGTGCCCCCCCAATTACCGGCGGCGCGCGGCGACAAGATTCCGTGCGGCTCGGGCTTGAAGCCCTGACGGCGGATGCGCCGGATTTCGTCCTGATCCATGACGCGGCGCGGCCGCTGGTATCCGAGCGCGTGATTGCAAATGTGGTGACGGCGCTGGAAGCCGGCGCCTCCGGCGCGGTACCGATGCTGGCGGTGGCCGACACGCTGCGGCGCCAGGACGGCCCAGAGCGGAACAATGGCTGGACCACCCTGCCCCGCGACAATCTTTACCGCGCCCAGACGCCGCAAGGCTTTCGCTTTGCCGATATCCTTGCGGCGCACCGCAAGCATGCGGCCCGCGATGTGACGGATGATGTCGAGATCGCGGTGCTGGCGGGGATCAGCGTGGAAGCTGTGGCGGGCGAGGAGACGAACTTAAAAGTGACGACGGAAAAGGATTTCACCCTGGCGGAGACATTGTTGGGCGGCGACACCGTCACCGCCATGGGCTTTGACGCGCATCGTTTCAGTCCCGGCGATCATGTCTGGCTGTGCGGCGTGAAGATTGCGCACGACCATGGTCTCACCGGCCATTCCGATGCCGATGCCGGCCTGCATGCGCTGACCGATGCGCTTCTCGGCTGTATTGGCGCCGGCGATATCGGCCAGCATTTTCCGCCGGGGGACGAACGCTGGCGCGGTGCGCCGAGCTGGAAATTTCTCGCCCATGCCGCAGCGCTGGTGACGGAAAAGGGCGGCCGCATCCTGCATTGCGACGTGACTTTGATCTGCGAACGGCCCAAGATCGGACCGCACCGCGACGCCATGCGGACGCGTATCGCCGAAATTCTGGGACTCGACAGGACACGAATAAGCGTGAAAGCCACGACAACCGAAGGCATGGGCTATACCGGGCGCGGCGAAGGCCTGGCGGCGCAGGCCGTGGCCACGGTCCGTCTTCCGGGAGACATGACTTGAAAATTCCCCGCGCCGCCACCGTCGTTTCCACCGTATTCGGCATCGGCTTTTTTCCGCAAGCCCAGGGCACCATCATGAGCGCCATTGCGCTGCCGCTGGCGATCCTGCTGGCAGTCAAGGGCCATGGCGGCATTGTCGTGGCCGGCGCCGCCATCATCGTTCTGGTGGTCGGCATTCTGTCCTGTTCCGACTATGTGCGCGAAACCGGCAATCCCGACCCGTCGGAATGCGTGATCGACGAGCTGGCCGGGCAGTTGCTCGCTTCATCCTTCGTGGCCTTTCCGCCCTTTTCACTGCCGGCGTTTTTCCTGTCCTTTGTGCTGTTCAGGATTTTCGACATCTGGAAGCCCTGGCCGGTCTATCTGGCGGAAACCCAGTTGCGCAGCGGCCTGGCGGTGATGATGGACGATATCGTGGCCGGGCTGATGGCCGGTGGGCTCGCCTTTGCGGCGCATGACTTCAATCTGTTTGGTATTTTCTGAATGTTCGGCGAAACGCTGCTGGCCTCGGCGCGCCAGACTTTGGCCGAAGCGCGCGCCAGGGGCCTTCGCCTGGTCACGGCGGAAAGCTGCACCGGCGGGCTGATCGCCGCCCTGCTCACCGAAATCCCCGGTTCGTCAGATGTGGTCGAACGCGGCTTTGTCACCTATTCCAATGAGGCCAAGGAAGATTTGCTGGGGGTTTCCGGCGATCTCATCCGCCAATATGGCGCGGTGTCGGAGCCCGTGGCCCGCGCCATGGCGGAGGGGGCGCTGAAACATTCCCTGGCGCAAGTCGCCGTGGCGGTGACCGGCATCGCCGGGCCCGGCGGCGGCACCGCCGAAAAACCGGTGGGGCTGGTCTATGTCGCGGCGCTGCGGTTGGACCGTGCCGCCATCGTCAAGGAATTGCGCCTGGGCGATATCGGCCGCGACGAAGTCCGGAGCAGGACCGTGGCCGAGGCCCTGATCCTTTTGCGCACCCTGCTCGGCTAGCAACAGCTCACGCCCTTAATTGCGCGGCGCGGGCGACAAAAGCGTCGGTCATCTTCAACAGCACTTTTTCAAAGGCTTTGCTGGCCGCCGCCTGCAACAGGGGATTGCGAAATTCAAACGTGATGGAAAAATCGATGCGGCAATTCTCACCATCGGGGGTGAAATGCCAGTGATTTTCCAGCTGCCGGAACGGCCCTTTAATGGCGACCGCAGCGATGGTGCGAGCGGTGGGATCGAGCGTGACGCGGCTGGTGTATTTTTCCCGGAAGGGGCCAAAGCCCACCAGCATTTCCGCCGTCAGCGCGCCCTCGTCCTGCGACAGAACACGCAGCGCCGTCACCCAGGGCAGGAATTCGGGATACCGCGCAATGTCCGCAACGACCCGGTACATGAGGTCGGCCGGATAGGGAACGACGCAGCTTTCCTTATGGCTGGTCACTTCTGAGCGGCGCGCGCCGCTTTGAGCTGCGCGAAATCGCTGTCGGCGTGATAGGATGACCGCGTCAGCGGCGTCGCCGATACCATCAAAAAGCCCTTGGCCCGGGCGATGCTTTCCAGCCCGGCGAATTCTTCCGGCGTCCAGAAGCGCACCAGCGCCGCGTGTTTCTTGGTCGGCTGGAGATATTGGCCGATGGTGAGAAAATCCACCCTGGCGGCGCGCAGATCGTCCATCACCTGCATGATCTCCTCCCGGCTTTCACCGAGACCCACCATAAGCCCCGATTTGGTGAAACCCGCGGGCGCCAATTCCTTGGCCCGCTCCAACAGGCGCAATGACGCGAAGTAGCGCGCCCCCGGCCGCACCGTCAGGTAGAGGCGCGGCACGGTTTCCAGATTGTGGTTGAAGACATCCGGCGCCGCCGCCATCACTGTCTCGATGGCGCCGTCCTTGCGCAGAAAATCGGGGGTGAGAACCTCGACCGAGGTGCCGGGACTGGCGGCATGGATGGCGCGGATCACGCGGGCGAAATGCTCCGCCCCGCCATCGGCCAGGTCGTCACGGTCCACCGACGTAACAACGACATGCTTCAGCCCCAGCGTTTTGACCGCCGCCGCCACATTATCCGGCTCGGCCGCATCCAGCGGGCCCGGCAGTCCGGTCTTGACGTTGCAGAAGGCGCAGGCGCGGGTGCAGGTGTCGCCCATGATCATCATGGTGGCGTGCGCCTTGCTCCAGCACTCGCCGATATTGGGACAGGCCGCTTCCTCGCACACGGTCTTCAGGTTATGCGCCCGCACCACATCGCGGGTGGCCTGATAGCCCTTGGACAGGGGCGCCTTGACCCGAATCCAGTCGGGCTTTCGCTGAATTTCATGGTCGGGCCGGTGCGCCTTTTCCGGGTGGCGCGGGCCGTCCCGATGATCAATCACCACGGTCATGGGTCACATATAAGGCGGCGGCGACGCGAAATCACGCGGGGTTTGAGATGATCAGCCATGCATGCCGGTTTTATGGCCTAAACCAGTAGTTTACAACCGGACGGCGGAATCACGACGGATCGGGTTCAGATGGCATGGGTATCCCTGATGGGTTTGGCGGCCGGCATCTGCACCACGGCGGCCTATGTGCCGCAGGTGCTCAAGACCTGGCGCAGCCGTTCGACGTCCGACATTTCGCTGGCCATGTTTCTGGTGATGGTGACCGGTGTGACGCTGTGGATCGGCTATGGCATTGCGCTCCGTGACTGGCTGATCGTCGGTGCCAACGCCGCCACGCTTTTTCTCACCGGCATCGTCCTGCTTCTGAAACTGCGCCACGGCTGAGGGTACGAAAATTCCGCCAAACGGGCAGGCATGCGCATGACCGAAATTCGAACTTTTTGTCTCCTTGCGCGTTGCCGGACGGAACCCCTTTTTGGAAAGGTGCCTTCATGGCCCGCGCGCAGCGTCAAACCAATCTGCCGTCTCATCCCCGCCGCTCCAGCCTGCGGGCGCAAATCGCCCGGGCAGCCGTCAGCCCCGCCGCCAAAACCGCCTATGTCGTTCTCGGCACGGCCGGGCTGGCGGCTTTGGCTATCGCCATCTTCGGACCCAAACGCTTTCAGCGTGAAGTCCTCAAACCGGTACAGACCGCGGTTGGCGATCAGGCCGCGCAACTTTGGGATGATTCCCGTTCCTTGCGGGAACAGTTCAGGTCTCTGTTCGCCCGTGCCCAGAGCGGCTCCGGCCGCGACCGGCTGGTGCGCAATTTCCAAAGTTGGATCGGGCATTTCCGCGCCGGTTGAGGTAGAAGCCCCCATCCGGTTTGGCTAAAGCCGGAGCGGGGGAATTTATGAACAGCGCCGCCAGGCCATCGCGAATCACCTTCGACATCAGCCAAGCGCAAAAGCCGGTGTTCCATGCCCTGCTGGAGGCGCGCGATGCTTTCGGCGGCGACAAGCCCGCGCTGGTGGACGGCGACGGCCGCACCCTGAGCTATAACGAGATCATCCGCGCCAGCTTCGCGTTGGGCCATGCCTTGAAGAAAGGCACAAGCGCAGGCGAGAATGTCGGCGTGATGCTGCCCACCGGGCTTGGTGCCGCCATCGCTTTTTTCGCCCTGTCGGCCTATGGCCGGGTGCCGGCCATGCTCAATTTCACCGCCGGGGAAGCCAGCCTCAAATGCGCGCTGGCGACCGCCAAACTGAGGCGCATCGTTACGGCCCGCCGTTTCATCGAACTGGGCAAGTTCGAACCGCTGGAAGCCGCACTCGGCAAACTCTGCAATCTGCTCTATCTCGAAGATGTGCGGGCGGGTCTTACGCCGTTCGACAAGCTGGCCGCAGTCACCGGCATGCTGGCGCCGCGCGCCATGGCGGCAAACCCGCACCCCAAAAAACCTGCGGCGATCTTGTTTACCTCGGGCACCGAAGGCGAGCCCAAAGGCGTGGTTCTCAGCCACGAAAATCTGCTGGCCAATGTGGCGCAGGTGCGGGCGCATATCGATCTTTACGCCAGCGACATCCTGTTCAATCCCCTGCCCGCTTTCCACTGTTTCGGCCTCAATGTCGGCATCCTTCTGCCGCTGATCGCGGGCGTAAAAGTGGTCTGCCATCCCACGCCCTTGCAGCCGCGTGAAATCGTCAGCCGGATACGCCAGACCGGCGCCACCATCCTGCTCTCCACCGACACCTTCATCAGCCAATATGCGCGGGCCGGCGAAAAAGACGATCTGGCCTCGCTGCGGATGGCGGTCTGCGGCGCCGAGCGGGTGCGGGATGAGACCCGCGCCCTGTTCCGGCGCAAATATGAGATGGATATCCTGGAAGGCTATGGCGTCACCGAAGCATCGCCGGTGGTGGCGGCCAACCAGATCGAGGCCAACCGCTCCGGCACAGTGGGGCGGCTGATGGCCGGGATGCAGGCCAGGCTTGAGCGGGTGCCGGGCATCGCCAATGCCGGACTGCTGTTCGTGAAAGGCCCAAATGTGATGCTGGGTTATATCAGTCCGCAAAAGCCCGGTGAAATCGAACCGCCTGCGGATGGCTGGTACAATACCGGTGATGTCGTCAGCCTGGATGATGACGGCTTTGTCACCATCCGTGGCCGCATGAAACGCTTTGCCAAGATCGGCGGCGAGACCGTCTCCCTCAGTGTGGTGGAGAATTGCGCCGCCGCGCTGTGGCCCGACAACCGCCATGCCGCTATCGCCTTGCCGGACGGACGCAAAGGCGAACAGATCATTCTGGTGACCGACGCGCCCGAGGCCCGGCGCATGGATTTGATCGCCTGGGCCCAAAGCCACGGCGTCTCGGAACTTGCGATACCCCGGAAAATCCTGATAGTTCCTGACGTTCCGGTGCTGGCGACCGGCAAAACCGATTATGTCGCGGTTCAGAAAATGGCCTTGTCAGAGGCCCAGATCGCTTCGGCCTGATCGCGCAGGCCGCCGCAAGGTGCGGAAAATCGAATCCGGAAATTGGCTTCTTCCCCTCGCCGCGATGCGGCGATGGTCGCTGGGATGACACCAAGAGGTATCAGAATTCCGCTTCCAGTTCTTCCACCGCGGCGGGCTCGGCTTTGCCGGCCGCGATCCATTCCTGCATGTCGGGCAGGCTCAGGATCAGTTCGCAGTAATCCTGGGCGGCGCGGTCCAGCTTGACGTCGTAAGTCTGAAAACGCGTCACCACCGGCGCATACATGGCGTCGGCCAAACAGGGCTTGGCCCCGAACAGATACGGCCCGCCATATTTCTTCAGACAATCGCGCCAGATCGTGAAAATGCGGTCTATGTCGGCCTGGGCCCCCGCCCAGACCTTGAAGCCGGGATAATGCGATTTCAGGTTCATCGGCAAGGCAGAGCGCAAATTGGTGAAACCCGAATGCATTTCGCCGGAAACGGCGCGGCAATGGGCGCGCGCCGCCGCGTCCTTGGGCAGCAGCCCGGCGGCCGGGAACGTCTCGTTGAGATATTCGGCAATCGCCAGCGTGTCCCACACCTTGATGCCATTGTGGGTCAGTGCAGGCACCAGAAAGGACGGCGACAACAGCAATAGCTCGGCCCGGGCCGAAGCGTCGCTGGCGTCCAGCATTTCTTCTTCAAAATCCAGCCCCGCCATACGGCAAAGCAGCCAGCCGCGCAGGCACCAGGAGGAGTAATTCTTGCTTGAGATCGTCAGAACCGCGCTCACGCCCCATACCCCCTTTTTGGAATCCGCAAGAGAATTATTTCGCACTGCAACATAAAATGCACTAGTCTTTTTGGGGGCCGGCTCAAATAATTGGAAAAAGCGGCTTTTGCGTGAGTTGGGGTGACTTCGGGCATGCTGTATGACGCCTATCAGGCGCAGTCGGACTTCCTGGCGCCGCTCCGGGCGCTGGCCGGCATGGCAAAGACCATGCTGGACGACACCCAGTATGGTCCGGCGGCCAATTTCTTCCTCAAAGGCATCGCCGCCGGCGCCGAAATCGCCTCGCGTGCCCATCTGGCCCATGAGCGGCCGGGCTATGAGA
>Ga0302320_10005673_pt1 | contig 27919 bp, 20 predicted proteins | sample Bog_T0_3_FD_202130 | JGI IMG/M metagenome (GOLD analysis project Ga0302320, IMG submission 202130) | Peat permafrost microbial communities from Stordalen Mire near Abisko, Sweden - Bog_T0_3 | ecosystem: Environmental > Terrestrial > Soil > Wetlands > Peat | place: Sweden: Abisko, Stordalen Mire...
TCCTCATCGCTGGCGCCGGCCAGCCGCATATTGAGGCCATCGTTAACCGCCTCAAGAAGCGCTATCACGCCGAGGTCACGCTCAAAGCGCCCAAGGTGCCCTACCGCGAGACCATCCGTGCCAAGGTCGAGGCGGCGGGACGTCACAAGAAGCAGACCGGCGGCCACGGCCAGTTCGGCGACTGCAAGATCCGCATGGAGCCCATGCCTCGCGGCGGCGGCTTCGAGTTCGGGAACGAAACCTTCGGCGGCTCCGTCCCCCGCAACTTCATCCCCGCCATCGAAAAAGGCATCGTCGAGTCCGCCGCCCGCGGCTATCTCGCCGGCTTCCCGGTCGTCGACTTCAAAGCCACCGTCTACGACGGCAGTTATCACGACGTTGACTCCAACGAAATGAGCTTCAAGATGGCCGGCCGCATCGCCTTCCGCAAGGCCATGGAAACGGCCAGGCCCTGCCTCCTCGAGCCCATCATGAAGGTAGAAATCGAAGCCCCCGACGAGTTCGCCGGAACCCTCATGGGCGACCTCAGCAGCCGCCGCGGCCGAGTCCAGGGCACCGACTCCAAGGGCCGCACCACGTTAATCAACGCCCAGGTCCCCATGGCCGAGATGCTCACCTATGGAACCCTTCTCACTTCCATGACTCAGGGCAAAGGCAGCTACCGCATGGAGATGGACCACTACGACATCGTCCCGCAGTTGGTGGCCGACAAGATCCTCGCCAACGCCAAGCGGCCCGTGGAGGAAGAGGAAGAATAGGCACCGGTGGTGCGGCCAACCTGCTCCGCACATACGAAAAACAGGCTGCTCGGGTGCCTCATCCTTTTGCGTCCCTGGCGAAAGGATGAGGCATCCGCCAACCGTCAGGCCCCTCGCCACCCGTCCAGCCTGTTTCCTCATTCCTTTCCCTATGACCGTCGCGCCGGTTTATCATGGGGCTCACAAGGAAAGCAGATCGGTGAGGAGGTTTCATGAGCGAGAATCTACCCAATGGGTCGCACAACCAGGGACGCCGCAATTTCCTGAAGGCCGGCGGTGCCGTTACCGCCGCCCTCCTGACGCCCTCGGCCATGGCCGTGGCAGACACACCCAAAACCATGCCCGCCCTTCCGTCCAACCCCAGGACGCCGGCCGCCATGCCCACCCGCAACCTGGGCAAGACCGGTTACAAGGTGGGCATCTTTTCGCTTGGCGGCCAGGCCAGCCTGGAGAAGCCCAACAACGCCGACGTTGCGGTGCCCATCATTGAGCGCGCCCTCGACCTCGGCGTCAACTATATTGACACCTCCTCCATCTACGGAGGCCCCGAGCGCTGGAGCGAGCAGTACGTCGGCGCGGTCATGAAACACCGGCGCAACGAGGCCTTCCTGGCCACCAAGACCCGCGAGCGCGACCGCGACGCCTCGATGCGTATGATCGAGAAGTCCCTCGACCTGCTCAAGACCGACCACATCGACCTCTGGCAGTTGCACGACATTGGCATCCAGGCCAACGTGGACGCGTGCTTCGCCAAGGGCGGCGCTATGGAAGCCCTCCTCGAAATGAAGGAGCAGAAGGTCGTCCGCCATCTCGGCATCACCGGCCACTTCCGCCCTGACGCGCTGATGGAGTGCATCCGCCGCTATCCGTTCGACACCATCCTGATGGCCATCAACGCGGCCGACCCGCATCACTTCAGCTTCAACGCCGAACTGCTGCCCCTCGCCGTCGAAAAGCAGATGGGCATCATCGGTATGAAGATTCCCGGCCGCAGCCGCCTGCTCACCACCTGGACCCCGCCGCCGCTGGAGCAGCAGAAGCACTCCTGGGAGGGCATGGTGCTTGCGCCCACACCCGGCACTCTCACCATGCGCGAGGCTATCTTCTACGCGCTTTCCCGCCCCGTCAGCACCATCATCGTCGGCTGCGACACCATCGCCCAGCTTGAAGAGAACGTGCAGCATGCGCGCGACTTCACGCCCCTCAGCGACAAGCAGGTGGCGGAGATTGTTGCAAAGGCAGAGCCCGTCTCGAAGCCCTCGCTCTTCTTCCGCTTCTACGAGCACACCTAAACCACTGCGTTCGTGCAACCGCGCTTATGAAAGCAAAAGCCTCCTCGGATGAGAGGGCTTTTGTTTTGGGGGCCGGTACTCTTCCAATTGCGTTGGACGGTGTCGAGAAGTTCGCCGGCGGTGGAGGAACGGACCGCTTGCTCCGTTCAGCTCTTCCGCTTCCGCAGCACCCAGGTCGTCATGCATCGGTGATCCTGCACAATCGTCGTCTTCAGCGGATCCACCAGCACCGCATCCAACTCCTCGGTCAGGTCCAGCAGCATCTCTTCATCCACTAAGAACCACTTCGAGCCATCCGGCATCTTGAACACGTTGCCCCGCAGCCGCTCAAAGTCCATACCGATCCGCGAACCCAGCCGGCAAAACAGCAGGCCGCCGGGCCGCAACACGCGCCAAAGCTCACCCAGCATCGCGCGAAACTGCTCTTCATCCCGAGCAAAGTGCAGTACCGCCGAGCAAATCACCGCGTCCACAAACGCATCCGGGAACGGCATCCGCTCAATCGCACCAACCTGAAAGTTCTCCGCGGCCAAACCCGTTCCCAGCGACGCAGAGAGTTGACGCACATGCTCCACGCCGGCAGCATCCGCATCCAGCGCAAACACCTCGCATCCTTCGCGCAGCAGGTGCACCAGGTTGCGCCCATACCCGCATCCAGCCTCCAGCACGCGCATTCCCGCGCCAAGATTCCCGCGCAGAATCTGGTCGAAGACATAGATATCGATCTGCCCGAACTGTTCTTGCACGGTGAGTGTCATCGGTTGCTCTTCCTCTGAAGTTAACACCGCGGTCTGGGCTCGGCTGGGCTGTCGCGGCAAAGCAAAGGGCATGGAGCGTTCCCGCTCCATGCCCTTCGCTGCTGAGTGGCTTTTGACCTGTTGCTATTTCTTCTGCCAGGAGGGCAGCCGGAACCAGACACCGAAGCCAAGGCGGAGGTCTTGCTGCACGTTGGCAGCTGCGTTTGGCAACGCAGTCCGGACCCACTCCACCTCAGCGAGCCGGAGCCCGACCCGCCTTCCCAGGGCCAGGTCCAATCCGCCACCGATCTGAATGGAGACCGAGTTCGCCGAGGAAGTAGCGCTGCCCGGCGCCGGAAACACGCTGTTGTAGCCATGAGCAACGCCGAACAGGCTTTGCACAAAGACCTGCGCGGCGTACCCGTCGGCTCTGCTCTTCTTCCATTGAGCCATGTCCCAGGTATAGCGCGGGCCGGCGGCAAAGGTGAGCTTGCTCAAGTTCACATTGGGTTGGATGTTGCTTGCCGTGCCGTCGCTCAGGCTCGCGGCTACTCCGAGCCCGTGGTAGAGGTCCAGCGAGGCATCGCCGCTCACGCCCTGCAGCCAGAAACACGCGCAGTTATGGTAAGCGACTCGCGCGTACTCCGGGGAGTAGGTAAGGGCAACGTCGATGGAGTGAGCAGAGGAGGCGTGCTGGGAGGGCGCGCTGGTCTGCGCCTTTCCCGCTTGAGGATTCACCAGCATCGCTCCTGCCAGGAGCAAGATGCAAAAAATCGGACGACGCATGCAGATTCTCCTGTTATTCAACGGTGAGCGTGACCGTGGTCGAATGCGAGAGGGCGCCGGAGGTTCCTGTCGCAGTGATGGTGTAGGAGTGGGGAGCCTGGCCAAAGTACCCGGTGGTTGTGGAGCCGCAGCCGCTCAAGCCTGCCACGGCGGCAACGCCCGCCCCCAGCACCAGAAGCACAGTCATCAGGCGCATGAATCTCTTTCTGGCCCGCCGCACCCGCCGCGTAAGCGGAAGCAGCACCAAGGCCAGAGTCAGCGGCGCAAATCCGCGCGCCAGATGGCGATATTGCGGATCGCCCCGCTGAGCGGCCGCAGTTGCCGAGGTTCCCACCGTCAGCGTGACAGTCGTTGTGCCGGAGCCGGCAGGCAGCGTCAGCGGCGAAAAATCGGCAGTGGCGCCCGGCGGCAATCCCGTCACCGACAGGCTCACGGCCGCCGGGAACGTAGTTGCCGGAGCCACTGGTCCCACTACCAGTTGGAAGGTGGCGGTTGCGCCAGGAGCCACCGTGACCGAGGTGACGCTGCCGCCCGATGCGGAGATCTGCAGATTGAAGTCCTCAACAGACTCCGCAACAGCAGCACTGGTGTTCGGGTTGAAGTTCGAGTCTCCGCTGTAAGCCGCGGTGATCTGGCTGGTTCCAATCGGCAGCGTGCTGATCGCCAGCGTGGCCACCCCGCTGCTGTTCAGATTGACGGCTGTCCCCAACGCTGTCGATCCGCTCAAGAAGGTCACCGAGCCGGTGGGCGTGCTGGCAGCGGACGATACAGTGGCTGTGAGCGTGATCGGATTGGTCACCAGCACCGGGTTGGCCGACGACGCCAGCGCGATTCCCGGCGTGGCCATGCCGACCACCAGGGGCACACTTCCGGTAGCCGGCTCGTAGGCCGTGGTGTCAGTGGGCGTAAACGCCACGTTCAGGGTGTAGGTTCCAGCGTTCAAGATGGTAGCGCTGGTTATCGTCAAGCCGCCGCTGGTGTAAACGTACGTTCCCGGTACGGTGTTCGCGCCATTCATCGCCACCGCGTTCAGCACGCCGCTCAGCGATGTGCCGTAGACGATTGGGGATGGAGCCGGCCAGTTGAGGATGGGCTGAACCACACCGCTGCCCGTACTTGCGCCACTCAGGTTGATCGCCTGCGTAGCAGAGGTCGCATTCAGATTGTTGTCGGTAAACGTCAGAGACCCCGGATTCGTTGCTTCGGGAACAGTGGGCTCAAAGTTGATCGCTTCCTGGCAGACGGTTCCGGAATCCAATTGAGCCGTGCCTGCGCCAGGGGTGGCCTGGGGGCAGTTGCTGCTCGCATCCAGCAGGTAAGGTCCCACCATCTCCGGGTTTGTGCCGGACACGGGCGCGCTCAACACAAGCGGTGCATTGCCGCTGCTGCTCACGATCACGGTCTGCGGACTATCCGTGCTGGTCGTGCCCGTCGCCGTGGAAGCAAACGTGAGCGCTGGAGGATCCACCAGGTCCAGCTTCAACATCGTCCCGCCGGTGCCAATGCAGTAGATATTGCCCTGGGCATCGAAGGCAAATTGAGACTGGACGGCGGTGGAGGGCAGGGGAATCGCCTGGCTCCAGCCGGTGGCGGCCGGCAACTCAAACAATCCTCCCTGTTGCAGCACGAAGATGTCCCCGGCTGCGTCCAGCGCCAGTTGATTCGCGTATGTGGTGTTGAGCAGTGGCACAAGCGTGGTGTAGCCCGTTTCCACCGGCAGTTCTTCCACCACGTTGTTGTCCGCTACAAACACATTCCCCACGGCGTCGACGGCGATTCCCTGGATGCCCTGCAGATAGGGGCCTCCGTTATAGTCGCCGGTGGTAAACAGGGTTCGGGTTGTCTTGTAGCCGCCCGCGGCCAGGGTCTCCCTCACCTCGTTGTTATAGGTGTCGTTCCAAAAGACGTTGCCGTTCCTGTCCACTGCCACATTCAAAGGCCCGATGGCGCCGCTGGCGATCGTCTTCACCGTGGTGTAACCGCCGGCGGCAAGAACTTCCTTCACCGCGCGATGGTAGTTGTCGCCAATGAAGATGTTGCCGGCGCCATCGATCGCCGGCGGGTACGGATTGCTCAACCCGCTGATCAGGGTGTTGGCCTGGGTGTATCCGCTGGCCGCTGTCAGCTCAATCAGAGAATTGTTGCTGATCACGAACAGGTCGCCGGCTCCATTCAACACCACCCCGCCGTAGACGCTGCTGTTCAGCACGGTTTGTTTCTGGCTGTTGGGAAACAGAATCTGCGGCCCAATCCCCGTGCCATAGAGGTACGTGGTGTTCAGCGCCGTGGAGCCGTTCAGGAAGACTACCGCGCCCACGCGCTGGCCAGGCGCAACCGGCGTAAACGACACGTTCACCGTGCAGGTGGTGGTTTGCGAAGCGCCCGTGCTGCAGCTTCCCACCGTCGCCGACTGTTGGAAGTCGAGGTTTGGTGACCCGGACGTCAGGTACTGGATCGCTGTCACATCCGCGCTATTCAGCGTAAAGTTCAGAGTGGTGGAAGCGATTGAGCCTCCAACGTTGACCGCGCCCACGTTGACGCTGTAGAGCTGGAGTTCCACAACCCTGAAGTTTCCGCTGTCTGAAATGTAGAAATTCCCGACGGCGTCGACCGCCAGGCCGATGGGCTGATTCAACCCGGTGCCCACTGTGGTGCAGTCGCCCTTGGTCGAGCAGGTCAGGTCGGTTGGGGGAACCATCGTTACCAGGTTGGTGGTCTCATCTGCGATATACAGGTTGCCGCTTGAATCGAACACCACGCCGGCTGGGTTACTCAGATTGCTCGGGCCCACATTCGTACAGTCGCCGGGGGTCGAGCAGGAAAGGTCGGAGGCAGGCACGCGCAACACGCGATTGTTGTTGTTGTCGGCAATGTAGATATTGCCGCTGCCATCGATGGCTGACGCGTAGGGGGAATTCAGCAGTCCCTTCGCGATCTCCGTGCAATCGCCGGGGGTCGCGCAGGTCAGGTCGCTCGCTGACACCTTGAACATCTTGGAGTTCCCGTAGCTGGCGATATAGACGTTGCCGTTCGCATCCAGCGTGACGCCAAAGGGCCAATACAGTCCTGTGCCGACATTCGTGCAGTCGCTGGCCGTCGCGCATGTCAGGTCGGTCGAAGGCACACGGAGTACACGGCTGTTGAGGGCGTCCGCGATGTAGACATTTCCGACGGCGTCAACCGCCACTCCAGTCGGCTGGTTCAGGCCCGCGCCCACCGTGGTGCAATATCCGGCTGAGCAGGTGGGGTCAGAAGGCGGCACCTTGAGCACACGGTTGTTCACGCTGTCCCCAATGTAAACATTCCCGGCAAGGTCGACCGCTACGCCATATGGGTAGTCCAGCCCGATGCCGAGTACGCTCTGGGTACCGCTGAATTGAACACTTTGTGCACCCGCCCCGCTCCAGCATCCGAACATCGATGCCAGGGCTAGAGCGACATGGATGGGAGTCAAGCGCCGGCAGACAAGTCTGGGCACAGTTCTGCAACTCAGAGAGAACTGGGGCATCTTCTGACCTCGGGGAAACTTCTGGTGACAGCGGGGAAGCGAGCTTAGTTTCGAAGGCTAACACACTTTACGCGCAGGAATGCAAGTAGAATTGTAAAAATCTCTCGCGGTAGCCCTTTGGATGGTTGAAAATCGGGAGCCCGCTGAACTCAAAGTCTCATCCGGGTAGGCCTCAGATTCACCGCTCTAGCCATCCACCTTCAAGTACAGCCGGTAATGCTCATCCTGGATCGCCGTGAAAGGCCGCAGCGTCAAATCGCCCGCAGCCATCTTCGCCTCCCAGTTCGTCGATCCCGCAGAGACTCGCGTGGACGCCAGCAACTCCCTCTTGCTGACCTTTGACGGGATCGCGCCCGTGCTGAACAGGGCAAGCGGCCCATGCACGGGCGCAAGCAGGTTGGGATGCTGCGGGTCAACGGCCTCAAGCGCAGTCGGCATATCGAACTCGACTTCAATCCGGTCGCCGTTCTTCCACGTCCTGTTCAGCCGCGTAAATTGTCCCGGCTCGGGATTCGTCGCAATCCGCAATCCATTCACCGCGATGATGGTCTTGGGTCCGGCCCACGCGGGAATGCGCAGCGAAACCGGAAACGCCGCGGTCTTGTCCGTAGCAACCGTTATTTCCGTTGCCGGAATATGCGGATAGCTGGTGCGCTGCGTGAGCGAGATGCTTTTGCCGTCCCGCAGCCAACTGACGCGCGAGGGAACATAAAGGTTCACGTAGATACCGTGCTCGTCGTGGAAGTAGGCGCTGATGCCGTAGTCGGCGGTCACTTGTGCGAACGTGCCGGTGCAGCAGTGCCACTTATAGGGGTGATAGAACTTCGAGCCGTCGTTGTTATAGTCCGAGTAATAGAATCCGTGGCCGTCCTTCTGAATCGGCTTCGCGCCCAGAATGCAGTTATAGAGCACGCGCTCCATGCCGTCGCCGTAGCGGCTGTCGCGGGTGGCGCGCAGCAGGTACCGCGTGATTTTGAAGTGCGCGTAGGAGCCGCACGGCGTCTCGAAGCTCGAATGCGTTTTGGTCAGGCTCTCGCCCACTTCGCCGCTGCCGGGTTTACGGAACTGCTCGTCAGGACCCCAGCCGCCGGTGGCGAAGCTCTGTGCGCGCACAAAGTCAAAGCCGTTCTTTGCCGCGCGCAGGTGCTTTTGGCTGCCTAGCACAAGATACGCCTGCATGGCGGAGCTGAGCGCGTTGACGTGGCTGTAGGCATGCTTGCCGGGCAGCACATTCTCGCCCGCGGCCAGCGGATCGAAGTACCAGTCATCGGCGAGGAATCGCTGGGCCAGGTCGCGGTATCGGCTGCCTGCGCCGCGTTTCCAGGCCAGGAAGAAGTTCTCCGGCAGGGTGTAAGGCTCGTCCCAGCAGAAGGACTCGTCGGTGTGCGGCTTCGCATACTGCTCGTCGCGCGAGATGCCTCTCGGCGGCAGGTGTGCGGAGACCGAGTCGAGCGCTGCGTCCAGAGCCTTCAGCGCGTTGGGCGCGGCGGCAAACGCGTGTGCGTCCAGCAAGCCCATGGAGATCTTGTCGTAGGTGTAAGCAGGGAAGCGGTGGCCCTCCCAGAATCGCTCGCTGATGGCCTGCGCCAACCCGCTCACCAGGCGGTGGACCTTCTGCTGCGTGGACTTGAGGCCGGTGGCTGCGTAGTCGCGCGAGAGGCCGGAGAGATACTGACCAAAGCTGTGGCACGGAGCAAAGCCGTTGTCCCCCGGCTTGTCCAGGTCGCCCAGCGGCGCCCAGCTATACCACCCGCCCATCTCCTCGCCTGGCGCAGCGATGTTGGCCCGCTGCCGAAAGGGCTTCAGCAAGCTGTCCTCATCGAGCGCGGCATAAAACGCATGATTGGTCTGGAACTGCTGCCGCATCCGACCTTCGAGCAACTCCACGTCGCCGTAGCCGAACTGGGTGAGCGCGGGTAGCGCAGGCGGGTCAGCGGCGAGCGCGTGACGTGGGGCGGCGAGAGAGGCGGCAACGGCCGCACTGGTTTTCAAGAATGTTCTGCGAGACTGGGGCATTGATCTCACCTTGGCGCCGTGCGGTGGCGCCTGGAAGGCGCACGAGATTCCACCGGCACTCAGCGAGCCAATTCAAACACAAATCAGCGAGGTTGAGAAGCAATACATTAAGCCCGCGGACCAGAGCCTACCCCAGCCGGCTAGTCTTCAATAGCAGCTTGTCGTAGTCCACGGTGCCCAGACCGCGCGCCGCGGCCATCGCGAGATACGGTAGCTGCGCGGGGTCGAGGCTCCACCAGGCTTTTGCTACGTAGGCATCGAGCGCGACAGGGTCGGTGCCGGCCACCATGGTCTTCTTCGTAGCCACATCTTCAAGGTTGCCGCCGGTGGGGCCGTTGCGCAGCAGGATGCGATACGCGTCGAGCAGCGTGACCGTGGGCAGCATGAAGTTGGCCAGGTCGGCAAGGCTCTGATGAATCGACTGGTGCAGCCGGTTGCGCTGGCCGCCGAGAATGCCGTACCAGTTCTTCATGCTCAGCGTGACGCCGGTGAGCTCATGATGCTTGGCGATGGGGAGATTGATGATCTTGTCGGCCTCAAGGAAGGGAATGAAGACCGGCCAGCTCTTCAGCACTACGCCGCCCATGTCCACTTCGCGGAAGAGCTCGGGGTCGGGCAGAATCACCTCCGCGCCCTCCGCGCTGGCAGCGGCCTGAATGCCGGAGCGGTGGAAGCAGCGGCGCGGCTCGTTGCAACTGACGTCAGTGACGATGACGCGCTTTGCGCCGGCCTGCCAGCACTGGCGCACCACTTCCGCAACCACCTCAGGGTTGGTGTTAGCTGCCTGCTCCGGCGTGCGGTCCCAGGCGATGTTCGGCTTGATGACCACCACATCCTGCCGGCTGACGAAGCGCTTCATGCCGCCGAGATTCGTGAGGGCCTGTTGCACCAGCTCGCGCGGCTCTCCGTTCTGCACCACGGTGAGCTGCGTATCCTGAGCGTTGGAGGCGACGCGGTGATCGCGGCGCGCCTGCTCTGCGAGCGCCGGGACCGGCCGGAAGCTATCCTCGCTGAGCCACACCGCCGCGCCCGCCGCGCCCGCGGCCACGCCGCCCAGGCGAAGCAGTTGCAGCATGGCTTCGCGGCGCGTCAAACCTTGCGCCTGCTCCACATTTGCTTCCGGCTTGTGATCGGTTTCCCCGGCCATGGTGACCCTCCTGCCTAGACTTCCATCAAATGAATGCGTGCTGGATCGTTCGTGCCCAACTGGTGCGCGGCGTCGGCAGCCGTGGCAATGTAGTGCGCCGGACGTCCCGCTGCTTCAAGCGTGGGCACGCCGGCCTCCGCGCGCTTGTGCTCAATCATCTGCAATGCCGTGTGATCGATGGCCACGCGATCCTCGCCCACGATCAGCGAGTTCGGATACCACAGCCGCTCGGGATGGAATCCAGGCCCGCCCTCGTAAACCGACGAGATGGCGTCGCCGATGGTGAAGCGCACCTTCTCGCGCACCACGGGAATGCAGTTCAGGTCCGCCACGCTCGGGTTGCAGTTGGCTGCGTGCAACTCCCACGGGTGCTGAACCACGCCGTACATGTTCTTCATCGCAAACGTAACGCCGGCAAGCTCATGGTCTTTCAAGATCGGCAGGCCAATCACCATGTCGCAATCGCGCGTCAGAATCTTGGAGAACTTGACGTTGGCCGTGCCCCACTTCATGGGCTGCTCTTCAAACCCCGAAACATCCGATCCATAGCAGCGAACCTTGCTCGGGTCGGTGTTGATGGTCAGCCCGCACACCTGCAGGTCGCGCGCGTTTCGGTCCCAGATGATGATGTTCCCAGGCTTCACGCCGGCCTGCTGCAAGCGCTCGCAGACCGCGTTGATCAGCGCCAGGTGCGTGCAGATTCCCTTGCCGCCCAGGCCGTTTGTCTTCAGCCCAATCACCTTGCCTGCCGGCACAATCTTCTTCCACGCGTCCACCTGGTTGTGGATGGCGGTGTAAGCCGCGATGGCGCGGTCCAGCAGGTCAAGCACTTTCCTCTCGTCAGGCTGCGTGCCGGTTCCGTGCAACGCTCCATCCTTGGCCACCACGACCTTGGACTTGCCAGCTGCGCCGTGCTGGTCCATCATGTTCGCCAACCCCAGCTTGCTCTGCGACCCAAGCAGCACGGCTCCCGTGGCTGCACTCTTCAGAAAATCCCGGCGATTTTTCATGGTCACCCTCACAGTCGGTTACAGTTTCGACTCAATGCCGTGCGCCAGCGCAAGCAGAGCCTGCGGCGCGTCGGGCGTGGCCTCGTAGGCGACGATGCGCACCAGGTACGGGCCTTTGCGGAAGACCACGCTCTGCGCAAGAGCGCTGCCTGCATCGCCCAGTTGCACGCTCTTCGCATCCTTGGTCTGTCCGTGATCCATGATCTTCTGTGCGCCCGCCGCGTTGCCCATGGTATACACATCCACCGTCGCTTCCAGGCCGCTCTGGTACTTGTAATCGGCGGTGGAAGTCGTGACCACGCCGGCAGAGATGTACTCTTCCGCTCCGCCGTCGATGTATTCATACAGGTTCTTGGCTTCAAAGACGCGCGTCTCGCCGGTCTTTTGCCACCCGGCCACCGCGCCGGAATCCGGAAATGCGTTAACCTTCGCCTTCTTGCATCCTGTGGCGCCCATTGCTGCAACGGCCGCAATTGCCACTGCGGCCAACATCCATTTCGCCAACTTCCACTTCGTTGCTACAAGCTTCACGGTCGTAACTCCTCTATTTGCGGTTGAGCAGAATCTGGCTTGCGGGTGAGCGGCTTTCGCCGATGCTGGTTACGTAGACGGCGGGGCGCTCCTGGAGCGGGCAGGCGTACTCGCATGCGCCGCAGCCCACGCAGCGGCTGGGGTCGACGCGCGGCTGCTTCAGCTTCTTCACGTTGCCGGCCGAGTCGATGACCTCAGCCTCTTCAACATAGATGGCCTTGGGGGAGACAGGGCACCACTCCTCGCAGACAATGCAATCGGTGGCCATGGCCCAGGGCAGGCAGCGGCCGCGATCGTAGAACGCCGTGCCCAGCCGAACCGGCTGCGCCTGCTGGCCGACGCCGACCACCCAGCCTTTCTCCTTCGGCGTAATGTGCCAGATGGCGCCGGTGGGGCAGACCTCGGAGCACAGCACGCAACTCGGTTCGCAATAGCCGATCCTCGGTACCAGCGTGGGCGACCAGAGCCCTTGAATTCCGGCCTCGTCGAAGGTGGGATGGAGCGCGGTATTGGGGCAAACCTTCATGCACTCGCCGCAGCGGATGCAGCGGGAGAGGAAGTCCGGCTCATCGAGCGCGCCGGGCGGACGCAGCAGGCGCTCGTGGCGGCCCTTGCCCAGGCCGGTGTTGGCGCGCATGAGCGGAACGACGGCGGCTCCGGCGGCAATTCCGGTGATGGTTCTGCGGCGGCCCAGGTCGGGCGTTGCCACCTCGGGTTCGTTGCGGAAGAACTTGAACTGCAGGCTGTCGTGCGGGCAACTGCCCACGCAGTTCATGCACATCAGGCATTCGGACTTGCGCCATGGCACGCCGCCAATGGGGTCGTCGCCGCCCTGGCAGTGGAGCAGGCAGCGGTTGCACTTGTCGCAGGCGGCGGGGTCCTTGTGCAGGCCGAGGATGCTCCAGCGGCTGACCGCGCCCAGCAGCGCGCCGAGCGGACAAATCGACCGGCACCAGAACCGCGTTACGCGCAGGCTGGCCACGAGGATGGCGATGAACAGCACGCCCAGAATGAGGCCCTGCGCAAAGTGCGGCTGGCGGAAGTCGAGCACCGTGTATTGCAGGATGGTGTGGAGGGATTCGCCGACGACCTTGATGGCGGCAATGTGGCTGTGCTCCAGCGGCGCCAGCACCGCGCGCACGGCGGCGTTGAACGCGGGCAGCAGCGACAGGCCGAACGACCGCACCAGCAGACTGAACGGGTCAAGCCAGCCGATCGCCGCCGATCCGAAGCACGCAGCCACCAGCCCAGCGATCAACACCACATATTTCACGGTCTGCCAGCGCTTATAGCGGTTGGAATCGATCCGTTGCTTGCCGCGCTTGGATTCCGACGGCATGTTGCCTACCCAATGCTGCAGAGTGCCCATCGGGCAGATCCAGCCGCAGAAGAAGCGGCCGAGGAAGAGCGTCGGCAGCAGGATGAGCAGGCTCCACAACAACCCTCTATAGAGGCCGTGGCTGGCCAGCGCGTTGGCCAGGGCCACCAGCGGGTCAAGCTCGAAGAACAGCCGTACCGGCGCGCGCATGTGGATGTCGCCGGTTGCTCCAGGCGAAGGGCGCAGCGAGGTAAAGATCAGCAGCGCAAAAAACAGCACCAGGAAGAATATCTGCGAGATTCTGCGCAACAGCGGCAACCTGGAACGGGCCACAATTCTCCTCCACACGCCGCAAGCGCGGGCGCAACCAAAGGTAAGGAGAATGATTGGCGCTTAGACCGCCATCCGACAGTGATCTGCATCACCTGTCGGCTCCGCTGCAAGCTGCGGCTTGCTTTCCTGAACCAAGGACAGCACCCGCAAAGTTCTCACAAGTGATTGATGAGCGAAGCAATGCACGCCGCGCCAAAGCCGTTATCTATATTGACCACCGAAACATTTGGCGAGCAGGTATTCAGCATTCCCAGCAGCGCCGCCACGCCGCCAAAGCTGGCGCCATAGCCCACGCTGGTGGGAACGGCCAGCACCGGCGCGTTCACCAGTCCGCCCACCACGGTGGGCAGAGCGCCCTCCATACCTGCGCACACAATCAGCACGCGCGCCGATTGCAGTGAGCCTTTCTGCGCGAGGAGACGATGGATGCCGGCTACGCCTACGTCGGCGATCAGCTCGACGGTGTTGCCCATCAGGCGAGCGGTCACCACGGCCTCTTCTGCCACCGGCAGGTCGCTGGTGCCGGCGCAGACCACACCGATGGTTCCCTTGCCGGCGACGGCCCCGGTCTGCGTCAGCGTAATAGCGCGCGCCGTCTCGTGAAACTCCGCGCGCGGCTCCAGCTCGCGCACCGCTCGGAACATGTCCGCCGAAGCCCGGGTAGCCAGCACGTTGCCGCCCGCCTGCGCCATGCGCGCGAAGATCTTTCCCACCTGGTCCGGAGTCTTGCCCGCGGCAAAGATCACCTCCGGCATGCCGGTGCGCAGCGCGCGGTGATGGTCGAGCTTGGCGAAGCCCAGATCCTCGAATGGCAGGTCGCGCAGCCGCTCCAACGCCTGGCCCACTTCCGTGCGGCCCGTCGCCACTTCGTTCAGCAAGGTTTCTATCTGCGCGCGATCCATCAGTTCTTCTCCTTTGCCGATGCATCTTCCCAGGCCCGCAGTGCCGCCTGCATTACCTGCTTCAGCGGCACTGAAAACTCCGTGGCCAGCTTGCGGCAATCCTCATACTCCGGCGATGCGTTGGCCACCGCGCCCGACGCCCAGCGAGCAATCTTGATGGTCACCTCGCCCCACGAGGTTTCAACTCTGGCGAACTCGCGCTTCAAAGCCACTTTGTTTTCCAACCGCCAGTGCAGTCCGATGGTCGTGGTCTCGCGGAAGATTAGATCGCGCAGCGCAGCCACCAGATCAGGCCGGCAAAGCACGGTCATCGCCACGCCGCTGCGGCCCTTCTTCATCTGCACGGCCGTACGATAGACATCCCAGGCGCCCGCAGCCAGCAGCAACTCGCTCACATACGCCAGCAACTCCGGCGTGGAGTCGTCAATCACCGTCTCAATCACGGCAACAGTATCGGTTGCGGCCTCATTGTCCGCCTCGCCCACCAGCAGCCGCAATAGGTTCGGCTGTCCCGGCGTCTCGCGCCCGCCCGCGCCGTAGCCAGTTGTCGTAACGCGCATCGCCGGCAGCGGCCCATACTCCACATCCAGCATCCGCAGCACCGCGGCGCCGGTCGGCGTCACCCGCTCCATTGCCGGGCCGGCCGAGTACACCGGCGCACAGCCAAGCAACGCCAGCGTGGCCGGCGCAGGCACAGGCAGCGTTCCGTGCTGGCAAACCACCGTTCCACTGCCCACGTTCAACGGCGACGCAAGCCAGCGCACAACCCCAAGCGCCTCAGCGCCAGCAGCTGCACACACAATATCTACAATCGTGTCCACCGCGCCCACTTCGTGGAAGTGCACCTTCTCAATCGGCATGGAATGGATTGCCGCCTCTGCCTCACCCAGTAACTGAAATGCGCGGCTGGCGCGCTGCTTCACGCCTTCGCTCAGCGGCGCAGAACGGATCGTCTCCAGAATTGCCGATAACGAGCGATGTTCCGAGTGCGTGTGCAAGTGAGCGGGTTGTTCATGGGTGTGAGAGTGCTCGTGCCCATGAGAGTGCTCGTGAGTGTGTGAATGTCCCCCATGCTCGTCGTGCGTATGCTCAGTCGCGGGATGGTCCGGTGTAATCACGTCCACCTTGGTTCCAGCCAGACTGCCGCGGCTTACCTTGCGCACTTCCAGCCGCGCGCCCACGCTCAGCGCGGCCGTCGTCTCCTCAAGCAGGGCAAAGGGAACACCGGCATCCACCAGGGCGCCCAGCAGCATGTCGCCGCTGATTCCGGAAAAACACTCAAGATATCCAATACGCATCGCGTTCTAGATTCTAAACTGTCGGCTATGCGCCGCGCCGGGCCAGCACTTCCACCGGCAGAATCGCGTTCATGCTGCCGGAGCGGAAACCCGCGCAATCCAGTGTCACATACTTGAAGCCGGCCAGCTTCACAGCCGCGGAGATCGCGTCCATCATCTCGACCGTGAGCGCGCGCGGCATCTCCGTGCGCGCAATCTCCACCCGCGCCAATTCGCCGTGGTGGCGAACGCGCAACTCGCTGAAGCCCAACTGTCGCAGGCTCTCCTCCGCACGCTCCACCTGGTCCAAAACCTCGCGGGTCACGGTGCGTCCATACTCCACACGTGAAGCAAGGCAAGGCGCCGCGGGACGGTCCCAAAGCGTGTAGCCGGCCGCCTTGGCCAGCGCGCGAATCTCGGCCTTCGTCAGTCCCGCCTCGGCCAGCGGCGCCAGCACGGCGTGTTGCTCCGCCGCGCGCTGCCCGGGACGATAGTCCCTCGTGTCGTCGGCGTTCATGCCATAGGCTATGTGCTCAAATCCGAGCTTCGCGCCCAGCACTCCCATGGCCCTGAACAGCTCGTCCTTGCAGTGGAAGCAGCGGTTGGCGTCGTTGCGCTGGTACTCCGGCCGATCCAGTTCTTCGGTCTCAATCACCTTCAGCGGCATCTCCAGCCCCATGGCAAAGGCCGAGGCCTGCTCCAGGTCGCGCCGCGCCAGGCTGGCAGAGTCGGCCAGCACGGCCAGCATCCCGCTGCCCAGAACACGGTGCGCCGTGGCCGCCAGAAAGGCAGAGTCCACACCGCCCGAGTAGGCCACCATCAGGCTGCCCAACTGCTTCAGGCGCGCCTCCAGGGCACGCAGTTTCAGCTCCGTCTCAGGGCTATCCGCCCGTGAACTCTGCTGTGCGCTCCCTGTGCCTTTCACCTGCGAAATCGCTGTGTTTTCCAGTGCCGCCATGCAGCAGATTATACCGTTCCCAAGCCTGTGCCCGTCGGCTGCCGCGTCATGGAACGCGCACCATATCCAGCCAAGTCCTTTGATGTCATCAACCCACCCGAAGTCTCAGCGAGGCCGTGCATAGCGATAAAGCCAAAAGCCGTTCCATGCGTATTGCATCCACCATGCGGCCGCGCGAATCCATGGCAGCTTCGAGACCTCGCGGTAGATCCTCCAGGTGTGCAAGGCCCCGTACAGTTTGTTGGCTGAGCGGCTCTTTGCCGACAGCCGGTTACGGCCCAGGTCGGCGGCCAGGCGGTGACCCACGTGGCCCCGGTGAATCAGGCTTAACCAGCCACAGAAGTCTTCGTGCAGGTGGCGATAGGAGCCAGGGAAGTGAAAGCCGTGAATCTTCTCCCGGTCGATCACAACGCTCAGGCAACTGCCCGTGCCGCGCCGTGTGTGCAGCGTGTGCAGGTTCAGCTCGTCCGGGCCGCAGATCAACGCGCCCACACGCGCGCCGTCATTCGAAATCTGCCGGTAGTCATGGTAGATGAAGCAGTAACCGTGCGTCGTCATCCACTCTACTGAGCGGGCCAGCTTCTCCGGAAGCCACAGATCGTCCGCATCGAGAAAAGCAATGAACCGGCCCTCGGCGGTGTCGAGCGCCAGGTTGCGCGCCACCGATGGCCCGGCATTCCGTTGGGTGCGCAACAGGCGAAATCGGGCATCTTCACGGGCTGCAGCCTCAATAAGGGCTACTGAGCCGTCGCTCGAGCCGTCATCCACCAGCAGGTGCTCCCAATCGGTAAGAGTCTGCGCCTTCACGCTTGCCAGAGTATCCGGCAGCCAGCGCGCCGCGTTATAGACCGGGGTAACAATCGAGACCAGAGGCATAAAGTAACCTTTCCAATTCGGTGAACCCATTCGGGTTGATCTCCTAAAACGCAAATCCTGTTGCGGAACGGGTCACACTCTCCCTCTTCAGCAAGCACCCCGCCCATACGATAACCACGACCAGCAATGTGGCGAGGATCAGGGACGGGATTCGTTCGTATACATAGCCAAGTGAACTGCGTGGTGCCATCAATGCACGAGTCAGGCACTCGGCCCAGATTCCAGAGAACAGCGAACGCTTTCCAATCCAGGTCACGAAGCGCCTGCAACTGAAACCGAACAGAGTGGACCCGGCAAACACGGCGAACAGCCCTCCGAACAGATAGAGATCGAGTAGGAAATTCGAGCCCGTTCCGGACACCGTTCCGTTAAAGCTGCTTGGGTCGTTGACCGTTAGGATGCGGTCTAATGTCGCCGGCATGTCCTTCAATCCCCCGATGTCCACCACGCAAATACCCATCGCGCCGTAGGGAATCAGCTTCGCCGTCAAAGAGACAACCAGCGGCGGACAGCGCCCGCTCAGGTTGAGGTCGGTATTGTCCTGATAAAGCCGCAGCGAACTTCCAGCCGCGAAGAATGTGATACTCTCTTCCCGCCCGATCACCTCGTCTCCGCGCGTCAGCGGAGGTACGAAGATCAGCGCAAGTGCCAGCATGGCAAACTGTGTCACGCGTTTGAACGAGAAGCGAATCCATCCGTGCGCGACCGCGATTAGGATGGCGGGAACCACCGCTTGCGCCAGGAAAAATCGACCCCCATGCAGCGAGACGATCAGGCGCGGCAAGGTAACCAGGGTTGCCGCCGTCAGGATGCGCCGCCAACCTTGACTTTCCGGATCGGCCGCTCCTAGATACATGAAACCGAAAAACAGATGGGTATACAGCAACGCCTGATAGGGCCGGGGAATGGGGTCTCCCGATCCGTACACCATCCCGACCCGGCTATACCAGAGCTGGACCGAGACAAGCAGCGCGGGAACAAACAGAAGACCTGTGACCCGATAAGCGAAACTCCCACAGGCGTCGAGCATGTGCGCGGAAATCCAGCGAGTCGAACGGCCTGGCGAAGGAATCAGGTAACCCACAATGAATAGGACCAGCGCCAGCAAGCTGATTGCGACCGTTGCGTCCTCTACTGCGTCCGACCGGTGAACAATCGCCCGGAAGATGAGACTGGGAAGCCACCAGAATAGAAAGCAGGCAAACACAAACGCGCCGAGGAAAAGCCACTTGCCGCGAACGCACTTCTTCACACCCGGAGCGCAGGTCGTTGTGGGGATCTTCCGCAAGGAGTCGGGCTCCAGACCGTTACAATCGGTTCCGCTCATCGGCTGCCTCCGCGTGAAAGATACCCTGAGGGCTGAAGCGTGCGTCTGCGGCCAGGTAAGCCTTGGCCACTTCGGTCGCTGAATAGGCAATCAGCGGCGGAGTTGCTGGCGATGCTCCGAGCGCCCTGCGCAAGGCCGAAGCCACCGATGCGCGGTCCACCAACGCTCCAAATAGTTGAACCTGGCCGCCAATCGAATCCGGCGCAATCTCCAGCCCGCCCCCGGAGGACGGCATGGCCACAGCACAGCCCTGGCTCAGCGCTTCAAGGTAGACAATTCCAAATGGCTCGGTGGGATTGGCAGAGAGAAACACGCGTGAGCGCCGAAGCCTTTCGCGCACCTGCTCCGGCGACTTCATTCCGAGAAACTCGATGCGTTTGTCGCCGGCCGCCATCGCCTCCAGCGTTCCGCGCATCGGCCCGTCGCCAATGATCCACGCGCACAGCCCATCGTTCTCGTCCAGCACATCGCGCACGGCAGGCAGCACCTTGTGAATGTTCTTGGAGCGATGAAGGCGGCCTACATAGGTGATCGCATCCCGCTTTGCATGTGTTTCGGGTGCAGGCTCAAGAAACAACGGCAGAACAGGATTGCGGATGACCGCGTCCACGCGCAGTCCGAAGATCGTTCGCAACTGAATCGCCGAGTAGTCGGATACGGCCACAAGTTGTGCCCCGCGGCTCACGGTGGCCAGCCGATAAGAGGCCAGGATCGCTAGCGCCGTCGGCCAGCCCTTGTAAGCTGCTGCGGGAAACCCGTGCGCCATGCAAATACAACGCCGGGCATATGGCGCGGCAAAGACCGCGGAGGTGCTGAGAATCTTCAGAACCCGCGGGTCCCGCAACGCGCGCCGGCGTTGATAAACCTGTGCCGGCGCGACAACCTCCCCAGGGATGCCGAGTTCGGTAAAGCCCGCATGCAGCCCTGCCGCAAAGCTGCCAACGCCTCCGACTGCTGCTGCACCCGAGATCAACACCTTCATTGGCAATCTTTGTTCCATGCCCGACAATCCCCTGAGACAAATCGGATTGAGCCGACCCAGACCTCACATGGCCGAAAAGAGAAAGTCCTTCGCCCCCGACTCCACACGGCCGTCAGAGACCCAGCGGCTCACATCGGCCCGCTCCACCGGAGTTCGTTCGGCATTGAGCATCCTGCATTGATAGCCGTGTCCCCAGAACACGTCGAAGGTCTCGCTGAATTTCTGGCTGATTCCGCCCGGAATGGTCTCGCCGCTCAGCAGGATCTCAACCATCCATGTGGGTTTTGGATCGAGGTCCAAGGTCTTCGAGGCCCCTGCCAGAACCTCCGATTCATACCCTTCCACGTCCATCTTGATGAAGAGCTTCTGGTTCCTGAACCGGCCGGCTAGCATGAGGTCAAGAGTCGTCAGCGGGATCAGGCTGAACTCCTCGTTGCGCGCTTGAGCCCAGCCCGGCACCAGCGATGCCATATCGCTGAACCCGTAGATCCGTCCCAGCCCGCTCTGCCTTGCCAGGCCCAGGGGAAGAACTTCGACATCGAGAAACTGGTTGTCCCACAGGTTTTTGTAGAGAAAGTTCAGGTTTCTCGAAGACGGTTCGAAAGCAATCGTGTGTTTCCCCTGGCTTGCGGCCAGGCAGGAATAGAACCCCACGTTGGCCCCTATGTCGACGACCGCATCGTGGGTCGCCATCAGTTCAATGAACGCCTCTATCTCGTCCACCTCCCAGCCGTCTTTGGCCATCGGCGGGCATCCTGCCAAACTGAAGCCGAACTTTGTCGGCATGGGACGGCGGCCGTTGGTTACGTCCCGCGTCAGGCGGTAGAGCCGTCCCAGCGACGGCACGAAGGTATCCACAGGCTTGCGTAATCCGGAGAGAATCATCTATTGTTCCTCGGAGCCAGGCTCCCTTGATCGGTTGAAGTTGATCGCCTGTTCAGGCGAAGACACGTGTTCAAGAACCGCGAGCTCATACCGCCTCGCCCTCGCAGGTCGCAAATGTTCCCACGGCCAGGTACTCCCGGCGTGCGCGCACAAAGATCGATACCGCGGAAGGCAGTGCCACGCCGGCGGCAACCGCCAGATAGCTCGAGGCCGCTCCGGCGTTGCCCCAGCGATGCGCGGTCCATCCAGCCAGCAGGAGCGTCAGCGCTGCAACAGCCAGCGATTGGCCCACGAATGGCTCCTGCTTGAAGCAGCGCAGCAGAATGCCCAGGCTCTGCACCACGTGGTTTGCCGCCGCGCCCAGCACCAGCAGGCCAAACAGCCTGGCTGGCAACATGCGCATTGCCAGATGCGGCGCAACCGCCGGCAACAGCGCCACCAGCAGGACGGAGCCCGCGGCAATCGCTGCAAACACGGCCAACGACTGCCGGAATGTGGTCAGGAACAGCCGGTCCAGCGCCTGGAACTCCCTCCGCGCGATCATGCGGCCAAAGGGCGTCGCCTTGGTCGAGGTCCACGCCAGCGCAAGAACGGTCATGTAGGCGGTGATGCTCAGGGACATGCCCATCTGCCCGGCCTCCACCGCACCGCGCAATGCAAAGAGAATCGGAATGAAGATCTGCACCGTGAAATACGAGCACATCCAACTCACGGCCATGCGCCATTGGAACGGCCACACTTCAACACGCCAGCGGATGGTGTCCCTGCCGGCCGGATGGTGCAGGAGCCCCATCAACAAGGTCCGATGCGTGGCAAGAAACTGGAGCCCGGTTCCAACCTGGCCGACGATCACCAGGGTCGGCGCGTAGAGGCCGTGATGGAGCAGCAGTGCCGCCCACGCCAGCACCGCCGCCGCAATCGCCTGGCGCAGGCGCAGAGCGGCCACCGCGCGCACCTGTCCGCATCCCTCCAGAAATGAGTAAAAAGGCATCGACCACAGCCCCGTCATCGAGGCGGCCACTGCCGTAAGCCATGGTCCTTGCCACGTCACCTGCGTTCCGGCGGCCATGGTGTGCCGCGCAAAGAACAGCGCCCCCGCCGGCGCCAGCAGAAGGCCCATCGCCGCGGCGGCCACCGTATACCAGCGCAGGCTCAGTTGCAGCGCCGAAGCTAGCCGCGCATGTGCCACACCGTCGCCCGTCACGGTGCCATCGGCCTTCAACTCCAGGTGAATGCACTCGTGGGCCGCCAGCTGCTGAATCACAAACGAGAAGCCCATCTCGAAGACCATTTGCAGTGAGACCAGGCTGAGCAGCGTGTAGTAGTAGCCCTGTTCCACGGGGCTCAGGTTGCGCACAATCAGCAGCACCGTTCCGGTGCTTCCTGCAATCACCACCAGCCGCGCCACAAAGCTGTAGGCGATGGCGCCATCCAGCCCCAACGCTGTGCGCATCTTCATAACGCAGCTCCAGCCAGAGCGCCCTCGATGGCCCGGGACCACGAGCCCGAACGGCGGCGATGCCCGAGCACGATTCCAACCATCTCTGCGAGCAACGCCGTCAGCAACGACAGCGGCAGTGCGCCCAGCAGGCCGCCCGCCGCAATCCATAGCCGGTAGTGGGAACTCGGCCGGTCCGGCACGGCCGCGGGGTCGACGATCTCCACCTGCGATCCCTGCCGCGCCTCGTCCACGCGCGCTCCTTCGTATTGGCGCGTCAACAGTTCCAGGACCATCTCCCGGTACTTCAACTCCCGCAGTGCGCGCGCATAGTCCACTCCCGCTTCTGAGACCTTGCCCCTCGGCGTCACCAGGTCGCCGCTCTGGCGATCGTTGGAAACATTCATCGAAGACAGTTGTCCTTCCAGGCTCGACAACTCCTGCTCGGACCGCACCAGGTCCGGGTTCTGGTCCGCGGCAAACTCCCGCATCGCATGAACCTCAACCTGCTTGGCCGCAACCTGCGCCCGGATCAGCGCGGCAGAGGCAATCATGGCCCGCTCCTGTCCTTCCAGCTCGACGACGCCGGTCCGCTGTTGGGTCAGCTTCATTTCCTCCTCTGCCTTCGCCATAGCCTCGCGCGCGGCGTTCAACTGCGTCTCGAAGAACAGCCTGCGTTGCGCCGCTTCCGTCACGGCCAGCGTCGCCGCAAAGCGCCTGTACTCGTCCACCCAGCCGCCGGCCAGGTCGGCCGCCCTGCGCGGATCGGTGTCGGTCACCGAGATGCGAATCAGCCCGTCCTTCAGGCCGTTATCCGCACTGGTAGCCTGCTCCCAGCGCCTGCGCGCCGAAGAGAGATACTTGCGGTGATAAAGCGCCTGCAGATGAAACCGGTCCACCATGGCGTTCTCCACAGTGCGGCTCCGCAACAGGGCGATCTGCATATCGTTGGGATTCTTGATGCCCAGCGCACCGCCGCCCATTGAAGCCATGGCGCCCAGGCTGCCCAGTTGCGCCATCATCGCGGCTCCCGATGCGCCGCCCTGTTGCGGCGGCATTAGCACAACCATGGCCGTATAGTGGTCGGGCAGAATCAGCGCAACCGCCGCCGTCAGCAGCAAGATCGCCACCGCCGTCCTCCACACCAGCTTTCTGCGCAAGACTGCAACGCGTAGAAGCGGCAGCAGGGAACTCAGGGGACTCTCAGATGTGCGGGCGGCGAGGTTATTGCTTTCTGCTTGCACGCGGACCTTCCTTGCAGAGTGTTCTGAGATTCAGTCAGCGCAGAGCAGAGCATGCATCCGGCCTCTGTGCACCGCTGCGGCTGAACAGGGCTCCAGATTACCCGGAGAAGAAATGGAATCGAACAGGGAAGAGAGGAAACAACCGAGTCTCGGACGATTATGGGAAGAGGCTCATGAAGCCGTCCGATTTTGGGACAGCCCGCTTGCCCATATCGATTTTTCATTCCTTCCGTGCTTGCGCTGAGATAACAATTAGGCGTCTATGAGAAACCATTCATCTGTCCGCCCGCGTCTTCGCCTCGCTGTCATCCTCTGCGCAGCCTTCGCCGCATTCGCCCTCTTTGCACCTGCACTGCATGCCCAGTGTTCCGACGACAACAGCGGCGACTCGCTTGGCTGCCCGGCTGAGGTTCCACTGCCCGGAGCCACACAACCAGGAGAGTCTCCGGCAGTGCTCACGCTCCAGCAGCAGCCAAGGCAGGGAGCGCCGAAGGCAGACCATTCCAATGAAGCTTCGGCTACCAATAGTCTTACCTCCGGCGCAACCTATACGGAAGCGTCAGCGGGCATCGGAAATCGTGGACCCGGCGGCGCAACTTTCGCACCGGAGCCGCCCACCGAGTTCCAGCGCTTTGTGGCGGCTTCTACAGGCCAGATGCTACCTGTCTATGGCGCAAGTTTCTTCTCGTCGGAGCCGGCATCCTTCGGCCCCATTGACCACGGACCGGCGCCGGAGCAACTCATCGTCGGCGCAGGGGATGAGCTGCGGATCCGCATCTGGGGCCAGGTCAACTTCAGCGCCAACCTGCGCGTCAGCCGTGAAGGCGAGATCTTTCTGCCCAAGGTGGGCGCCGTGCATGTTGCAGGGATGCCCTTTGCCACCATTGCACCGCATCTGACCAATGCCATGAACCGCGTCTATCGGAACTTTGAACTCAGCGTGGATATGGGCGAGATTCATTCCATCCAGATCTATGTCACCGGCATGGCGCACCGGCCGGGCGAGTACACGGTGAGCGCGCTCAGCACGCTGGTGGATGCGGTCTTTGCCAGCGCCGGCCCCTCCTCTGCCGGATCGATGCGCCACGTTCAGTTACGCCGCGACGGGAAGGTGATCACTGACTTCGACCTCTATACGCTGCTGATCAAGGGCGACAAGACCGGCGATGTACAGTTGCAGCCCGGAGACGTGCTCTTCATTCCTACCGTGGGTCCGCAGGTGGCGCTCTTGGGCAGCGTGCGCCTGGCCGGCATCTATGAGCTGCGCGGCGAGGAGTCTATCGATCAACTGCTGGAAGAAGCTGGAGGCAGAACCGCGATCGCCAGCGGCGCACGGCTGTCCGTTGAGCGCATTGAAGAACATGCGCGCCGCCAGGCCTTTGATCTGGCGGCCGACGCTGCGGGACTTGCCACCATTCTGGCCGACGGCGACATCGTCCGCATCGACCCCATCCTCTCCAAGTATCGCGAGACGGTCACTCTGCGCGGTTCGGTGGCGAACCCCGGCCGTTTTCGCTGGCACGAAGGCATGCATCTCAGCGAGCTGATGCCCGATCGCGACTCGCTCGTCACACGCAACTACTGGTGGCGCCGCACGGAACTGGGCCTCCCTGCGCCGCAACTTGCTGACTCCGTCAATGACCCATCGAACAGCCTTCATTCCATCCGAAAGAACGGCAGCGTGCAGACAGAGACCGAGAAGCCCGCGGCCGTTTCCAGCCCCGGATCTCAGACCGACTGGAACTATGCCGTCATTGAGCGGCTTGACTCTTCAACCATGGCTACATCGCTCGTGCCCTTCGACCTTGGCAAGTTGGTACTCGATCACGACAGCTCCCAGGATCTGGAGCTCAAGCCGGGGGACGTGGTCACCATCTTCTCGCAGGATGACATCCGCCTGCCCATCAGCCAGCAGACGAAGTACGTTCACATGGAAGGCGAGTTTGTGCATGCGGGCGTCTACAGTGTTGCGCCCGGTGAAACTCTGCGCTCACTGATCGCCCGTGCAGGCGGCTTCACGGAGAAGGCATACCTCTATGGTTCAGAGTTCACTCGCAAGAGCACGCAGGCTCTCGAGCAAGAGCGCATCGATGAATATACCGCGCGCCTCGAGCATCAGTTGGAGCGCAACTCCCTGTCTGCCGCCGGCGTTGTGGGGCAGCAGAATTCAGCCGGTCAGCAGGCCAACGCTATCAATCGCGATCTGATTGCCCGCCTGCGCCGGGTGCGCGCCAGCGGCAGAATCGTGCTGGGCCTGAGTCCCCGCAGCAAAGAAGAGAGCGACATTCCAGATATCTCCCTGGAAGACGGGGATCGTCTCGTGGTTCCATCTGCACCTTCAACCGTCCAGGTGGTTGGCGCGGTACTCAACCAGAATGCGTTCCTTTACCGTGCGGGCGCGCGATTGGACAACTACCTGCGCCTGGCGGGTGGTACAAGCCGTGAAGCAGACCGAGGGCGCATGTTCATCCTGAGGGCCGATGGAACGGTCAACGCACGCGATGCGGCCCAGTCCGTCTTTGCGTCAGGGTTTGAAAACCTGCGGCTCTACCCCGGGGATACCATCGTTGTTCCGGAGAAGAATGTTCGCCCGTCCGCCATGAATCAACTGATTGCGTGGACGCAGCTCCTGTCTCAGTTCTCACTGAGTGCTCTTGAGGTAAATCTGCTCAAGTAAGGTCCAGATGTTACTCTTCCGCCGGCTTCCGGATACTCTTTCTCGCACCTGCGGGCTCTTCAAGCAATCGGGAGCAATGCATCTTCGGCGCCTGCTCCGTCAAGGCGCCGGACAGACAACCTCTATCTCGTTGCCCTGCATGAGGATAATTACTCTGTTTCTTCTCATGAATAAGTCTTCATGAAAGTTCACTTCCGGGAATCGTTCCATTCAAGTCAACCCACCTTTCAATTCTCCTAGTGCGTCCGCGCCACCTGCCCAGATAGAGACGAAGATTCAGAAGTAGTCACGCATCCGGGCGGGCTGCGGAATCTTCGGGCTAACTGCCATCTTCCTTGAGCCCGCGCTTTCTGCTCTGATCCACGTCCGGCTTCAACATCGCACCGAAAGTCAATTTACTCCTTGAGGTTGGATTGAATGCAACTGACTGGTCCAGTAAGTCAATCGAGCACTGTCGCGGCGCCTCGCTCATTGCCGCATGTATCCACGTCCGCGAATTACCGGTCATTACAGCGCAAGGCTCGGTTGGAAAGCCCAACCGCAAGTGCATGGTCTCTGTCCGCATCCAAGCGCGCCCTGGATATCACCGTTGCGCTTCTCGTCCTCGCAGTTTTTGCCGCGCCCATGGTGCTCATCGGTCTCTGTGTGCGCCTCACCTCGAATGGCCCTGCGCTCTTTGCCCAGAATCGCGTCGGCCGCGGCGGGCGGCTGTTCCGGATCTACAAGTTCCGCAGTATGGAAGTGGCCTCCGGGGACGGCAGTGGCCCAGGGCTCACCAAGGATGGCGACCTGCGCATTACCGGAATCGGCCGCTGGCTGCGCAAGCTCAAGCTCGATGAGTTGCCCCAGTTGCTCAACATTCTGCGCGGCGATATGAGCCTCGTGGGTCCAAGGCCCAAGCTGCCCCAGTACGCGGCCATCACCAATATGCCGTATCGGCCGGGCATCACAGGTGCCGCCACGCTCGCATTCCGCCGCGAAGAAGAGATCCTCGGCAGAATTCACCCCAGTCAAATAGACTCCTTCTACCACCAGCGCATCAAGCCACTGAAGGTGCGTCTGGATGTGCGCTACATGTGCCGAGCCACCTTCTGGTCCGACCTCAGGCTCATCGCAGCCACTTTTCTTGCTTGTGTTGCGCCTGCGCGCGTTCCCTCTGCATTTCGCTCGGCTTCCATGAACGTCGTTGCGTTTCAGGCGCAACCGATCATGGAGAGGCGTGCCGATTCTTCCTTTGAAGTTGCTGGCTGAGACGCTTCGCATTGCAGCGCCTTGCTGCCTTCCTTCATTGCCGGGTCTCTTCACTTGCTGCGAGGCCAGCCGGGGCGCTACGCTGAGAGTCAGTACAGCCACATTGACTCTTTTCGCAGGATGCCATTCATGAAGATCGGCGTAAGTGCGTTTGCGTGGACCACCAGAATTGAGCAATCCCATCTGGATATGCTTGCCGGCCTTGGCGAGCATGGGATCGACGGCTTCGAGATTCCCATGTTCGACCCCGCGGAGATCGACGCGTCAGCAACCCGGCGCGCGTTCGAGGCTGGCGGTCTCGAATCTACGGTCTGTGCCATCCTGCCCGCAGGCGTCAATCCCATCAGCCCCGATGCGTCCCTCAGAAAGTCGTCGCTGGCTCACCTGGTCCGGTGCATCCAGACCACCGCGGCGCTTGGCGCGCAAAGAATTGGCGGCCCGCTCTTTGCCCCCATTGGGTATCTTCCAGGGCGGCGTCGCAATCGGGACGAAATCAATTGGGCCGTCGAGTGCTTTCAGGCGCTGGGCAACATCCTGGATGCGAACAAGGTCAACCTGGCCATTGAGCCGGTGAACCGCTCTGAGACGTTCTTTCTCAACACCGCCTCAGAGGCAGGCTCGCTCTGCGACGCCATTGCTCACCCGCGCATAGGCGTCCTGATTGAC
>Ga0302320_10005674_pt1 | contig 27919 bp, 28 predicted proteins | sample Bog_T0_3_FD_202130 | JGI IMG/M metagenome (GOLD analysis project Ga0302320, IMG submission 202130) | Peat permafrost microbial communities from Stordalen Mire near Abisko, Sweden - Bog_T0_3 | ecosystem: Environmental > Terrestrial > Soil > Wetlands > Peat | place: Sweden: Abisko, Stordalen Mire...
CCCTGCTTGTTGGCCTTTTCCTTCTTGGTGGCGATGGTCTTGTCAACCCATCCGTCGGCGGCCTTGAGGTCGTCGCTGCGGGCCTGGGGGCTGTCGCACTCGTAATCGGCGCGCTCGCGGTACATGAGGTTCATGTAGGCCATGGCGTCGTCATAGTCCTGGCGAAGCTGGAGGGCCTTGTTGAGAAGGCCGATGCCTTCCTCGACGGTGGCGGCGTTGTGCTCCTTGACGAGGGCGCAGACTTTCTTGTCCTTGAGCGGATCGATGGCCTTCATGCCGAGCTTGTTGCGCTCGTCCTGACGGAACTTGTAGGCCTGGGTCCAGTCGATGAAGGCGACCGAGTAGTAGGATTCCGGATCGTTGGGATCGATCTGCACAGCCTTGTTGTAGTACTGCTTGGCATCGTCGAACTGCTTCTGCTGAAGGTAGAGGTAGGCGATTCCCTTGACGGAGTTGACGTTGGCGGGATCGACGGCGAGTACCTTTTTGTATTCTTCGATGGCCTGGGCGGCGAAGCGCTTATTCTCGTCGGTTTCGGCGCCGGGCACGTACTGCTGGGCGTATGCGGTGGCGAGATAGATGCGCGCGTTGAGGAGGCTGGGGTCGAGGCTGACGGCGGTTTTGAAGTGTTCGATGGCCTCTTCATAGCGGGCGTTCTTGTAGGATTGCACACCCTTGTTGAGGTGGTCGCGGGCCTGGAGCTTGCTGCAGCCGGCGGAGGCCAGCACGATGAAAGCGAGGAACAAACCGGCCAGCACGCGTACGATTCTGTTCATATGATGTCACCTTCCGTTGCCAAATTATGGCCGGGTCTGAGGTCTCGGGAGAAGCTTCGGAGCCGGCGGCGGCCGATGGATGCCGCACCGGGCCGAGTCTGCCGGGACTTCCGCACATCGCACAACCGGGAGGGGCGAGGGAGGTGGGAGTGGGCCTGGGCCGCACTCCCCGTCACTCGATTCTCGCGATCCGGCTACTGACCGGCTTCGATCTTGGCGGTGATGAGACCCACCTTATCCACGCCGGCGGCGTGGACCTTATCGATTACCTGGGCTACGTCGGAGAAGGTGAGGTCTTCATCGCCTTTGACGAACGCAACCTTTTCAGCGCGCGTCTTGAAGATGTCTTCGAGGCGGCCCTGGAGATTTTCCAGGCTGACGTCATCCTGGTTAATCTTGATGGAGTTGTTCTTGAGGACTTGCACGACGATGGTGCGGTCGTTGTCCGGACTGGTCTGCTGCGGCGACTTCGGCGGCTGCGGTACGAGCGCGTCGAGGCCCTTGGGCGTGAGCGGTGTGATGACCATGAAGATGATCAAGAGCACGAGCAACACGTCGATCAGCGGCGTTACGTTGATGTTTGCCTGAGGACCACCGTCCCCGCCACCCAATGCCATTGACATAGCGGTAGTCTCCTACTTGGTCCCGGACGATGCCGGCGTTTCGAGCGAACCCTGCTTACGCTCTTCGGTAAGGAGGCCGAGTTGGTCCACTCCAGCGGAGCGGACGTCATCGACGACCGCGACGACGTCGCCATAACGGGCGCCGGCGTCGGCCTTGACGAAGATACGTTTATTGGAGGCGTTCGCCAGTTTGTCCTTCACTTTATCGGTCAACGATGCGGCGGTGACGACATCGGAATTGAAGTAGATCTTCCCATCGCGCATGACGGCGACGATGAGGGAATCTTCCTTGTCGGCCTCGGGCATCTTGATCGGATTGTCGGTCTTGGCCAGGCTCACGCTGACGCCCTTCTGGAGCATCGGCGTGATGACCATGAAGATGATCAGCAGCACGAGCATGACGTCAACCATCGGCGTTACGTTGATATCCGAGTTGACGCCAGCCATCCTCTTTTTAGCGACTGCCATTGCTTCCCTACCTCCGGGTTCTCAGAGTTAGCGGCGGGCGTTGCGACGCTTCAAGAAGTAGTCGATCAACTCGCTGGAGCTGTTGTCCATCTCGACGTCGAACGCTTCGACGCGGCCGGTAAAGTAGTTGAACATCCAGACGGCCGGAATGGCGACGAAGAGGCCGATGGCGGTGGTCACGAGGGCTTCCGAGATGCCGCCGGCGACGGCTGCGAGACCGGTTGCCTTGGCGCTGGAGATTCCCTTGAACGCGTTGAGAATGCCGACGACGGTTCCGAAGAGGCCGACGAAGGGAGCGGTGGAGCCGATGGTGGCAAGGCCGCTGAGGCCGCGCTTCAACTCGGCGTGGACGATGGCTTCGGCGCGCTCGAGGGCGCGGCGGGAAGCTTCGAGTTCTTCGCCGGGCAGCTCGGTGGATTCACCGTGCGCCTTGAACTCCTGGAGACCGGCGGCGACAACCTTGGCCAAATGGCTTTTCTTGTTGCGGTCGGCAACCTTGATGGCTTCTTCGATCCTGCCATCCTTGAGGGCGCCGGCGACGGCGGGGGCGAAGGCGCGCGACTGGCTGCGGGCAGCCGAGAAGGCGAGGGCGCGATCGATCATGATTCCGATTGACCAGCCGGACATGAGGAACAGGATGACGACGACGACCTTGGCCAGGAAGCCCATCTGTTTCCACAGCGAGATCGGATCCCAGCCCACGGCGCCTTCCGGCTCCTGAAAGAGCAGGACCGCGGCTTGGTGCACGTTGCACAGGACCAAAGTTGCAATATTTGCGAGAACCATGAGTTGAATTTCCTCCTCAGAACCTTTGAGACTTCTGATCTTAGTTGATGCGCAGCCACTCGTGGGATACGCGAAGCTCGGTTTTACACCTGGGCCGCCCGGTGGAACGGATTGGCCTTGGAACGGATGGCGGCTCGTGCACTTGCCGGAGTCGCGCCATACGCGAGAGTTTCATGCCGGGCGGATGCTGGACAAGGAACCGAAGTTCGCCCCAGCGGCCGTGTCCGGCTGGCCGCCGGGACTAGCCGCCTGCCAGGGTGAAGTTTACGGTTACGGTGGTATCCACCTCGACGGGCTCGCCATTGAGGAAGTACGGCTTGTACCTCCACTGGCGGACGGCGTCGATGGCGCTCTGGATCAGCATGGGGTGCCCACTGACGGCGTGCAGATTCTCAATGGCGCCGTCCTTGCCGATAATTGCCTGGAGGACCACGGTACCCTGGATTCGGGCCTGCTTGGCCAGCGGCGGATAGTTCGGGTTGACCTTGCGGACAAGCATGCCCTGGGTAACACCGCCGGAGACTTTGACGCGCTGCGGCGTGGCGGCCTTGGGAACGGCGACGGGAGCTGCCGAGGCGATGGCGCCGAGCACCCCGCCGAGTACGCCACCGGTCCCGCCACCGGGTACGCCTCCGACCACGCCACCAACGACGCCGCCAGAGCTGGCCGGGGTCTCGTCTTCCCTAATCATGGCGATTTTCTTGGGGATGGCGGTGGGAGCCTTGAGTTGCCCGTTGTCGATTTCCGTAACAGGTTTGGCCGCTCGGACCACCTGGACGGCAGCGGGCGGGGGCGGTGGTGGCGGCGGGGGGGGCGGTGCGACCAGGTAGCCCATCAACTGCTGCTTGGGGAGTGCTTCCGTATAAATCAGGGGAATCAACACCAGCACGCCAATGAGCAGGCCCTGGAGAAAGAACGACAGGAGGGTTGCCCAAGGACTGCGATGGCGTCGGCCGCCAGATTCCAGAAGGCTGTCTTCAAACATAAGCCAGTTCTCCGTCTTACTAATCAAATAGACACCGGGAGCGATGGGTTTGCTCCCGAAATCGGGTCCGAACGGAAAAAAAATGATGCCGGCAGAAGAGATTGCCGTGGAACTCAAGAGTGCGTTGCCGGCGACAGCGTGGTCACGGGCATAGTTTCAGGATACGGGAAAACCGGCTACGGGGCCAATTTCCCGACCGTACCCTGGTGAGTGACTACGCCTTTGCAGACGCCTTGTAGCGGCGGCCTTCGCTGTTGGACGAAGCGGCCGGGGCTCCGGGAGTGGATTTCTGTCCGCGCCACTGCTGATAGGCAACCAGCATGGGGGCGGCGATAAAGATCGATGAGTACGTGCCAATGATGATCCCGATGACGAGGGCGAGAGAGAATCCGTGCAGCACTTCGCCGCCGAACAGGAACAGGGCCAGGACGGTGAGGAAGGTGAGTCCGCTGGTGAGGACGGTCCGGCTCAGGGTCTGGTTGATGCTCTTGTTGACGATCTCGGTGAGGGTATCCTTGCGCAGCAGCTTGATGTTTTCGCGGATACGGTCGAAGACGACGATGGTGTCGTTCATGGAGTAGCCGACGAGGGTGAGAATGGCGGCGATGACGGTCAGCGAGATTTCGGTATTGAGCAGGGAGAACGCGCCGACGGTGATCAGGGTGTCATGGAAGCAGGCGACGACGGCGGCCACGCCGTAGATGAGCTCGAAGCGGAACCAGAGATAGGCGAGCATTCCGAGGAGCGAATAGAGAGTGGCCAGGACCGCCTGCTTGCGGAGCTGGGCGCCGACCTGGGGGCCGACGATTTCCACGTTGCGCACGCCGAAGTTGGAGGTAAAGAAATCCTGCTGGAGGGCGGCCACGACCGGGGCCGGGGCGACCGAGGCGACGTCGCCGACGGAATTGATGACGCCGCCGCGGGTTTTGTCGCGGAAGTCAACGATGGCGCGGGCGATCTGGTTGTACTGGGCCGGGGCATCGGTCCCGAGATGGAGCGGGTCGGTCTTGAGCAGATAGTCCGCGAGCGAGGTGGAGCCGGTGTTGTTGAGGTCGCTCTTGCCGGGCTCGGCGGCTGTCTGCAGGGCCTTGATGATGTCTTCCTTGCCCTGATCGAGCGCCTGCTCGCTGGTTTCGCGGATATCGAGCTTGATGAGCAGTTCATTGCTGCCGGGGCGGGTGTCGGCCTGGATGGTGGCGTTCTTGAGGCCGGCGCGATCGAGTTCGGCGCGGATGGCGTCAACGTTGGGCGCGGCGGTGAACTTGACGTCCACGACGGTGCCGCCGCGGAAGTCAATGCCGAGCGGAACGTGATGCCAGAAGAGCATGGAAGCAATGCCGGCGACGGAGAAGATCAGCGAGAGGGCGAGAAAGAACCACTTCTTGCCGAGGAAATCGATATTGGTGCTACGAAACAGTTCCACTGTGGAAGCCTTCTACCCGAGAAGCGCGGGCTCCTCTAAATTTCCTGGGCGGCGCAGAGGCTGCGACGCCTGGCATCGAACTTGGTGCGGCGGGCGGCGAAAAACGTGCCGTCCGCGGCGGAACTAGATCGAGAGCGCCTCGCCGCGTTGATGGCGGTTGAGGATGCTGTCGAAGATGGTGCGCGAAACGAAGACGGCGGTAAACAGGTTCGCCAGCAGACCGAAGGTCAGGGTGACGGCGAAGCCTTTGACCGGACCGGTTCCGAACAGGAACAGGATGGCGGCCGAAACGATGGTGGTGACGTGGGTATCGACGATGGTCAGCCAGGCGTGTCCGAAGCCCTGCTCGACGGCCGAGGGCGGAGTCTTTCCGGCACGCAGCTCTTCGCGAATACGTTCGAAGATGAGCACGTTGGAGTCGACGCCCATACCGACGGTGAGAATGAGACCGGCGATTCCGGGCAGGGTAAGGGTAGCTCCGGAGAAGCCGAGGAATCCGAGCAGGATAACCAGGTTGAGGACCAGCGCGAGATCCGCGTTGATGCCGGCGAAGCGGTAATAGATGAGCATGAAGGCCATGACGGCGAACATGCCGACCATGGCGGCGCGCACTCCCTGATGAATGGAGTCGGCTCCGAGCGAGGGACCGACAGTGCGCTCCTCGAGATACTTGATGGAGGCGGGCAGGGCGCCGGAGCGCAGGACCATGGAGAGGTCCTTGGTCTGCTGCTCGCTGAACGAGCCGGAGATGCGGCCGGTGTCGCGGATGGCTTCCTTGATGTTGGCGATTTCCTGTACCTTGCCGTCGAGGACGATGGCCAGCGGCTCGCCGATGTGGGCGGAGGTGAAGTTGTAGAAGCGGTCGCCACCGTCGCGGGTGAGCGTAAAGCTCACGTCAGGACGTCCGGTCTCTTCGTGCCCGGCTTCGGCGGAGCGCAGATCGCGGCCACTGACGGCCGAGACGCGGCTGATGAGATAGAAGACGTCGCCGTTTTCGTTGGCGGCGTTTTTGGAGCCGATGCTTTTGCCCTTGATGATGACGGCGTCGGAGGGCAGGATGCCACCGTGGGCGGCGAGCACTTCCTGCTCGCTGTTGTAGGCGCGGCCGTTGTCGAGACCCTGGCGGATTTCGAGCATGGCGGTGGACTGCATGACTTCCTTGACGCGTGCCGGATCGTCAACGCCGGGAAGCTGGACGAGGATCTGGAATTCGCCGAGGCCGTGTTCCTGAATGACGGGCTCGGAGACGCCGAGCTGGTCGATGCGGTTGCGGATGGTTTCGATGGCCTGCTCGACGGCGCGCTTCTTGAGGGTATCGAGGACGGTCGGCTTGAGGACGACGGTCCAGGAATTTTCCGTGCCGGAGACGAGATCGTATTCGCCGAACTGGTCCTGTACGACAGAACGGAGATCGCCGGCGGCGCCGATATCGACGCCACGCAGGGTAACGGTCTGCGGAGCCGCGACGGGATCGACCTTGAGGATGTCGCCGAAGGCGATGTTTTTCTTCTTCAGAGCATCCTTGAGCCGCTCGATGGTCTGATCGGTTTCGGCGTTGACGGCGTCATTGACCTGCACCTGAAGGATGAGGTGGGTCCCGCCGCGGAGGTCAAGGCCAAGGTGGATGTTCTGCTGAACGCCGGCGACAAGGCCGTGGGCCTTGATGGCTTCGACGCTTTTCTCCGGATCGGTTCCGAGGAAAATTCCCCAGACAAACACGACCAGGGTAGCGAGGATAAGTACGACTTTCCAGAGCAGGTTTTTCTTCATGGAAACCGCGACCGCCTAAGATTTCTTGTCGCCATCGTCGATGGTGACCGACGCTATGGCGTTGCGAGCAACTTCAATTTTCAGGTTGTCCGGGGCGACGCGGAGCACGATGCTTCCGCTGTCATTGCCTTCGCCCTGCCGGATGGAAAGAATGATGCCGATGATGCCTCCCGTGGTGGTGACACGGTCGCCTGCCTTGAGGGCGGCGAGCATGCCCTGCCACTTTTTCTGCCGCTTCTGCTGGGGCATGATGAGGAGGAAATAGAAGATGGCAAAGATGCCAGCCATCATCAGGATTGAAGTCATTCCCGCGCCGGACTGCTGCAAGACGAGGAATGCGAGTTGAGCGATCATTCTTTGGGCTCCCGCCGCTGACCGGCGCCCGCAAGGCGGCGCGCGGCGTAGAAATTATATTTTGCAGAACCGCAATGGGACAGGCGCACCTTGGGACACACCCTTGAGGTACACGAAGAACCCACTTTCGTACCAAGTCTCTTCTGGTATCCGGGAGTTCAGAAACCCGCGAAATCCTAGTTCCATCCCATTGTACAGCGCGGAGACGGGCGCTCGCGGCCCCCACACTCGCCCACTACCGCGGGCGGCTGTGAGCCACACTGAGGCCAAGGCAATGGCCCGGCTCAAGACACCGGACGGGCGATTGCAAACTCCCCTGAAATGATAGTCTCTCGGACGCGCCGCATGATGTCAAGGTAATGCGCGAGATTATGCACGGTGTTGAGGACCTGGGCGAGCACCTCCTGCGAGGCATAGAGGTGGCGGAGATAGGCGCGCGAGTAGCGGGTACAGACCTTGCAACGGCAATTGGGATCGATGGGATTGTCGTCGCGGGCGTAGCGTGCATTTTTAATATTCAATTTACCCTGGCTGGTAAAAAGCAGGCCGTGGCGGGCGGCGCGGGTGGGCATGACGCAGTCCATCATGTCAACGCCGAGGCGGACGTATTCGACGATTTCCTCCGGGGTGCCGACGCCCATGACGTAGCGCGGCTTGTCGGCGGGGAGCAGGGGAATGGTCTGATTGACGATCTCCCAGGTTTTTTCACGGGGCTCGCCGACTGAGAGGCCGCCGATGGCGTGGCCGGAAAATCCGATGGCGACGGTGCGCTCGGCGGATTCGCGGCGCAGATCGGGATACATGCCGCCCTGCACGATGCCGAACAGGGCCTGGGTCTGCTCGGAGCCAAGCTGGCGGGTCTTCTCCTCAAACCAGGGAACCTCGCGCTTGTGGGCCTGGAAATAATCATGGCTGCGGCGAGCCCAGCGGGCGGTCAGTTCCATGGACTGGCGGGCGCGCTCGTAGGTGGCGGGGAACTCGGTGCACTCATCGAATGCCATGATGATGTCGGCGCCGAGGCCGATCTCGGCGGCGAGGGAGGTTTCGGGCGAGAAGAAATGCAGGGAGCCATCGAGATGGGAGCGGAACTGGACGCCGTCTTCGGTGAGCTTGCGCAGATCGCTGAGGCTGAAGACCTGGAAGCCGCCGGAGTCGGTGAGGATGGGCTTGTGCCAGGCCATGAACTTCTGCACGCCGCCGAGGTGGTGGATGGTTTCGACACCGGGGCGCAGGTAGAGATGGTAGGTGTTGTTGAGCAGGATCTGCACGCCGAGCTCTTCGAGGACATCCTGGGGCACGCCTTTGACGGTGGCGAGGGTGCCGACGGGCATGAAGACCGGGGTCTGGACCTCGCCGTGAGGAGTGAGGAAGCGGCCGGCGCGGGCGGCGCCGCAGGTGGCTTCAAGCTGGAAAGAAAAAGACATGGAGAGATGATTGTAAGGCAGGGGTGGCAGAATCCGCGGCGGGGGAATGGATGGAGCGGTGGGCGGTTAACTGCTTTGCAGCAGACCGTGCTGCCACAGGGCAAGGACCACGTCCATCTGGCCGTTGTGGCGCTTCACTTTTCCATCCATCACTTTTTGCCAAAGGGTTTTGCGATCACCGGCGAGCGCCGGGTCGGAGGACAGCAGCGAAAACGCCCGCAATGCGTAGCCTTTTGCCTGGTTGTGGACCGACTTGGAGTAGGAGCCCGCTGGAATTGCCTTGATGAGACCGGCTTCACATAATCCGAGAAATGCACCCTTGGGAGAACCATTCTTCTGGGAGGAGGGACTGTGCTGGCAGATTTCCGTAACGGCCAATCTCCAAGCCTCCGCCGGGGGAGTGATGTTTCCCGACAAGACGATATCCGTGGCTAGCACTGCAGTGTCTCCGTATTTGGCCTTGGCTGTCACGTGTACCTCAAGTGAAGGGTTTCCATCTGCGTTGGGTTGAGTCATGCGCCCAGGGGCCGGGCATTTTGAACTTGGAAAAGCTGGCTTCTGCACGGTCCCGTTGCGCGAATTCTAATTATCGTGAGCCGGTTTCGGCGGCGGTGGTGGTGGTGGGCCGGGATTCGGATGCGGTTGTGGTGGTGGTGGGCCCGGAGGTGGTGGGCCCGGAGGCCGTGGCGCTCCCGGCGGTGGGCCTGGAGGCGGAGGCGGTGGCGGGCCTGGAGGCGGTGGCGGCGGTGGGCCTGGAGGCGGTGCCGGGTGTTCGTGCTTTCCATGCTCATGTTCGTGATGCTCGGGCTCGGGCTTGTGCTCAGGCACGGGTGGTTTGGGCTCGGGCACGGGCTGCTTCTGCTCAGGCACGGGCTTCTGCTCGGGCTTGTGCTCGGGCGCTGGCTTGTGCTCGGGCATGGGCTTCTGACCTTCGTGTTTCTTTTCTTGTTCGTGCGCCATTGTGCTCCATTTCTTGCCAAGAACTACATGGCCTGGACTGATGAGGTCCGAATCGAATTATCAGCGTGCGGCATCGGGAAAGCTGTCCCCGATTGCTCAGTGCCGGGAGTGCAGACAGCGCTGGAACCCGCGAGGCAAGGGAGGATGGGATTTATGGGATGGCGATGTGAAATTGCCGAGGGCGTGTCTCCGGCATGAAGCAGCAGGAGATAGCGAATGCGGCCAGGGCGACGTCGGCGAGGACCTGGGGATGCAGACGGTGTACGATTTTAGACATGAACAAGTTGAAAGCTGTTTTCTTCGATTATGGGAAAGTTCTCTCACTGCCGCCGACACGCGAGCAGTGGCAAGTGCTGAGTACGCGATTCCAGAAGCCGCTGCAGGAGTTTCAACAGATTTACTGGGGCCATCGCGTGGAGTTGGACCGCGGGGCGCTGGACAACGTGGCGTACTGGCAGAAGGTAGGCGCCGATTGCGGCAGCCAGGTGAGCGAGGCGGAGGCGCAGGCACTGATCGAACAGGACAATGCGCAATGGACCAACGAGAGTCCGGAGATGCTGGCGCTGACGCGCGACCTGCGGCGGGCCGGCTACAAGACGGCGATCCTGAGCAACATGGAGCCGCGGATGCTGGCCGCGATGCGCAAGAAGCTGAACTGGCTGGATGAGTTCGACGCGCAGATTTATTCCTGCGAGGTGGGGACGGTGAAGCCGGAGGCCGCAATCTACCTGCTCTGCTGCCAGAAGGTGGGATGCACGCCGCAGGAAGCGCTGTTCCTGGACGACAAGAAGGTGAACACGGAGGGCGCGAAAGAAGTGGGAATCGAGAGCTACGTCTTCCACTCGGCGGTGGACCCGGTGATGCTGACCGGGGAACAGGAAATCACGGTGAAGGAGCTGCGAAGCCGGCTGCTGGATGGACGCTGAGGAAGATTGGGGCGGGGGCTGCACGGCAAAAAGAATTCCCGGACTGCCCCCACGGGCGATCCGGGAATAGAAAGTCACTTCAAGCACATACAGGACTCTCTAGTTGATGTGGCACCCTGGCTGCGGGATTCAGGAATTTGTAAGTGGAACGAAAATTATGGCTTTGGGATGTCGTATTTTTTCAAGAAATCGTCGATCCGTATGATGGCTCGCGTAATGGTTCCGACGCCGATTTCGCGCTTTCCCTCATGGACGGAGACATGTATCCGATAGAAGCGGCCGTCGATGGACTCAACCTCGGCAGAGGCGCGGACGACGGTGTTGATTCCCACCGGGAGGCGATGCTCGACCTGAATGGCGGTGCCGACCGACATCTCGCCGGGCTCGCAGAATGGCTGCAAGGCGTGAAAGCCGGCAGTTTCCATCAGGCGAATCATATCCGGGGTGGAATAGACGGGCGGAAGTTGATGATTGTACGCGGTCAGGGTGTGCTCGAACTGCACACGCTCCTCTGCCGTTCCTTTGGCACCGATGGGAACTTGTTTGACCATAAGGCCAAAACTGTATCGGAGTGCGAGGAGAACGGCAAGCGAAACTATTGCCGGGAAGAGAACATGGTTCGAAGATGGGCTTGGACTGCACGGCATGGAATCCGGGAAGATGGGGCTGTGGCCGGCGGACTGGCGAGCTTTTTGCAGGCATTGGCGCGAAGGATGACCCTGGGCGGAAGAACCGGAGCGTTGAGGAGGGTGGAATGAGAAGAATGGTTGGAATCACCGCGATATTGCTGCTTCTCGCCTCGATGCTGGCGGCGCAGGCGTCGGCACCGGAGGCGGCGATCGGCGGCGAGCTGGAGGCGCAGGCGGCGGCCTGGAATCGCGGCGACCTGAAGGGATACATGCAAGGGTACTGGCACTCGCCGGAACTGACGTTTTTCGCCGGACAGAAGGAATCGGCTGGCTGGGAGGCAGCCTACCAGCGCTATCGCAGCGCCTACCAGGGCAAAGACAAGGAGATGGGCAAGCTGGAATTCAGCGCGCTGCGGATCGAGGTGCTGAGTCCGGAAGCGGCGTTTGTGCGCGGCGCCTGGCAGCTCACGATGAAAGACGGCAGCAAGCGCCAGGGATTGTTCACCCTGGTGCTGAAGAAGTTTGACGAGGGCTGGCGGATTATCCACGACCACTCCTCGTAGCGGCGGAGGGAACGACAGCGGCCAGAAAGTTTTGCTGGGCGCGGCGGGCGGTTTGCTGCGTTTGCTACAATCGCCCGCAAGCGGTATGGACGATTGGGAGAATTCGATGAGCACTGCTGCCCTGCCCGAGGAGCAAACGCCCGCGCTGAACGAGGCCGAGCGCGTACTGTGCATCTTCACCGCACCCTCCAGGACGATGGCCGACCTGCGGCGCAATGCGAGCTGGTGGGTGCCCTGGCTGCTGCTTTCGATTGCTTCCATCGCGTTTGCGTTCACGCTGGACAAGCGCGTGGGCTGGGATCAGGTGATGGAGACGCAGATCCAGTCGAACCCAAAGACGGCCGAGAAGATGGAGAAGATGCCAGCGGATCAGCGGGAAAAGATCACGAAGATCCAGGCGACCAGCGCGCGCGTGATCGGCTACGCGTCGCCGGTGACGACCTTGATCGCGCTGGTGGTGGTGGCCGGGGCGCTGCTGGGATTGTTCAACTTCGGCTTTGGCACGAAGCTGACCTTCAAGGAACTGATGGGGGTCACGGCGTACGGCTTTCTGCCGTCAATCCTGAGTACGATGCTGACGATCATGGTTCTGTTCATCGTGGAGCCGGATACGTTTGACGTGAAGAACCCGCTGGCGACGAGCGCAGGATATTTTGTGCCCGGCACGATGCCGTTCCTGAAGACACTGCTGGGCGCCTTTGACGTGTTCACGCTGTGGCAGGTATTCCTGCTGGCGGTCGGAGTGGCTCAGTTGAGCAAGCTGAAGGTGAAGACGGGCACGGCGTTTGCGGCGATCTTCTCGCTGGTCCTGCTGTTCAAGCTGGGAGCGGCGGCACTGAGCGCGATGTAGGTTTGAGGATGAGGCACGACCAACGAAATGGGCTCCCGCGACGGGGAGCCCTTTTCACGCAGACGGGATGGCGGGGATCAGGACGCGACGCCGACGGTGAGCGAGTGGCGCAGAGCGGCGCGGGCGAGCAGGCGGGTGGAATCGAGCACGGGCAGCGGCGAGGTTTCGTTGCCGATGAGCAGCGGCAACTCGGTGCAGCCGAGAACGACGGCGTCGCAGCCTTCAGCCTTCATGCGGCTGATGGCGGCGCTGATGATGCCGAGAGAGTCTGAGCGGAAGATGCCGTTGACGAGTTCGTCGAAGATGATCTGATCGATGCGGGCGCGGTCGAGGGGCGACGGAATCTGGTAGCCAATGCCATGGGCGGCGAGCACTTCGGGATAAACCGAGCCCTCCATGGTATAGCGGGTCCCGGTGATGCCGAGACGGCGGAAACCGTGCTCGCTGGCGGTGCGGGCGACCTGTTCGGCGATGTTGAGCCAGGGGAGCGGGGAAGCGGCGACGACCTGGGCGAAGGCGCGGTGGATGGTGTTGTCAGGCGCGATGAGAAAGTTGGCGCCGCAGCGCTCGAGCTTGCGGGCGGAGTCGAGCATGAGTTCGGCCACCTGGCTCCAGTCGTCATGCTCGATGGCATGCATGTACTCGCCGAGGCAGTGGGTGTGCATGGAGACTTCCGGATGCATGTAGCGTCCGAGGAGGCCGGGAGCCTCGGCGCAGATGGTGCGGTAGCAGAGGGCAGCGCCCTCGGCCGAGCAGGCGACGATTCCGATGTGGAGCGGCTTAGCAATCATGGCGACCCCCGAGTCCTTCAGAGCAAGTTCAAGAGTTCGCGCTTGCGTTCCTCCGGAAGCCAGGAGGCACGGAAGGAGTTGGCGGCAAGCTGGCGCAATTCCTCGTTGGTAAACCTGAAGATATCTTGCGCCAACTGATACTCGCGCACAAGGGTTGTTTGGAACATCTCGGGATCGTCGGTATTCAGAGTAACCAGGGCGCCGGCGTCGAAGTAGCGGCGCAGGGGGTGGGCGGCGATATCCGGGCAACAACTGGTGCGCAGGTTGGAGGTGATGCAGAGTTCGAGCGGCACCTGGTCGCGGACGAGGCGCGCCAGAAGAGCGGGATCGTCGTCGGCATGGAGAGCGTGGCCGAGGCGCTCGGCTTTGAGCGCGTCGAGCGCGCCATAGATGGAGGCCGGCCCGACGGTCTCTCCGGCGTGGACGCTCAAGCGCAGGCCGTGGCGGGCAGCCTGGGCATAGACCTGGGTGAAGAGTTCAGGGGCGGCGATGCGCTCATCGCCGCCGATGCCGATGCCGATGACACTACTGTTTTGGTGCTGGCGGTCGCGGTGCTGGATAGCTTTGGCGAGAACTTTGTCGCCCTCCTCGGGTCCGAAGTGGCGGACGGCGTCGAAGATCCAGTAGAGGGTGGTGCCGAAATCTTTTTCGGCGCGGAGGCGGCCGCGCTCCATGCCCTCGAAGAGCGGATCGAACTCCTGGCCGCGCCAGAAGATGACGCCGACGCTGACGAAGACCTCGGCGTGCAGGCATCCCTGGGCGGCGAGCTTTTCGACGAGGCGATAGGTGATGAGCTCGAAGTCCTCGGGATCGCGCAGGCGTTCGGTGACCGACTTGAAGGCGATGAGGAAGCCGGTGAAATCCGTGTAGTTGTAGAGCGCGGCGGCCTCGGCGACGGTGAGCGGGCGGTCCGAGTTGGGCTGCGGCTTGTAGCGATTGCTGGCCCATGGGAAGGGCGTGTTGTGCTTCCCACTGAGCTGGCTGAGAGTGAGGGGATCGACGGAGCCTTCGAGATGGAGGTGGAGTTCGGCCTTGGGGAGGCGGGTGATGAAGTCGGTGGTCACGGGGATATTGTATTGAAGTTTATATTCGATAGGTACAATCGTGAGCACTCGGTGAGCTGCCTTTTATGAGAATCATTGCCATTCGACACGGTGAGACCGCGCTGAACTGTGAGAACAGGCTCACAGGGTGGGTGGACCACGACCTGACCGCCAAGGGCCGGGAGCAGGCGCTTGCGGTGGCGAAGAGCTTGCATGAGGAATTCGAGCTGATCGTGAGCTCTTCGTTGGTGCGCGCCGCGAACACCGCGAAAGCGATCGCCGCCAAGCACCCCTGCAAGATTCTTTTTGATGCGAACCTGCGCGAGAGAAACTTCGGTTCGCTGAACGGAAAGAGCTGGGACGAGATAGCGGCCGAGACAGGCAAGGACCTGCGGCATCTGGATGTTGACCTGATGGCCTACGATTACCGGCCGTACGGCGGAGAGTCGGTTGAGGGTGTGACGGCAAGGGTCAAGGAGTTCGTGCGCAGCGCGCAGGAGATTGCTGGGGGACGCGACCTGGTGGCCGTTACCCATGGCGGAGTGATCAAGCTGCTCTATACGCTGCTGGAATCCGATGGACGGCAGCCGATCACGAACTGCTCGGTGCATGTGTTTCATTTGCGGGCGCTGTCGAACTGGTCACAACCTGTTTGAAGGCAGAGTGCCCTGTACTCGCACCTGACGTCCGTTACATAACGCATTACAGTGCGAAATGCCCGGTTGAAAGGAGCATGGACCATGCCGATGAAGAATCCGCCGCACCCAGGGGGACTTCTGTTGCGCCAGTGTATTGAACCGCTGGGCCTGAGCATCACCGCTGCTGCCGCCGCGCTCGGAGTGACGCGCACGACGCTATCCGAGTTGGTGCGCGGGAAGCGCGGCATATCGCCCGAAATGGCCGTCCGGCTGTCCAAGGTATTTGGCGGCAGCGCGGAAAGCTGGCTGGTGCAACAGGCGCAGTTCGAGCTTGCGCACGTTCGCGCCGACCTGATGAAGCTGAAGCGGCTCGAAATCGCCTGACTGTTGTTCCGCTACTTGGCTGCGTTGCGGGGGGCGAACTCGCTGCGGTGGCGGCTGTATCCGATGTAGATGACGAGGCCGAGGGCGAGCCAGACGAAGAAGCGAATCCAGGTGATGACGGTGAGGCCGGTCATGAGTCCTCCGCAGAGGACGATGGAGATGATGGGGAACAACGGCACCCAGGGAACCTTGAAGCCGCGCGGGCGTTCGGGCTGGCTGCGGCGCAACAGGATGACGCCGAAGGAGACGAGGACGAAGGCGAACAGGGTTCCGATGTTGGACAGATCGGCGGCGTCGCCGATGTCGACCAGTCCGGAGGGCAGTCCGACGGCGAGGCCGGCGATCCAGGTGGACCAGTGGGGCGTCTTGAAGCGGGGATGCAGCTTGGAAAAGAAGTCGGGCAGGAGACGGTCGCGCGACATGGCGAACCAGATGCGGGTCTGGCCGTACTGGAAGACGAGTAGCGAACTCAACATGCCCATGAGGGCGCCGAGAACAATGACCGCGCGCCAGATGGGACGGGCTCCAAGCTGCTGCAGAGCGTAGGCCACGGGCGCTTCGGCGGCGGCGCCGGAGCCGAAGACGGAATACTTCATCATGCCGAGCAGGACGAGAGCCACGCCGACGTAGAGGACGGTGCAGACGACGAGCGAGGCGATGATGCCGAAGGGAATGTCTTTTTGCGGATTGCGCGACTCCTCGGCGGCGGTGGAGACGGAGTCGAATCCGATGTAGGTGAAAAAGACGATGGCGCCGCCGGTGAGGATGCCGCTGAATCCCGAGGGCGCAAACGGCACCCAGTTGGATTTGTTGACCAACATGCCGCCGACCACGAGGAAGAGCGCGATGGCGGCGATTTTGATGGCGACCATGGCATTGTTCACTTTGGCGGACTCACGCACGCCGCGCACCAGCAGCCAACTGAGAATCATGACGACGAGGAAGGCGGGCACGTTAAAGTAGGCGCCGGTCCATTTGCCATCGGCCCAGACAGGGGACGACCACTTTTCAGGCAGGATGAGGCCGATCTGGGCGAGCGGCGCTTTGAGGTATCCGGCGAAGGCGACGCAGACGGCGACGTTGCTGACGGCGTATTCGAGGATGAGATCCCAGCCGATGATCCAGGCGAAGATTTCGCCGAGAGTGGCGTAGCTGTAGGTGTAGGCCGAACCGGCGATGGGGATCATGGAGGCCAGCTCGGCGTAGCAGAGTCCGGCGAACGAGCAGGCGATGGCGACCAGGATGAACGAGATGGCGATGGCGGGGCCGGCGGCGGGGCGGCCATGCATGAGCGCGCTGTGGAGATTGCCGTGACTGGCCAGGTTCCAGAAGATGTCCATGACCTGGGCATGGAGGATGGAGGGCGCTTCGAAGTGCTCGCCGGCGGCGGCGGTTCCGGTGAGGACGAAGATGCCGGAGCCGATGATGGCGCCGATGCCGAGAGCGGTCAGCGACCAGGGGCCAAGGGTTTTTTGCAGCCGGTGGCCGGGTTCATCGGCATCGGAAATGAGCCTGTCGATCGACTTACGGGCAAAAAGTTGATTCGCCAGCGGATTGCTCCTGCTTCCCGGCTCTATCCGTCAAACCGTGGAGATGTGAATGGATTTTCCAGAAAGACATGATAGCAAGCAAAACGGCCACCACCTACGCGAAAACTAATTGCGCAGGTGGTGGCCGATGGAAACTGGCGCGGTGGCGCCGGGTACGCGGCAACATGTGCCGCTCCGGCCGCAGGCGCGGGGTTAGCGCTTGGAGGTACCGCGAACCGCCTTCTTGACTTTCTGTTTGGCGGCGCCACGTTCGTGGGTGCGGGCAGCCTTGGGAGCTGCCTTCTTGCGCGCGGCGCGCTTCTTCTCTTTCCGTTCTTCCTTGGGGAGTGCGGTGGTGTTGGGCATTTTCTCGGGTTTCCTTTGCAAATGAATTCTGCGCGCTAGCGCGGTACGGGCTTCAACAGCGGTGCTTCGCGACCGGATACGCGGCCGAGGCAGATGCCTCGACACTCGCCGGTCTGCCGGTTGCTCACGCCTTGGTGAGCTGGGCGTATTTCTCGACGAGCTTTTTCAAGCCTGAACTATGAAATTGTACCGTAACCTTGGCCTCATCCCCATCGCCTTCGCGATGAAAGACCACTCCTTCGCCATATTTCGGATGGCGGACGCGGTCTCCCTTGCGCAATCCGCGGCCGGCGGAGGGCCCGTCGAGCGCCATCTCCGGGCGGGAAAACTTCTTGCCGCGCGAGGCGAAAAAGTCGGCAATGTTGTCAATGGAGTTGTAGGCCGGACCAGTGTAGGAGGTCTTGGGCGCGCTCTTCGGGCGGGCACGACCGCCCCACGAGGTGGCGGACTGGTCTTCGTTCTCGTAGTCGTAATGGGCGGAGCCGTATTCCTGGAAGCGCGGGGTGGAGCCTTTGATTTTTCCCGGCGAGCCGGCGTCCTCAAGCAACTCGATGGGAATCTCCTCGAGGAAGCGCGAGGGAGTGGAGGGCTCGGGCGAATCGGTGCCATAGCGGCGGCGGTAGTGGGCGCGACTGAGGATGAGCGTGTCCATGGCGCGGGTCATGCCGACGTAGCAGAGGCGGCGCTCCTCCTCAATCTCGATGGGCGACAGCAGGGTGCGCGAGTGGGGGAACAGGCCCTCCTCCATGCCGACGAGGAAGACCAGGGGAAACTCCAGGCCCTTGGCGGCGTGCAGGGTCATGAGGGTGATCTGCTGGGAGTCGTCGAACTGATCGACGTCGCTGACCAGGGCGGCGTGGTCGAGGAAGTCGCTGATGCTCTCGCCGCGGTCGCGCGAGTCCATGGCGGCATTGACCAGTTCGCGGAGGTTCTCAATGCGCGCCTGCGCGTCGGGCGAGTCCTCGGCTTCGAGAAGTTGGATGTACTTGGTGCGGTCGATGAGGAACTTGAGCAGCTCGGCGGTGGAAACTTTTTGTGCGGGCGCGGGATCGTCGGCGAATTCCTCCGCGAGTGCGTCGGGCGAAAACTCAGTGTCCTCGGCGTCGGGCGTGAAGCCGGTTGCATCTTCGTCTGAGGTCTCGGCGAATTGGGTGGGATCGAAGCTGTCATCGGCGTCGGGTAACGCTGCGCTGCCGGCCGCGGCGCTGGCGGCCGCGGGCGCAAGGTCGCCGAACTCGAACCCGTGCTGGGCGTCGAGCGCGGCTTCCGGTTGCCCCGGAGGCGCGGCTGCTGGAGCGGCGGACGGCGCAGAGGTCCCGGCGACGGTGGCTGCGGTGAAAACCAGGTCACGGGCATCGCGGATGAGATCGCGGAAGCCGGCCAGGGCGGCGACGGCGCGGGCCGGCAGCAGACGGCGCTCGATGACCTGCTGCAAGGCTCCCCAGAGCGAGAGGTTGGTTTCGAGGGCGACGCGCTCGACGGTTTCCATGGTGGTCTTGCCGATGCCGCGGACGGGAGTGTTGACCACGCGCATGAGGGCGACGGAGTCATCGGGATTGAGGATGAGCTTGAGGTAGGAGATCATGTCCTTGATCTCGGCGCGCTCGTAAAAGCTGAAGCCTCCGACGACGTTGTAGTTGAGGTTATAGCGGCGCAGAGCTTCTTCCAGCAGGCGCGATTGGGAGTTGGTGCGGTAGAGGATGGCGCACTTGTTCTCGGCGGGTAACGCTGCGCTGCCGGCCGCGGGCGTCTGGCGGGCCCAGCGGGAGATGAAGTCGGCGGCGAAGAGCGCCTCGTTCTCGCCATCGGGCGCGTCGTAGTAGCCGATTTTGGCGCCGCCTTCGCGCGCGGTCCAGAGATTTTTTCCCTTGCGCTGCAGGTTGTTGGCGACTACGGCGGAGGCAGCCTGAAGGATGGGCTGGGTGGAGCGATAGTTCTGTTCGAGGCGGATGATTCGGGCCTCGGGAAAATTCTTTTCGAAGTCGAGGATGTTGTTGATGTCGGCGCCGCGCCAGGAGTAGATCGACTGATCCTCGTCGCCGACGGCGCAGAGGTTGTGATGGCTGCCGGCGAGGGCGCACATTATTTCGTACTGCGGACGGTTGGTGTCCTGGTACTCATCGACCAGCATGTACTGGAAGCGGCGCTGATATTTTTCGCGGGTGGCGGAGTCGGCCTTGAGCAGACGGACGCTCTCGAGCAGGAGGTCGTCGAAGTCGAGGGCGTTGGCCTTGAGCAGCTCGTCTTTGTAGATTTTGTAGATGTGCGCGATGCGCTCCATCTTGGGCTCGGCCGAGTGGAGGTACATCTCTTGCGGGTCCTGCATGTGGTTCTTGGCCGAGGAGATGAGCGAGAGGACGCCGCGCGGGGTGAGCTTTTTGTCGTCGATGCCGAGGCGCTTGATGGCCGTCTTGACGACCTGCTGCTGGTCGGCCTCGTCGTAGATGACGAAGTCGCGAGTGTAGCCCTTGCCGTTGATCTGGAGCGCGTTGATGTCGCGCCGCAACATGCGTACACAGAAGGAGTGGAAGGTGCTGATGGCGGGCTTGGCGAGTGAGTGGCCGCCGATGAGCTGCTCGACGCGCGCGGCCATCTCCGAGGCGGCTTTGTTGGTGAAGGTGACGGCCAGGATGCGGTCGGGAGCGACGTTCTCATGCTCGACGAGGTAGGCGATGCGGTAGGTGATGACGCGGGTCTTGCCCGAGCCCGCGCCGGCCAGGATGAGCACGGGGCCATGCACGGTTTCGACCGCTTCACGCTGTTGCGGATTGAGCTTTGAGAGAAAATCCATGAGAGAAAATGCGACCGCAGGGCCTGAGAAAAGACTAACAGGTTTGGGCGAAGGGGCGTACCGGAACCACCTACGAGGACTTGGCGGGTCGCCCAGTCAATGCGCTTCTCGTTGTCTGCTATACTGCCGAAACAGAAGGCGAAGGTGAGACGCTATGGTTTCCGTTGAAAGCGGCGACAAAGAGCAGATAAAAAGTAGGACGCTGCAGGTTGTAGCCCTAAAGAAAGGTCACTCTCATGTGGGCGCGCCCAACCATACAGAGTGGGGCACTCTGAAATGTGAATTGTGCGAGGATGAGTTTGTGATATGCCCACCTCGATGGTTCGCGGTGTTTGAAGGGCAGAGGCAGTACATGCAACGGCTGGAACAGATATTGAGCGACGAACACAGGCAGTGTCGGCGGCACCAGGATAGCTATAGACTGGGCTGCTGATTCGGGCGGGTGGCCCGCTTAACATGCTTTTCGTTGAGCGGGGCGGTTTGCAGAGGTAAGCCGAGATATTGTCTTTGGGACTGAGCGTTTTCACGAATACTGGAAAATGCCCCCGCCAGCCAGCCTGGGCCAGCTAATTGATCGCCCGGCACACGAATCGGTCATCTTTTCGGGTGCAGTTCCATGCAAATCTTCCGCCAGACGCCTCATCCATGGAACGAACTCCTGGACGTGACACTCTCCCCCAAAATAATACGGAGAGATTGTGATTGGAGACATTGGCGGTCGAGTCGACTGTACCCCCATACGGCGCGTAGGAGTCGGGCGGGCAATGAAGCGCGCTTATTTTCTTGGGGCCCTGGATCTCCGGTTTGGTCTGCGTGCCTGAGCAAACGCGATTCTCGCCATCAAACCAGTCGCCTTGGATAAACACATCTACTCTCTGCCAATGAGGGACCCAGCCTCCGCGGTCAAGTTTTCCTCGTTCCATAAAGAGCGCCAGCGGGAGGCAAAATATCCCAATGAATACGAACCCCAACGCTCGGGCCGTGAGCTTTTCGAGCGGGCTGAGCTCGTGAAATTGTTCCTCCGAGGTCATGGCGAGGTCATAATACCACCGCGCAGGTGGGTGGCCTAGGTCTGGGCAGCAGGAGAGGCTGACAGGTTTCGCCTCTTCCGCACCGTCATCAACAAATGTGGGGCAGTTCCGCTGCCTACTGGATGCGCGGCGGGTGGTGGTCGATGTCGAGCTGGAGGCCGTCGGTGGAATGGCGGCTGGCGCGCAGGGATTGCCTACAGCCCGCGCATCATGCCGCCGTCGAAGAGAAGATTCTGGCCGGTGATGTAGGCCGCGTCATCGGAGAGCAGGAAGGCGATGTAGGCCGCCAACTCTTCGAGACGGCCCGGACGGCCGAGAGGAATGGTGGCGAGGGTGGCGGCCGGGACCGGATAGGAATCGACGAAGCCGGGGAGCACGGCGTTAACGCGGATGAGGTGCGGCGCGCCATATTCGGCCTGCAGCTTGGTCCAGGCGGAGAGCGCGGCGCGGAAAACGCTGGACACGGGACGTTCCAACTCCGGGTTGCGCGCGGCGTAGCTGGAGATATTGACGATGGCACCGCGCCGGCGTTCGATCATGCCGGGCAGCACGAGGCGATGGAGGCGAATCACGCTGTTGAGCACTAGGTCGAAGCCCTGCTGCCAGTCGGCATCGGTGAGCGCGAGCAGGTCTCCTTTGGCAGGATGGCCGGTGTTGTTGACGAGGGCGTCGATGTGCCCGTAGCGCGCGAGCGCTGTGCGCACGAAGCGCTCGAGGGACTCCGGATCGGTGAGCGATCCCTGGACTCCGAGGCCGCCGAGGGATGCGGCGATGGGGCCGATCTCGGCGGTACGGGCCAGAAGAACAACGGTCCAATCGGGTGAGAGATGGGTGGCGATGGCGCGGCCGATTCCCTGGCTGGCCGCGGTGACGAGAACGACGGGGCGATCTGGACTCATGGGGCTCATTTCAATCCGGCGCAGGCGACACCGCGGCTACTGGATGCGCGGCGGGTGGTGGTCGATGTCGTGCTGGAGGCCGTCGGTGGAATGGCGGGCGGCGCTGCATTCGGCGCAGGGGCACCAGTCGCGGAGGTAGTCCCAGGAGTAGATGCCGTGCTCGTGGCCATCGTTCCAGGTGAAACGGATGGCGTAATTGCCGACCTGGGCAACTTCGGTCGGGCGCAGCTGCGGCTTGAACATGGGCAGTAGGCCGCCGGCGTCGGATGAGGCGGGCTGGTCAGGCTGGCGGTGGCTCTTCTCGCGCTCCTCGTTGCAGAAGGCGCAGGGGCAGGCGTCGCGCAGGTAAACGAAGGTGTAGGTGCTCTGGTGGCCGTCTTTCCAGAGGATTTCCATGGTGGTGCCGCTGGACTTGTGGACCTTGATGGAGGCGGGTTGGGCTACGGACGACGCTGCGCTCATGACGCCTAGTGTAGTCTATGAGACGAGGGTTGGGCGCGGCCGGATTGCGGAGTGCGCCGGCCGGGCCGGGTTGCTGAAATCCACAGGCTCTTGTAGAATTGGATTTTGGCGACCAGCCTCTTTGTTCATTTCAGGTTCCGCGCGTTTCTTTCCTGGGTTGCACCTAATGCTGCACCCCCACGTCGTTCCGGCTCGATGGGACAGCCGTGCAGCGGTCGAAAGCCCAAGCGGTTCCAAAATTTTGGAGTAAGTCATGGCACAGGTTTGTTCAGTCTGCGGCAAAGGTCCGCAGTTCGGCAATAACGTATCGCACGCCAACAACAAGACCCGCCGCCGCTGGAACGTGAACCTGCATCCGGTGAAGGCCAAGGTCGCGGGGACGACGAACACGAAGAAAATTCGCGTGTGCTCGGGCTGTTTGCGCAGCGGCAAAGTTACCAAGGGATAAGCATCAGGCATCCGCACGGCGCGCGCGGGAGCGCTTCGACACTCCGCGCGATGCACCGGGCAGAACTGTAGGCCTCCGCCGCCGCGGAGGCTTTTTGCTGCTTTATTTACTGCCCCCAGAGAACGGAAAGAGCGATGATCGGGCTGCGCCAAATCCGTCGCGAGATGACTCCCCTGCTGCGCCTGGCGGTACCCATCGTGATGGGCGAGGTGGGGTGGATGTCCATGAACTTTGTGGACATTGCGATGATCGGCCGGGTGGGTCCGACGGCGCTGGCGGCGGTGAGCCTGGGGTCGGCGCTGTTCATGGTCTTCGCCATCGTCTCGGAAGGGATGCTGCTGGGCACCGACTCGCTGGTCTCGCAGGACTTTGGCGCGGGACGGGTTGACGAGTGCTATCGCACGCTGTGGGCCGGGGCGCAACTGGCGCTGCCGCTGGGCGTGGTGTGCGCGGTGCTGGTAGCCGCCAGCGGCTGGCTGCTGGAGCCGCTGGGGATTGCGCCGGAGATCGTGCGGCAGGCGATTCCCTTTCTCTATGCCATGGCCTGCGGCTTGCCCGCGCTGATGGGCTTTGTGGCGATTCGGGTTTTCCTGCAGGGGACGCACCGGGTGAAGATCGTGGCGTTCGCCATGGTTTCGGCGAACCTCATCAACTTTGTGGGCAACTATGCGCTGATCTATGGACACTTCGGGCTGCCCGCGATGGGCGCGACCGGGTCGGGTATCTCGACGACGCTGGCGCGCGGCTACATGCTGTGCGTGCTGCTGGGCTATGTGGCCTGGCGCGACCGGGCCGAGCACTGGCACCTGCTGCGCTATGCCGGGACGATTTACTTCGACCGCATTGCCAGGATCGCGCGCCTGGGGGCACCGGCGGCAACCCAGATCGCGCTCGAGGTGGGCGTGTTCTCGGCCAGTACGCTGGCTGCTGGACGGCTGGGCGCGGTGGCGGTCTCGGCCCACCAGATCGTGCTGGTGATGGTTTCGCTCACCTTCATGGTGCCGCTGGGGGTGGCGCAGGCTACGTCGGTGCGGGTGGGCAACGCCATTGGGCGAAGGGACGCCGAGGCCGCGAATGTGAGCGGCTGGAGCGGATTGGCCTTGAGCGCGAGCTTCATGAGTTGCTCGGCGATTGTGCTATGGACGCTGCCGCTGCCGATCGTGCACATCTTCAGCTACGATCCGGAGATTGCCAGGCTCGGAGTGCGGCTGCTGGCGATCGCCGCGGTCTTCCAGTTCTTTGACGGCGTGCAGGTGACGGCCATCGGGGCGCTGCGCGGCTCGGGCAACACGCGGATTGCGATGATCACCGACCTGGTGGGCTGGTGGCTGGTGGGATTGCCGCTGGGCGCCTGGCTCTGCTTTGGACGCGGCTGGGGAGTCCGCGGGTTGTGGTTCGGGCTGAGCGCGGGACTGATCAGCATTGGCTCGGTGCTGGCCGTGGCATGGCGGCGCAGAGTGCGGTGGCTGCGAAAAGAGCTGGGGGAAACTCCGGCGGAAAGCGCTCCCGCGCCGGCACGATAGCGGCGCGGTTCCCTAGACATCAGGCGCGGCGGCTCAGTTGCTCTCTTTGCCTTCCTTGGGTTCGTCTCTGGGAAGGTCAAGTGCAACGAGGCCGAACTTGGTGCCGCCGGATTCCTTTTCGATGGCGACGATGTGCTGGTGAACCTTGCCGCCCGCTTTCAGTTCGACGTCGGCGTGCTCGGGAGCATTACTGATGGTGACGTGACTTTTCTCGTCGTGGTCGCAGGTAAGACCTTCGCTGGTTTTCGAGGGAGTGCCTACGGGACGGTTGTCCCTGCACTCGATGACGTCGCCGAAGCGCGCCAGTCCCTTGCGGTAGAAGGCCATCACTTTGTCGGGCGCATCCGGGGTGCGATAGCTGACCGCTTTGACGCGGAGATGGAAGCTGCCGAAGCTCATGTCAATATCGGCGGCGCCATTGTCCTTGTCTTTCTTGACCACGGTGGCGCCGGGATAGACGGGGAGGCCGGTTTCGGCGGCGACCACGGCTTCGTTGGTCTTTACCTTGAGGCCGCCAAGGGGAGTTTCGATCTTTACGTCCTCGTTGCCGCTGGAGCCCTTCTGCTCCATGGTGCATCCGGTGAGGGCGAGGGTTGAGGCCAGCAGCACCAGGGGAATCGCATTGCCAAGCATAGATCCTCCGCGATCTCTAGACAGTGGTAGTACGGCTGCGCGGGGGAGTTTGTTCCCCGCCTTCGAGGCATCGGCAGATACCTGGGAAGGAAAGCGCGGCTCAGTTGCTTTTTTCTTCCGAGGGCACGTCGAGTGAGACAAGTCCGAACTTGGTGCCTTCCGGATGCGGCTCGATGGCGACAATGTGCTGATGATTCTTGCTGCCCGTCTTCAGTTCGAACTCGGCCTTCGCATGCCTGTCAATGTTGCTGATCTTAATGTGCTTCCCCTCATCGCAGGTGAGGCCTTCGCTGGTTCTGGACAGAGTGCCGACGGAATGGTCATCCTCGCACTCGATGACATCGCCATAGCGGGCCAGTTCCTTGCGATAGAAGGCGCGCACTTTCTCCGGTGAGTCCGGGGTACGGTAGCCGACGGCCCTGACCCGCAGATGGAAGTCGCCGAAGCTGATGTCGATGTCGGCGGCGCCGTTGTCTCTGTTGTCCTTCTTCGCCACGGTCGCGCCGGGGTAGGCCGGAAGACCCGTTTCACCGGGGACAACGGCGTCGTTGGTCTTGAACTTCAGGCCGCCGATGGGAGTTTGTATCTTGACGTCCGCGTTGTCATGGGTGCCGTTCTGCTGCATGCTGCATCCGGCGACCGCGAGAGTGGCGGCCAGCACTGCCAGGGAAATCGTCTTGCCGATCATGGGTCGCCTCCGCGATCTTCGTATGGTGAAGATACGGTCAAGAAGGGGATTTTGTTCCCTCGACGCGGACGGGTTGACTCTATCCGGCGAGGGCGATGACGTCGATTTCGATGCGGACATCCCTGGGCAGGCGGGCGACTTCGACAGTGGAGCGGGCGGGCGCCGACTGCGGAAAGAAGCGCGCATAGACCTCGTTCATGGCGGCGAACTCGCCCATGTCCTTGAGATAGACTCCGGTGCGCACGACTTTATCGAGGCCGCTGCCAGCCGCCTTGAGAATCGCTTCCAGGTTGTTGAGCACGCGCTCGGTCTGCTCGGCGACGCCGCCCTCGACGATCTGCTGGGTTGCCGGATCGAGCGGAATCTGGCCGCTGACGAAGATGAAACCGTTGGCCTCGATGGCCTGCGAATAGGGGCCGATGGCCCGCGGGGCATTCGGAGTGGCGATGACTTGGCGCATGGTCTTTCTCCTTGAAGGCAAATGGGAAGAAGAAAACATTCTAAAACGTCCGCGGCGCCGGTGGAACCGCTAGGGCCGGGCGGGGCGAAGCAGAAACAGATAGGCAATCGCAATGACGTAGAGGGTGAGCGCAATGGGGGTGGCCGCGCCCAGCAACTGCATGGCGAAGCCCATGAGTCCGACGGCGGCGCACAAGGATTGCACGATGAGATTGTTTCGGCTCCAGCGCTGGAGGAGTTGCCGGTCGCGAGGGTTGCGGCGCAGTTCGGACAGCGCAGGCAGCACAAAAGCATTGCGGGTGACGTAGGCGAAGGTGAGCAGCGAGGTGGAGAAAATGATGGGCAGAAAGGTTCGATTGCCGAGGGTTCCGGGCGGCGCGTGAAACAGCGTCATGCCGAGTATGGCGCAGGCCACCAGCATGGCGACCAGGGCGCGCTGGGTGCGTTGCAGCGAGAGGTAGGCAACGGCGACGGGCTGAGTCTCGAAGGCGAGTGCGGCGGGTTCGGAGGAGGCTTTCTTCTTCGTGAAGCGGGACATGGGTCAGTTGGTCAGCTTCTGGACGCGCTCGACGTCGCGCACGCCCTGGATGCGGCGGATGCCGGTGATGATGCGGTTGAGGTGACTTACGTCGCGGGTTTCAAAGACGATGTCGATGATGGCGAAGGGGCCGCCGGTCTTGGTTTCGATGTTTCGGATGTTGGCATCCTCGCCGCTGATGACGGCGGAAACCTGGGTGATCATGCCGGGGCGGTCATCGCTGGAGATTACGAGTTTGACGGGATAGGCGGCCTGCGCGCCGGCGATGCGGGGTTCCTTGTGCGACCACTCAACCTCCAGCCTGCGCTCGGGTTCATACATCAGGTTCTGCACGTTGGAACAGGTGGTACTGTGCACGGCGACGCCCTTGCCGCGGGTCACGTAGCCGACGATTTCCTCGCCGCGAATCGGGTTACAACAGCGGGCGCGATAGACGAGCAGATCGTCGGTGCCGCGCACGGTGAGGGCCGCGCTATCGGAACCAAAGGCGCGCTTGACCGCCGAGGCCACGCCCTGCTGTTCCTCGCCGGGCTGCAGGTTGCTGCCGGGCAGCACCTTGGCGAGCACGGAGCGGGCGGAGTACTTGCCATAGCCGATGCCGGCCATGAGGTCGTCCACCTTGGAGACGCCGTACTCGAGGGCGGCCTTGAGCAACTCCGGTTCCTTGATTTCCTTGAGCGCGATGCGATACTTGCGCGCCTCCTTGTCGATCAGCTTGCGGCCGATTTCGATGGCGCGCTCGCGCTGATGAATGTTGAGCCAGTGCTTGATTTTCTGCCGGGCGCGCGAGCTTTTGACGATGGCCAGCCAGTCGCGGCTGGGATTGTGACCCGTCTGGGTCATGATCTCGACGATGTCTCCGGAGCGCAGCTTGGAGCGCAGCGGAACGATGCGGCCGTTGACCTTGGCGCCGACGCAGGTGTGTCCGACCTCGGTGTGCACGGTGTAGGCAAAGTCGATGGGGGTGGCTTCGCGCGGAAGAATGACCACCTTGCCCTTGGGAGTGAAGGTGTACACCTCTTCGGGGTAGAGATCGATTTTGAGAGTGGAGAGGAATTCGCTGGGATCGGCCATCTCGCGCTGCCACTCGACGACCTGGCGAAGCCAGGCGAGGCGCTGCTCGTCGCGGGCGGAGATGGGGCCATCCTTGTACTTCCAG
>Ga0302320_10005675_pt1 | contig 27918 bp, 20 predicted proteins | sample Bog_T0_3_FD_202130 | JGI IMG/M metagenome (GOLD analysis project Ga0302320, IMG submission 202130) | Peat permafrost microbial communities from Stordalen Mire near Abisko, Sweden - Bog_T0_3 | ecosystem: Environmental > Terrestrial > Soil > Wetlands > Peat | place: Sweden: Abisko, Stordalen Mire...
CTGGATAAGGTGAAGGAACTGGTTCCATGGATGTTGCGAAACGCCGAGGGGCATGAACTCTCCAGCGAGTTCGGACAGAAACGCAACACGATCACCACGCGGTTTTATCGCGGGATGCGCAAAGCAGCCAAGGCGGCAGGCATTTCGTGGTACTGAAACATTACCGATGGGCCTTTAAGACCCATGCCATCAGTGCCATAATGACATGGACTGATGCCGCCTGAAGAGTCCCCCGAATCCAAATTCGACAGACTCAAGAAGCAGCTTCAGGACTCGATCCTCAGAGATTATCCGAATCCGGAACGGAAAGGATGTCCCGGTGGCGCCGTCCTGCAAGAGCTGGCTGAGCGTCCATTGGACCGAGCCGTCGAAGACGATCCGCACTGGCAGCATATTACGCACTGTTCCGAGTGCTACCGCGAGTTCCTCGCTTTCAACAACGCGTTCCGGCAACAGGCAAAGGCCCGCCGGGTGCACATCGGTTGGGGCGTGGCGGTCGCCGCTATCGTAATCGTCATTGCGGTGCTGGTCGGAGTAAACCAAGGCTCCCTTTTTCAGAAGCGCCCCCAGAATGCCGAACTCGCATGGGTAAAAAGAACGGTGCTCGTCCCTTCCTCGAACCGCTCCGCCGATTCGGGGGAGCAGAAGCCGATCTACCTTGATCGCCTGCCGTTGGAGCTCACGATCGAACTGCCCGTTGGGAGCAGAGCCGGCGCTTACGAACTTCAGTTGAAGATGAACGACCGTGCGGTGGTCTCGTCAGGGGGAAATGCCGAGATCAAGAACGGGACGACGGCGTTCACGGCCAGGATCAATTTGTCGCAACTTGAATCCGGCAGCTACGCGATGGTGATTCGGCAGGTCCCGCTTGATTGGAATTTATATCCCGTGGTGATTCGCTGACCCATGGACATAGCAAAGGGCCAGACTGGGAAAGCGGATTATCGTGGTAATCACGCGACAGATAAGCCGAGTTGTGCCGGGTATGTATTGGGATCAGCCATTCGCCACATGAGCGGTCAGGTTGAATCGGAAGACGCAAAGACCAATAGGGTGTGGAATATGAGGATCGGTCGACCAACGGCTGGGCGCTCATGCCTCGATCTGTGGGTTTGCAACTTGGGGACGAGCGCAGCGAGGTCATACGTGCCATCACTCGTTACGCTGTACTTCGCGCGACCGTTCGCCAATGCCGCCGCCAAGCGTGACGTCCATTCAGGCGCACCGTCACGTTGGACGTACCCGAGCATTCCCCCTACATCCTCATCGCGCGCGTACTCGCCGGCAAGGAACATTCCCAAACCGTTGTTTCCGAGGTACTCAACTACAGAATCGCTACGGTAAAGGCGTTTGGCCTCACAGTGAAAGTTGAACCTGGCGCCTCGCTCGCTACGCTCAAATTCGATATCAATCCGTCTCCTCTGTTTGCCTGAACGTCCGGCTGCGTTCACTGGGGGATCATCGGCCACGTACATGCGAATCATCCAGGTCGGCGCGTCCATTCTGAGCCGCGTTTCCTTCATGGCCCGCACTAGCTCGCCGGTGATTGCAGGTTCCTCAGCGTTTGAAAACGAACCCGCGTCCAGGAGTTCGTATCCCGCTGCGAGCCAGCGATGACAGTTCCGAATGAACGCAAGATGGTAAACGGCTCGGCTGCGTGACCTTTCCGGCGAGCCATGGAGTCGTTCAGCCAAGGGTAGAGGAGTCCTCCGCAGAGCAGGCTAGAGTGTCCGCGATAATCTCACCGGCATCTAACACCGCTTGGGTTTGCGTCCATTGCATTCGCTGCATCGGCTTACATACATACGTGAGAGCATCGTTGTAAATGCGGAGGTTCCGATCGAAATAGAACCATTGCGCGAATTCCTGCCTCGCACTTGACTGCGCTAGCGCCAACTCAACGGACAGTTGAGGACTCGCTCGCTCTACTGAAATTGGCAATGTCGCGCGCGTGTTTTCGAGGAGCATGATTTCAACCGCAGCGGCGTCATTGCCCACAGCAATTCGGACCCGGTGGCGGGCCGCGGAGTCATCTCCCAAGAATGAGTCTAGTTCGTCCCGCAGTACGACGGCGTATTGCTCAAGTAGGTTGTTTTCGGGAACTCCAGTTGCACGACGCCCAACCTTGCCCCTCGTCAAGTTCATCCTGATATGAACCAAATCGTGCACTAATGATTGGTCTCGGCGAGTGAGACGAAACGCATCGTTTGTGAGATCATTCAGAGCCCGGACAAATGGACCTTGGCTGAAATCGTCACGGTCGTGGTTCTCGTCGATGATCTGCTGATACAGATCGACCCACGGTTGGAGTTGAAGGCCGCTTCCTCCATCAAATGGGAGCGGCGTGGCTCGGAGGTCTCCAGTAGTACCGATTGTTTTTTGGATGCCGGCTTCGGGAGAATGGAAGAACTGATAGTAGCGTGAAAAATCGGAGTTCAAATAGAGCGCGATCGCTTTCAGCAAATCTTTCCTGCTCTCATCGGCTCCGATTCCGACCTGACGAGGGGGGATGACGAGAAAGTCATCTTCATAGACTGAAAAAGCTCCAGACCTGCCTACCACGACGTGAGGAGGCTTACACACGCGCAATGGGCGATCGAACCCGCCACGAAGTCGGACATAGGCTTCATTCTCGACAATCCGACCAATCGCGGTTTCCGGAAAGCGCCACAGGTACTTGCGTTCTTTCAGTCTTCCAATGAGAAGCTTACGCTTGTCGATCAGCTCCGGATGGTGCTCGGCCTCGTATACATCGCCACTCTTTGAGTTGCGGAGCTCAAATCCTCCGATGGCTTCGAGAGCTCCTCGCTCCTCAAGATCGCCGATGCTCTGGAAACCTTTCTTGATGCGTTCGAGAAGCTGCCCATCCAGATAAGAACCCCATGCTGCCAGTTTCCAATACAACGCGGTTCCCGAGAGCGCTTCTGAGTAGCGGAGAGACCGAACTTCCCCAAGATTGACAAAGATGTTCCATGCTTCTCTCTGCTTATTCCCTGTTTTGGCGTCGTATAACGTGGGCTGGTTGGCGAGAAATGGCGTATAGACATCGATGGTCGCTGGCTGGTCTTGATTTAACTTGGAAAAGAATAAGGCGGCCGCCGGTACGGTGGATCGACCCGCGAAGAGTACGTTTACCAAGTTTGCGAAGTTGGCGACCTCCCAAACCGTCGCCTCCGCAAAGAATCTGCCGCGGAACTTTTGGGAGTCTGATTTGAACAGTGTCATGGCTGGCATCAGAAGGCTCGCCGATCCATTCGAATCAAGATATTCGTGACTGCGCCAAGCGAACATTTCTGCCAACTGCCGTCTTCCGGTAGGGCGTTTGCTGCTATTTTTGGCTATCCATTCTGCCAGGCTAAGATCCGCGGCCTCATCGTTCTCGGACTCCACTTCTTTCCACGGAGGGTTACCGACAACCCAATCGAATGAGGGAGGTGCGGATTGTGGAAGAGGAGAGAATGCACTCTGACAGAAGATGTTTTCTCCGCGTAGTGTCGGTAACTGAAAACGGCGGACTTGCGTTGACTCTAGATCAGGTGGTTTTACATAGTCAAGCAGCGTCAGAATGAGGCTCAATTCCGCGATATGGCACGCGTCGCCGTCGGTGTCGATCCCAAATATGTGTTCAGTTAGCAGAGACCGCAATTCAGATGGACGTGGTGGCTGACCATTGTTGCTTCGGATCGCTTGCTCGATGAGTCGTCGATACGTTTGAACGAGAAACACGCCTGACCCACAGGATGGATCAAGTATCTGCATGCCCTGCAAAAGAGGTCGCTTCAAGTTCAGGCGATCCAGCATATAGTTCACTACCGGCACCGGCGTGTAGTACGCGCCTTCTAACCGACCTTTGCTCGTGCCCGTATGCGGATCTGGCGCATGCAAGAACTGTTCGTAGATCACGGATAGTGTCTCGATTGGGATGAACGAGAAGTCATAGTCGGCGAAATCGAGAGCTAATTGGCCGCTAGCCGCGTCTCCCCGGAATACGCCCGCTACGGTGCGGAGCCGCGCTTCTCCTACTGTTTGCAGTTGATTTTTCGTGAGCGGGAAGACCGCACCATTCAACCAATCGTCCAGCTTAGCTAATAGCTGCTCGAAGGCTTCTAATGAAAGATTCCGTCCGAGCACTTGCTGCGCATCGAGCCCCCACGCCTGCAGCTTTCGATCAGAGAGTATTTCTCTGTCACGGAGGTATCGGAGGTAAACAAACTTTCCGATGACCGCATTTATCAATGTTCGGTCTGTCAATCCGCTGGTGGCGAGCGTTTTTCCGACCTCCCGTAAATGACCCAGCAAGCGCCAGTCAACGCGCCTCTCAGGGGTGACCTCAGCGGCCCACTCTCGCCAAAAGCGTCCGGTATCGATCGCTTCCGCCCCAAACGATTCGACACCTAGTGCCACCCTATTGAACTCTTCAAAATGGCGTAAAGTTCCAGCGTTCAGATCGTCGCCGTCGAGTTCACTCGGCTCGAAACGAAACCCTGGATATACTCGAAGCGATTGGGGGCTCGCGACCAAGAGAAAGGGGACTAAGTCCTGGTTCCAAACTCGGCGGTGTATGACTCTAGCCTCTTCTTCAGTCGCTGCGCGGCAGACGTAGACGATTGGGATACCTGCGGTGGTGCTGTTTGAGCTCCGTAACAGATATGCTCCCTCTAGTCCGCACTGTTGGGTCGCACGGCGGTAGAGGAATCCAAAATCATTGTCCCTCGCTAGCGCATCCGCGCGGACATAGTTCGGCGAAGTGTTGTATTTGAGGACTTCGACAATCGCGTCTAGTTGCACGGAAGGCTCTCTCTCAACTAGCTAGCTTTCGCCGCTGCTCGCGCCAGCGGATTGGTATTCGGTCGTTCGGAGCTTCGGATAAATACTGTTGCGCACTGAGACATGACTTCGTGACGGGAAGGGTAGTGAGGCCGAGGAGCATCTGGATCTGTTCAGGATCACCGCCTTGTTTGCTACACAGCTGAGCGCAGGTTCGCCGCAGGTCGTGCGGACGAACAGATATGCCAATCGCTCTTCCATGTTGGGCAACAATATCAAGGACCGTCTGCGGGCAGATGCCTCGGTTTGTAATAATCCCACCACGTTCGACGGCTCGAAAGAGTCGCCCGCCCGTGATCTGCGCTTTGTGAAGCCATGCGTCGATTGCGGTCTTGGCCCAAGCCGGCACTGGCACCGTTCGGCGGCGACCTCCCTTGCCTTCGATATCGAGCAGGACCCAGCGCCCGTGCCTACGCTCCAGATGATGGGTTTCGAGAGACACCAACTCAGACCGTTGCAGCGCGCACCCGACCAGTAAGGCGAGAATTGCTCGGTCCCGGCTGCCTTTGATGGAACCCTGATCTGGCGCGTTAACCAACGCTTCTGCCTGGCTAGGCGACAACCACTTTCCAGCGCGTACGCCACGCTTGCGAACGCCTGTGAGTCGTGTGGCCACCAGGGCATCCGTCGCACTGCAAATACCCTCTTCGCCAGCGTGAAGAACTAGCTTTCTTATTGCTGATAGTCGCTGATTGACGCTCGAAGGTGAGTACCTCAACTCAATCAGGTGTGCTCGGTAAGTCTCTAGTAACGAGCGGGTTAGATGGTGCGTCGATAATCGTTCGTACCAAGAAAGGAAGTCCCGAATTGCCTTTCCGTACATCGCTTTTGTGACGGAATTCGTCAAACGCCCGATCAGGCCATCGGCGACGGCAACGAGCGTCGTAATCGCAGATTCTGAAATCATCCCAGTTAACTATAACACGGAATATAAAAGACGAACAAAGAGCGAAACCACAACCGATTCGAAAATCTCGACTCCGCACCCGAAGACCAAATCAACGTCGAACTACATAGCGACGAACCGGGCTTGAGGAGACCGCGAAGCGCCGACGTGACCCGGTTGGTTCCGCTCTTCACTTTAGCCGGATCGCTGATGAAGATCATCACTGGAAGCTCGCACCCAGGCAATCCTCCTCATTCGCAAGGTGGCGAAGCTGCGATTGGCTTTCACCGGCCTTGGAGAATCCGTACGGCGGCATCAGCCTGATTGTCGCCGTCAGAATCCGGAACTGGAATCCATGGGACCTCGACGTCCGGTTTCACTCCGGAGCCTTCGAATCGTTGCCCACACCATGTAACGTATTCTGCTTTGGGCATTACCAGCATGTATCCGTAGCCGACCTTAAAGCCGGACCCAGGTATCAGTCTGCCCGCCGTCTCCGTCCCGACGAGTTTTGCCAGGCCGTTCTCGGAGGCGAATGCAGCAACCATCTCGCCAGCGCTGACCGTATGTTCATTCGTGATGATTGCAACCCGCTTGTGCCACCGCTTTGGGCCCAATCCCTCAGAAACCAGCAGCACTGATGGGTCACGTCCCACGAACTGAACGGCCATCGAGGCGATTGCAAGCGGGTTCGGGAGCTCTGTTGGAAGACGATCGAGCTTGCGAAGCGTGTACTTGTCGTACCCGGTTTCAGCGCGTTTCCTGGTGACGGTATAGCCGATCGGTAGCTTCTCCGGAGTGAGATGGCTCATTAACCGCAGGACCCCCAGTCCGCCGCCGAGATGTCCTCGGAGATCGAGAACCAGATTGTCGAAAGAGGAGAGCTCGCCAACCGCCTTATCGATCGAGCGAGCGACATCCAGTCCAAGCAGGCCCGGAAGTATGCTCACCTTCAGGTATCCGGTGTCGCTGGTAAGCTGCTTTGAAACGACGGCCTCAGGTTCGGCATATGGCTGCTTTCGTGAACGCGGCGCGGGAATGGAAATCGATAGCGTTAGGTCTTCCGACCCTCGCTGTATTTGGACTGCAACATCAACGCCCATGGGGAACATCGGCGCATCCGGTGGGTTTATCTGCTTCCCATTGATTGCGATCAAAACATCCAGCGGGCGCAGGCCCGCGGCGTGGCCTGGCCCGCCAGAGTGGACATCTTGGGCAAGCCAGCGAGGTCCGACCTCCGTCTCTGCGCGCCGAAAGCTTGCCCCAAGTGATAAGCGTCCAGGCACGCGGCGCACGGACTGGTGGAAGAAACCTGTGTGGCTTGTCCCGAGCTTGCGCACAAGGTCATGCATGCCGAGCTCAAAATGTTCCGGGTCTTCCCGCGAGATGATTCCCTCTTTCGCCTCTCGGGCGAGTTGCGGCCATTCGGTTCCATTGAACCGCGGATCGAAATATTGCTTGGTGACCTTGGCCGCTGTCTTGTCGAAAACCTCAGTGCGTTGAGCGAGCGTTAGTTTTCTCGAAAGTGAATCGTTTTGTGCCATCGCCAATTACCTCGAAGCCTGCCCACAGATTGGGCTTGGCCTTGTCTCCGTAGTTTTTGATAAAATCCAGTTGCGCCTGACGAAGTGCTTCTTTGACGGTCAATCCGGCCTTTAGGTGTTCGTAGAACGACTCCATGAGAGTGGCAGTGGAGCGGTCGTCTACATCCCATAGACTGGCGACAACGCTTCTCGCGCCGGCAGTCAGGAAGGCCCTCGCCAGATTCATCACACCTTCCTGCCCCTGTAGTTTGCCGCTGCCGGTTTCACATGCCGACAGAACTACGACATCCGCATTCAGCCGAGTACGCCTAATCTCTCGCGCTTGCCAGAGTCCGTCTTCGGATTCGCTTCCCGGAGCAAACACCAGTGCAGTCCGGTCTGGATCGAGCTCATCACTGACGCCATGCGCGGCCAGGTGAATCACCTTGAAATCTGCAAGAGGTTCCGCCTTCAGTGCTTCCTCGGAGGCCTGAGACCCATCCAACGTGACGCTTTGGGAGCCGAACACTTTCGCCGCTTCAGTGATTTCCTCATGTCCGAATTGAAGGGGTTTCAATCTCCCCGCACGAAGATCCGTAACTGCCCGCGTGGCCGATCCAAGCCCCTTGGAAGACTGGCTCGGCGGACTGTAGGCGACGCCCAGAAATGGTTTCCGAGCCGCCACGGCCCGCGGCGTTCTGCTCAGCGTGTAGTAGATGGTCGCCGAGGGTGCAGCAGACAGGTTGAAGTCGCTATTGAGATATCCGCCAGCGTCATTCACGAGTGCTCCGAAGGGGACGAGATGTAACGGACCGTCGGGAACGATGATTAGCGAAGAAATGTTTTGGCTGCGGACTGGCGCGATCAGTTGCTTGTAGAGTTCTCTCGCGCTGGATTGGGAGTCGGTACCGTTTCGAATCGCGGTAACGAATGTTCGGGAGAGATTGCCAATTTCAGCGCGGGCGGGAAGGTTGTGAATCTTTAGACCAGCGCGATTGATTTCGATCGCGTAGGAGGCCTTCTCGTCCATCACGTATTCGACGATGGCCTCACCCTGCCGCAACTGGGCCTGTAGATCTGCGACGGACGCAGGACGCCGCCGCACGAGACCCATTTCTTTCCGCTGTCTTGCATACTCAACAGGGCTGAGTTGCATATACGCATCGTCTAACTGATCCAGCACATGCCGCACCTGGGCATTGGTCAGCCTGTCGTGCATCAACGACCGTTGCAGACGGGCAATCTCGACTTCTCCGCGGGTTTGCTGCGCGTTAGCCGAAGCGGATTGTCGCGCGTATCGGATCGAATCCAGCAAGGAACGACCACGCGCACTTTCAATAATTGAGAAGGCGTATGGACCATCGTGCATGCGGTTCCACGCCAGGCGAAAATGACCCAAATAAATCTGCCCCAACGCCCCAATCATTCCGCTCTTCACCTGCGAACTGGGCGCATTCACAAGCAACCCTTCCACCAGATCAGTGGCTCGCTGGAACGACACGTCGGCGGCCTGCACCGATCCGAGCGCCGCCTGCACTTCCGCTTTCTCCGCAACGAACACTGGAAGATCGTACCCCTCTTCTACACGCTGCACAGCCTGAATGCCCTGATCGATCACAGCCGAGGCTTTGGCTGGCTGGTTCGTTGCGCGATAGAACTGGGACAGTCGAAGGCAGGACTCCCCTTCCTGTCGAGGCAAGCCTGCGGTTTTCGATACCTCCGTTGCCTGACGGAAGTATTTCTCGGCCGCAGACAGATCGCCGCGACTGGCCGTGATTTGCCCCGCCTCAATGAGGAGTTCGGTTTGTGCACCGAGCACGTGTTCTTTCTCGGCCTCGGCGAGGGCCGCGGTGATCAGCTTGTTTGCCAATTCGCGGTTCTGTTCCCTTTGCGGTTCGGACAAATTCGCTAGGGCTCGAATCTTCGCGATTGACAGTTGGAGCGGAATTTCGGCGTATCCGTTCCTTTTCGCTAGGTCCGAGGCTTTGTCAACGATTCGCGACGCTTGATCCGCCATTCCGTGGACCGCCATGCCGTTTGCCAGCCACGTGGCAAAATTAATGTGCGCAGAGACGTCACCCAGTTGTTCCGCCTTTGAGATTGCTCCGTACAACGCCAATGCCGCCGATCCAATGTCGCCGCTGACGCCAGCGACGAGACCGAGTTCACCCCTGGCCCGGTTCTCCCATTTCTGATCTCCGATTTTTCGTGCAATCGCGAGTACCTTGTTCCAGTCTTCTGCGGCGGCAGCGGTATTGGTATTGAGATCAATGTTGCCCAAAAGTGCCAGGGCTCTAATTTGGAGAAGCGGATCGCTCTGGGTAAGAGGGTTGGCCAGAAGCCGTAGGACCTCGGCACGGACGGTCTTGTATGAGCCATCCTCGAGATCGCGATGGAGCCGGCCTAATTTTGCATAGAGTTCATTGCGTGCGTCGCCTGTACGGTGAAATTCGGCCTCGGCTTTCGCGTATAAGGGACCTGCGTGACGCCAGTCGCTTCGGTCGCCGAGCTGATCGGCTTTTGCCATCAGCTCGGCGGGCGATTGTGCATCTACGCACATCGGGGCGAACCCGGCCACGACAATCACCAGGAACCGAGCGCAGCGAGCAGGCGTGTACTGAAAGACCACGTTGCTTTGATTGGACTTAGAAGATTGCATAGAAACCTGCATTCACTCTGTAGGTCTCGGGCGAAGAGGCGCGTGACAGAAAATTTCAGAATTTTAGCGGGAAGTTCCCGGAAGGTTTCAGCCCAGAGAGGTATGAAGCGGCGAAGGCAGGACCCGTTTCAGAGAATTTCCAAAAAGTTTCACCATTCCTATCGTAAGAGCGGAAAGCCATCTCTGTCACGTTCGCCATGGATCGCGCCGTACAGAACAGGGGCCTTATCCCTGGATCTCCCCGGCGGAGGCAGTACGTGGACAGGACAACACACGCGGTTCAACAGCAAATCGCAGCAATGGGCGCTCAGGTTTTTGAAGTCGGGTTATTTAAACCTTCGGCAGCAGATGAGGGCCGGGCCGTCATGATCCCACGAACATGGGACTCGGTCACGTTAATCCGGTCGATTCCATGGCTCCGCATGCAAAACGCCGACGGACGGAACATCTATGTGCGGCCGAAAGGAGAGCACGATCTCAGCCTCGTTGACGATCTCACCGCGGACGTAGTGAGGCGAATGAAAATGACCGGCTTCACCCCGGCGGCGGTCATTGAGACCTCGCCTGGAAACTTCCAGGCATGGTTGAAACATCCTCGTCAGCTACCGCGGGAATTGAGCACGATGGCAGCGCGGAAACTTGCCGAGGAATTCGGTGGCGACCGCGGTGCTGCCGACTGGCGTCACTTCGGCAGATTAGCGGGCTTCACGAATCGGAAGCCGAAATATCTTTCCGAGACCGGGCTCTTCCCATTTGTTCGGCTCATCGACGCTCCAGGCGTGGCGTACCCGGAGGGCGAGAGGTTTGCCGCGGCGATCTCGGCTCAACGCGACACGGATATGGGGAACCAGGCGCGGCGCTGTCCCACACTGACGACTACGACCAGGAAGACTTCGAAGAACATTGACGACTTCCGATCAGATCCACGCTACGGGGGCGACGCTACCCGTGAGGATCTAGCATTCGCAATCTACACCCTCGCACATGGAACGAGTGATGATCAGGTGGCGGCGGTCCTTCGAAGTCGCGATCTCACCCACAAGGGGGATGAGAAACGCCAACATCAATACGTCGATCGCACGATCCAAAAAGCTTTCAGAATGTTGGAGAGTAGATGCCTTCGCTGACCTGGGCCCCTATGCGGAGGCCTTCGCGACTGTATAGCTCCGCGAACACTTCCGGATATCCGACGATTCGCTCACAGGCAAGTCAAAGGGACCGTGCGATGTCGACCGACCGTGCGAACAGGGAGCGATGACTGTGTGGAAACGTTCAGGGCGCTGTGCTAAGGTCCATGTGTGCCGCCGAACCCCGCGATCCTTGATGTTCTGGATGTGCGCCAGTTGAGTCGCATTGAGGCGACGCACCGCGGCTTTCTGTACCAGCACCTTTTTGCTTGCGGATGCCTGCTCAAAAGCCATTCCGACCTGCAAACCGTCGTGGTTGAGCACGATGAAGATATCGAATTGCGGACGGCCGAAAGGCACATTTATGTACAGGTCAAGACGCGAACGGGAACGCTGCACGAAGGAGAAATGGCAGGATTCTTCACGCGGGCGCACGACATCGCGGCCGCGCATGCCAGCGGCGCTCGGGCCGGAAAGCCAGAATTCTGGCTCGTAACAAACGCTGAAGTGTCGGCCGGCCTGGCCTCACGGCTCTCTGCGGAGAGCATTGCCCTATGGTCTCCGAACGCGGTTTCCCACGACGAACTGCTCCTCCCGCCGCCCCACGCCGACGTGCCCGCCAGCTTTGCGTGGTGTGCACAGGCAGCGTCCCAAATCGCCTTGAGCAGGCTCTCTCCCGAAACGCTGGTCTGGAAACTCGCCGCCGTCGTAGCCTATCGCTCCGCGGGGCTCGAAGGCGGCCATTCCATTCACATATCGGAATTAGCAGCGCTCTTCGAGGTTTTCGCCGCGCAATTGCATCGCTTTCCCGAAAGCCCCGCCGATTACCGGGTGCAGGAGGACGAGCCGACATTGGAAGGCAGCGACCATGTGTTGCTCGTGGCCTCCATCTCCGGTGCCGGCAAGACCGCATGGGCCTCGCATAGCGCCGTGCATAGCGGCGAGGCGATTGTGTACTTCGATGCGGCCGGCGTTCCTGACGCGGCGGTTCCGAGTGCATTGCTGCGCGAAGCCATTGCGCAACTCACAACCCAGGCCGGGATGGATTCAAAGGATGCGGTTCAACCGGGCGCATCAGGTTTTGAGGGTCTCAGGGGCGTGGATTTCCTCGCGAAACGCGCAAACATACGGCCCGTCATGGTCGTTGATAACGTCCATACCGTCACTGCGGGCACCCTCCAGAAGATCGCTGCCGCCCTGCCGTCATGCCGCATCGTTCTCCTGGCACAACCCGCGCCCGTCATCGCGCAAATGGAGGCGCTCCTGGGAACCGAGGCTGTCGTGCTCAAAGGCTGGTCACTGGTAACGATAGCAGGCGAATTCGATTCGGCGCATGCACCGGTCGATCCCGCTACGGCGGAGAGGGTGCGGCAACTGACAGGAGGCGTCCCGAGGTTCGTGAGCAACGCGGCCGCGCTCGCCGGTAACTACTACTGCGGCGATGCCCAGGCGTTTTGCCGGGCCGTCGAATCGGCAGCGAACACAACCCGCACCGCGCAGGAGCTTATTCTGCGCGAGAGCTTCGACCGCCTATCCGCCGATGCGCGGCTTGCGGTCGCCCTGTTGTCGCTCGCGCGGTTCCCGCTTGCAGAGTTCGAATGCCTGGAGTTTCTGTCGTCGCATGCCAGGTTTCGCTCGGGTCCTGCGGCGGCCGCGGCGATACGGGAGTTGCAGGATTGGGGCGTGGTCCAGCGCCTGATGTCGGGCGCGCTCGTCACCCATGACGTGTTTGTGACCATGGCTGCGCCGCTCTTCGAGGCGCTCGAACCGGACGTCAAAATGGCGGCGAAGCAGACGCTTGCCGCTGTGGTCGAGAAATCCATCGGGCCGGGCCAGGTGGCGCGGCTGATGGTCTACTGCCGACTGCTGCCGCAGATTGGACGCACGGAGGTTCTGGCCGACATTGCCAGTTCGCTCAGCGAACACATCCACGAGCAGGGGCGATCGGGAGAGCTGGAAGCAGTGCTCGAAGACGTACTGGTCTCCGCCGAAGTCTCGCCGCTCGATAAGTTCATGGTGGCCGACACGCTGGCGCTCTGGGAGTTTCACCAGCCGGACAAGACAGGATTCGTGAGACTGGTGCGGACCATGGAACGGTTGGCCAGGGAACACGACCTCGGAGGCGATACGCCGTCGCGCCTCGCGATGAAGCAGATGCTGGAGGCGGCACTCAATTATGAATTGGCCGGTATCAGGCTATATTCCGCGAGATCGCTGCAACTGGCGGACACCCCGGTATTGCGAAGGATAGCGCTCTATAACACGGCGACGGCCTGGTACATGGCCGACGAGCCGCAAGAGACGCTGGAAATCACGGGAAGCCTGATTGAGGAGTATTACGGGGTCCTGCACCTGACCGAGGAACAGGTCTTTGCCCGCAGTGCCAAGGTGCTCGCGGACGAGATCGGCTCGGACTTCGATGCGCTCGACGAACTGAAGCGCCTTGCCGATACGCTCGACTTGCGGGCGCGCGCGTTGAATCAGATGAGGTTCCCGTCGGGACTATGCCGGCTGCACGCGATGAAGTTCTACCAGATCGCTCATGTCCCGATGTCGCTGATGAAGGTCGGGCAGGAGGTAGTGGACGAGTTCCTCTCGATGCTGGATGACCCGTGGGAAGCGCGGCGGGTCATCGAAACGCTGCTCCTTCCGATCGTCGATGAATACCGGCTCATAGAGTACGCCGTTCCTGTCCGGTCGCAGTATGCCGTGATTCTCGCGTATTGCGGGGAGGTCGAACCCGCGCGCCGTCTGATCGGAGAACTTGGGGCGTTCGCGGTCTCCGACTTGCGGCAGCGTGAGTTGCAAAACCAGGGTGCACTCATTGAGAGGATCGCCGCCCAGCGGCGGTTTGCCCCGAGACCCGGGATCGAAGCGAGAGTGCCGAAAGTCGGACGCAACGAGCCGTGTCCGTGCGGGTCCGGGAAGAAGTACAAGAAGTGCCACGGAGCGCGATAGGGAGCTACAAATCTTTGGGTGGCTGTGCGCCATTCAACGGACGGAGGGGGCAGGAGAAAGCATGAGGCGATTCGGCACAACCGGATTCACCAATTCGGCGAGGGCGGAACTGTTCGCGTATCGCAGACGCAAGAAGAAACGAATCGAGGTCTACCTGGAATTGGACGCCCAATCCAAGAAACGTCAGAATACCGAATCGTTGGACCAGCAGTTCATATCGGGCGTGGAAAAGGCGCTGAAGGAGCACGGGCGCGAGACGCCGTTCAGGCGGCCGGTCGCGGTCCACATGCATTTTCATGTCGGTGTAGAGCGGATGCCGCCCCAGATACATCAGCTCCCCAAGCATTACCTCGACCTGCTGCAGACGCCGCTCGCATCCCGTCCGGCCGACCGCCGTAAGCTCCTGCTGGAGGACGATCGTCTCGTTGAAGCGCTATTTTGCAGCTACAGCTTCGCGGACGAGGAACCGTCCGTGCCGTTCATGAGTTTTGAAGTGATGACGCTGACCAGCTTCATCAGGGATCTCGAACTACACCGGAAAATCGCAACCGGGGATTTCGACGACGTTGAAGGCGTGCGGGAACTCGATGTCAAGAATCCCTACGGCATAGGGGACTACGAAGAGGAGTTCCGCGACAATTCCATAGAAGAATATCGTCGTCTGATAAAGATGGGGGAGAGTGGCAAAAAGCAGTACGGCGAGAAGCTCTACGACGCCCTGCTGTTGATGAACACCCACGCGGCGCAGCACGAACTTCTCAGGCGGCGGGAGTTGCGGCCGGTCGATATCGGCACGCTTTACGGCCCGGCTCCCAGCCGGAAGCGCAACGATGAACTGTTTCGCTCCTTGCGTGAAATCAGCGCCGCGAACGTCAGGCTGGTCACGGAACTGGGAGTCGCGTGCGCGGATCTCGGGCCTCCGGCGACCCAGCCGGGCGATTCCGAGATGCTGAAACAGAAGGTGCGTGCGGCGCTCTCGCAGATGCGCAACCAGTATCCAATCCTCGATCCCCTCTATTCCACGGTCGGGGTCACGCTCCTCTATATCCCCCCGAGGAAGGCGCAGCGCATCGATCTCGACAACCTTGCGCGCCGGTTTTCCGCCTTCGACCGAACCGCCCACGCTCCGGTGGGAAAAGTGAAGCACGGGCATGGTCCACTGCCCTGAAGACCATACTCCGCTATGCGGGGACTTCGCGCCGCTCGAAAGTCACCATGAATGGCGGTTCCGGCGCGGTTTCACGAAGGCAGTTCAATCAACGCTGCGCCGTGCGCACGATGTATACGGCTAACAAAACGCCTGGCCAATGGAAGGCTCATGGGCGTTACATCGCACGCGAGAGTGCGGGCGGCACAATTCTAGGTCCGCTAATGACATCGGGAGTGGACACCCGAGATCTGCCGTTGGAACCGGCTAAAGAACTGGCGCGCTGGCAGACTGAGGGCGACCCAAGGTTGTGGAAGCTCATCGTCTCGCCAGAATTTGGGGAGCGCGTGGATCTGGACCGGCTGACGAAAGATCTGATGGCACGGATGGAAAAGGACCTCGGGACGAAGCTTGAGTGGGTAGCCGTCACGCACTTCAATACCGAGCATCCGCATGTACACATTGCCTTACGCGGTATCCGCGAAGACAGGACCGCCCTCGACCTGCCCCGCGACTACGTTCGTCATGGCGTGCGAGCCATTGCCGAGGATCTATGCACAAGGCAACTGGGACATCGTAACCAATTGGATGCGATCGAGTCAGAACGCCGCGAAATTGACGAACGGCGATTTACGGCGCTCGACAGGGCAATCAACCGGGCGAACGCGGTCGAGTTGGCGGAGACGGCGTCTAACGCGGAACATTTCGCTGTCCGGCGGTCCGGGGAAAATGCCGGCCGAGCGCGGGAACAACACATTGATGCCCGGTTGCTTGTGCTTCAGCAAATGGGCTTGGCGGAACCGTCTGGCCAGGGGGTATGGCTGGTTCGCCGCGATTTCGAAACCGTTTTGAAGGCGATGCAGCGAAGCGGCGATCGGCAGAAGATGCTCGCATCCCACGGAGCTCTGCTCTCAGATGAACGGTTGCCCCTGGTCGTACTAGATATGAGAAAGCTGAAAACCTTGGAAGGCAGAGTGCTGGCGAACGGCGAAGAGGAATCGGGGAAAGGCGCCGGCCGGCATTATCTTTTGCTGGAAGGTACGGATGCGAAGGTACATCTCGTCTATTACACGCCAGAAATGGAAGAGGCGCGGAGTAGAGGAAAACTCCGCGCGAAGTCGTTCGTCCGACTGCAGAAACAGTTTGAGAACGGGCGACCAGTTCTGGAAATTGAAGACTCCGGCGACGCCGAGCGAGTACTCCACAACCGGCGACATCTCGGCGAGAGAGCCCGGGCGTTTCTTATCCATGGAACCGTCCATCCGGAAGAGGGCTGGGGCGGATGGTTGGGCCGTTACCAGGCCGCAGTGAAGAGAGCAGCCACGGAGCCGCCGGAATTACAGTCCGATCGGCCCGTGGGTCCTGAACGTTAGGCACTCGATCCTGTCACTATCTGCTGTATGTAAGGATTTCCGCCTAAACAAGCGGTAAAGTATCTTGTCCGCATATCAGCGACCGTTTTCGCCAACCTGCCAGCGACGCCCTACTTCTGGGTAGCGCGTGATTCCATCAAACGTGTTCGAAACTGCAGGCGGCGAGTTCCCTTCGTAAACCATCGATCTGTCCACAATCCGTGCTGCGTTGCACGAACGTCAGAGCTTGACACCAGAAATCTCCGCCTCAAGCTCTGGGAACAAATCAAGCATGAAGAACTTTCTTCGATAAGCCTGGAACGGAATATTCAGATCGAGTTGACGTATTGCCTGTTTCGTCTTCGCATGAGGGTGTTCCGGCAGAGGCAAGTCTGCGGTCCTCATCATCGTAATAATCTGTTCGGCTTTTTCCTGTAGTGCCTTGCCTCCCGCGGGAAATTGCTCCAGTGCCTTGCTCCATCCCTTCATGAACGCGGCTTCCGCCGGGTACAGCCGAAAGGTCTTCTCGCTTTGCTGCGCCGTACTAATTGCATCATCAAGATTGCCGGTACGCAGAAGTGAGCTGTAAAACCCCTTCATTGCATCTTCCAGCCGTCCCGCTGGTGTCTCCTCTGCCGGCCCCCCAAGGAGGCGTAGGGAGGCGGCGTGATCAGCGGGATCGAGCATCGCTTTGATTCCGTGAAACCCTTTACACGCTGCCATCATGATGAAAAGGTGGTTTCGAGTCGCTTTGTTGAGAGCCAAAAAGTAGGGCTGAAGATCCGCCCATTTCACAACATCACCTTTTGCCAATTGGAGCCCATCTTTATCGCCATGAGCTTCGATATGTAGAAGCGGCCAGAGATTCTTCTCCACGGCGGTGCTCGCCACTTGCGACAGCTGTGCGTAGAGATCGGGCGCCGTTTCAACTCTTCGGCGAGTGAGGGGAATCTGCACCACTGATGGCTCATACCTCAAGTCCTGAATGTGCTCTTCCAGGTGGCGGGCGGTCTGGCTATGGTCTTCGGGGACGGAATCGATGATCTCGATCATGTCTGCGCCGTAAGCAAATCGTGCGGTCATAAGACTAACCATACCGTCGATTGCGACCGCCCCCGCAGTCTACGTCCCGGGAGCACCGGAAACCACACGGCCGATTGTCGGCCGCACGAAAGCACACCTGAAGCGCGTAGTCGACATCGCACAGCTTGGGCACAATCGACCCGGAATCTCATGAGCGGCGGTAACCCGAATGTCCCACGCTGTTCAATTGAGCTGCTCACTGAACCTTCCCTGCGAGTCTCCGGGTGAGTGTTCCATCCGTTTCTTGCATCGTGGCCGAACAGCTGATTTCCACTATGCAGAGGTCTCGAAGAGCCCAGTCAGACGGATATGGGCCCTGGTAGATCAATGTTGTCTGTCACAAGCTTGCCATCTCGCGGCATACCGGTTAGGCGCAGCCCGCGCCCAGAGGAGTGCCGATGTATCCCGAAAGAACATCCGAACCGGAGATCCGGGAAATTGGTGGCGAACCGCTAGAAGGGTCTGGCTTCGAAACCCAGACCCCGGCAACCGGGTTTGAATCGTACCAACCGTCCGCGGAGGGGGGCGAACACCAATGACTCCGCGCGAACAGTCGAGTTCCGTGACGCCCACGAAGCGTGACCATCGTCAGGAGGTTACCGATTCAATCGTCAAAATGCTCGAAGACGGCGTCGCGCCATGGCAGAAACCTTGGGAGTCTGCGGGGATGCCGTTCAATCCGACCACCGACAAGGCGTACCGGGGCGGCAACGCTGTTCATCTCATGGCCACGGGGTTGTCGCAAGGCTACGAAGACCCACGGTGGATGACCTACAAGCAGGGTGCCGAGAACGGCTGGCAGGTCCGCAAGGGCGAAAAGGGAACCCACATTGAGTTCTGGGAGGTGAAAGCGAAGCCCGAGGAGCGGGATGGGGAATCGAGCAAGAGCGGTGGGGAGCAATCCACCAAAGATCCTCGCCGCCTCATTCATCGGGTTTACACCGTCTTTAACGCAACGCAGATCGAGGGCGTACCATCCTTCGAGCGCCGGCAACCGACGGCATTCGAAGCCATTCAAGATGGTGAGCGAATACTCACCAATTCCGGCGCGAAAATCGCGCACGACCAGCGGGACAGCGCGTTCTATCGTCCATCCACTGACAGCATTCACCTGCCTCCGAAAGAAGCCTTCAAAGACGCGCCGGGTTATTACGGCACGGCGCTTCACGAACTCGCACACTGGACCGGTCACGCCTCGCGGCTCAATCGTTCGACCTTGAACGAATCCTACCGATTCGGCGATTTGAATTACGCGAAAGAAGAACTTCGTGCCGAGTTGGCGAGCGTCTTTATTGCTGCCGAAGTCGGAGTGCCCCATGATCCGGCGCATCACGCCGCGTACGTCGGTTCTTGGATCAAGGCCCTGAAGGAAGACAAGAACGAGATCTTCCGTGCTGCCCATGATGCCTCAGCCGCCACGGATTATGTGCTGAGTTTGGAGCGGACAGTTTCCAGGGCGGAAGCTCTGGAGGTCGGCAACTCTTCCATGAGCGATACCGAGCGGGTGCGGGGTATTCGAGACGAAATCGAAGTCCTTGAAAATGATCGCGACCTTATCGGGTCAGCCGACCACGAATCCCTGACTGGAGCCGAACTGCAGCCGGGTGGTGGCGAACGCGAGAATACCCGGTTTGTAGCGCGAATCGAGCCGGCGACGGGAACCGTGGCGGTGCACGACAAGGAATTGGGCGTGGACCAGCACACATCCATCGACACTGTCGGCAAGCTGAATGGCGGCACTGGTGGGGCCGCCCGCTCCCCGGAGCAGGCAACACGTGATGGCCTAAGTGCGTCGTTCGCGGCGGCGAAGAGCATCACCGCCGAGAAACTTGGGGACACGGCCCGAACGTTTACAGCCCAAACCGAAAGCGGCAACTACCGGGGGGAGATCATCGGCGAGACCGAATTGCATATTGTTCAACGGCTATCGCCCCAGTCCGCGGTTGCTCACATGAAGAATCTGCTCGACTCCGCGCCTAAAATCGGCGAAAACGTTGGCATCGGATACGTAAACCAAGTGGGCTCCGTCAAGGAGTTGCGGGACCGTTCCCGAGTCAGGGAACTAGCGCGATGAAGGCGCGGGCGGGCATGTATCGTACTCCCCGCGATCCAGGCGGATTCCCGTTTGGCTACAACTGGAAGGCAACTGGGATCGGACTGGTCCTTCTGGTCGGATTCAACCTGCTTGCCACGCAGTATATCGCCGCTCAGTTTCGTTATCAGCCCGCGCTTGGAACACCCCTGCTGCGCATGAAGCGCACAGCACTGTATCAACCATTCGCCTGGTGCATCTGGGGTTTTCAGAACTGCACGAGCCGCGACAGCCGAGTCCGGAAGCCCTTATTCGAGGGAGAGATGATCGTGCTGGGCGGCTGCATTCTTTCAATGTTGGCGTTCTTTGTCGCCGCCAACCGACGAGCACAACGCCTGTCAGAAAACGCTGAGGATTTGCACGGTTCGGCTCGTTTGGCGGGGCCGGAGGACATTGAGGCAACTGGAATCATGCGCAGCCAGGGCGGCGTCTATGTCGGTGGCTGGTATAACGACTCGACCCGCCGGCTGCAATACCTTCGCCACAATGGCCCGGAACATGTTCTCGCGTTTGCCCCCACCCGGTCCGGAAAGGGCGTCGGCCTCGTGATTCCCACGTTACTAGCGTGGGAAGAGAGCGCCGTAATCTACGACATCAAAGGCGAGAACTGGGCAAAGACCGCCGGTTTTCGAGCTAGCCGGGGCCAACTGTGTTTCAAGTTCTCACCGGTTGAAGACGGGACGTCATCCCGTTTCAATCCGCTCGCCGAAGTTCGACTCTTCACGCCGCGCGACGTTTCCGACGCTCAGAACGTAGCGGACATGATCATCCGGAGTGGCGAGGACAGTCCGATGGAGCGCCATTGGGAAGACAGCGCCGCATCGCTAACGACCGGCATGATTCTGCATGCCTGTTACACCGCTGCCGCCGAAGATCGAGTCGCGTGTCTGGCTGATCTTTCTGGTCTTTTTACACGCCCCGGCGTCGAGTTCCGCGAAACCCTGAACGAGATGATCAGCTATCAGCACGATGCCGACTACCGGCACGGCTGGCGTACACCGAGTGGACTCAAGACCTCTACGCACCCTGTCGTCTCAGAAAAGGCTCAGGAGATGCTCGATAAAGAGAGTAAGGAGTTGTCGGGTGTCCTGTCCACTGCAAAGACGGCTCTGGCGCTCTACAGCGACCCCCTGGTGGCGCGGAATACCGCCGCAAGCGATTTCACCATCAACGATCTGGTAAACGACGAACGCCCGGTCTCCCTTTATTTGGTTGTGCCGCCTTCCGACAAGATTCGCCTCCGTCGCTTGATCCGCCTGATGTTCACGATGGTCGTTAACCGCTTGACCGAACGAATGGCGTTCGATGGGTCAGAGCAGAAGAGAAACAAGCACAGACTCCTTTTCCTGATCGACGAGTTCCCGAGCCTGAACCGGATGGAAATCTTCGCCGACGCCTTGTCGTACATGGCCGGATACGGGTTGAAGGCTTATTTGATCACTCAGGACATCCGGCAGATCGTGGACGCCTATGGGCAGAACGAGAGCATTGTCTCGAATTGCCACGTCCGAATTGCCTTTGCACCCAATCAGGTCGACACTGCGGAGTTGCTCTCAAAGATGACTGGTACGACTACGGTGCAGAAGGCCAGCTTCAATTTTTCCGGCTCCCGGTTCTCGCCCGTCATGTCTCACGTCAACGCAAGCGTGGACCACATCGAACGCCCGTTGATGACGCCAGACGAAGTCATGCGTCTCCGGCCACCCAAAAAGGAGGGCAGCGGTGATTCCGAAATCATCACCGAGCCGGGCGACATGCTCATCTTCGTTTCCGGTCACTTTCCGATCCTCGGGATGCAAATGCTGTACTTCGCTGATCCCGAACTGGCGCGGCGCTCGGCAATCGCGCCCCCGAAGACAGCGCAACGGCAGATTCAGGGGCGTCCACCCGTTCAAATCGACAAGCCCGAGTTCGTCACCGACGATACCGCCACGACGGGTCTGGAACGCGGATTTATTGAGGAACTGCGGCGTTCATAGCCTATGCTGACGGTTGAACCATCCGCTGGCCGCGATTGGAACCATGAGTTGGCCGCATTTCGGCCTCCAACGGTTCCGGGGGAACCCTTCGGAACACCTGATTCGTCCGTTCTGGAACCATCTGATGGCCGAGACTGCGGGTTTGGAAGCATCTGGTGGCCGCGACTGCAGAGGGTAGCGCGGACCATGGCCGGAACAAACCGCTTGATTAATGTTTCATTCCGTGGGAGGCTGTATATGTGTCACGTATCACACGTACAACAAAACCGAAAGATCAGAAGCCAGATGAGGTCAGACAGTGGCTGCTGGCAGCGATCAGGGATCTTTGGCCAGTGGCCGATGGCTCGCTGTCCCTTCGAAAGAGTCCCTGCGTGCGGACGAACTGCGCGGCCTGCGCCTCTGGAGAAGGCCACCGCAGCTACGTTCTCTACTGCCGTCGCGGTGGGCAACGCTTCTCGGTCTACGTTCCCGAAGAGCTCGTGGCGGACGTTCAACTGGCTCTGGAGAACGGCCGCCGCCTCAAGGAATTGATCGGTATCGCTGGGGAACGGTACGTGCATGCACTGAAGAACGAACGGAGATCGCGGTCGAGTAGTTAAGTCACAGGAGACAACGATGCTTACTGAGAAGGACCTTCTGACCTGGTATTCCAACAACGGCACCTCCGAAGAAACACAGGCGGTGATCGCCCGAATCCGGTCATCCGATCCCGCCCGTCGTGTGGGCGGCGGACGACGCAACGTAGTCGGCCGGTATCCATCGCGAAAGATGCGCGCCACGATTCAGTTTGAAAGCCATCGAGTGGAACTGGCGGCGATCTACGAACTGGAACACGACCGTGACGTATCCGAGTACTACGATCAGCCACCGACGTTCAAGCTCGACTACCTGGGCGCGGCGGGACGTCGCCTGGGTGTCCTTCACACTGCGGATTTTTTCGTGATCCGCAGAAACCACGCGGGATGGGAGGAGTGCAAGACCCAGGAGGACCTTAACCGACTCGCGCAGCACAACGAAAACCGCTACCAGTCGGCAGACGGAGGAGGTTGGCGCTGTCCGCCTGGCGAAGCTTACGCTGTACCCCTCGGTCTTTACTACAGGGTCCGCTCTTCGGGTGACATCAACTGGGTCTTCCAAAGGAACATCCAGTTCCTCGATGACTACCTTCACGGCGACGTTACTGTCATTTCGAGTGTCCGCGAAGCGGTGATCGCGCGCGTGGGAGTGTCTCCCGGTTCATCCCTGCAGGAGTTGTTCGATACAACCGCCGGCATTGCCACCCGCGATGACATCTATTCCCTCATCGCTGCCGGCGAGATCCATGCCGACATCCACAGCGAATCGCTTACTGAACCCGACAGAATACTCCTGTTTCGCAGCGAAGCCGAGGCATCGTCAGGTTTGAATGAAGCTTCAAAGCCTGCCCATGTCGCCGTTCGAGTCGAGCAGCAAACTGCCGCTGAAGTGAGACTCAGGAAGGCGAACGAACACGAACTGGCTATTGCGAACGAGCGCCTGCGGCACGTAACGCTCTTCCTGAAGGATATGCCGCCGGGCAGTGAGAGCGAGGTTCCAGCCCGAACACTTCGCCGGTGGGTCGCGGCTTACCGCGATGCGGAAAGCAACCTCGGCAGCGGTTATCTTGGGCTGCTTCCCGAACCACGGCGAGGCAACACCAGTCCTAAACTGCCGGAGGACGCGCGCGCTGTCATGAACGAGTTCATAGCGTCGGACTACGAGACGCTGAAGCAGAAGACGAAGTACTCTTCCTGGATTGGACTGAAGCTCACGTGCGATCAACGCGGGATTGTGCCGCCAAGTTATAAGGCATTCAGCGTCGCCGTTCTCAAGCGTCCGGAATTCGAGCAAACCCTTAAAAGGCAGGGGCCGCGCGCCGCCTACCCCCAGGAGGCGTTTTATTGGCAGTTAGAGTTCAGAACGCCGCCACACGGCGACCGCCCGTTCGAGATTGGTCATATCGATCACACGGAACTCGACGTTGAGTCTGTATGCAGCAGGACGGGCCGGGGATTGGGCCGCATCTGGCTAACCTTACTTACAGACGCCTGCTCCCGGCGGATCCTCGCCGTATATCTGACGTTCGATCCCCCCAGCTATCGCTCATGCATGATGGTGCTTCGCGAGTGCGTTCGTCGACATTCCCGTTTGCCGCAGATAGTGGTCGTCGATGGAGGGCGCGAGTTCCAGAGTACCTATTTTGAAACACTGCTCGCCAGATACGAGTCGATCAAAAAGACAAGGCCAGCCGCAAAACCACGCTTTGGCTCGGTTTGCGAACGCCTGTTTGGAACGGCGAACACCCAGTTCATCCATAATCTCAAGGGCAATACACAGCTCATGGTCCGTGTCCGTCAGGTGACGCAATCGGTGAACCCGAAGGGGCAAGCAGTGTGGCCATTCGAAGAGTTGCACCAGCGCCTGACAGAGTATGCGTACGAGGTTTATGACACGATCGATCATCCGGCACTTGGCCAGACTCCGCGCGAGGCCTTTGAATCCGGTCTCGCGAAAACCGGGCAGCGCGCGCACCGCCAGATTCCATATGACCGGGAGTTTCTGATTCTCACTTTGCCAACCACGGTAAGAGGAACGGCAAAACTCGTCCCCGGCAAGGGTGTTCAGATCCACTATCTCTTTTACTGGTCGGACGTGTTTAGGAATCCGGAAGTGGAGCGCCAAAATATCCCAGTGCGTTACGATCCCTTCGATGCCGGAACCAGCTACGCCTTCGTAAGCGGCCAATGGGCAGAGTGTCATTCCGAACACTACGTGGTATTTCACGGGCGCTCGGAGAGGGAAGTCATGCTGGCGAGTCAGGAACTGCGCCGAACGCGCCAACAACACTCGCAGCAACTCTCGATAACTGCCGCTAAACTTGCTAACTTCCTCCAATCGGTGGAGGCTCAGGAAGTTCTTCTTCAGCAGCGGCTGACAGATGCTGAATCGCGTCGCCTCCGGGAACCGAGTTCGGGCGCGCCGGTCGTCCAGCCGACGATCCAGTTGAACGCCGCCGTAATAACGGCATCGGCGCCAGTGAACATCGCCAACAACATTCACCTATACGGAGAGATGTGACTATGGCTCGCAACATACCGAGTAGTTCGCAAGACCAGCCCGCAGTGACTGAGCGGGTTGAAAAATTTCGATCCTTCACCATGGCACATCCCCGGCTGCTCAATGCGAGGGACGAACTGCTCAACGCGATCGAAGCGGCAGCGCCCGGTTCGTTGATCCTCGTGCTTGGACCCACCGGTGTCGGAAAGACGACGCTGCGCCGCAAGGTCGAAGAATCACTGACCAGCAAAATGATGCCGCTTCTGGAGGAGGATCCGGGCCGCATACCGGTATTGAGCGTCGAGGCGGTAGCACCCGATAACGGAAACTTCCACTGGCGCGATCACTTCCATCGAATGCTGGTCCAGATGCGGGAACCGCTTATCGACCAGAAATTGAACGCGTACAGGCCGGGGATAGAACGGGCCGCGAACGGTCGTTATTCGGGTTGTTCGCGCGATACCACCGGTTACCAGCTTCAGCAGTCGTTTGAAAACGCTATGCGTTACCGCCGGCCCGCCGCCGTCATTATCGATGAGGCACAGCACCTGGCGCGAATGGCTTCCGGGCGGAAGCTTTCGGACCAACTCGATGTCATCAAGTCGGTTGCCAGCCGGACCCAGACCGTCCAAGTTCTTATCGGTACTTACGAACTCCTTGCTTTCCGTAACCTGAACGGTCAGTTGAGCCGCCGCAGCGTGGATCTGCATTTCCTGCGGTACCGCGTGGAGGAGCAAGCCGACATTGAGATCTTTCAAAACATCGTGTCTACGTTTCAGGCGCAACTGCCACTGGGCGGCAATCTTGAACTGTCCGACATATGGGATTTTCTCTATGAACGCTCCCTCGGCTGCGTCGGAATCCTGAAGGACTGGTTGATGCGCGCGGTGATTACAACGGTCCGAGACGGAAGCGCGAATCTCACGCGGCGTGTCCTCGAAAAATCCGCGCTTTCGGCATCGCAGTGCGAGAAGATTCTGGCTGAAGCCCGAGAGGGCGAACTTCGCCTGGCTGAAAACAGTGACGCCCAAACGCGCTTGCGGCGCCTTCTGAATCTTGACACCGCACTGCCAGTGGCGACCGGCGCGCAGCCCGGGCCGCACCTGGCAAACGTTGCTCCGCGAGCCCACAGAGGTCGGCCCGGCATGCGGGACCCCAAACGGGATCCTGTCGGGCGAAGGCAGGAAGCATATGCGTAAATATCCGGTTTACGAATCGTGGCAACCCGATTCTGCGGCCCCTGTACCGCAGAGAACCTATCTCTATCACCTGCAACCAATGGGTGTCGGTTCGATGTTCGTCGAGGGCCTCACGAGCTTCATATCTCGTGTCTCGGAAGCCCATAGTGTCTCACCGGCAATGCTCTTAAACCGTGAACTGCTGCCGAGAATGGGGACGGCATCGAGCTCGTGGCAGCAGAAGGCGAGGGTGCCAAAGAACTCGACATTTATTTACCAATCGCACGTCCTGAACGGCGCGGGTGAGTCCGCCCAACACTGCGTTCAGGTGCTGGAGAATCTCACGGGTTCGGCAAATCTTCGCGTGATGACCCTGCTGAGATTGGCCGGCGTTCTTTGGGTTCGGAACCTTCTGAGGACTAAAAGGGCGTGGTGCCCTTGTTGTCTTGAGGATTGGCGTTGTTCGGGCTGCCGAATCTATGAGCCGCTGCTTTGGGCTCTCGATCCGGTGACCTGCTGTCCGACACATCGGTGTGCGCTGTCGGTCCAATGCCCTCATTGTGGGCAGTCCCTGCATACGCTGTCGGCGCGGTCGCGGCCGGGATACTGCTGCCGTTGCCGGCAATGGCTTGGCCAACCTTGCTTGTCGGAGCAATCGTCTGTTGAGACATCGGCAGGGTTAGCCACAGCGTACGGCATCGGCGCCTTGCTGGCCGGAAGCGCTGAAGACAAATCATTCTCCAGCGACCTCTTTAGAGAAAATCTGAGGCTCTGCATCGAATACCTGACCGACGGCAATGTCAGTCGTTTCTGTGTCGCGACCGGGATGACCTACGATAAAGCCGCCCATTGGCTTTCACCGGGTAGAAACATCAGTCTCGAACTCCTGATCAGCGTTTCCGCCCAGCTTGGATTGAGCCCTCTGCGATTCCTGAGCGAGACACTCACTAACGCGGATTTTGAGCCTGCGCGAGACCTGATTGCCCGAAACACATCGCACATCAGAGTGAACCGATCACAAGCTCGAATTGACGAAGAACTGACATGTGCCTTGCATTCGGAACCGCCGATGTCCCTCCACGAAGTAGCCGTCCATCTCGGCTACAGTTCGGCGATCTCTATGCGGCGGCGGAATCCCGGCATCTGCGATCAGATTTCCACCAGGTACAGGAAACCAACGATCCGTGTGGCGCCAATACCTCTGTTGCCGACAGTTCCTTCGAACAACACAATACGGCGCAGGTTATGCAGTGGGCTTGCTGCAAACCCACGGATTCCGGTCAAAACAATCGCCGGGAACCTCGGATTTAGAAACGTCGTGTCCCTGTATAAACGGTTTCCGGACTTGTGCCGCGGTTTCGCCGTGGCCAACAAGGCAGAGAAGGCGAAAAGGCTCGCTCCCATGCGAGAGGCGTTTGAAGCGGCGCTGACCGAGAACCCGCCACCGACTATCCGCATGCTGGCAGTCCGGCTCAGGTGCACTGAGGCAGTGCTGAAGTATCGCTTCCCCGAACTTCAGGCCGCTTTGCTCAAGCGGCTTCCGGAGCGAACAGACTTCATCAAAGCGCAGTTGATCAAGCTGATGCAGCGTGCCTCGATCGAAGAGCCCCCTCCGTCAGTGAAAGTGGTGGCGGAGCGTGCCGCGAGAAGCGCGGGCCATCTACGCGCGATCGACCGAGGTCTTTGCAAGATCATCCGGGAACGTCATTATGAGCAAACAAGGGCAGACGGCACCGCTCGCCGAGACGCCTTCCGGGTTGAGATCGCGCACGCTGTAGTGGAACTTCTTCATCGCGGTCTCACTCCCTCACGCCGCAAGGTTACCGCAGCGATACCAAACCCATCGCTGCGGAACAGTCATATCGTCGATCAGCAAATTGCAACAACTCTTCGCGAAATAGAGGCGTCGTCGGTCAACAACGTAACCGGCGACAGGTTTTAACTTGTCCGGACGGCCCGGAACCATCCGATGGCCGCCCAGTTTTGGACGCATCACCTGGCCAAAACGGCCATCGGATGGGTGGAGTGACAT
>Ga0302320_10005676_pt1 | contig 27916 bp, 27 predicted proteins | sample Bog_T0_3_FD_202130 | JGI IMG/M metagenome (GOLD analysis project Ga0302320, IMG submission 202130) | Peat permafrost microbial communities from Stordalen Mire near Abisko, Sweden - Bog_T0_3 | ecosystem: Environmental > Terrestrial > Soil > Wetlands > Peat | place: Sweden: Abisko, Stordalen Mire...
CTCGCGGCCCAGGGTGTCCAACGACAACCCCTTCATCGAGTCGCACTTCAAGACCCTGAAGTACTGCCCAGAGTACCCTGGCCAGTTCGGCTCCTACGAGGACGCAGCAGCCTTCTGCCAGAAGTTCTTCGAGTGGTACAACACGCAGCACCAGCATTCAGGCATCGCCTTCTTGACGCCGCAGACGGTGCACCAGTTCAAAGCAGGCGAAGTGCTGATGCGCCGCAAAGCCACACTGAACAAGGCCTACCAAGAGCACCCCGAGCGCTTCGGCCACCGCCCGGTGGTCCACGGCCTGCCCGACAAGGTCTGGATCAACAACCCTCTGAAGGCTGCCCCGGTGGGGCCAACAACGGGATCACAAGCAGCATGATTTACCCCTCTAAATTCCATGGGGTGAACAGATCATTAGGCTTGGCAAATTCCGGGATGCTGAAGCCCTCATCCGCTTGCTGCGCGCTTGAAACGCGGGCGTAGATGTAGGCTTCGGTGATCTGGTTAGTGCGGGTTGTCTTCGTCATGGGATGCCTCGGAAAGATTGGGTTCGTTGTAGGTCGGGTTAGTTGATCTGGTGGTCTGGGTTATTCAGTTCTGCATCGTGTGTATTGTCCTCAAGCCTCTCCTTGCCTGCGAACCAAGGGCGGTAGCGGTAACGATTGGCCCTATCCTGCCCACCCGACGAGACCAGCTCAAGGACCTTCTTGCGAATGAGGTAGCGGAACATCAGCCATGCTTGGTTGCGGCCGATCTTGAAATGCAACTGTATCTGGTCCGTGCTGGCGAAGAATGGCGACGGCCCGGCGATGCGCTGGAGCTCACGGCAGAGGCTGACAAGGAGAGAGTATTTGGGGTCTTCGTTGAAATCCAACGCAACCTGGTCCATTGGGGTCTCCCTCGCAGCCTTCAATGCGACTTCGAAGGCGTTCTGGCCGATGGGGACCGTTGCCCGGACAGCTGCTTGCGTCAACTCAGCAAGGTAGTCCATCTGGGTCATCTCAGGGCGAGTGAATTCCTTGGCCCGCTCGTACCACATGCGCAGCGCTTGTTCTTGCATGTAGTCACGGGTGGCAGCATCCCATGGCCGACCCTGGCTGGCTTCATAGTGTTCAACAGCCTTGATGGCTCTGGCCAAGGTGAACATTAGCGAGTGGTTCTTGTGCGGGGCAGTGGGGATCAACGGCGCGATGGCTTGTTCAAGGGTCTGCGGCGGGACAGGGAAGAGCTTGCTCAGTGTTTGAGAAGCCATGCTGCATTTGAATGGGTCAAAGCTGGCTTCTCCATCATCCGAAAGATCGTTTTGAAAACCCACCGGCCCATGGAGGGGGGGGCGGGCGGGGGGGCCGCATTTGATTTGCATGGTTGGCTTTGCTTGCGCTTGGTCTTCAGGCGGGTTTAAATGCCCGCTTTGTTCAGACTGCTCTTGTTGTTCAGTGTGTTCTTGATCCTCATTGCTCTCCCATCGCTCGTTCTTCTCTGCACACATCAATGGTTCAGATGCTTCAAGGCCCTCCTTGGGTTCAGTTGCTCCATAACCTGGATAGGTTCTGCCACATTCAAGGGCCTCAATCTTCTCTGTCTCTAGTTGTGCCGGTGCATGGGACACCCCGGTGCTAAAGCCATAGAGGAAGAGAGCCTCTACCGGGTCAATGGTCATGATGTCTTCTAGCGGGTTGATCCAGGCATAGCTGCCTCTTTCAAGCACTGAAGGTGGCAACACCACCAGGTCTTGTCCGGCTCTGAACTCTCCATCGCCCAGAAACACAGTTCGAAAGGTCGCGGGATTTCGACCATAGACATGGTAACCGCGTGGTGTCTTGACTGTTGGGAGGATCGCAGCCAAGTCCGGCATGGCGGCTGCCCACTGGTGGTAAGATTCTGGATCGTCAAAGTCTCGGCAGAAGATGCCGCCAGACTTTTGGCCCATCATGCCACTGAGCCCTTTGACCCTTTCGGACTGGTAGAGATGGGCGGTGTCTCGAGGGTCGAAGTTCTCTTTGATAATGTCACCCCTCCATTTCATGAAGGGCTTCTTCTTCACATCGATCGGTATGGCGATCAGGCCGAGCTTGCGGTACTTCATCGCTTCTTGGAGCAGGTCCATGATGGACCTCCGAGCAGGTGGGTTCTAGCTCCCCGGTCAGGGAAGGGCTATCGCCATCTGCCGCTTCCGGGGGGCTATCCAGAAGCATGAGCAGTTCCATCAGGCCAACGGCGTTGTCGCGTGCTTCAGCATAGTCAGCATCAGAGACTTCCTGATCTGAGAGCTGAGCGCACAGGGCGCGGCCATCGATTTGATTGTTGGATTCTGGGCTCATGATTCCGGCATGGTGGACATTGGGACATCCAATGTTCATATGCCGGAGTCTATAAAATTAAGTGGGAGCGTAGTCGGAGCTAAGTGGGATTTATCTGGGAATTAGAAATCATCCCTTGGGTTGCCTAACGGCGGCTTCCAATCCGGCTTTAAATATAAGGTTTCAGATAAAGCCGTTGTTACAATGTCTTGCAGCTTGAATATTGGGGGTCTAGTTTTGGGGTCAGATTTTACAAGGGACTTGAAGTCTTTGCATGTCTTGCACAAATCCCCGTAGGAGGTTGCATCGGTCAATTTCACATCTGCTTGTAGGCCGGATCCACCGCCAATTGCGTCTCGAAGCAGCAGCCGAAATATATTTAGTACGCCTTTGGTCAAAACAAACCGATCGCTATAAATTGTAATGACTTTGTAATCGGAGCTAATGTGCAAGGGCATTTGTTCGGGCAGGGTTGGGAGCTGGGACACACCGCTAGATGCCGCTTCTGTGACCTCGGGGTTGATGGTAGCTGTTTCAGGGTAACGATTTAGAAAAGCAGGTTCTTGCCATCCGACGTTGTGGTGCAACTGGAATAAGGCCAGCAAGGATTTATGGCCTTCAAGTTCAGCCAAATAGATGTCATGGGCATGGCTGTTGCGTGCATCTTGGACTGCATTTTGAGAGGCATCTAAATAGTGGATTTGGATAGGGACTGTGACACTAAGGTCAAAGTTAAAATTTCGAGAAACCTTGATTGGAAAGAGGCGTACGAAGGGTTGGATTTCGAAGGCCCATCCTGAAGCTGTAAAGAGATTTGTAAGCGGCATTCCGCTGAACTGTTGAATTGGAATTTCTAGGAACTGAGCATTGAGCATTTTGCTTCTTTGGTTGGGCGGTAGCATTGAAAATGCCCGGGCCAGCTTCTGGGGCATCACCAAGTAGCTGGCGGTTTGGACTTCGTCAAATTTCCTTAGGGTCCTCGTTAGGTAGAACGAGCTGGGGAGTGCCGTAGGCAGAATGGTGGGAAGCTGTGCAACAGCTCGCGTGCGGTCTTTGTTGTCTATCGGATCGTACTCATCAACGGTGACGACGTTGTTTGTTTGGATTGCCGTGGCAATGTCCAGCTCATTGGTCCACCCGAAGTCGCCGGGGGATAGGCACATATAGTTCTTGGTGGTCTGGTTATCCGCATCCTCCGGGTCATATCTGTCCTCTATTTCTCTTAGATCTTCTGGCGACGAAGGAACTGATGCCTTGATGATTCCATAGACCTCATTGGCTAAGGATTTCGGCCAGTCTTTAACTGGCCGCGCTAGGGTCTCTGCCAATGCCTGTACCGGGCTGCCGGGATGGAAGAAGCTGGAGTGCAGATCCTTTGGACCTGGTACGCTGCCAGAATTGTTTGGAGAAGAGCGGGCCATCAAGGTACTCGAGAGCGCGTGGCAGTATGAAGGCTTGTCTTTAGCCGGGCCTAGTTATGGCTTGTCTGAGTTGTGGGGCATCTCTATAGAAAAGTTCTTACTGGATTGGCGGTGGCGTTGGATTCAAAGCGCTGTCTTGGCAGGCCTGTATCTCGATGTAGTGGTGAATGCCCCACCAAGGATCATAGTCGTCAAGCACCGTGATCATGCGGCAACCACTCGTGAGCCCGTACTCAGCAGAGCTTTCGGATGTAGTCCGAACACCAGGCACACCAGCCATACAGGAAGGAAAGAAGCCCAAGTGTTGCATTGTCATGCACTGTCTATAAGCAGTCAAAGTGTCTGGCGTGTCAGGGATGCTCACCATTCTGTAGTTGGCGCACCCACCCAGCATCAGCCCGCATGTTAGGGTTGCCAAGATCAATCGCACGATCTTCATCCTGCCTCCAGGTAGCAGTTAGGTTTCTGGTGGAATTTGTCTATGCCGAAAGGCCCACAGGCAGAGGGCTGCTTACCAAAGAAAAGTTAGATGGACTGATCGCTCTTGGGTATGGCTATGTAAATTGGGGAATGATGTGGGAGCATATTCGTTGTGAGCTTACGGAACCAAAGTTGGCATTTTTGGAATCGGGAAGAATCGGCGTTTCGGATCGGCGAGAAGATGATATGTCTAGATTTCTCTATTTGAAAACACTTGAAGGAGTTGAGAACAAAGATAGAGCTTATCGTGAATCTGAGGGCAGTGGCGACGAAGCAGGAACTTCGGATTCCGAAGCCTATGATTCGGAATTTGAAGCCGAATTTGGGGTCATGGCCCATGAAATATTCATGTTTGGAATGGCGATGGCATTTGTTGGGTTTGAAGAAGGTATGCCCTCGGCTGTCATGGACTATGCCGAATTGGTTTCAAAGCTTAAGGAGAGAAAATTGTCGGACAAAGTGATCTCCAAGGGCTTTGATTGCTTTGCCTTTCCTTCGAGAAATGGATGGAATGATTTTGGCGCTGGGTTCTCAGAAGAAGACATATTGCCATGGCGTTTCGGTCGAAAGCTGTCTCTTGCGCGGAAACCCATTTTAGTCTTTGAGGAGGGTGGAATTAGGAAGGTGCTTTGGGGCCCTCGACATACCAATAGGTGTGCAATCAATTTGGTTTCATCGGTTTATAATGGGCGGTTCCACCAGGACGATGCCAAGTCCTTAGAGATGAAGCGGGGGTTGGGAAAGATTTTGAATTTGAAAGGCAAAAGATTTAATGACCGCTTTGTGGCATGGCTGAACCAAAAGACAAGTGGATGGAAGGTAGAACCTAATGTTCCCATAAAGCCTGGCAAGAAGCTGTCAGGGCCTAAAGACCTGGGAGACATTGACTGTTTGGCAATTGATCCAGTTGCAATGGTTGTTTACTTGATTGAGTGCAAGACAATTGTCTTTGGCAGAACGCCCTCTGAGATGAAGAGCGAGGTGAATAAACTCTTTTCTGATGATGGGAATTCAAAGGTTGATAAACATGTTCGCAGGGCCGAATGGGTCTTTGAATCTTGGAGGACGTTCTGTAGCGCTTATGGTCTGAGTGGCGATGGGTGGAGGATTGTCCCTCTGATGTTGCTTGAAAATGAGATTGGATCCACCCATTTTGTGACTCCATCTATCCCAGTAATTAGTTTTACCGAAGTTCAACGTAAAGGGATCACGGCGTTTCAGGAGTTGGTCGATGGTAAAAGCACGAAATACCCAGCAGCGGATAAAGGAGGGCAGTCAAAAGGCTAATTGCTGAGATTTTGTTCCAGCTTGTGAATTTAGGCCGTTAGGAAAATGCCACCTAAAACACTTACGCCAACCCCTTCAATAATGGAAAGTGTGAAGTGGGTAAATTGTTTCAGTATGTTCATGTTAACCATCCCCTTCTTTCTGGCCTGTCCTGAACGAAGAACATTCAGGAGTACCAGAATTGAAAATGAATAAAGGAGTGGCACTTCCCAGGTCGCCCCGCATAGCGGCCTAAATTTACAAGCTTATGTCATTCTAGTCGTAGTGGTGGTGCTTTGCTAGTCGCTGCTCCCAGAGCCAAGCCAGTTTAAGGGCCGTCCAATCCCGTGAATGGCCCATGTTGTGACGCCCAAACGACTGACCCAAGCACAACTGTCGCGGCGATGCTCCCGATCCAGATCCACTTCACCCATTTTTTGCTGTGCGGCTTGCCGTAAGGGAGCGATGAGGTGGCAGAATAGCCCTCATCAGCTTGAAGGGAAGCACTGCTGCTTGCCGACGCCAGTAGGATCGGCGATGCCAATGAGATCTGGCTAACATCAACGCAATGAAGTCGAAGGAGCGCCAATTCGTTTTGTTGGGCGGTGTTCGGCGTGCCAGCCTGCAGCAGCAGGGCGGGCAGGAGCAGCGGAAGAACCAGGGATGCCGAAAGTTTTCTAAGTCGCATGCCGCCCCTCCCCGAGACATCTGCCAAAATCTTAGAACTAGGCCTTCAGCTTCAACTCTCCACGGCCTCGCAGAACGAATCCTAGCTTATCAATGCTGAGCTGAGAGCATGTGGAAATGCCCTTTGGACCAATAGAACAGTTCCGTTGAATCCTCTCTAGTTTCCACCGCAATTAGGTCCAGTTTAAATGCCGAATCAACCTTTTCCCCTGCGGCATTGTAGGTGGCATATCCGCCTGGTTTGTTGCCATTCCAAACGCCATCATGCGAACGAGCGTGCGCACGTCCCTTAGTCACTGGTGTTATCACAAAGCCGCCGTTCTTGGGCGAGAACAGCAATACTTTGTAGCCTAGTTTCTTAGAATCCTTGGGGATGAGGAGCAACACGTAGTCCAAGAGCGATTTGCTCGTGAAGTGGCCCGTTGCGATGCCAGGGCAGTCACTTTGGTTTGTCTTTGTCCATTTGGCTTTCTCGGTAGGACCAAGATTGGTGAATGTTTGAATCTCCCAATCCCGATACGAAGTCTTGAGAGCAGCTTCTATCTCCTTGGGAACGCTGTCGGCGGGTGTGGTATCGGCAAGGCAAAAGCTAGGACCAAACAAGAATGACCCAATAGTGGCAATCTGTAGAATTGTTTTCATCACCCCTCCCAGAGACACCCGATCCTACTCCACCCGCCTTGGGGCTTCCATGCCCCCAGCCAGACTCGAAAATCTTTCTGGGGGTGGGCTGGTAACTCATCTGGTTAGAGTGTCTATCCTTTGGCCTGATTGCATTCCAGTTTTCGTGCCACAACATACAGCGTTCTTTCCCCAGGTGCCTGAAGCTTGCCAGTGGGGTCTCCCGAAATTTCTAACACTTCAAAGCCTGCCTGATTGATTGCACGTGTTAGCTCGTCAACGCGGTGAAGGCGGTAGATGCATTGGTCCTGTGCGGTGAGGCCATCAGACAAGTTCCAGTTGCGATGGCGGGTCAGTAGCAGCCTTTCCTTGTCCAACTGAAAGCGTGCTTCGTGATCGGCTTTGAACTCGGGAAAGTCGTAGGTGTTCTTGAGTACGGGAAGTTGCGGCAAATCCAGATAGTAGTCGGCTTGCCCGCAGTCGAAAGCCAGCAAAGTGCCTGGGTGGGAATGGCGTGCCATGCAAGCAAGACCTGCGACCACGTCAGAGTCGTCTAATAGGTAGCTGAAAGCCCATCCGAAGCTGCCGATTAGGTCAAAGGTGCGGCCTAGGTTCAGCGTTGTCATATTTCCGACCCTTAGGTCCAAATTGGGTCTTACTTTGCGCCCCCACCTCACCATCGGCTCTAACAGGTCTATGCCAACGCTATCGGGGAGGGGCTGGGTCAACGCTGCCAGGGTCGATCCAGTGCCACACCCGAGGTCCAGCATTGAGCGTGCCCCAGAGGAGTATCGCTGGATGGTCCTCAGGCAGAAAGCTGAGGAGGTACGATCAGGGAAGACCTGGTCGTAGATCTCGGGGCGGTCGTAGAGGTAGTTGCTGAAAGAAGTCATTGGAGCCCCTGCCTATCGTCACCGTTGGAGACACCCAATCCTACCCGACCAGCCCTGAGGCTTCCATGCCCCCATCCACGCCCCAAAAAGGTTTCTGGTGGGGGCGGGGCTTGTAACTCAACTGGTTAGAGTGCTGGCCGCCCTGGCAATGGCCCTGACCGACCCGATTTGGCTTCTGGTTTCAGAGGTCTGGGCTGGCTGGTCCACCCGCCCCCTCCCCACCCCTGATCCACAAGATCCAGCATCTAGTAAGGCGCTAACAAAGTGCTAACACTTTTGCGCCCGATCTGCGGACCGCCCCCGAAAGACGTTGGTATCACTAGTTGGGGATCGAGGGGGTTAGGATAACAAAAAGCCCCCCAAAGACTGGCTTTGGAGGGCTTCATGCATGTAAACCCATTGCGGGGCCTACATTGATTGGTGGGCTTGGAGGGATTCGAACCCCCGACTTCCTCCCTGTGAAGAAGGCACTCTAACCAGCTGAGTTACAAGCCCATTGAATCAAACTGCAGTGCGGACCAGCTCAATATCTGCAAGGATCAGCTTATTGACCACGGTTGAGATATCGGTCTTGTTCTTTTTTGCGATGTCAGCGACAAACTGCATGGAGCGCTTGTCCAGATACACCGGAGGCATTGCCAAGGCCCCTGGGCGATGGAACTTGCCCCGAATCCCTGCTGAAAAATCGATGCTCTTTTTCATGGCTCCTCCTCGCTGTACTGAGCCCTTTCTTTGCGGGTCGGCTTTCGAGCTGAGATGACCCGAATGATAGCCTTGCCGCCTTTTTCGTGCCGATAAGTATGGTGAACTACCAGCACATTTTCGCCGTGGTCCAAGCCCATGGTGTACCAGCGCTCTTCTTTATCGCTATGCTCAGTATCGAAGACCGTCAGGGCCAGGGAGTCATCGAAGACTTGCACGGCCCTCCAAAAGGACACACCGTGCTTCTGCAAATTGCTTGCAGCCTTCTTCTCGTCCCACTGAAACTGATTCGTCTTCAAGCTGCCTCCCTGTGAAGAAGGCACTCTAAGCAGCTGAGTTACAAGCCCGCGGGCAGCTTTTGGCCGCCTCTAAATGTGGCGATACTTATAGCAAGGAAACCGCCCCCTAGTCAAGGGGCCATTCAGCCCCCAGGCCAGGCCGCGCGTTTCCAGTTCATGGCCAGCCCGGGCCGTGCTAACATCGGCCATCCCCCTCTTTTGGAGCCCTGATGCGCTCGCTTCTATCCCTTCTGCTGGCCCTGGCTATGTCCCCGCTGGCCGCAGCCAGCCCCAGCCTCAACTGGCTCAAGAATGGCGACTTTGCCACCCAATCTGCGTGGCAAGGCAGCTACACCTTGGATGCCGGCCGCGACAAGGGCCACAGTGCCTGCATCACGGGCGCGGCAGCGGATGATGCCACTCTCTACCAGATGGTGGCCTTGGGCCTCACGCCCCCGGCCTCGGTGGAGGTGTCGGGCTGGCTGCGCTGCCAGAGCGTCACCGCGGGCAGCGAAGACTGGCAGCAGGCCCGCATCACCATCACCTTTCATGATGCCGCAGGCGCCCAGGTGGGCGGCTGGCCCGCGGATGTGATCCGCGCCCAGGGCGACAGCCCCTGGCGCTTTGGCAGCCGGCTCTACAGCGTGCCCAAGGGCGCGGCCCAGGTGAAGCTGAAGCTGGAATTGGCGGAGTGCAGCGGCATGGCGTGGTTCGACCATGTGGAGCTGAACGCTTTGGACTTTGACGACCAGCCCCTGGCCAAGGGCGCCAACGCCCACTTGGGCCTAGCTGACACGCCACCCCAGCGCCGCGCCAACGGCCTGCTCAACCCGGGCTTTGAGCAGCCAAGCCTAGGCGGCTGGGAGGGCGCCGTGGTCTCGCGGCCGGGCCGCAAGTCGCGCCACGCGCTGATGATGGAATCGGACGTGGATGCCTGGAAGACAGCTGGCCAGAGCCTGCGCTGGGATGCGGGCAAGGCCCCGGCCTTTGTGGACTTCAGCGGCTGGGCCAAGGTTGAGGGCGTGGTGCCGGGCAAGGAGAATTACATGCTGGCGCGCATGACCCTCTTGTTCAAGGACAAGGACGGGGCGCAGGTGGGCGGCTGGCCCGATGCCTTGGCCAGCCTGGCCGGGGACCAGGATTGGGCCCATTACAGCCGCCGCTACCCCGTGCCAGCCGGCGCTGTGGAGGCGCGGGTGGAGGCGGGGCTCAGCCATTGCACGGGCCGCGCGTGGTTCGATGACCTGAGCCTGGTGCAGGTGGATGCCAAGGGAAGCACGATCTTGAGCCGCGTGGTCGCCCGCAGCCGCACCAGCACCCAGGGCTGGTACGCCTATCAGCCGGCCAGCGACACGGCCAGCGTCGCCATGGACCTGAGCTTTCTCTTGGACGCGCCCGCGGGCAAGCATGGCTTTGTGGCCCCAGACTCTGACGGCGAGCTGCGCTTTGAGGATGGCATGCCCGCGCGCTTTTGGGGCGTGAACCTGGTGGCGGGCAACGCCTTCCCCAGCCATGCAGAGGCCGAAGCCCTGGCCCTGCGCCTGAGCCGCCTGGGCGTCAACATGGTGCGCCTGCACCACATGGATGCGCCCTGGGCCAGCCCCGGCCTCATCGACAAGACCAAGGCGGACAGCCGCCATTTCGATGCCGACAGCCGCGACCGGCTGGATTACCTGATCGCCCAGCTGGAGAGGCGCGGCATCTACATCTACCATGACCTGCTGGTGCACCGGCAGTTCAAGGATGGCGACGGCCTGCCCGAAGCCAGCAAGCTTGAGCTGGGCGCCAAGGGCGTGGCCCAATTCAGCGACAAGGTGATCGCGCTGGAGCAGGAATACGCCCTGGCCGTGCTCAGCCATGTGAACCCCTACACCAAGCGCGCGCTCAAGGACGACCCGGCCCTGGTGGGCATGGAGATGGTCAACGAGAGCAGCCTCTTCACCGGCTTTGGCCGACAGGACTTCCCCCCCGCCTATGAGGCCGAGCTGCAGCGCCAATTCGAGGCCTGGGGCGGCAAGGGCCCCATCACCCGCTTCAGCTTTGACTGGGACCAGCGGGGCCTGAAGGCCTTTGAGCACCCAGAGAATGCTGAAGACAGCCTGCGCTTCATGCGCTGGCGCGAGGGCAAGGCCTACCAGGGCATGCGCGCCTTCTTGCGCAAGAACGGGGTGCGCGCCCTCATCACCGGCAGCAACATCGGCCTGCCCGTGCTGCTGGAATGGGAGGCCAATGCCCAGATGGACTATGTGGACACCCACGCCTACTGGGACCATCCGCAGATATGGAAGATGGCGGGCGGCTGGGGCGAGATAGATGCCGCGCCCTTTGACGACCTGAGCATGCTGCGCCATCCCTTTGACTTCAATGCCCTGCCCCTGCGCCTGGCAGACTGGAAGGCTCAGGGCAAGCCGCTGCTCGTGACCGAGTGGAACGACTGCTTCCCCAACCGCTGGCGGCTAGAAGGCCCGCTGATGATGGCCGCCTATGGCTCGCTGCAGGGCTGGGATGGCATGCTGCAGTTCGACTACGCCGGCAACCACCAGGGCGCGGGCCGCATGCAGCCCTTTGACATAGGCTCGCGGCCCGACAACGAGGCGGCCTTTGCGATGGCGGCCCTCATCTATCACCGGGGCATGATCGCGCCCGCCACCAACAAGGTGGTGGAAGAGGTGGATGACACCCTACTGCTCTCGCAGGGCAGCCGCAGCCGCCTCTTGAATGACCAGCCCTGGCTGGCCTACGTGGCCCAGGTGAGCAAGAAGCTGGTCAAGGGCGATGCCAAGCCCGTGGACCTGGCCTGGGTCAAGCCCTTTGACGACGCCACCAGCAAGGTCATCCGCAGCTCGGGCGGCGGCTTGGTGCTGGAATACGGGGCTGGCAGGCTCAGCATCCGCGGGCCCCAGCTGGCTGGCATGATGGGCGACCTGGCCGGCCCCACCCGCCAGAGCTTCAGCTTGAGCGCCACCGTGAAGGCTGGCCAAGATTGGGGCGCGCTGGTGGCGGCCAGCCTGGATGACATACCCCTGGACCAGACCCGCCGCGTGCTGATCCTGGCCCTGGCCCACAGCGAGAACAGCGGCCAGAGCTACAACGCTGATTTCACCTGCCTGCGCTCAGCCGGCACCGGCCCAGTGCTGATGCAAGGCCTGGACGCCCAGGTGGACCTGCAGCTGCACAACAGCGGCTGGGTGCTGAGGCCGCTCAAGAACGATGGGACAGCGGGCGAGCCTTTGAGGCTCGATTGGGTGGCGGGCCACGCGCGCTTCCACATCTCAGCCAAGGACCAGGCCAGCCTCTACCTGCTGGCTGCCGAGGGGGGCAAGCCCTGAAGAGCCTGGCCAGAGCCCTGCAGCTGATAGCCCAGGCCCTGCGCCAAGGCCCTTGGAGCCTGCTCGGCCTTCTGCTGCTGGCCGAGCTGCCGCCCGCGCTGGCTGGTCAGGCCCTGGGCCTGGCTGACCAGTCCCGCTTGATCGTAGAGCTGGCCTGGTCGCCGCTGGAGGTCTTCATCTTGGCCCTGGCCCTGCGCCAGATGGCCCAGAGCGCGGGCATCCCCACGGCGGTGGAGCCCTTCTGGCGGGCGGGCCTGCGCTGGGCCTTGAGCGATTTGCTGCTCTCAGCAAGGCTGGGCCCCGTGCTGCTGCTGGGCCTGGTGCCAGGCGCCTTTGCAGCAGCCTGGACCGAACCCCAAAGCCTAGTGCCCGGCCTGCTCTGCACCGCCCTGCTCTTGGCGGGCTTGTTCCCTGCCATGCTCTGGCTCTACTACCGCAGCCTTTCCCCTTGCCTAGCCGTGCTCGAGGCCAAGAGCCCGGCCAAGAGCTTGGACCAAGCTCCGGCCCGCATGTCCGGCCGCCATGCCCGCGCCTGCTGGCTGATGGGCGTGTGGGGCAGCACTAGCCTCCTGCTGGGCCACGTTCCTGACCTGGCTGATGGCTGGCTCAACCTGGGCTTGAGCGCCGTGTGCCTGCCCATGGCCAGCCTGCTCATGCTCGGCTGGATGCTAGAGCTATACAGGGAAGTGTGAGGTCCCAATTCTTTGTTTACACCCCGCTCTGGCTTGGGTTAGAGTGAGGCTGCTTTGGTTGAGAGTTCGACCGCTAGTCCCAGGGTCCTTTGGCGCCTTCAGTTGAATGGGCTGCCCTTTGCTGCCGCGGCTTTGATGCTCGGCCCCCGTCCTCACCCCAGGTAAACCCCAGCACTGGCCTGCTTTCAAGGGCCTTCGTGGCGCTGCATCCTGCCAAGCGCCTTCCTTTTTTTCTCCAGGCTCCATGAACCCCAATCAGCCCTACCGCAGCAATGGCCGCAACTACGGCAACCAGCGCCCTTACAGCCCTGCCAATGCCCAGGCCAGCCGCGCCAGCTACGCTAGCTCTGCCCCGCAGGCCACCGCGCCGGCCTTCGCCCCCCAAACCAGCTACCGCCCCAGCGGCCCCCTGCCCTTCACGCCCAACCCCAACCTGCCGCCCATGCCCGAAGCTTCGCGCGTGCCAGCCAACAGCCTGCTGCCCTTTGAGGCTCAGAGCCGCCAGGCAGAGCAGCTGGCCCGCCGGCCCCAGCCACCAGCCTACGCCCCCGCCCCGGTGGCGGCCCCCGCGCCGGCCGTCAGGCCCCCAGCCCCCGAGCCTATGGAGCCGGCAGCGCCCCTGGCGCCGACCGCCCCGGTTGCGGCAGAAGCCGTGCTGCGGCCCGAGCTAGGCGAGCACAGGCAGCCCGCGGCAGCCAAGGACAAGCCGGCGGACCCGCCGCCGCCCGCCGCCGCCAAGGCCACCTTGGTGGTGGAGGACGAGGGCGATGACGACAACTTCGGCAACCGCATAGGCCACGCGCCTGTGCCCACGGCCCGCGCCAGCGCCGGCCGCGGCCGCCAGCAGACCCGCGCCATGCAGAGCGACCACCAGCGCCTGGGCCAGAGCGCCACAGGGCGGCCAGTGCGCGGCGCCCGCGCCTCGGACACCGCCTCTGCATCACAAGGCGATGCCCAAGCCACCAGCCTGCTGCGCCAGGCCAGCCTGCAGAAGCCCGCGGTGCAGGGCCATGCCGCAGACTTGAGGCCCCGCCGCGAGGGCCGCAGCCCCAGCCCGCGCCCCGGTTACGGCCGTCAGTGGTAGGCGCCAGGCCCTCATGAGCCTCAAGCCCATCAGCCTAGAGAGCATTGAGAGCCCAAGCCCCAAGGTGAGCCTGGCCTCAGGCCCGCTCGGCCGCGCCTATGACCTGGCCCTGGCCGCAGCCCGCACCTGCTACAGCAGCCGGCCCATCGCCCCGCAAGAGGTCAGCGAGCGCCAGCGCCAAGAGCTGGGGCCCAGCATCATCGCTGCGGGCCACCACACCCCCTTCCAGCACCAGAGCCTCAGCTTTGTGCTGGAGAACGTCTCGCGCCATTTCGTCTGGTCCTTCCTGCACAGCCACCCCTATTACAACTCAGAGCAGCAGAGCCAGCGCTATGTTGAGATGAGCGCCATCCGCGCCCGCTTGCCGCAAGGCCTCAGCCCTGAAGCCCTGGCGGTCTATGAGGGGGCCCTGCGCGACGCCTGGGCCAGCTACGCCAAGGTTGGCGAGCGCCTGCTCACGACCACCCGCAAGCGCTGGGCCCCGCTGGCGCGCGTGAAGGGCCAGGATGAGAAGGAAGCGGAGCGCGAGGCTGGCAAGAAGGCCATCGAGACCGCCCGCTACCTGCTGCCCATCGCCGCCCACACCACCCTCTATCACAGCGTGAGCCTGCTCGACCTGGCGCGCTACGGCCAGATGGCTGGCAGCCCCGACTGCCCCGAGGAATCGCGCGAGGTGGTGGGCCAGATGCTGGCTTTGCTCAGAGAGCAGGATCCCGAGCTGGCCAGCCGCCTGCTGCCGAAAGAGCTGGCGCCCGAGAGCCGGCCCGAGGCGCGGGTCAAGCCCAGCCAGGCGCTTGGCCCTGGCGATGCCCTGGCCGCTGAATTCGACTTGAGCCTGGGCAAGCCCGATTCTTTGAGCGCGCTGGTGGACTGCACCCCCAAGGCCGAGGCCGTGGTGGCCCAAGCGCTACGGGAGGTGCTGGGCCTACCGCGCGCCGCGATGGCGGATGGCGAAGCCCTGGACCTGCTGCTCAACCCCGCCCGCAACCCGCTGCTGCTCGAGAGCCTGAATGCCTGGGCCCAGTCACCGGCCATGCGCTGCCTGGCGCACGCCCGCTATGTGTTCCGCAAGCGCCTCTCGCACACTGCCGACAGCCAAGACCAGCGCCACCGCAGCGTGCCAGCCAGCCGGCCCCTGCTCAGCCTCTGCCACACCTCGGCACCGGATGTGGCGGTGCCCCTGGGCCTGCGCGCCGATGCCAGCGCCCTGCAGGAGTACCTGGATGCCTGTGGCCGGGCCTGGCAGGCCAAGAACCGCTTGCTCGAGCTGGGCGTTCCGGCCCACCAGTCCGTGCTGGTGCTGCCCAACGCCCTGCGCCTGCGCTTCACCGAGAGCGGCGACCTGCTGGGGCTGCTGCACAAATGGCGCATGCGCACCTGCTTCTTGGCCCAGGAGGAGATCTACGATGCCAGCATGCAAGAGCTCAAAGCCGTGGCCTCGGTGCACCCTGGCCTGGCGGCCTTCATCGGCCCGCCCTGCCTGACACGGCGCGGCCTGGTGCCGGATGATGGCCGGCGCGGCCCCTGCCCCGAGGGCGAGCGCTGGTGCGGCGTGAATGTGTGGCTCAACTTCCCCAAGGTGAAGCGCATCTTCTAAGGCACCCATCCTCTCTGGAGTCAGCATGCCTGAGCAGAAAGCCCCCCGCAGCCAGGACCGCCGCAAGCTCAACGCCAAGGTGCTCAAGGACCGCCGCGGCATGGGCGTGGACCGCCGCGCCATCTGCCCGGACTGCCACAGCCCGCTCGAGAAGAATGTCAAGAAGACCAAGACCGGCAGCGTGACCACCCTCTTCTGCTCGCGCTGCGAGTACCAGATCTCGAGCCAGCAGGTGGATGTGGACCATCTGCTCACCAAGCTCACCTGGGAGCTGGCGCTGGAGAAGCGCGGCCCCATGCACCACCTGGCCTTCCCCCATGAGCTGATGGAGGCCCTGGCCCTGGTTGAGGGCGACCGCCTGGTGCTGAAGCCCCTCACCAGCACGCTGGGCAGCCTGGACATGCGCTGGATGCTGGAAGTGAAGAAGCGGCCCGGCCGCGCCTGAGCCAGAGGGACCTGCCATGACCCTGGACCCCAAGGCTGAAGAGCCCTTTGCCGCCATCTTGGACGGCGACCTTGAGCGCCTGATGCGCCTGCTATCCGCAGACCCCACCCTCTCTCAGCGCCGCGACAAACAGGGCTTCTCGCCCCTCATGCTGGCATTGGAGAGGCGGCGCCGCGACATGGCCGACGCCCTCACCCAGGCCAGCCTCAACCTGGACCTCTTCGAGGCCGCCACCCTGGGCCAGGCCTGGCGGCTTGAGCAGCTGCTCAAGGCCGACCCCCTGCTGGCCATGGCCGCCAATGCCCAGGGCCGCACAGCCCTGCACCTGGCCGCCCACTTTGACCATGCCGATGCCGTGGCCCTGCTGCTGAAGCGCGGCTCGCCCAAGAGCGCCCGTGACAATGAAGGCCTGACGCCCTTGGACCTGGCCCTGCGCGCAGGCCACCAGGCCGTGGCAGAGCTGCTGAAGGGTTGAAGCCCAGAAAGGCTGCAATAAGCAAGAAAGCCCCCTCCAAACGGAGGGGGCTTTCTTGTGAGCCAAAACTTTGACCTCTTAGCCCTTCTTGCCCTTCTTCAGCGCCTTGCGCAGGGCATGCACGCGCACGCGCAGGGCTTCGGCACCGGCATCGTCGCCCTGGGCATCGTGCAGGTTGGCCAGGTCTTCCAGCAGGCTCAAGACCGCCGCGCTCTCGGGGCCCTGATGCTTCTCTTGGATGGCGAGCGCCTGCTTCAGCGCAGCCTCTGCCTGCGGCCACAGCTCGCGCAGGCTGTAGTGCGCGGCCAGGCCCTCGAAGGCCTCGGCCACCGTGGGCGTGGCCTGGCCAAAGGCCTTGGCGCGTATCTCCACCACCCACTTCAGCAGGCCCTCGGCCTCTTCAAGGCGGCCAGAGAGCTCGCAGAGGTCGGCCACCCGGCGGGCGGTGGCGGCCAGCTCGAGGTGGTGCGAGCCCAAGATCTTCTCTTGGATGTTGAGCACGCGGCGGGCATAGGCATGGGCGCCGGCGGCGTCCTTCTGGGCCAGGCAGAGGTCAGATATCTGCCGCAGGGCCGGCACCAGCTCCAGGTGCTCCCCGCCCACGCGGCGCTCATGGAAGGCCAGCACCTGCTCGAAGAGCGGGCGGGCCAGGGCGTAGCGCTTCTGCTGGCGCAGGGCCTCAGCCAGCTCGGCAAGCAGGTCCATCACATCCGGGCTCTCCAGGGTCCAGGCCGGCGCCAGGATGGCCAGCGCCTCGCGAGCCGCAGCCTCCGCCTGGGGCCACTTGCCCTGGCGCTGGTAGAGGCCCAGCAGCAGGCGGTGCGGCTCAGCCTGAGCGCCGGCATCCCCCTCGGCTTGGCCCTCAGAGAGGCTCGCCTGCAGCAGCTCCTCAGCCTCGGCGTTGCGGCCGTCATGCAAGGCCTTGCGCGCTGCGTCAAGGTACAGGGATCGCAGAAAGCGGATTGGGGTTCCCATGGGAGCCTCCGAGCGGGGGTCTTTTGGGCCGGTCAAAGGGGCCGGCGGCCTGCGAAGCCTTCATCCAGGTCATGCCAGTGCGCGATGCGCTCCTCGCCCTCCATCCAGCAGAGATAGACCATGCGCCCGTCGCGCTCGGCGAGAAAGTCGACCAGCCCGCGCGCCAGGTCCTTCAGCTCGCAGCCCAGGGCATGCAGGGACTCGCGCCGGGCGTGGAACTGGCGCACCTGGGCATCGATCTGCCCCAGCAGCAGCCCCACCGCATCCTCGGCCGCGCTCGGGGGCCCGCCGGCCAGCTCCTCTATGTCCACCCGCGCCTGCAGGCCCACGATGGACTGGCGCAAGGCCTTGAGCTCCGCCACCTGCGACGCAACCTGGGGCAGCAGCTGATCAGCCTCTTGCAGGGTGAAGACCTTGGGTGTCCAGGGCTCGGCCATGCTCTCCTCAGTTGCCGCTGGCGGCCTTGGCCAGCCGGGCCACGATCTCCCGGTCGGCCTTGGGGAACTGGAAGTAGATGAGCTCTTCGGGCCGCACCCAGCGCAGGTCCTGCACGTCGATCGCTTGGGGCTCAGGGCTGCCCTTGGATAGCACGCAGCGATAGAAGCGCAGCTCAAGCTTGCGGTCAGGATAGGCATAGCGGATGGTGTCGAGGTGCTCGCCCACCGACACCTCGATGCCCAGCTCTTCCTTCAGCTCTCGGCTCACGCAGTCCTCGTCGCTCTCGCCAGGCTTGATCTTGCCGCCCGGGAACTCCCAGACCCCGCCCAGGCGGTCCTCGAAGCGGCGCTGGGTGATCAGGTAGCGTCCGGCCTCTTGCACCACTCCTACGCCGACCACCTTCATGTCATCGTCATTGTTCTCGGGCATGGCTCCCTCTCAGTCACGGGGGGTGGGCAGGGGCTTGGGCTTGGCCCCGCTGGCAGACTCGTCATCCACCATCTTCTTGAGCAGCTTGATGCGCTTCTTGATCTCGGTCTGCCGTTTGCTGGCCGGGAAGAGCCGGCAGTACTTCTCCCAATAGCTCAGTGCCTCGCCGGTGCGGCCCAAGCGCTCGAGGATGACCGCCGCGTTGACGTAGGCGGCGGCATCCCAGGGGGCCACCTGCAGGGCCAGCTTGTACATGTCCAGGCCCTGGCTGATCTTCTCCTCCCGGTCGAGGATGATGCCTAGGTTGAAATAGGCGTTCTCCAGCGTATCCTCGTTCTTGGGCGCGTTCTGCACCACCCAGCGGTTCAGCTTCTCGGCGTCCGGCAGGCGGTTCTCGAGGATGTAGATGGCTGACAGGTTCTCCGCTGCCTCCATGTCCTTGGGGGACAAGGTCAGCACGGCGCGGTACTCCACCTCGGCATCCTTGAACTCTCGGAGCTTGAAGTGCAGGGCGCCCTTGTTGAAGCGGGTCACCGCATCGCGGGGCCTCAGCTCCAGGGCTGCCTTGTAGTGCTCCATGGCCTTGTCGTCCTTATCCTCGTCGGCCAGGATGTTCCCCAGGCTGGCGTGCAGCTCAGCGTCCTTGCTGTCCATGCCCAGGCCCTTGGTGGCGATCTGCTCGGCGTCTGGCAGCGAGCCCTTGAAGTCATAGACCAGTGAGAGGTTGTAGAAGGTCTTCAGGTCAGTGGGGTTGAGCGCCAGGGTGCGCTTGTAGCAGTAGATGGCGTTGTTGTAGTCCTCGAATTGCCCATAGGCCGAGCCCAAGTGCCGCCAGAGATGGGCGTTGCCGGGGTCCTTCTTCACCTCTTCGCGCAGGTAGGCTATGGCGTGGCGAAAGTCGCCGCGAGAGTAGAAGGTGTCGCCCACCGTGCGGGTGGGCTCAGGGGTCGCCATCACCACCACGTCCGCCTGGGCCGTGGGGCTGGCGGGCTCAGCCTTGCCCACGGGCCCGGGCTTCTCGCCGGCCACCAGGTCGCGCTTTATGCAGCCCTGTTGCAGGGCCAGGGCTGCCAGGCCCAGCGCCATCGCCAGGCCCAGCAGGGGCAAAGAGGTCTTGCGCATCACACTCCCTTGAGAGAGCGCAGGGCTGCATCCAGCAGGGCCCCGCTCTGTTCCCATTCAAAGCCTCGCCGCACAAAGGCCAGGGCCTCGGCAGCCAGGGCCCGGCCCAACGCCGGGTCCTTGAGCAGGCGGATCACAGCCTCTGCCGCGGCCGCCGGCCCCTCGGCCACCAGCAGGTGGCGGCCATCCAGAGCCCCCACCGCCCGCGCAGCCAAGGGGCTTGCCACCACCGGGGTGCCCAGGGCCATGGCCTCTAACAGCTTGTTCTGGATGCCCGTGGCGGTGCGCACCGTGCAGAGGGCCACGGCCGAGCGCTGCACCCAGGGCCGCACATCCTGCACAAAGCCGGGAGCCAGCACCGACCTGTCCTCCAGCACCGGGGCCAGGGCCTTGGGGGCCCCGCCGCCGACAAGGAAGAGATGCGCGCCTGGCAGGGCCCGGCGCACCCTGGGCAGCGACTGGCTGCCGAATTCGAGCGCGGCCTGCCAATTGGGAGCATAGCCCAGCTGGCCCACAAAGCAGACCGCCAGGGGATCCCGGGGCTGGGACTCGTCTGGGTGATGATAGTCGAAGTCCACGCCGTTGGGAAGAGAGGAGAGCCCTGCGCCGCCAGCTTGCAGGCTGGCCAGATAGCGGCGGTCCCCCTCCCCGTTGGTGAAGCTGGCGCCAAAGCGGCCGGTGAGCGAGGCCTCATAGCCCATCAGCCGCCCCTGCTCCACGCCCCAATAGGCCTGGGCCAGGCTGCCAGCGCCCGCCTGCTCATAGCGCTGCAGGGCATAGGCCGACATGGCATCGCAATAGTCCAGGGCCGCAGGCAGGCCAAGGCCCAGGGCATAAGGCGCCATGCGCAGGCGGTAGGCCAGGGTGGCGTCGAAGCCGCCCTGCGCTGCCAAGCCCTGGGCCAGAGCGCGCATGGCCGGGCTGGCATAGGCCGCCACATTGAAGGGCTCATGGCCGAAGAAGGCGCTGGCGGCATTGGCCTTGATGCGCCAGCCCGGCAGGGCCACAGCATGCAGGCCCTCGCTCAAAAGGCCGCGCAGGGCTTCGGTGCGCTGGGGCGAGAGCTCGGCGCGCGAGCGCACGAAGCAGGCCAGGCCCAGCTGGTGCCCGCGCGCCTTGAGCAGGCGCAGCCAGTGCCAGACCCGCATGCGGTCGCCGTCCACTGGCGCATGGGGCAGGATGGGAGAGAGCACCAAGAGCTTCACGCCAGCCTCAAGCCAGGGGGGTCAAGAGCTCTTCGTAGAGCAGCGCGGTGCGGCGGGCCATGTCTGGCAGGCCCCATTCTGGCCCCAGGCTCTCGCGGCCGGCTTGGCCCAGGCGCTGGGCCAGGGCCGGGTCCGCGAGCAGCTTGAGCAGGCGCTGGCTCAGGGCCTGGCTGTCGCCGGGGGTGGCCAGGTAGCCGGTCTGTCCCTCGCGCACGATCTCTGGAGCGCCATCCACATCCGTGGCCACCACCGGCAAGCCCAGGGCCATGGCCTGGGCAAAGACGCAGGGAAGGCCCTCGAAGCGGCTGGTGAGCAGGAAAACATCTGCGCAGGCCAACAAGCTCGCGGCATCCTGCCGCCAGCCGACAAAGCGGACTCGCTCGGCGATGCCCAAGCTCGCAGCCTGGGCCTGGCAGGCTTCGAGCAGCGGGCCGCCGCCGATGTAGATGAAATGAAGGGGCTCCGGCCCTTTCCAGGCCTTGAGCGCAGCAGCAGCGGTGGCCACAAAGCAGGCCGGGTCCTTCTGCGGCTTCAAGTTGGCCAGGGTGGCCACCAGCTTGGCGTCCATGGGCAGGCCCAGGGCTTGCAAGCGCGCAGCGCGCTCCTCAGGCTTGGGCCTGGCCTGGCCCCAGGCTGGCAGGTCCACGGCCGCGCGTATCACGCGGTACTGGCTCGCCTCGCCTATGCCCATGAGCAGCCCCTTGTCTCGCACCGACGCAGCCACGGCCACCAGCGCCTGGGTGCCGTGCGCCAGCGCCCGCTCGAGCAGGGCGAGAGCCCGGCGCGACAGGGGTGACTGGCTGTCATTGAAGGACCAGCCGTGCACGGTGTGCGCCACGCAGGGCACCCCTGCCAAGAGGGCGGCCAGCCGCCCCACCAGCCCGGCCTTGCTGCTGTGGGTGTGCACCAGGTCGAAATCGCCGCGGTTGAGCAGCCAAGCCAGGCCCAGCACGGCCCGCAGGTCCTGCCAGGGCGAGATGGGATGCACCAGGCTGGGCCAGGCCTTGGCCCGGTCGCCCAGGCGGGCCCGCGCCTCATCCCACAGCAGGCCGCCTGGCCCTGCGATGAAGAGGGCATCGAAGCGCTCGGCATCCAGCCGCGCCGCGGTCTCCAGCGCGACCTGTTGCGCCCCTCCCAGGTCCATGCGCGTGACGATGATGGCGATGCGATGTCTTCTCATGCGCCCCTCAGCGGCCCAGCAGCACCACGCTGCCCTGGCTCAGCAGGTTGGCGAAGGGCAGGCGCTCGCGCACCTGGCCGTCCCAGAGATGGTGGCATTTGAGGATGCGCACATGGCGGGCCGCGCAGAAGGCCTTGAAGTCGTCCAGTGTGAAGAAATGGATGTTGGGGGTCTGCCACCATTCGTAGGGCAGCAGCTCGCTCTTGGGGGTGCGGCCCTTGAGCAGGTCCAGGCGCAGCGCCCAATGCCCGAAGTTGGGGAAGCTGACCACCGCACGGCGGCCCACGCGCAGCACCTCGTCCACCAGCTGGTCAGGGTAGCGCACCTGGTGGATGGTCTGGCTGACGATCACATAGTCATAGCTCTGGTCGCCAAAGGCCTTGAGCCCGGCGTTCAGGTCGCGCTGCACCACGGGCAGGCCCTTCTCGGCGCAGGCGAGCAGGCGGTCCTGGTCTATGTCCACGCCCATTCCCCGCACGCCCTTGAGCCGGATGAGCTGCTCCAGCAGGCTGCCATCCCCGCAGCCCAGGTCGAGCACCCGGCTGCCGGGCTCTATCCATTCGATCATGGCAGCCAGGTCGCTGTGCTCGGCCAGGTCGCTGATGAGGCGGCTCATGCACCCTCCTTGCGCGCCGTGGCGGCCAAGAAGCGGCTCAAGATGGCGGCCACTGCGTCCACCTCCAAGAGGAAGGCATCGTGCCCGGCCTGGCTCTCTATCTGGAGGTAGGTGACGTCTTTGTGGTCGGAGAGCAGGGCATCCACCAGCTCAAGGCTCTGGTAGGGCGGGAAGAGCCAGTCTGAGGAGAAGCTCAAGACCAGCATGCGCGAGGCCACCCGGGCCAGGGCCTGCGCCAGGCTGCCATTGCCCCAGGCCTGGGCCGCGTCGAAATAATCCATGGCCTTGGTCATCAGCAGGTAGCTGTTGGCGTCAAAGCGCTCCACGAACTTGCTGCCCTGGTGGTCCAGGTAGCTCTCCACCGAGAATTCCTGGCCGAAGCCATAGCTGAACTCGCCGCTGCTCTTCAGGGCGCGGCCGAACTTGGCGTGCATGGCCTCATCGCTCAGGTAGGTGATGTGGCCGATCATGCGGGCGATGGCCAGCCCAGTGGCAGGGATGTCCTTGCCATAGTAGTCGCCGCCCGCGAAATGCTCGTCGCTCAGGATGCTATTGCGGCCCACCGCGTTGAAGGCGATGCTCTGGGCCGAGAGGCGCGGGGTGCTGGCGATCACCAGCGCGCTCTTGGCGAAGCCGGGATAGCGCAGGGCCCACTCCAGGGCCTGCATGCCGCCCAGGCTGCCACCGGCCACCGCCAGCAGGCGGTCCAGGCCCAGGCGGTCGAGCAGGGCCTTCTGCAGCTGCACCATGTCGCCGATGGTGACCACCGGGAAATGGATGCCCCAGGGCTTGCCCGTGGCCGGGTTGATGCTGGCCGGGCCCGTGGTGCCCGAGCAGCCGCCCAGCACGTTGCTGCAGATGATGAAGTATCTGTCGGTGTCAAAGGCCTTTCCCGGCCCGATGGCATCCTCCCACCAGCCGGGCGAATGCCCCAGCTCGCCGTGGAACCCCGCGGCATGGGCGCTGCCCGAGAGGGCGTGGCAGATGAGCACGGCATTGTCGCCCCGGCCCTGCAGGCGGCCATAGGTCTCGTAGGCCACGGTGATGGGGCCCAAGCTCTCGCCGCAATCCAGCTCCAGCGCCCTCTCCAGGGTGAAGGAGAGAGTCTGGACCACGCCGACCGATGCTTTGAAGTCTTGTGTCATGGCGTCCCGATGAGTGGGGAACTATCCTAGGATTATACCCCAGAGGCCTCTTTATCCAAAGCCTCCAGCGCAGGCCCAGAAAACGGGCAAGGCCAGGAAGGGCCGGCTCCCGGCGGCCCCTCCTGGCCTGCTCGCGCTTCTGGTGCAACTTGGCTCTCCTTATGCCTTGCTCAGCGCTGAATCCAGGTCTTGCAGGATGTCTTCGATGGATTCGATGCCCACCGAGAGGCGGATGAGGTCTGGCGTGATGCCGCCCTCCTTCTGCTGCTGCTCGGTCAGCTGGCTGTGGGTGGTGGTGGCGGGATGGATGGCCAGGCTCTTGGCATCGCCCACATTGGCCAGGTGGCTGAAGAGCCTGAGGCTGTCGATGAACTTGGCCCCGCTCTCCTTGCCGCCCTTGATGCCGAAGACCACTGTGCCGCCAAAGCCGCCAGAGAGCACTTTCTTGGCCACTGCATGGGTGGGATCGTCGGCCAGGCCGGGGTAGCGCACCCACGAGACCTTGGCGTGGCGCTTGAGGTGCTCGGCCACCTTGAGGGCGTTGCTGCTGTGGCGATCCAGGCGCAAGCTCAGGGTCTCAAGGCCCTGCAGGGCCAGCCAGGCATTGTCCGGGGCCAGGGCCGCGCCCAGGTTGCGCAGGGGCACAGTGCGGGCGCGCAGGATGAAGGCCAGGGGCGAGAGCGGGCCCAGGTCATGAGCATAGCGCAGGCCGTGGTAGCTGGCCTCCGGCTCGTTGTAGAGCGCGAACTTGGGGTCCTTCCAGTTGAACTTGCCGGCATCGATGATGGCGCCGCCGATGAAGGTGCCATGGCCGCCTATCCACTTGGTCAGCGACTCGACCACGACGTCTGCGCCCTGCTCGATGGGGCGGGCCAGGTAGGGGGTGGCGAAGGTGTTGTCCACGATCAGCGGCAGGCTGTGCTTGTGGGCGATGGCCGCGATGGCTGGGATGTCTGCCACGTCCAGGGCAGGGTTGCCGATGGTCTCGACGAAGATGGCCCGGGTCTTGGCATTGATGGCTTTCTCGAAGTTCTCGGCCTTCAGGGGATTGACGAAGCGGGTGGTGATGCCGAAGTTCGGCAAGATGTCGTGGAACTGGGTGTAGCTGCCGCCGTAGAGGTTGTCAGCAGACACGATCTCGTCGCCCGAGCGGGCGATGTTGATGATGGAATAGAAGATGGCGGCAGTGCCGCTGGCCACGGCCAGGGCTGCAGCTCCGCCTTCCAGGGCGGCCAGCCGCTGCTCCAGCGCGTCATTGGTGGGGTTGGTGAGCCGAGTGTAGATGTTGCCCAGCTCCCTCAAGCCAAAGAGGTTGGCGGCCTGCTCGGCGCTGTTGAAGACAAAGGCGGCCGTGCGATGGATGGGCAGCGCGCGGGCGCGGGTCTGGTCGATGGTGTTGCCGCCATGGATGGCGAGGGTGTCGAACTTGGCGCTCTTGAGCTCGAATTCCGGCATGGTGCTCCTCCTGTTGAGTAGGAAGGACGATCAAACCCCCGAGCCCCGGGGGCGGGGCCTTGCTCTTTCTAAAGGCGGCTTTGCCGCCTTTAATCCTCCCACAGCCAAGTGGAGAGATATCGCTCGCCGGTGTCGCAGGCGATGGTGACGATGGTCTTGCCCTTGTTCTCAGGCCGGCGGGCCACTTGGATGCTGGCCCACACGTTGCCTCCTGAGGAGATGCCGACCAGCACGCCCTCTTTGCGGGCCAGCTCGCGGGCCGTGGCCCCCGCGTCCTCATGCTTGATGGTGATGACTTCATCCACCAGCTTGGGGTCGTAGATGCCTGGCACAAAGCCGGCGCCTATGCCCTGGATCTTGTGCGGGCCGGGCTTGCCGCCGCCCAGCACGGGGCTGGCCTCGGGCTCCACGGCGATGGCCTTGAAGGCCGGGTTCTTCTCCTTGAGGAACTTGGCGATGCCCACCAGGCTGCCGCCTGTGCCAACGCCAGCCACCAATAAGTCGACCTTGCCGCCTGTGGCGGCCCAGATCTCGGGGCCCGTGGTCCGGTAATGGATGGCGGGGTTGGCGGGGTTGTTGAACTGCTGGGGGATCCAGGCGGCGGGATTGGCCTTGCCCAGCTCCTCTGCCTTGGCCACCGCGCCGCTCATGCCCTTCTCGCCCGGCGTCAGCACCAGCTCAGCGCCCAGCGCCTTGAGCAGCTTGCGGCGCTCGATGCTCATGGTCTCGGGCATCACCAGGGTGATCTTGTAGCCCTTGGCCGCAGCCACAAAGGCCAGGCCCAAGCCGGTGTTCCCGCTGGTGGGCTCGATGATCTCGCCGCCGGGCTTCAAGATGCCCTTCTTCTCGGCATCCTCGATCATGGCCAGGCCGATGCGGTCCTTGACGCTGGAGAGCGGGTTGAAGTATTCCAGCTTGAAGAGGATCTCGGCGCCCAGGCCCGGGGCCACGCGCTTGAGCCGCAAGAGCGGCGTGTTGCCTACCAGCTCAGTGATGGATTCCGCGATGGGCATGGTTCTCTCCGGATGATGGGTCAGATATTGTAATCGTTGGCCAAGCGCTGTCGCTGCGACTGCTGGGCCAGGTCTTCAAAGGTGATGTTGTCGATGATGCCGCTGATGGCGCCATCCACCCGCTGCCAGATGTTGCGGAGCACGCAGCGGTCGGCCTCTTTGCATCCCTTGTAGCGGTCGCTGACGCAGGCGATGGGCTCAGTGGGCCCATCGATGTAGCGCACGATGTCGCCCAGCTTGATCTGGTCCGGCCGCTTGGCGAGCTCATAGCCGCCCTTCTTGCCGCGCTTGCTCTCCACAAAGCCGCCCCGCTTCAGGTCCAAGAGCACCTGCTCAAGGAACTTGATGGGCACATCGCCTTTCTTGGCCAGCTCCTGAATGGTCATCACGCCCTTGCCGTAGTACATGGCCAGTTCCAGGATGATCTTGATGCTATAGTCGCCCTTATATGTCAGTCGCATTGTCCCCTCTTATGTTTATTATCCCTACCCGTGTGATAGGGTATATTATACATAAAAGGCTTGCTTTGTGCTCTTCAAACAAATTAACGTTTGCTATGTCTAGTAAGATTGTAGTGATTATAGTGTTGATTGGATTTTTGTCAAGAAAAAAGACCGCCTGATATTGAACCCGTTGTTTATATGAAAGTTAAATGATAGCAGGTATTTCCTTTGTTTAAAAATTCAAGTGCAGAACCACAAACTTGTGGGGTGCCTGCATTTCGAAGGCGCCCGTTGAAAGCTTCAGACAAAGCACATAATAGTATATGCCCGGTGCGAATCGCCCAACGCTGACTATCGTGGTTTGCCGCCCCGCAGCTTTTGCATCTTGGAGAGTGACAACTAATCGGCCTATCTGATTGTAGATCTTTATAGTGACTGCGCAGTCTTGGCTCAGCCAGTAAACAAGAGTGGCCGTTTCTCCTTTTGTGGGCGAAGGGTAGATATATGAAGCTCTCGAAACTGCTGCAGGAGACTGCGTGGCAGGTGCCTCAAGGGTGGCAGAGCTGGCCGGTGTTTGAGTGAGGGTATACGACGCCAGCGGGGTGGCCGTGGGAACACGGGTGAATGTAGGCGTTGATGACGCTGTCATACTTGCAGTAGGCCTTCCGGTCTCAGTGGCAGTCGGCGTGCTTGTGAGAGTGCAGGTCTTTGTTAAGGTTTGACTATCGCTAACTGTCGCTGAAATTGAGGCGCTCAGGGTGGGCGTAATGGTCTTGATGGAGGTGTCCGTGGATGTCGGAGTGATTGTGGCTGTGTGAGTCGGAGTGGTCGTGCCGGTGAAAGTGTCTGTCAGAGTAACGGTTGCGGTGAAAGTAGGCGTGGCACCGGGAGTATCAGTGCTCGTCTTGGTTATCGAGGATGTTACGGTGCTGCTTGGCGTAACGCTTGACGTCCCAGTGCCTGTCGGAGTAGCGCTGAAAGTGGCGGAATAGTTCTCGGTAATTGAAGGCGTGCCTGTGCTTGTTGGCGTGGCACTTGGTGTCGCTGTGCTGCTCGGCGTACTGCTTGGCGTCTCTGTGCTACTCGGTGTAGCACTGAAAGTATCCGTATTGGTTTCGGTGATCGAAGGCGTATCCGTGCTTGTTGGCGTGGCACTAGGAGTCTCAGTGTTCGTCTGTGTGATGCTGGGTGTCTCTGTATTGCTGGGTGTGGCGCTGGAAGTTGCGGTGCTTGTCTCAGTTATCGAAGGTGTGTTGGTGCTGCTTGGCGTGGCACTGTGAGTCTCGGTGCAAGTCTCGGTTATCGAAGGCGTCTCAGTGTTGCTTGGCGTGGCACAGGGAGTCTCAGTGCTGCTGGGCGTAACACTGGGAGTGACGGTGTAAGTCTCGGTTATCGAGGGAGTTTCGGTACTGCTTGGCGTGGCACTGGGAGTAGCCGTGTCGGTGACAGTTATCGAAGGGGTATCAGTGCTGCTGGGTGTGGCGCTGGAAGTATCAGTGAAAGTTTCCGTCACCGAGGACGTGTTCGTGCTGCTCGGCGTAGCGCTCGGTGTCTCCGAACTTGTCGGCGTGGCGCTGGAAGTGTCGGTGTAGGTCTCAGTCACCGAAGGTGTCTCGGTGTCGCTAGGCGTG
>Ga0302320_10005678_pt1 | contig 27913 bp, 23 predicted proteins | sample Bog_T0_3_FD_202130 | JGI IMG/M metagenome (GOLD analysis project Ga0302320, IMG submission 202130) | Peat permafrost microbial communities from Stordalen Mire near Abisko, Sweden - Bog_T0_3 | ecosystem: Environmental > Terrestrial > Soil > Wetlands > Peat | place: Sweden: Abisko, Stordalen Mire...
GGCTTTGCGGTGACCAACCTGCTGCGTCTCGACATCCTCTCGACCGGCGTGGGTCCGGGCTTCGCGAACGGCTTCCAGTGTGTGCTGGCCCTGGCGAGCCTGACACCGCCATCGTTTGATCGCGCGACTATGGCTTTCGGCTTGATCTCGTCGCCGCCTCCGGGCCGTGACTTTGGCGGCTACTATCTCGTGGTTCGCAAGAATCAGCCGAGCGCGATTTACGTTCAGGTCAAGCAGCCGCCGCTCGCGAACGTCACGCTCGATATTCAGCTGCTGCGCCCAGGCGTCGCAACCTGGACGTCGATCTTCCCCACCGGGGGGCAGCCGGTAGTCGGGCCGACGATCAGTGGGACGCTTGCCAGCCAGACGTTCGCGCCCGGCCTTTCCTTTGAGCCGGGCGACCTGCTGCGGCCCTACATTCTCAGCGGTCCGTCGGCATCTAGCACCGGCACCGGCTACAGCGTGGTTCTCGACATGGAGGTCCAATGAGCGTTATTTATTCCGGCCAGACGATTCTGAACACGACCATCGATGGCAGCACGCAAACGAACTTCAACCAAGCGCTGGTGAACGCATTGATCTCTGCTGGCTGGTCACTTGTGCAGTCCGGCTCGTCGAACGGTATCTGGCGCGTGCGCAGCGCGGCCACTCCGCAGGGCCTGCAGGGCGACCTGTGGCTCTACAACGGCACCGCCACTTCAGGAACGGCCCCCGCTGTCCTGATGGCCGCGAGCATGCTCTCCACGACGAACGTCGGCACCTCCGGCTACCAGAACCAGTCGCCCGTGAACATCGCGTGCGGTGCGGGCTTCACCTACCAGCTGATCGCCACCGGCTTTTATTTCTACCTCGTTCGCACGACAATCCCGTGTCCGTCGCAGAGCAGCTACTTCTGGTGCGTGCCGTACCTGCCGTCGAACCTCACCGGCCTAATCAGCTCGTTCCTCATCGCGTATGGCTCGACGGGCGGCAACGACACGCTGGGCAGCACCGGGCTCTTCGGTTCAGCTTCCGGGCTGTCATCGATGAGTGGCTCGTTCAGCTATCTGAACGGCGCGGGCCACACCGGGTCCAGCGCGTGGAACCTCTGGGGAATCGTCCAGTTTGCGAGCGGCAGTGGAGGCTACACCTCGATTGCCGCGATCTGGTTCGACGGGTCCGTCGAGTTCTACGAGCCGCGCGTGATGGCCTACCAGACCAGCTCCACCGGCGGACAGACCGGCAACCAGCGCGCGTGCGGTTACATGTGGGATGCGCTCGTCTTGAATCAGGCGCTGCCGCGCGGCACTACGATCTCGTATGACAGCGGAACGTGGCTCGCCATCTCGGAGAACACCACGCCCACTTTGCTGATCAAGATCGCATAGCCATGCCCCAGGCGTACCTTTACCAGAACGGGAATCTCCTCAGCGTGCTCGCAAGCTCGCTCGAGATCGGACTCTTCAGCCAGAGTCCTGCGGGCAATGGCGTCGGGGTTGAGCTGAGCGGCGTGAATGCGCCCGGCTACGCGCGTCAGTCAATCACTCTTTCACCGGTCCTCAACATGTGCGCGTCGAACACCAGCGCAATTTCATGGACCGCGACCGGCAACTGGGCGACGGCGCTCTTCTTCGGGATCTTCCTCGCCTCAACAGGCGACTTGATCTACTGGGGGGCGCTGCCCGGCAGCGGGTTCCTGACCGGTCAGGGGGGCAGTTCGCCCACGATCAGGGCTGGCGCGCTGCTGGTCGACTGGACGAACCCGGCGATGGGCGCTGCGGCCAATTGGGGCCCGCAAGTGGGGATTACTCCCATCGACAACCCGGCTGCGATCTCGTTCATGAATGAGATGGCCTGGGCGACCGACATCGAGGGCATGCCCAGTTTGCCTCTGCCGTCCGGCCCAAATGCTAACCCACGCGATGCGGGCCTCGCGCTGTTCCTGAACGCGATGCCGGATCAGACGCTGGGCAGCTATCTGTATTTCAACGTTATCGACGCCACGCGCGGAACGACCGCGGGCTTCACCGTCGCCGGACCGAACGCCCTGGCTTTCTGAGGAGTAATCAATGGCAAAGAGCTACTATCTCGACAACGCGTTTCTCAGTGCGGTCCTCAACGGCGTCGCGTACACGTCACCGACCCAGATCCTGGTCGCGCTCTACACGTCGTCGCCCGGGCCCGGCGGCGGTGGTGTTGAAGTCAGCAACGGATCAAGCGGCTACGCACGCACGTCTGGCACATTCAGCTCGCCAGCTAACGGAACGGTTAGCAACAACACCTCCGTGACATTTCCGCAGGCGGCCGCGCCTTGGGGCACCATCGTGGCGTTCGCGCTGTTCGATCAACTGGGCAATATGTTGTGGTACGGCAACCTCACAGCATCGAAGGCCATCAATACCGGGGACCAGCTCACGTTTGCCGCCGGTGGTTTGACGGTTACGGAGACCTAACTATGAAAGCTGTCATTCGCGCACTTGCTAAGAAGAGACTACCGCATCCAATTTCAGGCGAGCCCGCGCTGCACGTCGCGGCGGAAGTTGACTTCCTGGACGGCGCCGGTAGGGTCGTTCATTCGCAGGAGTACGCTCACCTGCCGGCAGACGCAGATCCCGAGTATTACCAGCGTCAGGCCGATGTGATGCAGAACGATCTCGACCTGACCGAGCGGTGGGCTAAAGAGGTGGCGCAGAAGGCTGCAGAAGAAGCACCTGCTGACGCTGCGATTGAAAGAATCCGCCAGCACCACAAGCTGGAATTCCATGAGGAGGTGCCAGTTCATGACACTAAAAACTAAGATGCGGCTGTACGGCTGGACCGAGGTCGCCGTGCTCGAGGCGAACGGTCGCCGCAAAAGGCTGTGGGCCGAGAATACTCTCGGTCGCTATATTCGCCGCCACTTTGGAGCCGACCTCCAGGGATGGTTCCTTCTGGGCAACTGGACGGACCGACTGGTACGCGCCAACACGATCACCAACGTCGGTCACGCTGCTGGCAACGGGCGCATCAGCAACCAGGGCAGCTATAACGCCATGGTGAACCTCGCTATCGGCACCGGTACGCAGGGTACTCCCGCGACCGCGACCGCACTTGCAGCTGAGATTACGACCAACGGGGGGGCGCGCGGGGCCGCGACTGCGACGCAGGTGACGACCACGGTGGCCAACGATACGACGCAACTTGTGAAGACGTGGACGTTCACTGGTTCGTTCGCCGTCACCGAAGAGTGCATCATCGACTCGGCGACCTCGGGCGGCAATATGATGGCCTATCAGTCGTTCTCCGCCGTCAACGTGGTCTCGACCGACCAACTCACCGTGACTCACAAATACCAGACATAGGAGCCGTTGAATGGCCGTCGTCTACGAAAGCGGGAATATCGGGAACCAATCCAACGCATCAAATTCGACCACTCTTTCGATTTCGCTTGCGGGAACTCTCACCAGCTCGGACGTCTTCATCGCCATCCTCACCGGCTGGTCGACGAGCAGCGATTTTACAGCCCTCTCCCAAACGAACGTAACGTGGACATATGTGTCGGATTTCGTTTTCTCGGCCGATAACGCCGAGGTGGAATTGTGGATCGGATTTGCCACCGGCAGTCCGGGCACTACTCTGACGTGTACCAACAACGTCTCGTGTTACCTGACGGGCTATGTGCAGAGGTGGCAAGGAATTCCAAACCAGCCGGTCATGCTGCGGGCGCAATACACAGGGAGCGGAAACCTTCCCGGCACATTTCCCCAAAACACTAATCAGACGGTCGTCACCGGAATCAATGTCAACGCCGGCGATGCTCTGGTGGGGTGCTACTGGTGGAACACTTCCGCCATCATGTCGAGTAATTTGAGCGCCACCGGTTTCGGCACTTACTATTCGCAGACATTCACCGCGTGGTCGCCGGGTCAAACCAACATGGGGTGGTGCGCGTGTCCCGTCAACACCAACGAGACCGGCTTAAGCGCGAGAATTGAGGACATCAACGGCGCTCTCGGCGGCCAAGCCTATTTCGGAATCGTCTTCGTCATCAAAGGCAGTTTGGGAGGGAACCTCTGGACGAAAAGCCTGACCGATAGCCTTCCTGTAGCCGAGACCATCGTAAAGAGCACCGCGCGAAGCAATCTCTCCGACCCCGTCGCCATTTCAGAAAACTTCGTTCAGCATCGTGGGCAACCCCCGGTAAACGTGGTAGACACGTTCACTTTGGCGGATTCGGGCATCTTGCGGGCGTTCGGCAAGAATCCGAAAGATCCGTTCACCGTTACGGAATCGTTCCTGGCAACACAGACGATCAACGCCAAGACATTTTCAGATCCCTACAGCCTGACTGAGCGCATTTCGAAGGCGACCAACCGCTCCACGTTTCTCGACGCCTTTGCGATGGTGGAGTCGTACACGAGTTCACTGAACGCGCCCGCCGTGGGGACGATCACGGTTCTGACCACGCTTACGATCAGCGATGGTTCTGCCAGCGGTGCTGGATTTACGATTCCCGCGATGTCTGCCGGCCAGACTCTCATCATTATGGTGGCCACTAATTCAGCCCACTCTTTTGCCTCCATAACCTGCACCAACGTGACGTTTTACGCAGGTCCGAGTTATTTTCCAAGCGGAGGATATCAGGTCTTCTTTTACGCAGGGCAAGCAACCGGCACCACAGGAACCAGCGTTTCTTTCACGTTCTCAAGCGCCATCAATTACCTCATTGGGTACTTTATTGTTTCCGGCGCCGCTGCTGGAAACCCGTTCGATTCGGTAAGCTCCACGAATTATAATTCCTCCGCGGTAGGGACCGGGTTCGTCACCGTGTCAGCGCCGACGAATTCGAACGAATTGGAACTGTTCTGCGTTTCCACCGCGTCGTCGTTGGCTACCGCAACGCTTCCGTTCGGTAACGGAGGACACGCATCATTCAACGCTCGAAGCACAGAGTCTGGCGGCATCTTCGATTACAACATCAATTTCGGTAACCCCGGTGTTCATGTGGACACCACCAGTTTCTCTCCTACAGCAACCTATACGGCCATGGTTTGCTACGTCATGCCCACAATCACTCCGTTCAGCGTTCCGATGCCCCTCTCGGATCAGTTTACGGTGGCAGAACAGGTGTCGAAGCAGACCGCGCGCGTGCTGGCAACTGAGGCCGGGATCCATTCCGTTTTTGCCGACGTGTTTGTTGAGCATCGTATGCGCAGTCCCAGCACTTTGACTGATTCATTCACCAGCACCTTCGCCGAGGGGTTCTTCAAGAATCCCGGTAAGCTGCCGAAGGACCTGTTCTCTCTGATCGAGTCTTTCACCATTTCGCAAACCCATTTGCCCGGTGCTTATTCGGACACCTTCACGTTGTTGGATGCGATTCAGAAAGCACTGGCGCGCGGCGCGGTATCAGATGTCGTCCTGATTGCGGAGACCCTTTCGACCAGTCACGGATACGAACCGGCGGCACTTATCGATACCCTGCCGTTGCTGGACTCGACTGGCACACTCCTGTCCCACTGGCAGGCATTCCTTGATTCGTTTTCGGTTAGCGACATTTCGAGCTTGAGTTATCAGCAGCAGCAGGCCTGGACGGATGCGATCACTCTCAGCGAAATATTCGGCGCGTCGCATGAACAGTTCGCCTCTCTCGCGGATGCGATCACGCTGCTGGACGCACTGAGCGCGGTCCACACCTATCGTGAAAGCTTCCTCGACGTGATCACGATCCTGGAGGCCTTTCTCAAGACCAGCAGCGGGGGCGGTGTTCTCCTCGTCTACGCCACCGGCGCGCTCCTGGGCTCCTCGACGGCCTCAGCTTTCATTGCGGCCTGGGTGTATGCCGCCGCGACCGGCCATGGCTATGCGGCGGCGAAAATCAGTATCTCGTTCCTGGTCGCGGCTCTGCTCAAGGGCGCTAGTCTGGTCGCGGGGCTCGCCGGGCAGGAATTCATGGACACCGGCGCGGCCTCCGGCGCCTCCTCTGTCACCGGGATCGAGGGCGCGCATCTGACGGTGGCCACCGGCTCGACCGAGGGCGGCAGCAGCAGTTCCTCGGCCTCGCAGCTCTCAACCGCACCGACAGGCGAGGCCGACGGGGTGTCGCCCGAGATAGACTGCGATACGCAGTGCATCTTCTGCGCAGAGGGGAACACCAAGTCCGATGCTCCCAGTTCGGCGGTGGCAATCGCCACCTATGCGCTCCTGCACTTGATCGCCACGCTTCGTGGGGCGAGCCTCGCAGTTGCACAGGTATATTCCCCTGTGGTCGTGTCCGGAGACTGCGAGGGTGAGAGCACCGCCGAATACGCGAACATCGCGCTCTACGATGCTGAAGCGGTCGGCGGTGAGTCGGAAGCGATTGGCACGGCGAGCGGCTTGTTTCACGCGGTCGGCGAGTGCAATCCGCTCATGGCGTCCAACGCAAGGGCCACCGCGAATTACGGACTGGGGCAAATCGGGGCCCTCGTTCGCGGGAGAGGCGTTGTTGCCGGAGCGCCCACGTTGCTGGTGATGTAGCTCCGGCCGGACGGGACGGAGGCACAGCCCCGTTCTTTCTGGCCGGAGTTACCGGTATTATCGGCTACCTTTCCGGACCGATTCAAGGCGCCGGGACCATTTGGGGCAAGGGGTTTGTTTCTGCCAACGGCCGGCGATCGAAGCCCATGTCGGGCGCGCTCGCGGGCGGATCGCGGATTGCCGCGACGGCAGCCTGACCTGCCAATCTCTCTCACCCAGAAAGCTCAACTCCTCTTCGCCACTCCCGTCGGAGTGTGCGCCATGAAAGTCAACGCTTATGTCTGAAACGGATAGTCGTCAAGAGCGACTGCAACAAATCGCCAAGATCGCGGTTGCGCTGGAAGCGCAGACTGGGTGCCCGGCGGCAATGCTTATTGCGCAGTGGGCGCTGGAATCGAAATGGGGTGAAAAGCCGGTGGGGCGCTTCAATTGCTTCGGAATCAAAAAGGCCGACCGGCACGATAAATCCTGCACAGTTACTACACGGGAGGTCGTCCGCGGAAAATCCGTCGTACTCGAACTGGAGTTCGCCGACTACGATTCCCTCGAGGACTCGTGCAAAGACTACGCCTGGCTAATTACCAGCGCAGCACCGTATCACCAAGCGTGGACGCGCTACCAGCGCGACAACAATCTGCATGCTCTCATCGCGGCGATCGCCGGCACGTATGCCTCAGATCCCTCATATGCGAGTCTGGTTGCCGCGATCGCGGGCCAGTCCAATGTCTCGCAAGTCATTGCCGATGCCCGGTGTGCTCGCAGCGCCGAGAAGGGAACGCAAGTATGCCTTTAGCAATTGGCGATCAATTTGATCGGCTCACGGTTTTTGCATTCTTGCCAGGGAGACCCGCCCGGGTTGTCTGTGAGTGCTCCTGCGGTAAACGCAAAGCCTTTTGCGTATCGAATCTGCGTGGCGGGAAAAGCCGCTCATGCGGATGCTTGACTAGCGAGGTCACTGCGGCGAGAAACGCAAAGCACGGAGAATCCAAGGGATCTCCGGAATACACGGCATGGGCCAACATGATTCGACGATGCTCCAATCCAAACCGCAGAGATTACGAACGGTACGGGGGCCGTGGAATTTCAGTATGCGAGGAGTGGCGGCACGATTTCCCTGCGTTCCTGGCCCACATTGGGCGGAAGCCTGCGGGTTATTACTCGGTTGATCGGATTGACAATAGCCGGGGATATGAACCTGGCAACGTTCGATGGGCGACCCCAAAGCAGCAAGCTGCGAATCGGCGTCGCAGGCGGTGGGGAAAGCGGCCAGCAGAGCCCATTGCCGCCGCCCGCCAGAACGGAGCGCACAGTGCAAACGCTTAAGGCAGCCCTTATGTGTCTGCTGTTGGCCGTTCTCTCTGCCATAGGCGTATCCACATTCCTGCTGGTGCGCACAACCACGGCTGTGGTGGCCGCGGTGCCGGGCGAAATTCAGGCAATCCGGGCCGCACTCGTGTCCGAGATCCAAGCCACCCGTAATGATCTCAACGGCCAGGTCCAGTCAGCACGAGAGGATTTGCTCAGCCGTACGGAGCGCCAGTTGGCGGCCCTGCGCGGTGATGCGATGGGTGAAGTCAGCGAGATCAGAGTAGCGGCCGACCGGCGTGTCGGCGATACGCTCGGACGCGTGGACGCCGCCCTGGCGACCGCGAATGCTCTTCACGACGACCTGAAACCGACTCTGGAAAATGCCGCCGCCATCACAGCGCAGGCGAAAGATGCATCGGCTATTCTCCTTCGACGCGACGCGCTCCCGGCACAACTGCTCGGGCTGACCGCGGCCGCGAAAGTCACACTCGGCCAGTCGGCAGAGACGATGCGCGATATCCAGCGGGCCACGCCGGAGATCGTCGCCAACATCAAGGCCACCACGGAAGCTAGCACCGAGGCATCCAAGAACACAGCCCAAGTGATGGCGAACTTCGTCAAAGCCACCAAGCCCCTGCCCGCCTGGGCTCGCGTGGTGTTGGCGGTTGCGCCGCCGGCAGTGCAGACCGGAGCCGCTATCGTGACCACTGTCGCGCTGACCGGGAAGTAATCTTCATCCAGAGCCTTTCCAAACAAAAGCCCGCGCCCGGCGGGTTCTTCCGGGCAGAAAGCGAAAAACACAAATGAAGCGTATTACTATCGCTCTGATCGTCCTCGTGTGCGCGTTGGCCGCATTTGGGCAAACCACGAGCACCACTACTGGCGTGTCGACGCCAACTACCGGAGGCACCGCGACCGACGTTCCAGCGACGGCGGCAGCCCCGTCGAGTTGGTTCGTCGGCTCCGGTGTGGGACTAAATCCTTACAGCAAAACCTACGGCACGCCGGCCTACGAGCCGTTTGTTCACGTGGGAGGCTGCTGGACCTCGTTCTGCGAGATTACCACCATGGAGTTCGGCGCCACCTCCGCGACCGTAAGGCAGGACCTCGGCTACAAAATGAAAGCGTCGGCCGACGGCAGCACGATGCTCATCGCGATTGCGGGCGGAAGCCTGACGACGATCACAGCGGCCAATTCGGTAATCCCGACCAGCATCAATCTCGGTGGTGTGGGCGGCGGCTTTGCCGTCAAAGTCGATCCGGGGTTGCTTCCTTTCCTGAAATCGATCAAAGGCAAGGGAGTGAGCGTGCTGGGGGAGGTGCGGATCGCCGCGGTGAGTTCGCAGGGCGTTCAACCGCAGATCGCGTTCTCGCTAAACTACCGCTTCAAGTAGCCATGGATCGATTCGCAGCTCTGGTTGAACGCGAGGCTGGCCACGTTGTGGTCAGCCTCCTCCTGATCGCGTTTGGCGCAGGACTCTGGATTTTGAGAGTGCCCAAAGGGGAAGATCTGATTCCATTTGCCCTGGGCGTGCTGGGCAGAAGCATGATTGGGAAACAGGGCAATCAACCTTGACGGCCTGCGGGACGTTGCCGACGTGGTGCGGGCAGCCCCTTGTACACCTGGCGTCACCGACGATCTAGAGATTGATTGCTTATCCGAGGGATTGCGTCACGCCAAAGGAGCCGAACCGCTGCATCGACTGATTCAGCGCCGATTGGCATTATGAGTGCGTCTCAAGTCGAAAACCGTCTGGCGGAGTGAGTCAGTCTGTTTTCGAATTCGTGCATCGTATGGCACTCCGCGGCATCAAGATCCGTTTAGCTTCCCGCACACACAATCGGCGCCACTCCCTCTTTGGATTACACGGGCTTCATTGCGTATACACGGGACATGCGGCTGACCACCAGTCAGTGTGCGGAAGAGTCATCCCCTTGAGCGTTCTGCGCAATCTAACCGACCATGAACAAGGGACAGTGTCACCGATCGACGCCTAGTCTCAGACAGCTGATCGTCGAACTGCTCGTATGACGGTTGCGCGGTTCCCGCTTAGTCCTTGGCACGAGGATTGCGAGGTCTGTCCACGACAGCAGTTTTTTCATCGCTAGGAGGGGGCCAGTGGGAGATTTGACCCTGCGGCCGGGGCATATGACGCTGCACTGCATTCTACAGAATCATGCATTTACCAAGGGCCTGGAGGAACGGCAGCTCGATGCCTTGGCCCGACTGGCTACTGAAGTTATTTTCGAGGAGAACGAGCTGATCCTCGTGGAGGGGCAGCGTTCCCAGAGCTTTTACCTAGTCACCGATGGCAGCGTCGCGGTCGAACTGCGTACCCCCGCTTACGCGGTCTGCATTCAGGCGTTAGCACCCGGGCAAGTGTTTGGCTGGTCGGCACTCCTCGAGGACCACGATACTCTGTTCCAAGTACGCGCCCGTGAGCGAACCACGGCCTTACGGCTGGACGGCGCCGCCCTCAAGGCGGCCTGTCGCACCGACACCCTGCTAGGCACCGAGGTACTGCAGCGTGCGCTTGAAGTCGTAGCCGGACGAGTCAGAGCAACGGAAGTGCGTTTCGCGGAGATGTGCGGCGTTCGAGTTTAGCCACCGGCGCCCACTTCACTCGAGCACCGCGGTCGCACAAGAATGCGCGGTCTCCCTGTCGACACTTTTTCTGCAACGGGCCATCGCTTATATAGCAGGCCATCAGAACAGCCTGAATCCTACACCAACAGGCACATTCTCTACGCGGGCATCAGCCGGGATTGCCGGGAGTTGTCTTGGCTGTCACAGTCGCGGTTTGCTTGGTGCAAGCCGGACAACACATTTGACAAAAGTAGCCCACGACGGCAGTTGGAACGTGGACGATTTTAGGAGTCCCCTGACACTTGCAGCAAGGCCTAGCGGTCCAGCGCAATTGGTAACACGGGTATGGCTCATCGCTCATCGTTCTGACCAGGTTGCACTGCCCGCTTTACATGGGATTATGCGGCGCATCACTAATCCCGTGAATAGGCTTAGCACCCTAAGGAATTCAGTACGGTTTTCACTGCATCGATTCTCGGTTAATCGAGCTTCGGCATCGGCGAGCTTCAGTCGCCACACCTCCACGATTGTCGGCGCCTGCGGGTCCGGGTACGGCTGTAGCCTCGCCTCTCCACAGTAGCTTGGTTATAGGCTGATCAGCAGCCCCCAAAGGAGGGTATCCGGGCCACTACCATGCGGGGGCATGTTCAGCCGGTTCACCTTCAGATCTCGCGGGAACAGGCATATCCGCGTCTTGCGTCACCGGAGATGCTGCGGTCCCCGAACGGGTGTCGATGCGATGGACGGCAGATAGGCCCTTACTGTTTGCGTCCGAATCCGTCACGTGGCTTGAATCCAAGCTGCGCCTATGGGACGGCGACGCCATGTCGTCCCCCTGCTGCTGAAGCCCGGGACTGCAGCGATGACGTATTTAGTCTCGCCGCATGCTGTTCGGGCAACCTCGGTACGACTCCACTGCTGAGCCCCCGGGTTAAGCGCAACCAGCCGGGAGAGCGCCAAGGTCCCGATTGCTGAATCCTGCGTATAAGCTGTCGCCGCCCACGACAATCTGCTCGGCTTTGCGGCGTCAGCTCACCGACGGGTGGGGCACCGTCTTGAGCCGCGGAGTTGCTCAATGACGCCGGAGGCAGTCGGGGAAATGAATGCTCGTCTCGGCGGAGAATGAGCAGCCGGCAGATCGGGCTTTCGGCCTTCGTGCCGAAACCAGATCACCTTCGACGGCCTTGCCCCGCCACCACCACATGCTAGAATGCGCCAGGAATTCTAGCAGCCTCGTCTATGCCTGAAGAGCAGCACGAAAAAAACACGCTCAGTCGACCAAACGGCCGGTGGCGCCATCTCCTATGGCTGGGCGGCCTCCTGGTTTTGCCGATTGTCTGGATCTTGTGGTGGACCCTTCCTCCTTCGGCCGTTTCTACCGGCGTAATGTTTGTAATCGCGGCCCTCCTGGCGCCTCTTCCCGGCCTTCTTTCTTACCGCCGCGAGCATCAACGGGCGCTTGCCGAGGTGAGGACCGCCCGAGAAGAGGCGGAACAACTGAAACTGCAACTGGAGAATGTTCGCTACCGGACGGTGAGATTGCGGGAAGAGCTTTCGGCGGCCGACCAGCAGGCGCGACTATCGCATCAACTCACACTTCTCGGCCAGTTTACGGCCGGCTTCATGCACGAATTCAACAATCCACTGGCGATTGTGACCAGCCGCATCGAAGTGCTTCTTGAGGAGCGGAAGGGCGACACCGCTCTCTTGAGCGATCTGCAGCAGATGCTGAAAGAGACGCGCTATATGGGAAACATCGCGCGCACGTTGTTGCAGGCATTGCGACGCGAGCGTGGCGGCGAGGTCTTCGTCCCCGCCGATCCTGCCGAGGCGTTAGAGGAGGCTCTGGCTGCCTTTTTGGCGACCGCGAATGACCGGGGCGTTCAAGTGGTGCGGGAGATTGCCGACGCTCCGCACGTCAACCTGCCTGGGCATGTGGTGAGCGAGGTTGTCCGTGGATTGCTGAGCAACGCCCTCGACGCACTGAAAGGACGGGAAGCCTCGATAGTCTGGATCCGGTTGGAGCCGTACCGAACTGCAGGCGCGAAGGTGGTGCTCCGCGTCGAAGACAATGGCCCCGGTGTTCCCGAAGCCATCCGGGAACAACTGTTCGAGCCTTTTGTTTCCCAGAGCCCGGGTCGGGAGCGCCTGGGGCTCGGGCTTTTCCTGGGAGCCAGCCTGCTTGATATGTACGACGGCCGCATATGGTATGAAGAGAGGACCGGCGGCGGCGCCAGCTTCGTCGTCGAGCTACCCCCTGCGCGTTTTACGCGGGGGCAACCCTACCATTGGTTTGTCAAAGGCGACCCATCGTGAATCGGATTTTTGTGATCGACGACGAGACTGCTATGGGGGAAAACATCCAGCGAATGCTGAAGTTCCCCGACACCACCGTGACGGCTTACTCCGATCCGGTCAAAGGGCTCGCGGACGCCATCGCTGCGCCCCCCGACCTGTTATTGCTGGATATGAGGATGCCGGGAATGTCAGGCGAAGAAGTCTTCGCCAGGCTGCACGAGGCGCATCCGGGGCTGCCGATCGTCTTCTTCACCGCGTTCGGATCAGTGGAGGGCGCAGTGGTGGCCATACGCAACGGCGCATTCGATTATCTGCAAAAGCCGTTCAAGCGGGAGGACCTTCTGCTGGTGGTGAAGCGGGCGCTGTCTCACGCCGAGTTGGAGCAGGAGGTCCACCGGCTGAAAGGAAGGCTAGCCGAACTGGGTGAAAGCGATCAACCCCAGAGCCGCAGTGCCGTGATGCTGGAACTGACCGAAAAGGCCCGGCGGGCCGCTGCCACAGATGCAACCGTAATGATCCTGGGCGAGAGTGGCACGGGCAAGGAAGTCATGGCTCGCTTTATCCAGAGCCAGAGCCCGCGCAAGAGCCGCCCGTTCGTGCCGGTGGAATGCAGCGCGTTGCCGGGGTCGCTGATCGAAAGCGAACTGTTCGGTTATGAGCGCGGGGCGTTCACCGGAGCGGACCGCATGAAGAAAGGCCTGATCGAATCGGCGGATGGGGGAACGCTCTTCCTGGACGAGATCGGAGATTTGAGCGTCGAACTGCAAACCCGCCTGTTCCGCTTCGTGGAAGAGCGCCAGTTGCGGCGTTTGGGTGGCATCGAGCCGGTGCGCGTGGATTGCCGGATCTTGTGCGCGACGAATCAGGATCTGGCATCCAAGATCAAGGCCGGCACATTTCGCGAGGAACTGTACTATCGTCTGGGGGTGGTCACGGTAAGACTTCCCCCGCTGCGAGAAAGGCCCGAGGACATTCCTCACCTCGCCAGTTTCTTCCTGGGGCGGTTTTCCCGGCGATACGGGAAGAGCCTCTCGGGATCGCCACGTTTTTATGAGGCGCTCCTCAGGCAGCCCTGGCATGGCAATGTCCGGCAGCTCAAAAACGTGATGGAGCGGCTGACAGCGCTTCATCCCGGAGGCGTGCTGGAGCCACAAGACATTGCAGAGGACATGCCCGCGAACGGCACAGCCAACCAACTCTCAAGTCTGCCGTGGAAAGAAGCGAGGGAACAGTACCTCGCAAACTTCGAACTCTCCTATGCCCAAGCAGTGCTGGCTCGCTGCGACGGCAATATCAGCGCCGCGGCGCGCGAGGCTGGGGTGGATCGGAAGACGTTCTACGCCCTCCTCAAGCGCGACCGCGATTCGCAATCTGGGGAATAGATTCCACAGCTTCAAGGAATATTCGGGGAATCGGCTCCCCATATATCATTCAATAAATCCGCAACTGATTGAGATAAAAGGAGTCTCTTAATGGCTATCGAGATGCCTTTCTGTCGGCCATGGTTCCACCGCGACGAAAGTTCAGGCTTCCGGCTGTCATGCCGGTTCTGGCGGCCCTGAGTTGTGCTGCCCTGACGCCACAGCCGGCGCAGGCGATTCCCGCATTCGCCCGCAAATTCGGGGTGAAGTGCTACGCATGCCACACCATCCCGCCGGCCCTAAACAAGAACGGCTACATGTTCAAGCGCCTGGGATACCGGTTGCCGCCCGACGAAATGGACGGAACCAAAGCTGCTCCCAAGATTTCCGCATTGGACAACAACATCAAATTCGCCGTCACAAATTCGCTCGCGGTGATCGCCCAGGGCAGCTTTACGGTGGACAAGAACGTTGCGGACGGAAGTGCGCCCACTTCCAGTTCCAGCTTCAACCTGGATGAAGCGGCGCTGTTCATTGCGGGGGCGGTGCCGGAGACCGGATTCTCGTACTTCACGCACTTCGAGCTTTATCAAGGCGGCAGCACAGACCTGGAGCAGGGGTTCATGGAGTACACCGGAGGCCGCGCCAACAGCAGTTTCTTCGTCAAGGCGGGCGAGATGCATATGCAGGAAGGAGAAGGCACACGGGCGGCCATGTTCTACAATCTGTTCTCCGACCCGGCGCCCCTGTTCGAGAACGTCAGCCCGATTAACTTCTCCCTGGACCAGCATCCCGTGGGGGTCGACGTCGGATACACTTGGGCATCGAATTATTTCAAGCAGATATTCGCGATCTCGGCCAAGGTCACCAACGGGCTGAATGCCGATGGCAGCGAAATCCTTTTCAACTCCACGAAGAACTCCAAGGATTACTGGGTCGACGCCGATTACTGGTTCGGCCCGGATGGCGGCGTGACCGTCATGGCCTACCACGGGACTAAGGATCAGATACAGAATTCGGGCGATCCGGACCAGTTCACCTACCGCCCCAATATTCGGCGGTATGGGGTTTTCGGGAACTACCTGTTCTTCGACAAGCTGGACATATTGGGCGGGTATCTGCGGGATGACGACGACTGGCAGGTTGAGCAAGGCGCCCCGTTGCAGCACTTCATCTCGAATGGCTTTCGCGTCGAAGCGGATTACTACATCCAGAACGGTTTTGCGGTGATGGCCAGGTTCGACCGGTTGAATCAGAGTATCGCTCCCGGGCCGGCGGTCCACACTCAGGCATGGAGCATCGGCAGCGAGAAGGCGCTGACACCACTGGGCAACGTGGTGCTCCGGGCCGCCTATAGCCACGAACGCGATCAGGACCCCGTCTCGGGCCTGGGTGTATTGGACAAGCTCTTCAAAGTTGACGTGCGATTGATGTGGTAACGGAGTGAACTATATGAAACGACTAATGCAAAGAATGATGATGCTGGTGCCCCTGGTTCTAGCGGCACAGACGAGCAACGTGGTGCTGCCACAGGACAAGGGGCCGGACAAGATTGATGTCAGCGCATATCCGGCGCCACAGCAGGCGGCTTACAAGGTCTTTACCACCAAGTGCTCCAAGTGCCACACCATCGCGCGGCCAATGAACACCATGATGAAGCGTGACGAATGGGAGCGCTACGTCAAGCGTATGATGCACAAGCCGAATTCGGGCATCAGCGACGCGCAGGGAAAAACCATCTTCGATTTCCTCGTCTACGATCAGACCGAGCGAAAGGACAAGAATCCGAAGGCCTTCTTCCCGGCGCTGAGCGATGAAGAAATCGAGAAGCTGAAGAAGCAGTAAGAGGGAATCCTCATGCCTTATCGCGTAACGGTTCCGGACCAGGATTACTTCAACCGCAACATTCCGTGTCGTACGGCGTGTCCCATCCACACCGAGTGCGGGCGGTACGTGCAGTCCATCGGGATCTCACGGGATGAAGAGGCATATCTGCTGGCCCGCGCTCCTAATCCGTTCGCGTACGTGTTGGGTCGGATCTGCGCCCACCCATGCGAAGATGCCTGCCGGCGCGGCAAAATCGATGAGCCCATCGCCATCTGCGCGCTGAAACGATACGCCACCGAGCGGCACAATCTGGGCGCTGGCCACGACCCGGCCCGCAAAAATTTGGTGCGCGGGCCGAATCGGGGAAAGAGTGTGGCGATCGTCGGTGCGGGCGTGTGCGGTCTGACGTGCGCTCACGACCTGGCGCTGTTGGGGTACTCGGTGGATGTCTACGAGTCTGCGCCGGTCCCTGGGGGAATGCTCTATCTCGGCATTCCCCACTTCCGGCTACCCAGGGAAATCATCAAGATGGAAGTCGACAACATCCTGGCAATGGGGGTCAGGCTACATACGCGGATGACTCTCGGGCGCGACATTACGTTTCCTCAACTACGTTCCAAATTTGACGCTGTATTGCTGGCCACGGGGCTCAACAAGGGGCGCGAGTTGAACATACCCGGCGCGCATCTGGCCGGGGTTTATAACGGCATCGATTTTCTGATCAATGCCAATCTCGGTTATGAAATCGAACTGGGTAAGCGCGTGGTGGTGGTGGGCGGCGGCAATGTGGCCATCGATGTAGCGCGGGCGGCAGTGCGATTAGTGCATGAGAGTTGGGATTCGGGCGCGGTGGAATCCGGATCGGATAGCCTGCAGCCTGCCTTGGACGCCGCCCGCATGGCGATGCGCTCCGGCGCGGAGCAGGTATGCCTGGTCAGCCTGGAGTCGCGCCAACAGATGCCCGCGTGGCAAAGCGAAGTTCACGAGGCGGAACACGAAGGTATTGCGGTGGATAACGGGTGGGGGCCGAAGGAGATCGTCGGCAGAGGCGGTGTCGTTGTGGGGCTCAGAGTACGCGCCTGCGTGTCTGTGTTCGACGAGAACGGCCGATTCAATCCGGCCTTCAGCGAGGAAGAAAAAGTAATTCCGTGCGACACCGTGGTGCTGGCCATCGGGCAGCAGGCGGATCTCTCATTCCTGGGCGGCGATACCGATGTTCAGGTGACGCCGCGCGGAATTCTCAAAATCGACGAGAATTTGATGACAACGGCGGCCGGTGTATTCGCAGGCGGCGATGTGGCATTCGGACCCCGCGTGCTGGTAGAGGCGGTGGCGAATGGCCACCGCGCGGCACGCTCGATTCACACCTGGTTCAACGGCAAGAGCACGAAGACTGTGTTGAGCCGCTTTCGCATTTTCAACAACTGGCAAATGCCGCGCGGCTTCCTGGGAATTCCGCGGCAGACCATGCCCGTTTTGCCTGCCAACCGCCGCATTGGGATTGCCGAAGTGGAATTGGGATTCGATGAGACCCAGGGACGCGCGGAGGGATTGCGTTGCTTGAAGTGCCAGGTCAACACCATCTTTGACGGATCGAAATGCATTCTGTGCGCTGGGTGCGTGGACGTGTGTCCGGAAAACTGCCTGCGCCTGGTGGATCTGGCGCAAGTGCAAGGCGACGAACGGTACGATGCGCTGATTCGAAACCGATACGGTGTTTCCGCCACCGAACTTCCCGCGGGACAGGCCGGCGCCATTATCAAGAACGAAGAGAAGTGCATTCGGTGTGCGCTCTGCGCCCAACGATGCCCCGTCGATGCCATCACGATGGAGGCTCTGGAGCAGCAGGAGCGGGAAGTATTCGAGTGAGGGAGAAAGGCATGAAGCGACGATCCATTGTGAGTTGGGGCTCGGCTGGGCTGGTAACGCTCTGTTCGGGAATCAGCGTGAGCCTGGCGGCGGTGCTGCGATTTCTGACGCCGAGCGTGTTTTACGAACCGCCGCAAGACTTTAAGATCGGCAACCCGGCGGATTTTTCGTACGGCCCTCCCACTTTCCTGGCGGACCAGAAAATCTACGTTTTCCGCGACCGGGAAAAGGGATTCGCGGTGGCCAACGCTGTCTGCACTCACCTGGGCTGCACGGTGGGATATTTCCAGAGTGACGAGCAGTTTCATTGCCCCTGTCATGGCAGCGTGTTCGGCGCCGACGGCAAAGTGCAGCACGGCCCGGCGCCGAGGCCGCTCGAATGGTTTGAAGTGACGGTGGCTCGCGATGGCCAACTCAGGGTGGATAAAGACCACATTGTCCCTGCAAGTTATCGCCTCATGGTGTAACGATGAATCCGATACGAGATGCCTGGCAGTCCGTCTTCCGGCGGGACCCGCTGTCCACCGACAAGGGAAAGTCCGAACTGGTCTTCCTCAACGTGTGGCTGCATATTCACCCCGCCAAAGTGAAGAAAGAGAACCTCAAGGTGAAGCACACGTTCTACCTCGGGTTCATCACCTTCTTCCTCTTCATAATCCTGGTGACTACCGGGGTGGCGCTGATGTTCTACTATCGGCCTCATCCGCCGCAAGCCTACCAGGATATGAAAGACCTTCAGTTCGTGGTCTACCTGGGAAGCTTTCTGCGGAACATGCACCGCTGGTCGGCCCATGGCATGGTGATTTGCGTCTTCCTGCATATGTGCCGGGTCTTTTACACCGGCTCCTACAAGCGGCCGCGACAGTTCAACTGGGTCATCGGCGTAGTGCTGTTCCTACTCACCTTGGGGCTGTCCTTCACCGGCTATCTTCTGCCCTGGGACCAGCTGGCTTTCTGGGCGATCACGGTCGGAACCAACATCGGCAGTTACGCTCCGCTAGTGGGCACGCGCATTCGCGAGTTGCTGCTGGGAGGCCACACCGTGGGTGAGGCCGCGCTGCTACGCTTCTACGTGCTCCATGTGGCGGTGTTGCCGGCGGTGGTAACGCTACTGACCATGGTGCACTTCTGGAGGGTCCGCAAGGATGGAGGGCTGTCACGACCGGTATGGAAGTTGAAGCCGGAGACATCGACCCAATTGGTCACCATCGGAGCACCCGAACCAGTCGCTGCACTGGTTGCGGTGACGGCATCTAAAGAGAAGACCTATGGCCTGATGGAAGTGGTCACCGGCAAACCGATCTTCGAGACCGTCGGCATCGAAGAGGAAGAGGACACCGTCTTCTCGTATCCGTATGCCTTCTTCCGTGAAGGCATCGCCCTGCTGGTAACGGTCGCGACCGTGATGGCGGTTTCGCTCTTCTGGAAGGCGCCGCTGGAGCAGTTGGCCAATCCAGCGAAGACGCCGAACCCGGCCAAGGCTCCCTGGTACTTTCTGGGTCTGCAGGAACTGGTCAGTCACTCGGCGCTCCTCGGTGGTGTTGTGATCCCAGGTTTGATCGTGGCGGTGCTCCTGGCCATCCCGTACATCGACCCGAACCCTAGCCGGAGGCCGGCGGATCGCAAGTGGGCCATCCGCGCGTTCACGCTCTTCGTCGTAGTCAACATAGTCCTCATCGTGATCGGGACGCTGTTCCGCGGTCCGGGGTGGGCGCTGGTGCCGCCATGGGTTCACATTGTGGGGGCCGAATAAATGGAACGGAGACTACCGCAGTTTTTCTTCGCTCTCAGTCTGATCGTGCTGGCTCTGATGCTGGGCGCCGTCTGGCAAGCCGCCAGCCCGGCCTGGAAAACGTACCAGCAGGAGTTCCACCGGCTGGAAGCAGCGGGTGAGCCCAACGCCGCGGCAAAGGCCGACGTGTTGAACGCAGACCTGGTTATCCGGCAGGATTTGCTGCCTGGATTGCAGCGCGTCGATCGCTGCACCACCTGTCATCTCGGCGCGGAAGATCCAACCATGAAGAATGCGCCGCTGCCCTTCACCTTCCACGCCAACCTTGGCCCTCACGTTCCAGCCAAGTTCGGCTGCACGGTTTGTCACGGAGGGCAGGGACTGGCCACCGATAAGCAGAACGCGCATGGAATGGTGCCGTTCTGGCAGGAACCGCTGCTCCCCACGAACTATATTCGCGCCTCCTGCGGCCGATGCCATAAGGAAGGGGAGGTGCCCGGGGTGCCGGAATTGACGGAAGGCCGGCGCCTGTTCGAAACGCAAGGATGCCGCGGCTGTCATAAGTTAAACGGCGTCGGTGGAACCATCGGGCCCGACCTGACCGAGGAAGGCGCAATCCGCCGGTTCCCGGAATGGCTGGAAAAGCATTTCCTGGATCCCAATACGGTCTCCCGCAATTCGCCCATGCCCAACTTCCATTTCACGAAAGAACAGGCGCGGGCGTTGACATTCTACATGCTCTCCCTGACTAGTGAGCAGATGGGAAGCTATTACTCGAGCGTTCGGTTGATCCCGAGCGTCGGCTATGGCCGGGAATTGTTCGTCGAAAAGAATTGCATCGCCTGCCACAGCATCGGAGGTATCGGAGCAAAAGGCGGGCCCGACCTGTTGGGGATAGGCAAACAGCACTCGTCCGGCTGGCTGGACGAGCAACTGGTGAATCCCCAGACCATTTACCCGGGGAGCATTATGCCGGCCTATGATCTGGAGACCAATGCCCGAAAGGCCATCCTCATTTTCATGGCCTCGGCGACGGCGGAAGATGCGCAGGCTATCCTTTCGCAGCGGACCAAACCGTTGACGCCGCGGGACGCCGCGATCGAAGCGGGTAAGCAGAGTTTTGCGCGATTCGGATGCGTTGGCTGTCACGGCTTGGAACTCCAGGGCGGAGTGCCCAATCCCAACAGCCAGGGCGGAGAGGTGCCTTCGCTGCTCCATGCTTCCGCCGACTACACCGAAGACGAGGTGATCAAGATTATCCAAAACGGCAAGGTGCCTCCGGTGGAAAACGCGAAAGGGCCGGCCGCACCACTTTACATGCCACCGTGGAAGGGTGTCTTGACGGATGAAGATATCCATCGGATCGCCGACTATCTCTGGTCGCTGCAAAAGAAAAAGGATAGCTGGTAGGCGGTGAGGCAAGGCGTCCTGCTGATTCGAGCTGTGCCCTCCGCTGGGGGCACAGCCGGATCCCCGAACGATGATGCCTGAAGACGGCATGCTCAGCGCCGTCTTTGTGACGAAACGCCAGGCGTGAGACCTAATTCTTGTGGAATATTTTCCGCTTCATGTCGGGCCAGAATTCCTTGAGAACCTGCGACACGGCGTCGGTCCCTACTTGCATAAGAAGCTTCGTCCCGTTCCCGCCGAGCGTTTGGCTTTGAGGATAATATGCATTCGAAATCGCCACTGCACTCGCGTTTCCGAGCCACTCCGAGTAATTGAAGCGGACACCTCCCGAATCCTTGTGGGTCACGAACACTCGCGTAAATGCGTAGCCCACGCGCGATATCATGCTCCCAGTTCCGCGCCGGAAATAACGAGGATCTTCGTGCAGTAGGACCGGAAAGAATCCCTCCGTGAACATGTTGCCGATTGCCTGATCCGCATAATTGGTAGCCAGACGATGTCCGAATCCTTTGATGCCCTGCCCGAAGGAGAGATCCTGGTTCGTCAGTTGTCCCAGGCCCGCCAACGCTCCGGCCAATGCAACTAACGGATAATCGAACGAATCCTTGCTGGCGATGTCAAGCTTCTGATGAGCAGTCAGCACAGTGCCTTCCTGGGATGAGTCTGCTGTTCTGTAGTTCGGCAGGACGCCGAATACACGATCGCCACCGGGTGGCTCCGAGTCCGGAGCCTTGGGAGCGGCAGGAGTGACCTCCGCGTTGTTTGGCGTGATGGTGGGTGTGGCAGGCGGCGTGGACTGCTCTTGCGCGAATATGGTTGACGCAGTCAACATGACTGGCAACAGAACCGGCAACAGACTCATTTGGGTTCCCTCGGTCTCCTTTTTCGTCGGCTCGCCGGATAAAGCGATCTACTCTTTTCTGGCACATTGTCTGAGCCCAAGCCCATTGAGGTACAACGACGACACGGTGGTCCCTCGCGAAGGGGCTCAGTCGACATGTCAATTCAGGCAGCTGCGGTTCACGACGGAGGAGCCTGAGCTGGGGACACAGTCTGCCCTTGCCCCCAGCACCGCCTCGGCGCACACCGAACTCGGCGACGGGAATGGCCGGGACTACAAGGCCGCGCGTGCCCACTACGGGACTGCGGACAGCCGGGCGTCGAGTCGGCGGAAGTGGATTCTTCCTCGCACAAGCGCCACGGCTCAGCGAGGGTTATACCCGGCTCGACTTGCTAGCCAGCCTTTCGCACTGTCGGGCTAACCAATCGGTGCCAGATTAGTGACTGTCGCCGTCGTGGTCGACGTCTCCGGCCTTTTGAGCAGCCGGACTCAGCTGAACGGTATCCTGCGGCTCCGCATTCGGCTGAGTTTGCGGGCGTGTGGGTTGCTGGGATTCTATGGGAGTGCTCGGTGTGTTGTTACTGATAGGGTTGATCATTTGGAATTCTCCTTCGAGAAATTTATCGTTTGTTCTTGTAGCTCTTATACAAATTCCCGATGGCCCTGGATTCCAGGGCTAGGCCATTACCGGTGCATACGAAATATGCCGATGTTGTGGAGTCTCCGTCGTGCCCTTCGGGGTGGCGTGCACCACTGGTATTTGAGACGCAAACTTGAGCCCCACGACTACTAAAAGGCAACAAACAGCTAGAAGTTTCAGAGCGGACCGCATTCGATTGCGGTCAATGTCCGGGAACATAATGAGAGTGAACCCGGACGCCATCGGCAGAAGAAGACCGCCTACGAAGTCCAATGCAGGGATATACGCGGCCACCGAAATTGCTCGTAGCGAGAGGATTGCACTCAAGACACCCAGAGCAATTCCCAACAACAAAAGAATGCGACTATAATCGATCTCCTGATAAGCCCGCCGAAAACCTCGGCAACGAGCCTTCCAAAAGGACGGCAGGGCACTGAGAACCAAGCTAATCACTGCCGCCGTCTGAAGATCGTGGAGAGTCGGTCCAGCCGCAACATTGCGGGCCCAGTTGTGCGCACTGAGCCCGCTGAGCGCGCGGAGTGAAAGGATCGCTGTTAACAGCAGAAGCGAGAAAACCGCAACCCTGGTGAACGCCGGCTGCCAAGACTCCGGGTCGACGTCCAGATTGCGATTGAATTCTCTCGTCATGCTGATTGCACTGGGAAAAGCACGCTTGGTGCCCAAATACTGCGCCGGCCAAGTGCCAGATATGCTTGGACTTAAGGACACAACGGCGGACCGGGTCGAGAGGACTGCGGCAAAATGCCACCAGGCGCGTCAGGTAGTGCGGCGAATTTGCGCTCACTCGACCCGATGGAGCTTAAAGGTGTAGCGCAGCATGATGGTGTGGCTGGGAGCCGTCACGCCGTAATCGGTGGTGAAGAGGTATTGTGCGAAGAATCCTGGTGAGAAACGCCAGCCGATCCCGAAATCGGAGAAATGGGACGCCAGTTGATATGCGCTGGGGGTCAACGGGAAGAACGAATCCTGTACCAGATTGGTATTGCCAAACTGATCGGGGAATAGAGAAACCTGGAGGTGCTGAGCGTGCCACACGTTCATGTAAGAGGCGCTCACAAACAGGCGGCGCGTCAGATTGACCTGAATGGCGGTGTGCGCGGAAATGAAATGGCTGTTGGCGGTGCCGTTCTGCAGAAGGTTGCCGGTTGTGTCCTCCAGGCGGGATGAGGCTACGCGGGAAACGCCCCCAGCGGCATCGAAAGTGAACATCGTGCGCCGAGTCACGGCGTAGCCCACGCCCAGACCCATCGAGCCCTGCTGTGCGCGATCTTTCTGGTTGGAATTGACCGCATTCGTACGCACCAGATCGTCCGCGAGTGAAACTCCCAGCCACGCGCCCGTGACACCATAGAAAAGTCGGGGGCTGATGGCGCCGCGAAACCGAAAGCCGATCTCCGAGGAGTGCCCGGCCGAGCCAGTGGAATTCAATCCGATCGGTGCATTGTTCAGAGTGTGGCTGAGATCGTGGTCGTTGGCGGAAATGAAACCGTAATCGTAGAAGATGCCCAGCTTTGCGGTACGGCCAAAATCGTGGGAAAGACCGGCCGTGAACCTGGTTTGCGAAACGCGCGAGGCCGCAAGAACCTGTTCTACGGAAGGTTGACTGTCGGTATCGGTAGTAGTGCTCAACAGAGATCCATTGCCACGGAGGGACTCCACTTCCACGCCAACGCTAGTCGCGCCGAAACGGCGCGCCAGCATCAGGGAGCCTGAATAGAAATTACTCGTGGAGCTACCGCTCGTTGGCGTCGCGGACGGGCTTTGCCCCGCCGGCGCGGAATCTTCATCCGGCAAGGACGTGACCGCGGAGTTACTCACTCGCGAAGTGGAGAAACTGCCACCCGCGAAGAAATTGGAGTGACCGATGGGGCTGAAGATGGAAACCTGAGGTGAGAGGCTGTAACTGCCGGGGAGCGTTCCGGCGGGATCGAATGTCGTCTGGCTCCCACCGGGAGAAGACCCGCCACCGAATATGGGCATCACAAACACCCTCGCCTCGGCTGTTTGGAACTGCGTCGCGTACGCCGGATTTTCCAGGCTATCCAGATGTGCCTCCGAAAAGGCATTGAACCGGAATAGAAATGGCGTCTCCGCCAGATCGGAGAGGCCGGAAACATAAGCGTCGTAGGCACTGGCGGTAGCCCGTGGTGCGGTGCCATCGCGGTCGCCGCGCGGTGCCGATGCGGAATTCCCGGAGGATGGATTTGCGCCCGCCGCGGCGGCCAAATTAGCGGACTGATCGAGATTTCCGTCTGCGTCCTGCGCGTGCCGGTCACCGTCGGGACGCATGGCGGGAGTATTACCGGCTGCTCCGAGCAGGTGGAAATCCTGTCCGGCTTGCACCAGCACTCCGCGCCCGGCCTCCACCAACACCGTCTGGCTGGGATCGGACAAGCTGGTTACCTGCACCGCGCCTTCAAACACGATTACCTGGGTGGCGCCGGCCGGTCCAACCTCAATGCTGAACTGGGTACCTCGGACAGCGATCGACGCGGTCGGGCTATTCATGCGATACGGATTGGGGCGCCCTCCGAAATGGTTGATCTGTACACGAACTTTGCCGATCAGGATGTCGAAGAGCTCGCGCAGTGAATCTGCTTGCCGGAAATCCTTCAGCACGATCAACGACTGTGGTTCCACAACCACCATGCTCCCGTCACTCAGGTCGATCACCACACGCCCGCCTCCGCGCGTGTCCACACGATCTCCAGGATTCAACAGGAAGCCGGCGGAAAGCCCAAACGAACTGCCGGAATTGCCGGTAATTACGACGGCCGCACCCGTAACGCTGGCCGCGCGCGCAGCCAGGAGACTACTCTGGGCCGCCAGCGGTCCCGTGCTCGTCAAGAGGATGCCGATGGCCGCAACGGCCATGACCGCCGCGCCTAGCGTTCCTTGTCCCGCACGTTTCACCGAGTATCCAGAGGTCCTTCCGCAGAGTCGTTTACCGCCTCAGTTTCCGCCTCGTCTTCAGGATCGGATGCGCCCTGAAACTGGTAGCGAGCAATCAGACGCTGAATAGTTCGGCGGTCGAGGTTAAGGACGGCTGCAGCCCGCCTCCGGTTCCAACCGTTTTCCTGCAGTACCAGTTGCAAATACCGCCGTTGCAGTTCGTCCATGTTTGGCCGGTCGGCGACGAGGCGATTCTCCTTCTCGATTGCGTTGCTTGCCCCCGCTCGCGCACCGATCTCCGGAGGCAGACAATCGACGGTGATCCAGCGGCCGGAAGACAACGCGATCGCACGGCGCAGTGCGTTCTCCAATTCACGCACATTCCCAGGAAAATCGTGTGCGGCCAGTGCCTCCGTGGCTTCGCGTGTTAAACGCGGCGGAGCTTCCACATCCGGTTGAAACAGCCTCAGAAAATGGGCAGTTAAGATCTCAACGTCTCCAGCACGCTCCCGCAAGGGAGGCAGTTCGATGCTGAGGACACTGAGGCGGTAATACAAATCGGCGCGAAAGCTGCCGGCGGAGACGAGTTTTGACAAGGGCAGATTGCTGGCCCCTATTACGCGGACATTCACATGGCGGGACTGGCTGGAACCGACGCGGCGCACCTCTCCGCTCTGAAGAACTCGCAGGAGGCTCGCCTGAAAAGCCGGGCTAGTGGAAGCCAACTCGTCCAGAAACAGCGTGCCCCCATCGGCTGCTTCGAAAAGGCCGGACCGATCGCGGTCGGCGCCGGTAAAAGCGCCTCGCACGTGTCCGAACAGTTCCGATTCCAGCAGCGTGTCTGTCAGGCCCGAACAATTAACCGACAGGTAAGGCTTACTTTTGCGCTCGCTAAACTCATGAATCGCGCGCGCGACCAATTCTTTGCCCGTACCAGATTCGCCCAGGATCAGGACGTTCACGTTGGCGCGCGCCGCCTGCGCAATCAGCTTGTATATCGCTACCATGGTGGCGCTACGTCCTACCAGACCAGAACGCGAGAAATCCTGCTGGGGTTCGACGGATGCCTCGGCGGCATCGGCCTCCCGGCGGGCATCCAGATACCGTCGAAGCAATGCCACTACCGCCGAGACGTCGAAGGGTTTGCCGATGAAGTCGGTGGCTCCACGTGCAACGGCTTCCACGGCGACCTGCAAGGATGCTTGCGCCGTCATTAGTACGATCGGAATCCTGGTATCGATTGCGCGCAGCGAATCGACTAATTCGAGACCGCCGCCATCCGGCATGTAGACGTCGCTCAAAACGGCGTCATACCCTCCGCCCGATACGGACTGTAATGCTTCGCGGCCAGTTCGCGCACTAGTGACACGGAATCCATTGAGCGTCAATCCGGTCTCAAGCATAAGACGGATGGAGCGTTCATCGTCGGCGATCAGAATCTTCGGCTGGTATGGCATGTGGCGAACGATCCCTCGCCGGCCGGCGGAGGTTGCGAGATTCGTGCAGGCATCGTGCACGGCTCAGCTTTATTTCTCCAGTGTACTATTTCAAGGGCTTGCCTCTTCCAGGGGAATGCGAAGGGTAAACGTCGATCCCTGATTGACCTTGCTGGTGACGCTGACCCTTCCGCCGTGCAATTCGACAATTTCGCGAACGAATGCGAGCCCGAGTCCCGTGCCGGGAACCCCGGCGTCCTCCACTCTCGGAACCCGGTAGAACTTGTCGAATACCCGAGTGAGATCGGCCTCCGGGATGCCGTAGCCATGATCTTCAACGGAAATGGCCAGATCTTTGTTTTCCTGCACGGCCTTCACCAGAACCGGGCTATCGCAGGGACTGTATTTGATCGCATTGGAGACAAGATTCTCTACCGCGCGGCCCAAAAGGTCGACGTCCATCAACAGGCCTGGCAATCCGGGCGACGACATCATCCTGAGCCGAATCCCGCGCTGCCCGGCCACTGGCGTTAATAAAAGCACGACGCGCTGCAGCACCGGTTCCACTTTGGCGGCAGTCTTTCGCAGTACCGTCGCACCGGATTCCAGCCGGGTAATGTCGAGATATTCGGAAATCATGCGGGTCAACCGCTTGACCTCGTCATTGATAGTCGAACTGATCTCTTTGCGACGATCCGGATCCATGTCGTAAACGGCGAGCAGTTCCGTCATCCCCTGAATAGCAGTCAGAGGTGTGCGCATTTCATGAGACACCAGGGCGATCACATCGTTCTTGGTTTGCTGCAACTCGTGCTGGCGAGTGACATCAGAAAGAGAAGCCACTATTCCGGACACGGGCCCATCGCCATCGGCGCTTGAGGCTACCGCGGCCAAACGCAAAATGTAGCGCCGGGGACGGCTGTCGCGCATACCGATTTCACGCTCCACGCGAGCACGACCGAAGACCAATCGCTCCAACAAGTCCTGGTCCGGAATTCCTAAGCACTCCAGGAGATTCCGGCCGACGAGAGCGCTGGCCGAGGCATGTAGTATCTCGCCTGCGCGGCGATTCGCAAAGCTGATGGTCCCCGCCGGCGTAGCGATAAGGAGGCCATCTTCGACACTGTTCAGAGCCAGGTCAACGAACCTGGCGCGCCCAATCAATTGGGCATTCAATTCGGCCGCCCTTTGGGCCTTCCATTCAAGCCCATACG
>Ga0302320_10005679_pt1 | contig 27912 bp, 21 predicted proteins | sample Bog_T0_3_FD_202130 | JGI IMG/M metagenome (GOLD analysis project Ga0302320, IMG submission 202130) | Peat permafrost microbial communities from Stordalen Mire near Abisko, Sweden - Bog_T0_3 | ecosystem: Environmental > Terrestrial > Soil > Wetlands > Peat | place: Sweden: Abisko, Stordalen Mire...
GGCGTGCCCATGGATCTCGACGGCGCCCGGGCGCTGGCCGCGCAGGACAAGTACGAATTCCAGAAATGGGTGCTGTCGATGCTCGACGCCGTCCCTTACAAGGGCGGCAAGAAGGGCGGCGACGGCGGCGTCGACGGCTACGTCTATTTCAAGCCGGATGGCAAGAAGACCGAAAAGGCCGTGGTTTCCGTCGAGGGCGGGGCTTCGCTGACGCCGGCGATGGTCAAGGATCTCATCGTCACCGTCGACCAGCAGGGGGCGAAGATGGGTTTCTTCGTCACCCTAGAGCCGCCGACCAAGGGCATGATCGCCCAAGCGGCGGCTGCCGGCTTCTACGTCGCGGAATTCGGCAAATATCCGAAAATCCAGATCGTCGAGGTCGGCAGCCTGTTCGCCCCGGTCAACCCGTTGCAAATGCCGTGGCAGGACACCAGCGTGTTCAAGCGGACTGCGCGCGAATCGACGAGCCATCAGCACGAGTTGGACCTGGACTGATGACGGACCTCTTGGCCGACCTGCAGGCGCTCATGCCCGCGTTGCGCGGCAAGCTGTCCGACCATGTCGAACTGGCGCCCTTCACCTGGTTTCGCGTCGGCGGCCCGGCGCAAATCCTGTTCTCGCCGGCCGACGAGGACGATCTGAGCTACTTCCTGCAAAACCTGCCGCACGAAGTCCCGGTCACCGTGATCGGCCTCGGCTCGAATCTCATCGTCCGCGACGGCGGAATCCGCGGAATCGTCATCCGCTTGGGGGGACGCGCGTTCGGCGCTATCGCAACCACCGCGGACCAGCGCGTCGTCGCCGGCGCGGCGGCGCTGGATGCGCAGGTCGCCCGCGCGGCGGCGGAAGCGGGCGTCGACGGTCTCGCCTTCCTGCGCGGCGTACCCGGCGCCGTCGGCGGCGCGCTGCGCATGAACGCCGGCGCCCATGGCGGCGAGACGCGCGACACGCTGGTGGAAGCGCGCGCGCTCGACCGTTCCGGCGCGCCGCGGGTGTTCACGAACGCCGAGATGGGCTTTAGCTATCGCCACAGCGACGCGCCCGAGGACGTCATCTTTACCCGCGCCACCTTCCAGGGCCGTCCGGGCGACAAGACCGCCATCCTCGCCGAGATGGAGCGCATCACCGCCACGCGCGAGGCCTCGCAGCCGATCCGCGAAAAGACCGGGGGCTCGACCTTCAAGAACCCGCCGGGGCAGAAGGCGTGGCAGTTGGTCGACGCCGCGGGCTGCCGCGGCCTGCGGCTCGGCGGCGCGCAGGTCTCGCAAATGCACTGCAACTTCCTCATCAACACCGGCGCGGCGACCGCGGCCGACATCGAAGCGCTCGGCGAGGAGGTGCGCCGCCGCGTGTGCGAGACCAGCGGAGTCGAACTGGAGTGGGAAATCAAGAGGATCGGCGAGGCGGCGTGAGGCGCTTGCGCCCGCGGCGCCAATTCATTAACCGCTTCGCGTCCAGATGAATCGCCGCGCGTTCGGACGTGAAGGGCAAGGCATGAGGTTTTCGACCCCCTGGGTTCTGGCGCTGGCGCTCGCATTGTCCGCGGCGACGGCGGCGCACGCCCAGACCCGGCCGCCGATCGCCAGCGCGATCGAACTCGTCGACGACGGCGGCTCGGCGCGCCTCAGCCTGCAACTCGACCGCGCGGTCGAGGCGACCGCGCGCCCGGCCGAAAATCCCGCGCGCATCCTCGTCGATCTCGCGGAAGTCGATTTTCAGCTCGGCGCCGACGCCGGACGCCCTAAAGCGACGGGCGGCGAGGCGCTGACGCGCGCCTACCGTTTCGGTCTGCTGGACAAGGGCAAGTCGCGGCTGGTCGTCGATCTCTTGCGCCCCGCCTGCGTCGCCTCTCTCGCCTATGCGCCCACGGAGGGCGGCAAGCCCGCGCAATTGACGCTGCTTCTCAAACCCTGTCCGGCGGCAAAATTCGCCGAACTCGCCAAAGCTCCGCCCCTCGTGTCGAGCGCTCCGGCCGCTCCGGCCCCCCCCCGGTTGCCGATCGTCGTGCTCGATCCCGGCCACGGCGGCGCGGACGGCGGCGCCCATGGCGCGCATGGCGAAACCGAAAAAACCATCGTCTTCGACTTCGCCGCCGAGACCAAGCGACAGCTCGAAGCGACCGGAAAATTCCACGTGCTGATTACGCGGGCGGGCGACGACTATGTGTCGCTCGAAGATCGCGTGCGCCTCGCCCGCGAGGCCGACGCCAGCCTGCTGATTTCCATCCACGCCGACACGCTGCCCGGCGGCGGCGCGGACGTCTCGGGCACGACCGTCTACACCTGCTCGGAGCGCGCTTCCGATTCGGAGGCCGCGCGCATCGCCGAACACGAGAACGCCTCCGACCGGGTCGACGGCGCCAAGCCAAACCTCGACGTCGGCGTCGCCGATATCCTGTTCGATCTGAAGCGGCGCGAGACCCGCGCCTATGCCCATCTGTTCTCGCGCAGCCTCGTCGGGCAATTGCGCGACCTCGGCCGGCTCAACCACAACCCCGAACGCTCCGCCGGGTTCGTGGTGCTGAAGGCGCCCGATTTCCCCTCGGTGCTCGTCGAACTCGGCTATCTCTCCAATCCGCAAGACGTCGCCAACATGACCTCGGCCCTTTGGCGCCAGCGCGCCGCGGCGGCGATGGTTTCGGCGATCGAGACGTTCTTTGCCCCGGCCGGAAAGGCGAAGAGCGAGGACGCCGGGAAGCCGGAAGCGGTTGCGGCGGACAAGGGCGCCGCCGAGAGGTAGGGGCCGCGTTTGCAGCGGCGGCGTCCAGGCCGCCGAATTCTTACGCGCGGCTCGTCGCGGCCGACCGGATCGCCATCATGACGCGGCGCGCAAAAAGCGCTATGCGAGCGGCAGCCTTCGCCGGGAGTCGTCGATGTTCCGCTCACTGTTGGTCGCCGCCGCCGCTTCGATCGCCGTGCTTGCCTCCCCGATCGCGGAGGCGCAGCACATGCACGATATGGGCGCCGAGCCGATGCCGGGGATGTCGTCGTCCGACTCGCGACAGCTGCTGCATTTCCCGCCGATGATGCAGGCGCATATGCTCAGGAACATGCGCGATCACGTCGAAACGCTCGACGCGATCTTGAGCGCTCTCGACATCGGCGACTACGCCAAAGCTGCAAAAATCGCCAAGGACCGGCTCGGCCTCGACTCCCCTGCCGCAGCCGCCTGCAAGCCGAGTCCCGCCAACGCCACACCGGGCTCCATGGAGGCGATGATGGCGGTCTACATGCCCCCGCCGATGCGCGCCTTCGGGCTGTCGATGCATACGGCCGCCAGCGACTTCGCCGACGTCGCCGCCCGCGCCGACGCCACCCACGACGCTCCGGCGGTGCTGAAAGCGCTGTCGCGCATCACCCCGAACTGCGTCGCCTGCCACGCCGCCTATCGGCTGCGGTGAGGAAGCGTCAGCGAATTCCCCCCTCCCCCAGCAAGTCCGGCCGCCGCGCCCGGGTGATCTCCTCCGCCTGCTCGCGCCGCCAGCGCGCGATCCTGGAGTGATCGCCGGAAAGCAGCGTCTCGGGGATCGAGCGGCCCTCAAAATCGCGGGGGCGGGTGTATTGGGGATATTCGAGCAGGCCGGATTCGAAACTTTCCGACTCCCCCGACTCGATCTTGCCCATCACGCCCGGGATCAGGCGCACGCAGGCGTCGAGGATGGTCAGCGCGGCGATCTCGCCACCTGACAGCACGAAATCGCCGATCGACACTTCCAGCAGCCCGCGGCCCTCGATGACCCGCTCGTCGACCCCCTCGAAGCGTGGACAGAGGATGACCAGCCCCGGCCCCGCCGCCCAGTTACGCGCAAGGGCCTGGGTCAGCGGCGTGCCGCGCGGGCTCATGATGAGGCGGGGTCGCGGGTCGTCCGCGGGCGCGGCGGCGTCGAGCGACGCGGCGAGCACGTCGGCGCGCATCACCATGCCGGGACCGCCGCCCGCCGGCGTATCGTCAACGGCGCGATGGCGGCCCAACCCGTGGTCGCGGATGTTGCGGGCCTCGCACGACCATAAGCCCCGCGCGAGCGCGTCGCCGGCGAGGCTGAGGCCGAGCGGGCCGGGGAACATTTCGGGGAACAAGGTGAGCAGCGTGGCAGCGAACATGGGGGCGTTGTAAGCGGGTTTGGGTCAATTCGCCAACGTTCGGCGCGGCGGCGCCTCGCCGCCGAATTTATGCGCGCGTCGTGTCGCGAAAATCGGCGGCGGGGACGCCGCCGCTCCTCTACAGCTTCGCTTGCGCGAGATCCCGCGTCGCCTCGAACGTCTGTCGCAACTCGCGGATGGCCTCGCGCAGCGTCTCCAACGGCAGCGTTGGCGCGCCCGCCTCGAGTTCGCGCGCAAGCTGCGACAGCTGGGCGAAGCCGAAGGTCCCGGCCGAACTCTTGATCGAGTGGGCCTCCAGCCTCACCACCGGGCGCTCCTCGCTTTGGGCCGCGAGCCGCTGCACCTTGCCCGCCGTGTCGTCCCAAAATACCGCCAATGCCTCGGCGGTGTCTTCGTCTCCGAGTTCGCAGCGCAGCGCGTCAAAGACGGTTTCGTCGAACAATGGGCTCATGCGACCCTTCTTTCTGGCTCGGGCGCCGCAGACCGGGCGCGCAGCAGTGCGGCGCGCAACCGGTCCGTGGTTACGGGTTTGGTGACGAAATCGTTCATGCCGGCGGCCAGACACGCCCCTTCGTCCTGGCGGCTCGCGTTGGCGGTGAGCGCGACGATGTAGATGTCTCTCACCGCAGACGGCAGGGCGCGGATGGCGCGGGCGGCGGCCAAGCCGTCCATCTCCGGCATCATCATGTCCATCAGCACGAGGTCGTAGCTGTGCGCCTCGACGGCGGCGAGCGCCAGCGCGCCGTTCTCGGCGATGACCGCTTTGTGGCCGAGCTTGGCCAGCAGCTTCTTGATGACGAATTGATTGGTGCGATTGTCCTCGGCGACCAGGATGTTCAGCGGCGCCTGTTCCTCCTCAACCTCCGGCGGCGGGGCGGCGGCGGGCGTTTCCGGGGGCGGCGCCGCCTTCTTTTCCGCCGCCTTCACCAGCACGGAGAAGGTGAACCGGCTGCCCTTGCCGACTTCGCTGCTCACTTTGATTTCGCCGCCCATCGAGGCGACCAGGCGCTTGCAGATCGCCAGCCCCAGGCCCGTGCCGCCGAAGCGGCGCGAGATCGAACTGTCCACCTGCGAGAACTCGCGGAACAGCAGGCCGATGGACTCGGGGGGTATGCCGACGCCGGTGTCGGCGATCGCGAAGCTGAGGCGGGTGAGGCCCTTGTCGGTGGGTTCGGCGTCCACCGTGACGTCGACCGAGCCGGACTCGGTGAATTTGAGGGCGTTGCCCATCAGATTGAACAGCACCTGCCGGATGCGCGCGGGATCGCCGACGACAAAATTGGGAACGGCGGCCGAGACCTTGCCGCTGAGCTGCAATCCCTTCGCTTTCGCCGTCGTCTCCGACATATCGACGGCGGACGAAACCAGCCGATGCAAGTCGAATTCGATGTCCTCGATTTCCAACCGATCGGCGTCGAGCTTGGAAAAATCCAGCACGTCGTTGAGGATGCGCAGCAGGTGATCGGCGGATTCGCGCAGCGTCGTGACGATCTTCTGCTGATCTGGAGCGAGGTCGCCGCCGACCAGCAGATCGGCCAAGCCGATGACGCCGTTCATCGGCGTGCGGATCTCATGGCTCATCATGGCGAGGAATTGCGAGCGGGCGCGGGTTCCCGCCTCCGCCGCGTCGCGCGATTTCGCTAGACCCACCTGATAGCGGATGATCAATGTGGCGACGATGGCGATGACGATGCTGAGCACGATCGCCGCAGTCAGAACCTTGTCGCGATCTTGCGCGTAGTCGGCGAAGATCTCGTCGGTCGCCTGCCCCACGACGACCGCCAGCGGAAAGTCTTTCACTTTTCGGTAGGCGAACAGGCGCTCGACGCCGTCGATCTGGCTCTGAATCGTGTAAGAACCGCTGGTGTTCTGCGACAGCCCCAGTAGCGCCGGCGTGCCCGCGAGCGACTTGCCCAAGGCGAGAGGTCCGTCGCCGCCACGCGCGCGAATGATCCCATCGAGGCCGACGAGCGTGACGGCGCCGTGTTTGCCGATATCGACCGAGTCATAGAACTTCGACAGATAATTGGGATCGAGGGAGACGACGACGACGCCGCCGAACGAACCGTCTTTCGCGATAATGCGTCGGGTGAGTTGTATCGACCATTTGTTGGAGACGCGACCGAGCACGGGGCGGCTGATGAACAGGAAATCCTTGGTTCCGTCGGCATGGACCCGGAAATGCTCGCGGTCGTGGAGGTCGACGGTCTTCGATTGCTGGCCCAGGTTGCTGGTCAGCATGATGCCGTTCTTGTCGATCACCACGACCTGGAAGGAGAAATCGGAAAGGAACTGGCTGTTCTTCGACCACAGCGAAATGTCGAAATGCTCGGGGTCCTTGGCGTAGGAATCGCGGGCGTAGAGCAGCGTTTGATCTGCCGCCGTGATGGAACGGATGATCTGCTCCTCGAAGGCTCGGGTCAGATTGGCGTTGTTTTGCAGCGCCGCGCGCTCGGTCCGGCCGCGCTCCTGGGTGATATTGAAGCCAACGGCGCCCCAGACCAGCGCCAAGGCGCAGACGCCGACCAGGACGCTGCGATACCAGCCGACCAGCCGCGACGCCTTGCCGAGGCCAGCGGTCAGCCGACGGAACGGGCATGCCAAGAATTCAACGAGAACGGACATCCAGTCGCGCGCCTCCTGCCGCAGGAAATAACCCAGGCAAGTGAAGGGGGCGTAAAGGAGGGCGAACGAGATTTTTGTATTTGCAAGTGAGGTCAGCCCATTGTGTATCGAAGAAATTGCCAATTTCATCGATACGCGTCGATTTTCTACACTTGATTATTTTGATTTACATGACGTAACGGAAGTTATGTCTAATTATCGACGTCAAGCGACTAAATTTGAATAAATCGATTGCCTTCGGAGCTGCTCGGGTTGTTCGACAGACGTCGCATGGCTATCGCCGAGACATTCAAATCGTCGAGCCGGCGCCGAATTCGTCAGCAGGCCGTCGCGCTGGAGCGTTTCCCGAACGAGCAGAGTCGGGTGAGACTCCCTCCCCCCTTGTGGGGGAGGAGCCGACCCGGCGAGTCCAGTCATTAGGAGACCCCGCAACACCGGAGCGGCGCCCCCCTCAACTCGCCTCCAAGTACCGCTCGGCGGTGGCCAGGTCGACCGACACGATCTGGCTCACTCCGCGCTCCGCCATGGTGACGCCGAACAGGCGGTCCATCCGCGCCATCGTCACCGGGTTATGGGTGATGGTGATGAAGCGGGTGTCGGAGCGTTTGCGCATCTCTTCGAGCAGATCGCAGAACCGTTCGACGTTGTAGTCGTCGAGCGGCGCGTCGACCTCGTCGAGCACGCAGATCGGCGAGGGGTTGGTGAGGAACACCGCGAAGATCAGCGCCATGGCGGTCAGCGCCTGTTCGCCGCCCGACAGCAGCGTCAGCGTCTGCGGCTTCTTGCCCGGCGGTCGCGCCAGCAATTCGAGACCCGCCTCCAGCGGATCGTCGGATTCGACGAGCTGCAACTCCGCCGATCCCCCCTCGAACAGGGTCTGGAACAGCTCGCCGAAATGCTTGTTGACGACCTCGAAGGCGGCGACGAGGCGCTCGCGTCCCTCCTGGTTGAGGCTGCCGATCGCCTGCCGCAGGCGCTTGATCGCCTCGGTGAGGTCGTCGCGCTCGGAGATCATCTTTTCGCGGGCGGTCTCGGCGGTCGCCAGTTCCGCGTCGGCGAGCAGGTTCACGGCGCCCAACCGCTCGCGCTCCGCCTTGAGGTTTTCCAGCCGCCGTTCGACGATCTCCGGGTCGGGCGTCGCCTCCTCGGGCTTCAGGCCGGCGAGCGCGACCAGCGCCGCCGGCATGACGTCGAGTTCGTTTTCGATGTGATGGAGCAACTCGCTCCGGCGCTTGCGCGCGGCCTCCAGCCGCGCCTCGGCTGCGGCGCGGGATTCGCGCGCCGCCGACATCGCCTCCAGCGCCGCGCGGGCGGCGCGGTCGGCCTCGGCGAGCGCGGTTTCCGCCGCCGCGCGTTCGTCGGCGGCGGCCTTGCGCGCCGCCTCGGCAAGATCCAGTTCGGCCATCAGCCGCCGGCGCTGCAGCAGGAATTCGTGGGGGGCGTCGGCGAGCTTTTCCAACTCGTCTTCCGCCGCCGCGCGGCGTTCGGCGATTTCCGAGAGTTGCGCGTCGGCGCGGGCGCGCCGTTCGCGCCAGGAACGGCGCTCCTCGGCGACGCGCTGGCGCCGCGTGGCGCGCGCTTCGCGCTCGCGCATGAAGCCCTGCTCCTGGGCGCGGGCTTCCGCATGTTCCGCGCGCGCCTGAGCGGCGTCGGCGCGGGCGCGTTCCAGGGCCAGCGCGAGATCGTCGTCGATGAGCCCTTCGAGCGCCTCTTGCGCCCCCTGTCGGCGCTCGGCCGCTTCGTCGCGCGCCGACGTCGCGCGGGCGAGGCCTTCCTCGAGCGCGGAGACGCGCGCCATCACCGAGGCGCGGGCGCGCTCGACGCTCGCCAGTTTCTCGCGCGCGGCGTCGCGCTGGCCCTGCACGGCGCGGGCGCGCTGGCGCGCCGCGGCCTCGGCGTTGGCCGCCTCGCGCAGCGCCGTCTGCGCGCTCTGCGCGACCTCGCGCGCAGTCTCCGCAGCCTCGCGGGCGACTTCGGCTTCGATTTCGAGATCGCCGAGCCGGTTCTTTTCGGCGAGCCGGCGCGCCGCCGGGGTCGGCGCCTCGGCATGCGCCGAAAACCCGTCCCAGCGCCACAGATCGCCCTCGCGCGAGACCAGCCGCTGCCCTGCCTTCAGCGCCCCACGCAGCGCCGCCCCCTGCTCGCGCGCGACGACGCCGATCTGGCGCAGGCGACGTTGCAATTCGGCGGGCGCCTGTACATGGCTGGCGAGAGTCTCGACGCCCGCGGGCAACGCGGGGTCGTCGGAACCGCTCTCGGATTTCGCCCACAATGCAGGCGCTCCGGCGGCGGTGGAGGCTTCCAGATCGTCGCCGAGCGCGGCCCCCAGCGCCGCCTCAAATCCGCGCGCGACATGGATTGCGTCGACCACCGGCGGCCATTGCCCGCCGCTCTGCGAGCCCAGCAGATGCGCGAGCGTGCGGGCCTCGGTCTCCAGGCGCTGCGCCGCGCGTTCGGCCTCGGCGAGCGGCCCGCGCGCGGCGGCCTCGCGCTCGCGCGCCCGGACATGTCGGCCCTCGGACTCGCGCGCGGCGGCCTCCGCCTCCTCCAGCGCGATGTTGAGATCTTCCAACGCGGCTTCGGCGGTCTCGAACGCCTCGCTCGCCGCGTCGAGGTCGCCCAAACCCGCGCGCTCACGCCGCAAGGCCCCGAGTTCGCTGTCGAAACGTTGCCAACGCCGCGTTTCCTCGGCGAGCGCGGCGGACAGCGCATTGCGGCGCGCGTTGACGTCGGCGACCGCCGCCTGCGCCTCGGCGAGCGCGTTTTCCGTCCGCGACAGCGCCTGTTCGGCGTCGGCGCGGCGCGCCTGCGCCTCCTCGCGCGCTTCGTCCGAGCCTTCGAGATCGGCGAGCGCAATTTCCTCCGATTCCAGCCGCGCCTCGACCTGCGCGGCGTCGGCGACCAGCGCTTCCTCGCGCTTGGCGTCGTGGGCGAACTGCTCGATGCGGCGCTTCAATTCGCCGGCGCGCTGCTCGGCCCGCTTTTCTTCGCCGGCCAGCGTGTCGCGGGCGACGGTGAGGCGATGCAACGCCGCGCCCGCGCGGGCTTCGGCGTCGCGCAATCCGGGCAGCGACGCCGCGGCGATGGCCTGCAAGCGCGCGGCCTCGGCCTGGGCGCGGGTGCGCTCGCCGACGTCGCGCATGTCGGCATCGAGCTTGCGCTGGCTTTCGGCGAAGTCCAGTTCGACCGCCCGCCAACCGATGAGCTTCGACATCGCGTCGTAGCGGCGGATGTCGGCGGCGAGACTGCGGTAGCGCGTCGCCTGTCGCGCCTGCTTGCGCAGACCCTCGATCTGGCCGTCGAGTTGCCGGACCACGTCCTCGAGGCGCAACAGATTGTCCTCGGCCGCCTTGAGTCGCAGTTCCGCCTCGTGGCGGCGCGAATGCAGGCCGGATACGCCGGCGGCCTCTTCGAGGATGAGGCGGCGGGCCTGCGGCTTAGCGGCGATGATCTCGCCGATCTGGCCCTGGCGCACCATCGAGGGCGAGCGGGCGCCGGTGGAGGCGTCGGCGAACAGCAGTTGCACGTCGCGGGCGCGCGCCTCGCGGCCGTTGACCTTGTAGACGGAGCCTTCCTCGCGCTCGATGCGCCGGGTCACCTCGATCGTTTCGTGATCGTTGAAGGCGGCCGGGGCGCGGCGGTCGGAATTGTCGAGCACCAGCCCGACTTCGGCGATGTTGCGCGACGGACGCCGGCCGGTGCCGGAGAAGATGACGTCGTCCATCCCCGAGGCGCGCATGTTCTTGTATGAGCTTTCGCCCATCACCCAACGCATCGCCTCGACGAGGTTGGACTTGCCGCAGCCGTTGGGGCCGACGACCCCGGTGAGGCCCGGCTCGATCTTGAATTCCGTCGGATCGCAGAAACTCTTGAATCCGGTCAGTCGCAGCCGGTCGAACTTCATGGACAGCCTTTTGTCGACGCCTCAGATCCCGGGCCGAGCCGCTCATGTCCAGGGGAGCCCAAACCCAGATTGACGCGGCCACACTCGGGCGCCGCGATCAAGGCCGAACAGCGCTAGGCCCCGACAAAGTTGTGCGCAACCCCCGTCGAGCGGCAGGGTCTTAGTTTGAATCTTTGATTTCGACCCTTGGCGGCAGTTCGCAGAACTTCTCCCGTGGCGAGAAGGCCGGGGAAGAGGGGACCCCGCCACAAGACTTCGACCGCGCGCTCCTCATCTGGCGCTCCGCGCCGACTTCGCCCTCTGGAAGTTCATGCTGTCGGTATCACCGTCCCGTAACGGCATTTTTCGTGTGGGCGAAGCGAGGCCTGTGGGACAAGAGTATTGGCGGGGAGGGCGAGCCAAATTAAGGGCGCCGTAACCCCACCGTGACCCTGCGCTCCGCCCCCGTAGACCTTCTGACCGATTCACCGAATAATGTCGGGTACGATTTGTCTGGCGAGCAGTTCCTCACATTGTTGCGCGCGGAGCGGCCGACTGAAGTGATAGCCTTGCATTTCATCGCAATTACTTTCCTTCAGAAATTTAAGCTGCTCCTCCGTTTCTACGCCTTCGGCGATGACTCTCAGATTGAGTTTCTGGCCCAACGATATGACCGCAGTGGTTACCGCCCTGTCGTGGTCATTGCTCGGAAGTTCACTGATAAACGATTTGTCGATCTTCAGGCGAGCCACGGGAAAGGTTTTCAGTGCGCTGAGGCTCGAATATCCAGTTCCGAAGTCGTCGATAGAAAGCTGGATGCCGAGCGCTTGAAGCTCTTCCATCGTCCGAATGGACTGCGCCACGTCCTGCATGATCAGGCTTTCCGTCAATTCCAGCTCCAGATACCTGGCGTCCAGATCGGTGGCCGCCAATGCGCCGGCGACCTGAGCGACCAGATTGTTGTCGCTGAATTGCCGAGCGGACACGTTGACGGACATATTGATCGGCGACAATCCCGCATTCTGCCAAGCCTTGTTCTGCCGGCACGCTTCGTGGAGAACCCACGCGCCGATCTGCACGATCAACCCCGACTCTTCGGCTAACGGGATGAATTTGTTGGGCGGGACCAAACCGAGGGTCGGGTGGTCCCACCGAATCAACGCTTCGACGGCGAAGATGCGTCCCGACCGCAAGTCGACTTGCGGTTGATAGTGCAGGATGAACTCGGAACGGTCGATGGCGTTTCGTAATTGCTCTTGGAGCAAGAACCGCTCGTGAACCTTCGCGTTCAGATCGGGCGTGTAAAACTGGAAATTGTTACGGCCGATTTCTTTAGCGTGGTACATCGCCGCGTCGGCGTTGGCTATCATAGTCTCGACGTTCATGCCGTCGGTCGGATAGCTCGCAATCCCAATGCTGGTGGTTATTCTCAGTTCGTGCCCTTCGAGAAGAATGGGTAGTGAGATAGCCGTCTGGAGTTTTTGAATGGTTGCGGAGATGAGGTCGGCGCTCTTGGGTTGGTCGGTAAGAAGAATAACGAATTCGTCGCCGCCGAGTCGCACGACCGTGTCCGTCGGCTTGACGCAATCGACCATACGTCGCGCGGCGGCCTTCAGAAGTTCGTCGCCGGCGTTGTGACCGAGATTGTCATTGACGACCTTGAAGTTATCCAGGTCGATGAACAGCACCGTCACCCAACGATCGAATCGTCCAGCGTGCACGATGGCCTGCGACAGACGGTCTTCGAGTAAGGTTCGGTTCGGAAGCTCGGTCAGGGCGTCATGGCTGGCCATGAAACGAATTCGCTCTTCGGCCAGCTTGCGTTCGATCGCTATGCCGGCGACGCGCGTCGCAACGTCAATGAGGCGCAACTCGGCCGCAACCGGTTTGCGCACGCGCCTCGAATAAATCGCGAACGTGCCAAGAACCGCCCCCTGATGCGACAGGATCGGCGTCGACCAACAGGAACGAAGCCCGTGCGTCGCCGCCAAGTCCTTGAAGTCGCTCCAAAGGGGATCCGACTGGATGTCGCTGACAATGACGGCTTCCCGGCGATAGGCCGCAGTACCGCAGGAGCCGACCCCGGGTCCGATGCAAATGCCATCGATCGCTTTGGAGTAGGCCTCCGGCAGGCTGGGCGCCGCGCCGTGGCGAAGGCGAGCGCCATCTTCATCGAGCAGCAGGACGGAGCCGACGATGTCTTGAAACTGGGACTCGATGAGATGAACGAGATGGGCGAGGACGTCTTCGAGCCCCGCGCTCAGCGCAATCATTTCGAGGATTCGCGCCTGGCCCTCGCGCAAGGCGTCCGCCAGCTTGCGCTCGGTGATGTCGCGCGAGATACCGGCCACCCCGAAGATCTCATTTCGGTCGTTGCGCAGCGGCACCTTGGTGGTGGATATCGACTGCTTCAAGCCCCACGCGATTTCTTCCATGTCGATCATCGGCTGGCCTGAGCGGACGATCTGCTGCTCGTCGTCATAGAATTTTTGCGCGAGTTCCTTCGGCAGAAGCTCGAAGTCCGATTTGCCGATCAAATCCTGAGGCCCCGCCACGCCGATGCGGTCGGCCGTGACCTGGTTGGCGATGACAAAGCGGCTATTGACGTCCTTGACCCAGACATTGTCGGGCAGCTCGTCGATCAGGGCCTGTAGCGACAAGCGCTCGTTAGCGGCGGCGCGCGCGGCTTTGAGTTCGGTGATATCCTCGTGGGTCACGACGCAGCCGCCGTCAGGCATCGGCGTGCGACGCATTTGAATGAGGCGGCCGTCCCGCAGCTCAGTCATCCAGACGATCGCTTCCTTGCTGAAATGATTCGACGCGAAAAACGCTAAATAATCGTCCGCGCCCGTCGCCCAAGTTCCGACTGCGATGCGCAGTTCGACGATCTCACGCAACGTCGCGCCCGGTCCGATTTTTTCGGGAGCAAGCCGATAGATCTCCGCGAAGCGGCGATTGCTCAGGATCAGCCGATCGTCGCTGTCAAGGAAGCAAATGCCCTGCGCGACGGCGTCGAAGGCAGCCTGATGGCGTAGAAGCTGTGTCTGCAACCGCGCGATCTCGTCGCGAAGCTCGCGTTCTACAACCTCGAACGCCGCGACCGCGTGCTCTGCCAGGATCGCCAGAGGGGATTCAACAGACGCTTTGGGCGCCAGCCTCGCTGAATTCTCGCGCAAGTACCGATTCCTCTGGAAGACGTTTCGGAGATGTGGACCAGCTTCGAACGCTCGTGTGTTACGAAAATAAAATAACGAATTTGATAACGACGAGTAAATATCGGCAGATCTGCAGTTATATTTAGATAAACACCGGAATATCGTCATTACGTAGGGGAATTCAATCGAACACTAAGCACTTTGCGGTGTAGGGCCTTGATTCCAAAGCATATTGGCATTTTTTGAAGGAATTCAGGTCTCGTTCCGTGATATTGAACTAGATCCCGAAAGTGAAACTTGGGTGAATCCCGTAACTCCGTAACCCCCGCTCGGCGGGGAGGCGGGGGCCCCTCCAGGAAGCAATCCCGGTCTCTTTTGAACCGATGCCGTGTGCATCAGCCAAGATACTATCGATCGTTTTTCAGTTCCGGTTCGAGATTCGCCACTGGTAATCACGGTGGGGGGGTCGTCCATACGCGCTTTGCGGGCCGGCTAACGCAACCCGGGGGGATATTGATCCGCCTGAAATGCGACGGGGACTACCGGGAAACAGCTGGTTTATATCGGAGGGGAGCATCAGGAGACTCGGTGCTCCAGCGCCATGGCGCGGCGGTCGGTTACCCGATGGCGTGAATTCGAGCGCTAATCAGCCAAATGCGACAATTCAGGAAAGTTCCGGTGGGTTCCCCGTTACGGTGGCGTTCCGGGTTCCGCGCACACTCAATATCCCCTCACCGCCCCAACCCGAGCCCCCGCCCTTCCTTCCCCGCTCACTTGGCGGGCGAGGCGAGCCAGCGCTCGAAATCCCCGAGCGTGAGTTCGCCAGCGATCTTGCGGCCGTTGACGAAGAAGGTCGGCGTCGAGTCGATGTTGAACGCCTCGGCGGCGTTCTCGCGGCTCTGGTTGACCTGTTCGTAGAGCTCCTGATTCTTCAGGCAGGTCTCGAAATCGGTCTGCGACATGCCCGTCGTCTTGACGATATCGAACAGCGGCTGGATCGGCTTTTCGACGAAAGCCCAAGTCTTCTGCTGCGAGAACAGTTGATCGACCAGCAGGTTGCGCTTGTCGGGGCCGGCGCAGCGCGCGAGCATGAACGCGGCGGTGGCGAGCGGATCGAGCGGGAACTCGCGCAAGATGAACTTGGCCTGGCCCGTGTCGATCCACTTGGCCTTCAGCTGCGGCCAAACGTTATCGTGGAACTGCGCGCAGTGGGTGCAGGTGAGGGAGGCGTATTCGATGATCGTCGAGGGCGCGTTGGGCGAGCCCTGGACGATGTCGGGCAGCGGCCCGATCGTCATCAACTGATCGGCCGGGGCGATCGGCGGCCCGTCGGCCGCCGCCGCCGGCGGCGGCGGCGCGGCCTTGGGCGATGGCGAGGCGGCGGGCGCGGGCGCGGGCAACGGCGACGATGAAGGCGAAGGCGTCTGCGCCAAAGCCGGCGCGACGAAAATGAGCGCCGCTGCGAACACGGCGAGGGCGCCGGCGAGCGCGACAGGAAGGCGAGACTGCAACACCATTGACCCTGGGTTCGTACGTGATTCGATGACGTAAGGTTACCGATTTGCAAGGCGTCGCGCCATCGCCCTCGACTGTTTGCGGGGTGATCGGCTGAACGACCTTGGCGGTTTCGACGGATCCCCCGCCCCTTTCGTTCGCCCGATGGCCTCGAATCCTCGCAATTGCGCTGGACGCAGCCGCCAATTTCCTGTAGCGAGCCGCCCTCAACTCAAAACAGCGCGCCGAAGCGCTAGCCGGCCTCGTCGAGGGCGGCGTCACGGCAGGAGCACCCCATGAATATCATCCAGACGCTGGAAGCCGAACAGGCCGCCAAGCTCGGCGCCGGCGAACGCATCCCGGCTTTCCAGCCCGGCGACACCGTCGTCGTCAACGTCAAGGTCAAGGAAGGCGAGCGTTCGCGCATCCAGGCCTACGAAGGCGTCTGCATCGCCCGCAACGGCGGCGGCCTCAACGAGAGCTTCACGGTTCGCAAGATTTCCTACGGCGAAGGCGTCGAGCGCGTGTTCCCGCTGTATTCGCCGATCATCGACTCGCTGAAGGTGGTGCGCCGCGGCAAGGTCCGCCGCGCCAAGCTGTATTACCTGCGCGATCGCCGCGGCAAGTCGGCCCGTATCGCCGAACGCGTCGACGCCAAGCCGGACGCCTCGAAGTAATCTCGCGCCAAAGCCTTTCGAGCCCGGGGCCCGCGCCTCGGGTTCATTGTTTCCGGATCCGCACAACTGTGTCTTGCTGGCGGCGCCATCCGGACGTATTCGCCGCGCGCGCGATCCTATAGAAGCGCGCCTGTAATTTCCCCGAGGAAGGAATCCGCAAATGGCTGAACCCGTCATCGCCCAGAAGGCGCCCTACGCCGTCGAACTCGAAGCCGGCAAGTCCTATTATTTCTGCACCTGCGGCAAGTCGGACACGCAGCCGTTCTGCAACGGCGCGCACAAGGCCGAGGCCCAGTTCATCCCCAGCAAGGTGACCCCCGAGAAGAGCGGCACGGCCTATCTCTGCGGCTGCAAGCACTCGAAGAACGGCGCCTATTGCGACGGTACGCACAAGTCGCTCTGAGCTTCGTATAGTGTAGTTTGCGTAGAAACGCGCCGTCCCTCCCCGGGGGCGGCGCGCCTTTTTTTTGTAGCGGCGGCGTCCTCGCCGCCGAACTCACAGGCGCCGGATGTCGGCGCCATCGGCGGCGAGGCGCCGCCGCTCCGAACGTTCCCTACCGGAACGCCGATTCCAACGCGCCCAGGCCGACCTTAGGGTCCATCAGGCCGTGGTAGATCGGCGGGATCGGCTTATCGACGCCGTACAAATTGTAGACGGCGTGCATCGCGCAATGCACGGAATATTCGACCGTGTAGACCGTGTCCTCCGGCAATTCGACGAACTGGCCGAGGAAGGCGAAGTTGTGCGCGCCCTTGGGGATGCACAGCGGGCGGTCGTCGACGACGCGCGGGGCGAACATCGCCGAGGCGTAGGGCAACATCACCGTCGTAACTTCGGTCGTCGCCTGGATCTCCTCGAGCGCGTCGTCGAAGCCGAGTTGCCCGACCACTTCGCGCAGGATTTCGCGTCCCGTGCAGCGCGACATCGGCTTCTTCACATAGTCGCCGTCGCGGTCGACGTAGAGGCCATAGCCCCAGATGGTGTAAGTGTCCTCGGGCATGTCGGGGAAATGCGGCTGATAGGGAACGACCAGCGACATCAACCAACCCGACTGGAAGAAGGTCATCAGCGCGCCCGTGCCCGGCGGGTTGCCGGAATAGTCGACGATGCGCTTCAACAGGGCGTCGCCGCGCAGGGTCAGCGTGAACGACTCCCATTTGTTTTCGTCGACATTGTAGAAGATGTTCGGACGACCGAAATCCTTGGCCTTGGGGGCGATGCGGTCCCATAGCGCCCAGGCGCCCTCGCGCCGGTCGCGAATGGTCTCGGGAACCGTGTCGTTGCCCCCGAACCCTGCGTCCGCGGCGATCGAACCGAGCGTGAACAGCGCCGCATCGTCGCGGCCGAGCTCGATCGTTGAAGCGCCGTCTTTGGTAAGGACATGCAGCCGCGTGACGCGCCGGTCGTTGGGATCGGCCTGATCGAAATCGACGTCGACGACGCGCGTCGCAAAGCGCACGTCGACGCCCTTGGCCGTCAGCCAACGCTGCAACGGCCGCGCGATAGAATCGTATTGATTGTATTTGGTGCGGCGCACCCCCGACAGCGTGTGCATGCGCGGGAATTCCTGGATGAAGCGCCGCATGTAGCGCTTCAGCTCGATGGCGCTGTGCCAGTTCTGGAAAGCGAAGGTGGTGCGCCACATCTGCCAGAAGTTGGTCTGAAAGAAGTGCTCGCCAAACAACTCGTCGATGCGGCGCGCCCCGAGCAGGCGCTCCGGCGTCGCCAGCAGCCGCATCATTTCCAACCGGTCGCGATTGTCGAAACCGTAAGCGGCGGCGTCGATCTTGACGTGGTTGGCGTCGATGAGGCGGGCGTGCGCTTCCGTCTTCACTTTCTCGTTGAACGCGAGAATCTCTTCGCGGACGCTGACCGCGGGATCTTCCAGCGAGGGGATCGAGGAGAGCAGATCCCACAGCTTCTGGTAGGCCTCTTCCTCCAGCATCCGGCCGCCGCGGGTCACGTAGCCCGCGACCGTCGGCGATTTCGCGCCGTCGAGCGAGCCGCCGACGAGGCCGAATTCTTCGAGGATGTGGATGTGGCCGGCGGGCATGCCGGCGTCGCGAATGAGAAACACCGCCGAAGCCATCGAAGCGATGCCGCCGCCGACGAGCCAGACATGGCTCGCAGCCACGGGAAGCGCGGATTTGTTGATCATGACGTCCTCACTGTTCCTGGGATTGTCTTTGAGTTGGCGCGCCAGTCGCGGCGCGGAAGAAGGCGAGCAGCAGCTCGCCGCGCGGCCAGGCGCCGCTGACGGCGCCCTGGGCGGCGAAGCCCAGCCACAGCGAATAGAGACCGATGGCGATCTGCAGGCTCGGCAACACCGGCTTCAGCCGATAGCGCGTCGTCAGTTGTTCGACGACGCGCGCGAATTCCTGGTGATAGACGGCTTTGCTCGCTTCATAGCGCGCGGCGAAGCCGGCGTCGCGCTGGGCGTGAAGCTGCAATTCGACGGCGAGCAGCGACCATTCCGAAGTCTGCGAGAGATCGGCGAGCCGGTCCGACATATGACGCAACGCGGCGTCGAAGCCGAGCCCGGCAGTTTCCGCCACGAGGGCGCCGAGCGTCGCCGCCTCCTCGCTCGCGTGGCTCTCCGTCATCTGCAACAGCAGCGCGTCGCGGCCTTCGAAATTCGCGTAGAAGGCGCCCTGCGTGTAGCCGGCCTCCTCGCAGATGCGGCGAATGGAAGCGCCCATGACGCCGCCGCGCACGACTTCCTGACGCGCCGCCTGCAACAGACGCTGCCGGGTCAGCTGCTGGCTTTGGTCACGGGTGACGCGCTTGGGGAGTTTCGAAATCATGCACTCAAGATATCATTCGATATTCAAATATCAAGTGATATTTTCGACTCCGGGCGACATGTCGCGGCGAACTCAGCGACGCCACGCTTTTGGACCGCGCCACTTCTCCTTTTCTTTCTGATCGTTACGCCGTCATCATCGCGTCACTTAATATTCATACAAGCGCGTCCGTCGGCGGCTAAACATGTCGCGGCGCCAACCGGGCCGTCGAGAACCGGAGGGTCGGCGCTGCATCCGCAGATTTTCCTCATCGAGAGGCGTTCATGTACATTCGCACCCTGCTCACCGCGGCGATCGTCGCCGCCAGCGCGTCCTACGCTTTTGCCGGCGACATCTCCGGCGCCGGCGCTACCTTCCCGTTCCCGGTCTACGCCAAGTGGGCGGATTCCTATAAGAACGCGACCGGCGCCGGCCTGAACTACCAGTCGATCGGCTCCGGCGCCGGCATCAAGCAGATCAAGGCCAAGACCGTCACCTTCGGCGCCACCGACGCGCCGCTGAAGGCCAAGGACCTCGATGACTCCGGTCTCGAGCAATGGCCGCAGGTGATGGGCGGCATCGTGCCGGTCATCAATATCGACGGCGTCGCCTCGGGCGATCTCGTGCTCGACGGCGATACGCTGGCCAAGATCTTCCTCGGCGAGATCAAGAAGTGGAACGACCCGGCCATCGCCAAGCTCAACGCCAAGGTCAAACTCCCCGACCTCGACATCGCCGTCATCCATCGCGCCGACGGCTCGGGCACGACCTTCAACTTCACCGACTATCTCTCGAAGGTCTCCCCGACCTGGAGCGACAAGATCGGCGAAGCCCCCTCGGTCGAGTGGCCGCTCGGCATCGGCGCCAAGGGCAACGACGGCGTCGCCAACAACGTCGCCGGCACCAAGGGCGCGATCGGCTATGTCGAATACGCTTACGCCAAGCAGAACAAGCTGACCTACGCCGATCTCGTCAACAAGGCGGGCAAGGTGGTCGCGCCAACCGTCGAGTCTTTCGGCGCCGCGGCCGAGAACGCCGACTGGGCGCATGCCCCCGGATTCTACGTGATCCTCACCGATCAGCCGGGCGAAAAATCCTGGCCGCTGACGGCTGCGACCTTCATCCTGATGTACAAGAAGCCGGTCGACGTCGCCGCATCCAACGACGCGCTGAAGTTCTTCACCTACGCCTTCGACAAGGGCGCCGACACCGCCAAGGAACTCGACTACATCCCGATCCCCGCCCCTGTCGTCAGCCTGATCAAGGCGGCTTGGGCCAAGGACATCGAGCAGAAGTGACGTAACGGGCCCGCAGGTTGTTGGAATAGCAGCGCCCCGTCATGGCCGGGCTTGTCCCGGCCATCCACGTCGAGCGGCGATGGCCAGTTTTGAAGGTTGGTCATCTCTCCACGGCGTGGATGCCCGGCACAAGGTCGGGCATGACGGAAAGCGCTGCGGGACGGCACAACCCTGCGCGTAAGAGTGAAGTCTCGGAGCCAACATGACGGCGGCAGTGATGGAGTCCATTGAGAGTACGGCCCCGAAGGACCGCGCGCATGCGCTCGGTCGGCTCAAATTCGCCGACCTGTCTTTCCAGTACATGACGCTCGGCGCGGCGCTGGTTGTCCTGTTCCTGCTGCTCGGCGTCGCGATTTCTCTGTTCATCGGCGCCTGGCCGGCGTTCCGGGAATTCGGCTTCGGCTTCCTGTTCAGCGATCGATGGAGCCCGCCGAAAGAGATATTCGGCGCGGCGACGATGATCTACGGCACGCTGGTCACCTCGGTGATCGCGATGCTGATCGGCGTGCCCGTCGGAATGGGCATCGCCGTGTTCCTCACCGAACTCTGCCCGCCCGCGCTGCGCCGGCCGCTTGGCATCGCCATCGAATTGCTCGCCGGCGTACCCTCGATCATCTACGGCATCTGGGGCGCCTATTATCTGAAGCCGTTCATGCAGGATTATATCGAGCCGGCGCTGATCGCGACCTTCGGCAGGATCCCGCTGCTCGGCGAGCTGTTTCAGGGTCCGCCGCTCGGCTACGGCGTGTTGACCGCCGGCCTCGTGCTCGCGGTGATGATCCTGCCGTTCGTCACCGCCATCGCGCGCGATGTGTTCGACACCGTGCCTGCCGTGCTCAAAGAGGCCGCCTATGGCGTCGGCGCCACGACCTTCGAAGTCGTCGGCCATGTCGTCATTCCTTACACCCGCGTCGGCGTGATCGGCGGGGTGATGCTGGCCTTGGGCCGCGCGCTCGGCGAGACGATGGCGGTCACCTTCGTCATCGGCAACGCCACGCATATCTCGGCCTCGCTGCTCGCTCAGGGCACGACGATTTCGGCGATGATCGCCAACCAATTCGCCGACGCCGACCCCGGTCTGTTCACCTCCTCGCTGCTGGCGCTCGGCTTCATCCTGTTCATTATCACCTTCATAGTGTTGGCGCTGGCGCGGTGGATGCTGTCGCGCCTGGAAACGAAGGCGGGACGATGATCAACCCTCTCTATCCCGGGCGCCGCCGCAGCAATGCGACCTGGACGGTGCTGGCCTATCTCGCCACCGGCTTCGGCCTGTTCTGGCTCGCCCTGATCCTCGGCTCGTTGCTGTGGAAGGGCGTCGGCGGGTTGTCGATCGACGTGTTCACCAAGATGACCGCGCCGCCCGGAGTCGTCGGCGGCCTGCTCAACTCGATCGTCGGCAGCCTGATCGTCACCGCCATCGGACTCGTCATCGCCGCGCCGCTCGGCATTCTCGCCGGCACCTATCTGGCGGAATACGGCCGCTATCATAAGCTCTCGCATGCGGTGCGTTTCATCAACGACATTCTGCTCAGCGCCCCTTCGATCGTCGTCGGCCTGTTCATCTATCAGTTCTGCGTCGTGCCGTTCGGGCATTTCTCGGCCATCGCTGGCGGCCTCGCGCTCGCCGTCATCGCCATGCCGATCATCGTGCGCACTACCGAAGACATGCTCAGTCTCGTGCCGAACACGCTACGCGAGGCGGCCTCCGCGCTCGGCATGCCGCGCTCGCTGGTGATCCAGCAGGTCGCCTATCGCGCGGTGCGCTCGGGCCTCATTACCGGCATTCTGCTCGCGGTGGCGCGCATGACCGGCGAGACGGCGCCGCTGATCTTCACCGCGCTCGGCAATTCGTTGTTCACCGCCGACCCGACGAAGCCGATGTCGAGCCTGCCGCTCATCATCTACGAATTCGCCCGCAGCCCCTACGCCGAACAACAGAAGCTCGCCTGGACCGGCGCGCTGCTGGTGACGGCCACCGTGCTCGGCCTCAGCATCCTCGCCCGCGTCCTCTCGGCGCGCGGCAACGTCAAATAAGTCGACGGCGACCTCGAAGGAAAGAGCCGAACATGACGACATCGACGCTTACCTCGACCGCGCCCGCCGCAGCCGACAAGGTCGACGACAAGATCGTGATCCGCGGTCTGAACTTCTATTACGGACAGAACCACGCGCTCAAGGACGTAACGTTGTCGCTGCGCTCGCGCCGCGTCACCGCCTTCATCGGACCCTCCGGCTGCGGCAAGTCGACATTGCTGCGTGTGCTCAACCGCATGTACGACCTCTATCCCGGCCAGCGCGCCGAGGGCGAGGTGCTGCTCGACGGCGAGGACCTGCTGGCGCCCGATCTCGACTTGAATCTGCTGCGCTCGCGCGTCGGCATGGTGTTCCAGAAGCCTACGCCGTTTCCGATGTCGATCTACGACAACATCGCCTTCGGCATCCGCCTGTATGAGAAGCTGCCAAAATCCCAGCTCGACGAACGCGTGGAAAGCGCGCTGCGTCGCGCCGCTCTCTGGACTGAGGTCAAGGACAAGCTCAATTCGAGCGGCCTCGGCCTCTCCGGCGGCCAGCAGCAGCGCCTGTGCATTGCCCGCACCGTCGCCGTCAGCCCGGAAGTGATCCTGTTCGACGAGCCCTGCTCGGCGCTCGATCCGATCTCGACCGCCAAGGTCGAGGAACTGATCGACGAACTCAGCGACGAATATACGATCGCCATCGTCACCCATTCGATGCAGCAAGCCGCGCGCGTTTCCCAGCATACGGCCTTCATGTATCTGGGCGAGATGATCGAGTTCGGCGACACCAGCAAGATCTTTACGTCGCCGCGCGACAAGCGCACCCAGGATTACGTCACCGGCCGCTTCGGTTGAGGAATAGAGCTCCATGTCCGAACACACCGTAAGATCCTACGACAAGGAACTCGACACCCTCGAGCGCCGCATCGCCGAAATGGGCGGCATCGCCGAGAAGATGGTGATCGAGGCGATGGACGCTCTGGGGAGCGGCGACGCCGCGCTCGCCCATCAGGTCGTCGCCACCGACCCCCGGCTCGACGCGTTGCAGCGCGAGATCGAGGAGCAGGCGGTGCTCACCATCGCCCGGCGCCAGCCGATGGCGATCGACCTGCGCGAGATCATCGGCGCGATCCGCGTCGCCGGCGACCTCGAACGCGTCGGGGATCTCGCCAAGAACATCGCCAAGCGCTCGATCAAGCTCGGCGTCGAGAGCCGCGCCGCGCGCTCGATCGTCGGCCTCAGGCATATGAACGAAGTCGCGACCGAACTGATGAAGGACGTGCTCGACGCCTACGCGCAGCGCGACGTCGAGCGGGCGCGCGCGGTGTGGGAACGCGACGCCGAACTCGACGCGCTCGAAGACTCGGTGTTCCGCGATCTGCTCACCCACATGATGGAAGACCCGCGCAACATCACCTACAGCACCCACCTGCTATTCTGCGCCAAGAACATCGAGCGCATCGGCGACCACGCCACCAACATCGCCGAGACCGTGTTCTATCTGGTCACCGGAAACAACCTGCCGAGCGCGCGGCCCAAGGGCCGGCAGGACTATGACGATGACGACGGCGACACGGGGAGCGCCGAGGCGTGAACGAGATCCGACGCGAAGTCACTCGCGCCGGCGGCGCGGCAGGCAAACCGAGAATCCTCGTCGTCGAGGACGAACCGGATCTCGCCCTTCTCCTCACCTACAACCTCGAGGCGGAAGGCTACGCCGTCGAGAGCGTCGACCGCGGCGACGAAGCGGAGCTGCGGCTCGCCGAGGCCCCGCCCGATCTGATGCTGCTCGACTGGATGCTGCCGGGCGTTTCCGGCCTCGAAATCTGCCGCCGGCTGCGCGCCAAGGACGCCACGCGTACGTTGCCGGTCATCATGCTCACCGCCCGCGGCGAGGAGACCGAGCGGGTGCGCGGGCTCTCGGTGGGCGCCGACGATTATGTCGTCAAGCCGTTCTCGGTGCCCGAACTGATGGCGCGGGTGCGCGCGCTGCTGCGCCGCAGCCGCCCCGAACGCATCGCCGACCGGCTCATTGCCGGCGATCTCGACCTCGACCGCGAGACCCGCCGCGTGCGCCGCGGCTCGCGCGAAGTGCATCTGGGGCCGACCGAATTCCGGCTGCTCGAATATCTGCTGGAGCGCCCGGGAAGGGTGTTTTCGCGCGCGCAATTGCTCGACGGGGTCTGGGGACAGGCGGTGGAGATCGACGAGCGCACCGTCGACGTCCACGTGGGACGGCTGCGCAAGGCGCTGTCGCGCGGGCGCGAGCGCGACCCGATCCGCACCGTGCGCGGGGCGGGGTATTCGTTCGACGAGACGTTTGGGAAGGTTTGAGGCGAGGTCGCCCGCGGCGCCTTGCTTGTAGCCGGGCTCGCTGAGCCCGGCGGCCCATATGCGCTAGAATAACGAATCTGACGACTCATTTTCCGCTACACGTCGTCATGGCCGGGCTTGTCCCGGCCATCCACGTCGTTGAGCAATAACTACAATTATATAAACAAAAACAATATTTTGTGCAGGTCGGGACGTCGGCCGGGTCTTTTCGGGACGATGCGCCCCAGCGGAACCGCGTGGATGGCCGGGACAAGCCCGGCCATGACGCAAAGGGCGGTTAATGCGTCCGAAAAACCTTATCCTAGCGCATATGGGCCAGCGGCCCCGGCTACAGCCGAAGCTCTCACCTCAACAACAGCGCCCGCTTCTCGCGTTCGCGCTCGCGGCGGCGGTCCTGCACCGGCTGATAGGCGAGCTTGCCGTGGTGCTGGCAATAGGGCGTCGTGCCGTGAGCCGGCGAGCCGCAATAGCGGAAGTCGGAGGACGTGGGATCGCCCAGCGGCCATTTGCACATCGACTCCTTCAAGTCGACGATGGTCACCCGCAGCGACATCGGAACCACGATCTCGGCCGCGATCCGCTCCGGCTGCGCCTGCGGCGCGGCCTCCGGCGCCATGGCGAGCGCCGCGTTGCCCTGCATCATCGCCGCGCCGGCCATGGGGCCGGAAGCGGCGACGGTCCGGGGCGACATCGCGGCGGCGGTCGACGAAGCGATGGCGCCGGCGCCGGTCGCGCGTCGCGCCGTCGGCGGGGCCGTCGCCCGCATCGGCGCGGGATCGACGGATTGCCCGGTCGGCGGCTTGGCGCGCCCGGCGAGCCCCAGGCGATGCACCTTGCCAATCACGGCGTTGCGAGTGAGCCCGGCGCCAAGCGCGGCCGATATCATGCTCGCGCTCTTCCCTTCCAACCAAAGCTGGCTGAGCAGCTCAACTCTTTCGTCAGTCCAAGACATTGCGGCCTCATTTGATGTTCCGCGGCGACAGAGAACGCCTCGCGCGGAACCGGCTTCAACTCGCTGTCGGCGGAATCCGGCGCCGGCGCCCGAAATGAGGACATCTCAGGCGTGACGCGCGAATACGCTCACTTGAAAGTTCCTCACGACATCTCGTGGGGCGCAGGTCGAACGCTACACTAGTCGTTGAATCCGGCGCAAGAGTCTCACCGCGCTCGAAACCCGGCTTTTCCCCAAGCGAGAAAGCTTCGCACAGGTTATGCACGTTTCTTTCGCGGGGCCTCGGCGAGTCCCATCAATCATTTAGGACTCCTGCCGCGACTTACGAGCGCAGGCGAGATTTTTTTCTGGATTTGCGCCGAGAATTGACCAAAGCGGGCCTTTTCCTTATTATCGGGCCGTCTTGACAGCCGTCCGGTGAGGGCGGCGTTTTTTATTTCTGGCGCCGCCTCGCGCGGCGTCGGGCGAAATCGAGGGGGCCGACCGGTGTCTTCCGCTATTGTGCCGACTTATGCGCGGGCCGACGTAACCTTCGAGAGGGGCGACGGTTGCTGGCTGACGGCGACCAACGGCGAGCGCTACCTCGACTTCGGCGCCGGCATCGCCGTTGCGTCGCTCGGCCATTCGCACCCGCATCTCGTCGAGGCCCTCGTCGAGCAGGGCTCGAAACTCTGGCATACCTCCAACCTGTTCCAGATGCCGGGCGGCGAACGTCTGGCGCAGCGGCTCGTCGACGCCAGCTTCGCCGATCTGGTGTTTTTCGCCAATTCGGGCGCGGAGGCTAACGAAGCCGCGATCAAGATGGCGCGTAAATATCACGCCGTCTCCGGCCATCCCGAGCGCTTCCATATCCTCACCTTCGAAGGCGCCTTCCACGGCCGCACGCTGGCGACGCTGGCCGCGGGCGGACAGGCCAAGTATCTCGAAGGTTTCGGCCCCAAGGTCGAGGGTTTCGACCAGATCCCGGTCACCGATCTCGCCGCCGTGGAGGCGGCCGTCGGCCCGCAGACGGCGGCGATTCTGATCGAGCCGATTCAGGGCGAAGGCGGCGTGCGCGCGTTCGACCGCGCCTTCCTCAAAGGCCTGCGCGAGATCTGCGACCGGGACGGCGTTCTGCTGATCTTCGACGAAGTGCAGACCGGCATGGGGCGCACCGGCAAGCTGTTCGCTTACGAGCTGACCGGCGTGACGCCGGACATCCTCACCGCCGCCAAGGGCATCGGCGGCGGCTTTCCGATGGCGGCGTGTCTGGCGACAGCGCAAGCCGCCCAGGGCCTCACCGCCGGCACGCACGGCACCACCTTCGGCGGCAATCCGCTGGCGATGGCGATCGGCAACGCCGTGCTCGACGTGATCCTGGCGCCCGGCTTCCTCGACCATGTCGCCGCCATGGGCCTCCTCGCCAAACAGAAACTGGCGGCGCTGAAGGACACGCATCCGCGCATCGTCGAGGACGTGCGCGGCGAAGGGCTGATGATCGGCCTCAAGTTGAAAATCCCGCCCGCCGACTTCGCCGCTTTCGCGCGCGCGCACAACCTACTGACGATTCCCGCCGGCGACAATGTGACGCGGCTGCTGCCGCCGCTCATCGTCAGCGATGCGGAGATCGACGAAGCCGTGCGCCGGCTCGACGCCGCCTGCCGCGACGCCGAAGGCGCGCTCGGCCCGAATACGAAGGCGGCCGCGGCATGAGCAAGCTCAACGGGGCTTCGCCCAAGCATTTCCTCGATCTGCTCGATCTGCCGAAGACCGAATTGCGCGGCATTCTCGACGCGGCCGCGGCGATCAAGGCCCGGCGCGGCGACGGCGCGCGCCCGCTGGCCGGCAAGATGCTGGCGATGATTTTCGACCGCCCCTCGACCCGCACCCGCGTGTCGTTCGACGTGGGCATGCGCCAGCTCGGCGGCGAGACGATCATGCTCACCGGCGCGGAAATGCAGCTCGGCCGCGGCGAGACCATCGCCGACACCGCGCGCGTGCTGTCGCGCTATGTCGACGCGATCATGATCCGCATCCTCGATCACGACGATTTGCTGGAGCTCGCGCGTTCGGCGACAGTGCCGGTCATCAACGGCCTCACCAAGCAATCTCACCCCTGCCAGGTGATGGCCGACATCCTCACTTTCGAGGAGCACCGGGGCCCGATCCGCGGTCGCAAGATCGCCTGGACCGGCGACTATAACAACGTGCTGTCCTCATGGATCGACGCCTCCGCGCAGTTCGATTTCGAAATCGACGTCGCCTGCCCGCGCGAATTGCAGCCGCGCCAATCGCGCCTGGAAGAGGCTCGCGCCGCCGGCGCCCGGGTGACGCTCGGCGACGACCCGTTCGAGTCGGTCGCCGGCGCCAGCGCCGTCATTTCCGACTGCTGGGTGTCGATGGGCGACGAGGAAGAGGAGCGCCATCGCCACAATCTGCTGGCGCCCTATCAAGTCAATTCTCGGCTGATGAAGGAAGCGCTGCCCGAGGCGGTGTTCATGCACTGCCTGCCCGCGCATCGCGGCGAGGAAGTGACGGATGAGGTGATGGACGGTCCGCAGTCGATCGTGTTCGACGAGGCGGAAAATCGTCTGCACGTGCAAAAGGGCGTGCTCG
>Ga0302320_10005681_pt1 | contig 27908 bp, 21 predicted proteins | sample Bog_T0_3_FD_202130 | JGI IMG/M metagenome (GOLD analysis project Ga0302320, IMG submission 202130) | Peat permafrost microbial communities from Stordalen Mire near Abisko, Sweden - Bog_T0_3 | ecosystem: Environmental > Terrestrial > Soil > Wetlands > Peat | place: Sweden: Abisko, Stordalen Mire...
TCGGTCTCGGCCGCGCCGCGGGCGATGCGGCGGCGGCCCGCGAGGCCTTCCGCCAGATGGGCGAAGTGGCCGGCGATGCCGTAGCCCAGGCGCTGACGCTGGTCGACGGCCTCGTCGTCGTCGGCGGAGGCATCTCCGCCGCGCATCCGCTGTTCCTGCCCGCGCTGGTCGATGCGATGAACGGCGTCTTCGAGCGCGCGGGCCAACCCATGCGGCGGCTCATCCCGCGCGTCTTCAATATTGAAAATGCCGAACAGCGCGAGACGTTCCTGCGCGGCCAGGCGCGGGAAATCACCGTCCCTGGTTCGTTGCGCAAGCTCGTCTACGACCCGCTGCAGCGCACCGCCGTCGGCATTTCACGGCTGGGCACCAGCGAAGCCGTAGCGATCGGCGCCTACGCCTACGCGCTACACCAACTGGGCTGATCGCCGCGCCCGCGGCTTCGAAAACTCCTGGACTGACCGCTGAGCCGCGCGTGCGGGACACCGAAGCCCACTCACTTTGGAGCATAACCACCAGGCCTTCCGGAAACCCCTCTCGCACGCGGGGGACACCGCGGTATCGTCGCCTTGTAGGCATACGCGCCCCACGCCGGGAAACCCCTCTCGCGCGCGAGGGACACCGAGGCCCACTCAACCCTCAACCACGACCACTAACCCTTCTCCCGAGGGCGACACCAAGGCGTCCTCCCCGGACGCCGCAGGTGTGTCCCCGCGCTACCACTGCGCCGCCAATAAACGTCGCCGCCCGCGCCCTCTCTATGAGCAACGCCAGCTACCTCGCGACCTCGCGAAGGACCTCTCCGAACGCCCCGCTCGGCGTCTCCACATCGAACAGCGACGAGAGCGTCGGCGCGATGTCGTTCGGCGCGATGCGCCGCCGGTACACGCCCGGCAGCACGCCCGCGCCATAGAAAATCACCGGCACGTGCGAGTCGTAGCTGTAGGGCGTGCTGTGCGACGTCCCCGAGGTCCCGCCGAACAGGTAGTACGGCTCCTGCACCACCGTGATATCGCCCGAGCGCGCGGCGTAATAGCCTCGCACCACGGCCTGTCCCACCACATCGGCCGCGCCGCCGTAGGTCATCAGTTCGTCGCGCGTGAATACCCGCGCGATATGCGGCATCGCGCGCAGCGTCTCGGCCGCCACGCGCCGCACCTCGCGCAAGTCGGCTTTGTTCTTCGCCGCCGTCTCGTAGTCCAGATAAATCGCCTCGCCCCCGCCCGCCAGAATCCACTTGCCCGCGCCGAACTTCTCGCTCAGCGCCTGGTTGAGCGCCTGCGAAAGCTGCGCCGTGTTGATCCGCCCGCCCGGCATCCGCCGCGCCTGGTTCACCTCCGGCACCGGCGCCACGCCGTGGTCGCCCGTCAGCACCACCAGCGTGTGGCCCTTGCCGATCTGCGCGTCGATGAAGTCCAGCAGCTTGCCCAGCGCGATATCCGTGCGAATCGAAATGTCGCGCACCGCCGGATGGTCCGGGCCGAGCCGGTGCCCCACGTAGTCGTTCGACGAGAAACTCACGGCCAGCACATCCGTGCCTTCGTGCCGCCCCAGTTGCTCGTTCGCTATCGCCTTTTCGGCGAACTCCTCGACCAGGTCGTTGCCGAACGGCGTGGCCTCGATCGAGCCGCACTTCGGCGCCGCGCCGCCGGCCGCCAGCGTGCAGAACGGCTTGCCGCCCGCCCCGGCGTTGAGCGGCAGCCACTCCGCGTCGCGGTACTTCGCCGCCGGCCCGGCCTCGTTCGCCGCCTTCACCCACTCCGGCAACTCGCTCATGTAGTAATCGCTTGTCACGAAATGCCCCGACCCGTCGTCGAACCAATACGCCGCGTCGGCCATGTGTCCGGCCGGCAGAATCGCGGCCCGGTCCTTGATCGAAATGCCGATCACGCGGCTGGTTTGCGGTCCGCCCCGCGCCGCCATTTTCAACTCATCGGGAAACGTGCTCACCAGCATCCGTCGCGGCGACGCGGCCGTAGCGCCCGCCGCGCCGCCCAGCAGCTTCGTCGTCTCGTCCGAAACGCTCGTCACCTGTTTTTTCGCGGCCCGGTCGTACCATTCGTTGCCGATGATGCCGCTCACCGACGGCGTCGCCCCTGTCAGAAACGTCGAGTGCCCCACTGCCGTGATGGTCGGGTAATGGATGTAGTGCGCCTCGGTGTAAACCGCGCCTTCGTTCAGCAGCCGCGCCAGCCCGGCATGGTAATCGGCGCGGAACCGCGTCAGGTAGTCGTAGCGGAATTGGTCGATCACCACGGCCAGCACCAGCTTCGGTTTGACGGGCTTCTCCGCGCCGCGCGCCGGTCCCGCCGCTATCGCCAGGACGAATGCCACTGCCAGCGCCCAGATTCTTCGTCTCATCATCGTTGCCGCCTCCACTCGAATTTCCGCCGACGATTATCTCACGCCCGCGCCTGCGCTTGACATTATGTTGGGCCGCGCTATCCGCCCAGTCCTCATCCGCGTGTACAATCGTCTAAGCGCATGAAGCCCGACACCTCCAGCCAGACCCTCCGCAACCGCGGTATCCGGCTGACCCGCCAGCGCCAGCTTCTGCTCGATCTGATCGAGGCCTCCGGCGAGCACCTGGACGCCGAAGCGCTCTACAACCTGGCCCACCAGCGCGACCCCAAGCTCAACCGCGTCACCGTCTACCGCACCCTCAAACTGCTCAAGGAGGGCGGCCTGGTCGACGAGCTCGACCTGATGCACTTCGTCGGCGATCAGCACTACTACGAAACCCGCCGCAAACAGGAGCACGCCCACATCATCTGCCTCCGCTGCGGCCGCGTCGAAGAATTCTACGGCCCCCCGCTGCATCGCCTGCGCCAGCAGATCGAGACCACCTTCGGCTTCCAGATCCTCATCGCCCGTACCGAAATCGGCGGCTTCTGCTCCCACTGCCAGGGCCTGCGCCAACAGGAGATCGAGTCCGTCCTCCAACGCCAGGTCGAGATCCCCCCACCTGTCGCAAAACCGCCCAAGAAGCCTCGCCGCAAGCTCTGACGCGACCCGCTCTCCCGTCTCACCGGATGTAGAATATGGCCGGGAGAACGCATCATGCCCACATCGCGCGTGCCCGCGTCCACGGACTGGTTTATCAACATGATCGTAGTCGCCCTGGCCGTGGGTGGATTGTTCGTGGTCGGCCTCAAGCTGGGCCCGACCCACCCATTGGTCTTCATCGGCGCGGTCCTGGTCGTGCTATTCCTGCTGGTGCGCTGGAACTCCGGCAGCACCGCGTATCTGTGCCAGAGCTGCGGCCGGGAGTTCACCCTGACGCCCTGGCAGGATCTTCTGAGCCCGCATACGCCCACCTCCAAGTACGCCCGCTGCCCGCATTGTGGCCAGCGCAGTTGGAATCACGCCCGCGTGCGCGAATAGGCCCTCCCTCCGGCCCTTTGCAGCGCTCCGGATCCCATTTTCCCGGTGCTACACTGAGAAAGAAAGTCATGCGCCGGCTGTTTTTCTGGGAGTTCGCGCGAACAAGCTGGCAGTACGACATTGTCGTCGCGCTGATCCTGGCCTTTATCTTTTTGACTCCCAAAGCTTTCTTTAAGGACCAGCCGCGCGCCGTCAGCGTCGTGCAAATCCCCGGCGCACCCCGCGAATCCGTCTTCCTGATCGACCCCAGCCTGATGCGCGACGTCGCGCTCAACTCGCGCGGTCAGCGCGCCATCGAGCTGGTTCAGAAGCGGACCGGGAAGCGAATGCAGCTCATTCGTCTGGAGACCGTCACCGATCCCGACGAAGAGGTCACCTGCTTCATGGCTTTCTTTAAGCCGTAACTGGAGCACGAGACCGCCCTAACTATGATTTCCGCTCGTATCCGCCCCCTTCTTGGCGCCGCCCTCGTTTTCGCCGCCGCCATTTCCGCCCAGGACCTCGAATCGGCGCTCGGCCGCATGGACCGCCTGTCCAAGGGCTTCCGTGGCCTCACCGCCGACCTCCACAAAACTGCCTACACCGCCGTCATCAAGCAATCCGACGAGTCCTTCGGCCGCCTGACCGTCTTCCGCGCTCAGCCCAAGGACCTGCGCATGCTCGTCGAAATCGACAAGCCCGACCCCACCGCCGTCGCCTACGGCGATAACAAAGTGCAGATCTATTACCCCAAGATCGCCGAAGTGCAGGAGTACGACCTCAGCGGCAAGCAGAACCATCTGATCGAAGAATTCCTGCTGCTCGGTTTTGGCACATCTACGTCGGATCTTCGGAAGAAATACAGCATCACATTTAAGCAGGAGGCCACCGTCCAGGGCCTGAAAGCCGACTTGCTCGAGCTCGTGCCCAAGTCCGCCGAGGCCCGGGCCGATTTTCCCAGCATCGAGATGTGGGTTGCTCAGGGCGGCGGCTATCCCGTGCGGCTGAAATTGCACCAGCCATCGAAAGATTATCAGCAGGCGGAGTACACCAACGTCCGGGTTAACCCGCCTAATATCACGGAAGCCGCGGTTCGCCTGAAGCTTCCCAAAGGCGTGAAAAAGGTCCGCCCGCAGAAGTGACCAGCGCCAGCGAAGTATAAGCGAAGTACGGAGTGGGTCTGAGGTCTAAGCGAACGGACAGGCGGCTTCGAAGTGCATGCAGAATAATGAGTGGCTGCGAACGTGCATCAATATTAACCGCCGGCGACAGATGGCAGGAGCCGGTCCTGTCAGCCCGGCCCGGCCACGGCGCCGGGGCAGGGAAATGAGCGGCGAATTACGATAATGGCGATCTCCCCCAGCAGCGGCAAGCGCCTCGCGTTCCTCGACTGGACACGCGGTTTCGCGGCTTGCATCATGCTCCAGGGGCATGTGTTCCAGTCCTTTGCCCACAAGGACTTGCGCTCCGATAGCCCGTACGTCCTGAGCCAGTTCTTCGGCGGCCTCACCCCGGCCGTGTTCCTGTTCGTGACCGGCGTCACGCTCGCTTTTTTGATGGATTCGCAGAGCCGCAAGCAGCCTTCGGCCTGGCGTCGCGTCGTGGCCGCCATCTACCGCGCGCGCTACCTGCTGCTGATAGGACTTGCATTCCGCCTGCAGCTTTGGATGACCGCCTTCGGCCAGAGCGCCTGGCAGAACGTATTCAAGGTGGACATGCTCAACTGCATGGCCGCCACTATGCTCGTCCTGGCCCCTCTGGCGCTGCTGAACACGCGCGAACGCCTGCGCTTCGGCGCCCTGGCCGGCCTGTTCATCGCCCTCGCCTCGCCCTTCATCTCGCAGATCGGCTTCACCTGGGTCCATCCCTTCCTGCGCGATTATTTCGTCCCCAATGCGAATTGCTTCCCCATCTTCCCCTGGGGCGCCTTCCTGGCCTTCGGCATTAGCTGCGGCTCCGGACTGCGCCTGATCAAGGAAGAGGACACCAGCCGGGCCATGCAGTGGGCCGCCCTGGGTGGCATCGTCCTGATCATCGCCGCGCGCTTCGCCGCCGACCTGCCCTTCAGCCTTTATCCGCAATCCGATTTCTGGCTCAACGGTCCAACTCTGATCTTCATCAAGACCGGCGTCATCCTCTTGATCGCTGGCTGGGCCTTCCTGCTCAATAACTACATCAACCCCAACGGCTGGAGCTTCGTGCGCCAGCTCGGCATCACCTCGCTGCTGGTTTACTGGGTCCACACCGAGCTGGTCTACGGCCGCTGGCTGGGCGCGTGGAAGGAAAACCTGAGCGTGCCGCAGACCGTTCTCATGGCGCTGTTCGTGATTGCCCTCATGGTCCTGCTCTCCGTGGCCCGCACCGGCTGGAAGGGATTCCCCGGAATCCTGCCCGTGGCCCGCGAATGGTGGGCTTCGGTGCGCCAGCCGCTGGCCCAGCCCGCCGCAGGCGATTAAGTCGCCCATCGCGTAGACAACTTCATCGAGCCAGTATTACTGAGCCGCGTCCGTTACCGAGCCGCGACTGTTAAGGAGCGGTCCCGCGTTGTTACTGAGCCGCGACTGAAAGGAGCGGTCCCGCGTTGTTACTGAGCCGCGACTGTTAAGGAGCGGTCGCGTTGTTACTGAGCCGCGACTGAAATGAGCGGTCTTCGCCGCGCCCCAAGCGGCGATCCTCGCAGTCCTACAAACCACGATCATCCACGTTCCGCTCCCCACTTCCGGCTGCGAAGCGTCCCGCAAACGCTGTGATAGAATTGGCGGCCGTTGAGGTACAAAGAATGTTGAAATCTGTTCGGAATCTTATGATTTGCGCCCTCATGCTCTCGCCGGGCATTTTGATGGCAGAAGAGCGCTTCGATGGTAAGTGGCTCACCACGCTCACGTGCCCTGCCAAGGGCAGCACCGATGGCTACACCTGGCAGTTTCCCAGCGTCATCGAGAACAGCAAATTGCGCGGAGAGCACGGCACAGCGGGGGAACCCGGCTACCTGCTGATCGAGGGCAAGATCTCGAAGGACGGCAGCGCCAAGCTGTCTGCAACCGGCATCGTTGCCTCCAGGCAATACGCTCGTGGAGTTCTCGCCCACAAGGGCGCGGATTATAACTACGACATCAAGGCCCATTTCGAGGACACCCAGGGCAAAGGCGCGCGCGACGCCGGCCTCGGCATCGTCGGCCGCGTCTGCACGTTCGACTTCGTGAAGCAGTAGGCCGCGAAACGGATTGGCCCCACAAGAGCCATCTGTCACCCGTGTTTTCGCCACCGCCTGAACACCCCCTCTGAGAACTGCGGGCGTGGTCAATCCCCGGCCCAGTCCCGTCGTGGAGCATTCCGTCATTCGGCCGCGGCTGCAGTCATACCGCTGAGGCTGGCTCCAATGGCGTGCGGGTCCGTTCGGCGCGGTCGAGATTCGGACCCATCACGGCCCGCGCCGGCTAAGGCTTGCGCAACTTCGATTCCCTTTTAACAGGTCCCCGGTTTTGTCGGCGTTCAGCGCCCGGTGCGATCATTTAAGAGATGGGCACGGACCAGACTCGCATTCATCCGCACGACCATCCGGGACACGATCACGGGCAGGAACACCATGCCCACGGCCCGGCAATGCATGTGCATGGGCCGGCCGAGGGCCCGATGCTCTGGCTATGCCTGCTGATTACGGTCGCCTTCGTCGTGGGGGAGTCGATCGCGGGATACGTTTCACACAGCCTGGCGCTCCTTTCCGACGCGGGCCACAATTTCAGCGACGCCTTTGCGCTCGGTCTGGCGGCGTATGCAATCTGGATTTCCAAGCGGCCCGCCACTGCCGCCAAGACCTATGGCTACCACCGCGCCTCGATCCTCACCGCCCTGGTGAACTCGGCCACGCTGCTCGTGATCGCCGTACTGATTCTGATCGAAGCGGCTGCCTTGTTCCTTCATCCGCACCCGGTGCATGGCAGGTTGATGATGTGGGTGGCGGGCGCGTCGGTGCTGATGAATACCTTGATCGCAGCATTGCTGCGCGGCGGCGCCAAGGAGAGCATGAATCTGCGCGCCGCTTACATCCACATGGCCGGCGACGCGCTCTCCGCGGCTGGAGTTCTCATCGCCGGGTGGGTCGTCGCCTTCAACGGCTGGCTCTACGCCGACCCGCTCGTCTCCGTGCTCATCGCGCTCTTTATCGCCTGGACTTCGATCGGTGTACTGAAGGAGGCCGTCAACGTGTTACTGGAGGGCACGCCGAAGGGGCTCGACCTGGATCGAATGATCGCCGCCATGCACCGCGTCGATCACGTGCTCACCGTGCACGACGTTCATGTGTGGACCGTCTCCGACAGCCTTGATTTCCTGTCGGCGCATGTCGGAGTCGACAACGCGCGCTCGATGGAGGAATGCGACGCCATCGTCCGCGACGTCAGGGATCTGCTGGCGCGCGAATTCCACATCGCCCATGCCACCATTCAGATCGAATCGACCGGCATCTGTTGTGGCGAGACCGACCGCGATCCTCTGCACTGTCACGACATCGCTGGAAGCGACCCGGACCATACGCACGCACTTTGAACCGGCTGCCCCTGGCCACTGCTCCCCAGTTTTCTTTGTCAGTCGCAAAGATGGCTCCGATTCGTATGACCCGCCCCGCTTTTTGAGACAGCGGATAAATTGAGACCCAGCCCCGGAAGGTGGTCTCGAAGCCCGGATTCCGGGCCGTCTGAGCGTTAAAGTAGCTCACTTGACCCTCGCAAGCAAGCGCGGGGATTGAGCTAGGCTCTTCGCCCTCATTTGAGAGTCCGAAGGCAGCCGCGCCGCGCGGTCAAAAAACGGGGACAGCCACCGCTTTTCGCACGAAGCCGCATTGATGCAAAAAGGTCTGCCACTGCGAAAAACGGTGGCTGTCCCCGCTTTTTGCCTTCGACGCACTACCTACCACGGGCTGCTAGGGTGAATCGCCGTGCGCGGGCCGCGTGGGGGCTTGCCGTGAAAATCGCGGGGCTGACGCGGGGCAAGCCACGTTTTTTGCGTATCTGTGTATCTATGGTTTTCTAAAGGACTTAGGCGCAGCAACCCGCGCACGCTGCCGTACGCGCAGCGTGCGGTACCGTGTATCTGCGTCTTTCTAAAGGGCTTAGCCGCACCTAGGCCGCGCTTCACCGCGTATCTATGGTTTTCTAAAAGACTTAGCCGAATTGGGCCGCGCATTTTACCACGCGCCGCCGCGTATCTGCCGTGTTATGAGCGGTTTAGCGGCGCCGCACGGCAATAATCAGTGTACGTACCGCGTGTTGGCCTATAACTGCTTTGTTATTAATGATTTAGCAGCGATAACTCACGCCTTGTGCGTTTTTTCCGCGTATCTATGGTTTTTTAAAGGACTTAGCTGCAAAAATAGCGTATTTGGGGCGCAAAACATGCTTTTCCGTGTATTCCGCGCTTTCTAAAGGACTTAGCCGCATTGGGCCGCGCCTGCCGGCGTGAAAGCCGCCTATTTCCCAGTAAATACCGTGCTTCCCCTTGTATTCCTGGTTTTTTAAAGGACTTATGAGGACCTGGCCGATGTCACCTGCGCCCGGCCGCAGCGGCTATTTTCGCTTATCCAGGCTCTCCAATTCCTTCCAGATGTCGTCGCCGTGGGGCGTCCATTCGGCCGCTTTTTGCCCCGTCGTATGCACTTCGGATTCGGTCAAGGTGCCATGGCCGAAGGGGCAGATCGACTCGCCGTTGCGGCGGGCTCAGCAGCGTCGCCCGGCTCCAGGAACCCGTTTCCAGCGGCATTCTGAGCCGCCGCAGGCAGCTCCGGCAGCGCATTCGCTGATCCCAAATCGCCACGTATACCAGACCGATTCCGAACAGAAAGTACAGCAGAATCAATGTGGTCCAGGCCAGATCCTGCCCCATCCGCGAGACCGGTTGACGCAGGAACGGCTCCGGCGCGGGCAGCAGTCGGAACATCCCGTCCCACACCGCGCACAGGAACAGCACCACGGCCACTAGTTTGGCCCCGAAATACGCCCAGTATTTCATCGCTCCTCCGTCACTTGATTAGACTGCCGGAGGCGGGCAAAGTTCCAAAGCTTTCGACACACGGACCCGGCTGGAGCAGATGCTCAAACCGGCTGTTGGGGACGGCGAAGTGGCACGGCCGGCGACACCAAGACCGGCCGGCGGACGGGCTCAAACCGCTACAGTGTAGCGGCCTGAGTCTGTAATCCATTGATTCAAAGCAGCTTGTAAACGACGAGCCGCTACTTGTAGCGGTTCTGCCGCGCGCAACGCCCCGGGCGGCCTAGGCCCGCAGCAGGTTCTTGGCAATGAAAACGACGTTGGCCGGGCGCTCGGCCAGCCGGCGCATGAAATACGGATACCAGGCGTCGCCATACGGTACGTACAGGCGCACGCCATAGCCTTGCGCGGCCAGCCTGGCTTGCAGGTCGCGGCGCACGCCGTACAACATCTGGAACTCGAAATCCTCCGCTTTCCGGCCCGTCGCCCGCACCGCCGCGAGTGTGCCGTCGATCATCCGCGGATCGTGCGTCGCGATGGCCGGGAACGCGCCTTCTGCGATCAGTAACCGAGCCATTTTCAAGTAGTTACGGTCAACCTCCGCCTTCTCCGGGAAGGCCACTGCGGCCGGTTCGTCATAGGCCCCCTTGCACAGCCGCACCGGGATGCCGCGCCGGTTCAAGCGCCGCAGATCCTGCTCGCTACGGTGGAGGTAGGCCTGCAACACGCAGCGCACGTGCCCGTATTGCTGGTGCATGGCTTCGGCAATGTCCAGCGTGCGGTCCACGTATTCGCTTGATTCCATGTCGATTTCCAGCCGGCTATTCTGGCTGGCGGCCATCTTAGCGAGCAGCGCGGTGTTGGCCATGCACAGCTCGGTCGAGAGACCTAAGCCTAATTGGGTCAGCTTGATGGAGACCGTCAGCGGCAGCTCCGCCGCGGCAATGGCGCGGTAGATTCCTTCAATGCCGACGCGAAACTGCGCCGCCTCCGCGGTCGTCGTTACGCTCTCGCCAAGCTGGTCGATGGTCGCCGAAAGCCGCTCAGCGTGGAGCTTGCGGCAGACCGCCATGGCGGCTTCGAGCGTGTGCCCGGCGACGAACCGCCGCGTCAGGCCCGCGGTCAGGCGGGACGTTTCCATCCACCGCCGCAGCCGCTTGTTTTCAGAAAGATGAATGAAGACGTGCCGCAACATGGCGTAGGCTCCCTATCCACATTATCCGATGCGGCCGCGCAAGGGAACAGCACCTTGGCGTGGTGGCGCATTTCGGGCCGCCGAGCACGACTCCCAAGCGCGCTTACTGAGGTTGCGCGGAGAGGCTGGAGTTATGAGCGTCTTGTACGCTCAGGGAGAAGGACCGATTGGCCTTCGGCGAAAGAGTAATCTCTCGCGCATTCTTGATGTTGGCGCGCATGAAATCCAAGTTCTGCTGCTGCCCTTCAATCAGGCCTGAGAATGCGATCAAGTAATACTCATCGGGACGAACGCCCGCCGTCAAATTGAATCGCCCATCCTGATCGGTTGGTTGCGAGAGGATCTCGTCGCCAACTGTTGTCTGCTTGGGCATGAGAACGACGAGTACGTCATGCAGCGGCGTGCCGTCCTTGGCGGTCACGGTTCCACTGACCGTCGCGCCATCGGCGCCGAGAACGATCGAGACGGGGCCCAGTTCCGGGCGAACGCCGCCGAATCTGACATCACGTCCGTTCTGCGTGAATTGCTTGACATAGTAACCGCTGGGCAGCTCGTGTATCTCGAGCTGATAGTCGCCGTAGAGAACGAGTGGCAGTTCGAATGCGCCGGTTGGTCCGACTCTGGCGTACCAGCTTTCGCCCAAGTGCACAGACCTATCCGGGGGAGCTTTGAACCGGACGAACAGACCGGAAGGGAATGCTTCTTCAGAGGACTTGCCTGCGACACTCACACTCCCGGAGAGTGAAAAAGTCGGAGTATAGGGTAATTCTCCCAATGCCAGGTCTTCCTTGCCAAGTGCGAACTCAGTTCGCGAGAAGGCAACGATCTTGCTGGCCGTACTGAATTGAGCCTCGTTCATGCTCTGGACCATGAGAACGTATTGTCCAGGCGGTATTCCGCAGATCTCAAATGCGTCTTGCGCATCGACACGGCCCGTGCCGACCGGCACTCCGCCGCTCTCGATCGTCCCTCTCAGCGAAATGAATGAGTTGTCCGCCGCAGCCTTGGCGCTGACGCAAAGCGTCGCAGCATTTCTGAACTGGAAGTCGATTCCCTCCATCTGCTGTCCCGGTTGGATGTAAATTGCCTGGGCGCCGTCAGACGATTCGGCGTTTGGGTAGTATATCCTGCGCTCGATGCTGGGGCGCGGCGTCCCCGGGATCGGCCGGTTGGCCGGGCTGGGCCGCAGCGTATGGGGCTTTGACAATGGGGGATTGGCAAACAAAAAGCTTGGACCGGCGCAAACGCCGGCAATGCGGTACTCCCCTAAGTCGTTGGTGTGGCTCACGCCCGTAAACTTCACGCCCGGTTTACCCTCCTTAAACACCTTCTCGTAGAGAGCAACCTCTGCGCCTTCCAATCCATTTCCTTCGGGATCCAGCACCCGGCCCGAGATAATACCCTCTTTATGAATCACGAGGTCGATGTGTTCGACGCGAGCACCGGGCTCGGCGCTGACCACTCGTTCCGGCCCGTCGCAATAGCCGTCTTTCTCGGCGTTGACCCATGCGCGGGCGCGGTTGGATCCACTAAGGACATAGTGGCCTCGGCCGTCCGATTCTACAGTGCGATTCGGTCCGGCCCCACGCCATGAGACGCTCGCTCCAGGAATCGGCTGTGTACCATCCGTTACATCGCCTTCAATGGTCCACTGTTGAGTGTCACTTGTGGCCGAGGATGACTGCCTTGCCTGGCACTCGACGGCCAGCGAGAAAAATGCGATCAAGGCAAGAGCCTGAGTCTCTAAGGACCTAATTGGAATGCGTTTCATCGACTGATCCTCAGCACGGCTGGGGTACGATCATTTGACTTGACTTCCACCTCTACCGTTCCGTGGTCGCGGCGATAGGATGGGTCTAAGTAGGCAATAGAAAGAACCTCGGCGACAGCTAGCAGTTGATAATGGCCGGGCGGAACCCGCGGCAGCGAGAATTGGCCCTTCTCTCCGGACGAGGTAGTCAGTACATCGTCAATTCCACTTGCCTGGCCCTGTCTGCTCAGTGGCACGGCGAGGACCCTTGCCGCGGCCACGGGCTTATCGTCCAGGTCGACGACAGTTCCTGCAATCTCTCCCATTTGTGTACTTAGGAAAAGGGTCAGATCGCCATCACCTTCGATAGCGATCGGTCCCGGTTCGAGTTTGCCTTGTCCGAAGCTCGCGCCCCGCAGGAAGCAATCCTTACTCAGGCCTTGTAATTCGAGTGCATACAAACCAATAGGGATATCCCGGATCGTGAATCGTCCGTTCGGCGGAAGGCTGGCGCGCAGGGGTTGGACATTCGGAATAGGATCGGCCGGGTGGAGGGTGAGTTGAGCGTTGGCGAAGCAATCGCGGACGGCATTAGAACCAAGCTCGAATTGGATGATGCCGTTGAGGAGAGTAACGTCGTGCAGCGCAACCTCCACGCCATCCAGGCCGCCTGCATCCACACGGATGCGCCGGGAACCTAGCTTCCAATGTTGGCCGGGATACAGCGCAAAACCCATCAATGGTCCCCAGGCGGCCACTTGATAGGTTCCGGGGGGAACGGCGTGGAAAACGAAGTCGCCGCCCGCGCCGGCCACGACCGTTTCCATCTGCGTGTGCAAGCCGGTTGTGGTCAGTAGCGCAACGGCGGTCCGGCCGGGCCGCCAGGCGGAAGGGATGTTAGTGACCAAGCCCTGCACGTCACCGCCGGCGACCAGCAACATAGTCAGGTCCACACCGCCTCGCGACTCTCCCGCTTGCAGGTCGAAGAACTGAGCCGCATCGGCATCGATCGAGCCTGGGTAGTAGACCGGCGCGAAGGGCGTGGTTCCCAAGGAGGCGCCGTCGGGGAGGAGAACGACCGAGTAACGTCCGGGCGTGAGTCCATAGATCCGGTAGCTGCCGCGATCGTCCGTCTCAATCGGGCCGGCGGCGATTACCATGCTGGCTGCGCCGCCGATGGTCCGCCGCGCTAGTGCGGCGACGCTGGCGCCGCGCATAGGTTGTCCGGAAGCGTCAGACACGTTGCCGGTAATTACCGCGGCTTGAGTGAGGGTCAAGCCGATTGAAGCAGGCTCAGCATTTGTGACGGAGACTCGCTTGGACGCATTATCCGCGACAAGCGCAACGCAACCGCTCTTCCTGGCTGAGACTGTATAAGTTCCTTTAGGGACGCCGCGAAATACGAATCTGCCTTCATTACCGGTTATAGTTTCGGCACTGAAGTCACTCTCCGCCTCCGGGGACAAAGAGACATGGGCGGAGACGATCCCGGCACCGGATGTGCTGTCCGTCACCGCGCCGCGAAGGTCAACGGGGGCGACTTGAGCGCCGCTAAGGGCGACGTTTAAAGCGCCCAGGCATATAAGAAGGCACAAAGCTTGAGAGTCGCAACAGTGTGATATCGACGTGGCTTTGTCCTCAGCGTAGCTCGTTTCGAGCAGTTACTGAAAACTCCCACGCGGGATGAGAAAGACGGAAGCGGAGCGCAGAGACGACAGGCAATTGGCGATAGCTTCGCGAATTTCCGCGAGAGCTTCTGGTACCGCCCGTCCCTGGGAGAGGCAGCCAGGAGTCGCCGGGCAGCAGGCTGCGAGCATGCTGGTTTCATCGGGCTTCCATGTCACGAGAATCTTCCCACATGGATCTTATCGGGGTTGTGGCCTGAACGGCAACCGCTTCGGCCATGATCCAGAAATGGGTAGCGACTGTGACGGACTATTTGGTTGAAACCGGGACGGCAGGCTGGCATCAGAGGTTTATGCCGCACGAACGACGGAAGCCCGCCGCACCCGAAACGCCGGCCAAACAGCTTGCCGGCTTTATCGCGAAGTTCGATCCAGCGGTGGCGAAGCAGATCCGCTCAACCCGTGCGGCGGTGCGCCAGCGGTTTCCGACGGCGATCGAGCTGGTCTACGACAACTACAACTTCCTGGCCATCGGCTACAGCGCGACCGAGCGGCCATCGGACTGTATCGTGTGCCTGGCGGCGAACGCCAAAGGGGTCGGGCTCTCGTTCTACTACGGGGCCACGTTGTCCGATCCGCACAAAATTCTGTTGGGCAGCGGCAACCAGAACCGCTTCATTCGTCTGGAGAGTGCAGCGACGCTGGCCCGGCCGGAGGTGCAGGATCTGATTGGCGCGGCCGTTCGTCAGGCCAAGACGCCGCTGCCGGAAACGGGCGGCGGATACACCGTCATCAAATCCATTTCCGCCAAACAACGGCCGCGCCGGTTACCGGCCCAATAAAAATTGGCTCACCGCGGCCCCAGCAGCGGCGCCGCGTGCCGGATTCGATTCCCGTATTCAGGCAGGAACTTCAATGCGCCCGCTGCCGAAGTTCCTCGCGATTACGCAGGAACGGCGTAGCTGGCAGCGTCCAGTGCGTGGGCGTGACGATGCTGGAGCCGCGCCGCTTGCGCAGCTTTCACGTCATCCGGGAATCCCTGCCCGGTCATCTCCTGGCACACCTTTTCCACCTGCGACGGCAGCCCGTCCGGGCTGACGTAGCGGGCGATGCGCGCCTGCGCCACCAGCTCGGCGCGAATCCGCTCCAGCGACTGGTAGATCTCCCGCGGGCTCTTCTTCGCCTGCACCAGCGCGCCCACGCGTTCCCGCAGTTGGGCGAAGAACGTCTGCTGGTCTTCGAGCAGCGTTGCACCGGCTTTCGGACCATGGCCCGGACACACCACCTTTGCGCCCAGTTTTCTAGCCGCATCGAGCGTAGCGATCCATTTTTCGACATCGCCGTCGGCAACGAAATTATAGGGCCCATTGACGCAGGCATCCCCGGTGAACAGCACGCGCTCCTTCGGAAGCCATGCCATCGCGTCGCCGTGCGTGTGCGCCACGCCGAGGTGCAGGAGTTCCACGCGATGCTCGCCGTCGTCGAAGTACAGCTCATTCGGAAACAGCACCGACGGCGGCTTCAGATGGCTGGCCGCCACGTCCGGCCTTTGCTTGGCCGCGGTCTCCCAGCGCCCGGGCGGGCCGCCGTAATATCCGGTCTCGTAGCGTTTCATCTCTTCGATGACGCCGGTGTGAGCGACCGGGGTCGCGCCGTTGTCGACCCACACCTGGTTGCCATAGGCGTGGTCGCCGTGGTGATGCGTGTCGAAGGCGAAGCGAATCGGTTTCGCGGTGATCGACTTGATTTTCGGCAAAATCAGTTGCGCCCCCGACGGGAAGTTGGCGTCTACCACCAGCACATAGTCGCGGAACACGATCCACCCGTTGTTGCAGTGGCCCTGGTGTTCGAGATCGCCCTGATGAAAGTACGCCCCGTCGGAGACGACGACGACCTTGTTCAATTCATCGGCCGCGGCCGCACCCTCGGATTGCTGCGCGCGGGCCTCGGCGATGCCGGCCACCGCGGCGGTTCCCAGAAGAAGATTGCGTCTCGTAACGTCGCACATGGTGCGAATAATTATACTGCAGGCGTGCGCGATACGGGCCGTGTTCCTTGGCTGTTCCTTTGCCGCTTTTTGAATCGAGGCCGGGGCGCAGCAGGTTGCGATATACTGCCGGCCAGCCATGAGCAGCTATAGAACCTCACTCACAAAACGGACTGGGCATTCGGTCTTCCTGACGGGCGGGTTAGCGGTGGTGGTAACGCGCGCACTGGCGCTGGTGCTGACGGTGTTGCTGACGGGTGCGCTCGCGCTAGCTGGGCCGGCCGACGAGGCACGGCGCTGGACGAAGGCCAAATTCCTGGGACAGGCGGAGGCCGGCGCTGTGCCGGCGCACGTGCTGGTGCAACTGCGCGCGGGGACGCTCGAGCGCAATCGCATCAACGACCGCGCGTTCCTCATCGCGGGCACGAAATACGAACGCGGCGTGGCGATGCCGTCGCCGGGCGAGGTGAGCGTGATTCTGCCCGCGCCGGCGGCGCGATTCGAGGCCGTGGCGGGGGTCGACGGCAACGATCTGGGCTACTACTCGAACGGTGGGCGGGGCAGCGTGGTGGCAACGGTCGAGGCGAATGGGCAGGAGCTGTTTCACTCGCCGGTGTTGCATGAGGGATTGGCGGGCGTACCGGTGGCGGTGGAACTGCACGGCGCGCGCGAGTTCAAACTGAAGCTGACCGCGGTCGGGCAACACGGGGGCACGTGGCAGGGGGAGTGGGACCAGGCGGACTGGGCCGAGGCGCGGGTGACGCTCGAGGACGGGACCCGGCTGTGGCTGGCGGATCTCGAGCAAGGGCCGCTCGCGAGCGCTTACTCGACCGACGCGCCGTTCTCATTCCGCTACGACGGACGCGAATCGGCGGAACTTCTGAAGGGCTGGCGTGTGGAGCGCACAACGCGGCAGTTGGATGCGCAGCGGACGGAGCATGTGTCGACTTACACGGATCCGAAAACCGGGCTGGTGGTGCGCGCGGTGGCCGTGGCGTACGCCGATTATCCGGTGGTCGAGTGGACCGTGTATCTGAAAAACGCATCCGCAATGGCGACGCCGATGATTGAAAATCTGCAGGCGCTGGAGACGCAGTTCGAGCGCGGCGGGGCAGGCGAATTCGTACTGCACCATGCGACGGGCAGCCCGAATTCACCGACCGATTTTCAGCCGCTTACCAGCGTGCTCGGGGCGGAGAAGTCGCAACGGCTGGCCTCGGTGGGTGGACGGCCGACCGATGGCGCGATGTGTTATTTCAACCTGGAATGGGCCGGGCAGGGAGTGATCATCGGCCTCGGTTGGCCGGGGCAGTGGGCGGCGCAATTTGCGCGCGACAAGCAGCGCGCGGTGAGCGTCACGGCGGGGCAGGAGCGGACGCATTTCCGGCTGCTGGCGGGCGAGGAGGTGCGCACGCCGCTGGTGGCGCTGCAGTTTTGGGAGGGCGATTGGATTGGCGCGCAGAACGCGTGGCGGCGGTGGATGGTGGCGCACAATTTGCCGCGTCCGGGCGGACGATTGCCGCCGCCGCAGGTGTCCGGGGGCAGCGGCCGGCAGACGATTGAGATGCAGGACGCGACCGAGGAGAACCAACTGGCGCTGCTGGCGCGCACGCTGAAAACGGGCGTGAAAATCGACTACTGGTGGATGGACGCGGGCTGGTACACGTTCCAAAAAGGCTGGTGGAATACGGGCACGTGGGAGCCCGATCCGCGGCGGTTTCCGCACGGTTTCACGCCCATCTCGGAGGCGGCGCACGCGCGCGGCGTGAAGACCGTGGTGTGGTTCGAACCGGAGCGCGTGACCGCGGGCTCGTGGCTGTGGGAGCACCATCCGGAGTGGTTGATCGGCTCGAACGATCACGACAAATTGCTGTTCCTGGGCAACGCGGAGGCGCGGCAGTGGCTGGTGGAGCACGTCAGTAAAATCATCGCCGAACAGGGCATCGACACTTATCGGCAGGACTTCAATTTCGAGCCGCTGGGGTTGTGGCGCGGGCACGATGCCGAGGACCGGCAGGGCATCACCGAGATCCAACACATCATGGGATACCTGGCGTATTGGGACGAGTTGCGGCGGAGATTTCCGAAGCTGCTGATCGACACGTGCGCTTCGGGCGGGCGGCGTCTGGACCTCGAAACGCTGCGGCGCGCGGTGCCGCTGTGGCGCAGCGATTACGCTTATGCGCCGGCGCCGATGCAGCAGCTCACTTACGGGCTGGCACTGTGGGTGCCGTACTTCGGCACGGCTTTCAATGCACTGGACCCGTATATCTTTTGGAGCCAGATGACGCCGGCGGTGGGCATCGGGCTGGATGTGGAGCGGTTGGAGTCGGACGCGCCGGCGATCCAGCGGCTGCTGGGCGAGTGGCGCGCGGTGGCGGAGCTGTATTACGGAGATTATTATCCGTTGACGCCGTACAGCACGGAGCCGACGGCGTGGCTGGCGTGGCAGTTCGACGACGCGGCTCAGAAGAAGGGCATGGTGCAGGCGTTCCGGCGGCCGGAGAGTCCGTTTGAGACGGCGCGGTTCCAGTTGCGCGGGCTGGAGGCGGGAGCGCGATACGCGGTGCGCGATCTCGATTCACAAAAAGAGACGCGGCAGACGGGGAAAGAGTTGATGGAGCCGGGGCTCGAGGTGACGATTCGCTCGCGGCCAGGCGTGGTGAACCTGGTGTACCGAAAAGTCGAGTGATCGCGCGCGGCGTTCAGGCGGTGTAGCCCTGCTCGCGCAGAGCTTCTTCGAGCGCGCCGAGGACCAGCTTGACGTTCTCCGCCGACGAACCGTAGCCCATGTTGCCGAGGCGGAAGATCTGGCCGGCGAGCGAGCCAAGGCCGCCGGCGATCTCGATGCCGTGATGCTGGGACATGCTGCGGCGCGCGAGCGCATCGTCGATGCCGGCCGGGACGCGCGGCGTGGCGACGGTCCACAGGCGGTGAGGTTTGTCGACCAACAGCGAGAGGCCCAGCTTTTCGAGGCCCGCGACGCAGGCTTCGTGATTCGCTTTGTGGCGGGCGAAACGGTTCTCGAGTCCTTCTTCCTCGATGATCGCCAGCGCCTCGCGCAAGGCGTAGAACATGGGGACGGGCGGCGTGTGGTGATAGCGGCGCGCGGGCCCGTAGTAGTCGGCCAGGAGCTTGAGGTCGAAGTAGTAGGGCACGGCCGACTCGTGCGCGCGCAGCCATTCGACGGCGCGCGGGGAGCAGGTGATGGGCGCGAGGCCGGGAGGCGCGCCGAGGGCCTTCTGGGTGCCGCTGTAGGCGATGTCGACGCCCATGGCGTCGAGGTTAATGGGCATGCCGCCGAGGCTGGTAACGCAGTCGGCGATGGTCAGCGCGCCGATTTCCGACGCGGCGCGCGCGATGGCGCGGCCGTCCTGCCAAGCGCCGGTGGAGGTCTCGGCATTGACAAACGCGACCACGTCGGGCCGTTCGCGATGGATGAAACCGGCGGCCTCTTCATCCGAAAAGACCTGGCCCCAGGGTTTCGCGAAGCGCAGCAGACGAGCGCCGCGACGGCGTCCCATCTCGCACAGGCGCTCGCCGAAGATGCCGTTGACGAAGACCGCGAAACGCGCGCCGGGCGCGACGAAGTTCACCACGGCCGTCTCCATGCCGGCGGTGCCGGTGCCGGGAATCACGAAGGTGAATTCGTTGCGCGTGCCCCAGCACAATTGCAGCAGGCGGCGGATGTCCGAGAAGATTTCGAACAAATACGGGTCGAGGTGGCCGACGATGGGCTGGCCGAGCGCGGCGTAGATGCGGGGATGGATGGGCGATGGGCCGGGGCCCAGCAGGAGCCGGGTGGGCGGATGGATGACGGTTGCCGAAGAAGCCATTTTCCTTTCAGTTTATGCTTGAAACGGGGATTGAACCAAAGCCTGGCGCGATTGTTCTTCTGACCGATTGTCCGATCGCGGGGTCGTGGGTCGATGCGTCAGTCGCGAGCGGCTACGGGCGCGATGCTTCGGATGGTGCGATCAACCAGCTTTTGATAACGCCAGTTATCCGGCATTGGCCGGCCAGTCCATAAACACTGCGGCGTCAGCGCGGATCGATGCGACGAGCGCCCCGTTAGTGGGGCGCCATCAGGTCGCGCGGGCCTGCCGGCATTATTTTTTTTCGTCCGCCGGTTTAGCGGCCTCGCCAAGCGCTCCGGCGCACACTCCCACTCTCACCTCCGAGGCGTGTTGAAAAAGGGCCGTGTCGCCAGTCAGGCGGAACGATGCTATTTCTCTGCCGGTTTATCGGTGTCTTTCGCTTCCGGTTTCGCTGCGTCCTTGTCGTCGGGGGGCTTGGAGAGATGGAGTTTGCTCATCTCTTTGGCTCCGACTCCAGGATCCTCAGGCGTCACTTTGATGCCCGATCCCATGGGTCCGCCGGTCCATTTGAAGTAGTGGGTCTTGCCCGCCTCGGCCTCGAAGCGCGCCCGCTCGTTCTCTTTATGCGTGGCCTGGTTCACGGCCGCCACGGCGGACATGGTGATGCTCCCGTAATAAATCTTGGGCAATCCGGAGATGACAACCGTACCCGGCGTCACTTCCGTGAATTCGTATTCGCCGTTGAGGAGTTTGCCTAAATGAACGCCGTTGACATAAATCTCGTCGTGTGTCTGGGAGCCGGTAACCCGGCTCACACGATAGATGCAGACGATCGCTTTGCCCGCCGATGGCGCGGGCAGCACGGCACGTTCTTTAGAATCGCCTGCGACAGAGATGGACCCTGTGAAGATTACCGCCAGCGCACTGAATGCGAGTAGAAGGTTTGCGAGTGACCAGTAAGCTCCCCTGCGGCAAAACGGTGCGGCGCCGCTGAAAGCAGAGTTACGCATGGGAAAATCCTTTCCATTGGATTAGAATTTGGTGGACATTTTAACAAGTTGCAGCGATGAGATCGACCGCCCCTTATCCGGGATTTCCATTTTCGCTCCCCGGAATTCTGTTTTGGACTTTCAGGTCCGATTCAGTATAATCCAAGCCGCCATTTCCCGGTCCTGATCGAAAGATTGACGATCACGATTCCACGATGACCGGGGGATGAGGAGCCTGAACCGGACTTCTCCCGCGGCAGAAGCGGGCGTCGTCCGGCGGAAGCGACCACACGGGTGACAGACGGTTCGCCAGCTCGGGAAAGGCGGCGGAAGTCCACGCGGCGGAGAAGGGGCGGAGCGTGGATCGCGAGGTTTGTGCGCGCTTGGTGTCTGACTGCAGAAGTTCCGATACCGGCTCCCTTACGGTCGCGGCTCAGAAACAACGCGAAGCACCGCTCCTTTCAGTCGCGGCTCCGTCGGACGGTCGAGGCTCGGTCACAACGCGAAGCACCGCTCCTTTCAGTCGCGGCTCCGAAAGACAGTCGCGGTTTCGTCAGACGGTCACGGCTCCGTCAGGCGGTCGCGGCTCTCAAACCGTTATGGAGCCGCGTGCGCAAGCCAGCCGTTTGACACGCCAACTTTTGCAACTTAGTACGAGACATGATCTCCGACGCACCGGCGGCACGTCATAGTATTGAGTTTGGGTATTCGTGTTGGGTGGTTGTGCGTGGCCTTATGCGGGCCAGGCCGCCGGAAGGTGTTTTGATTTGACAGACCGGCTCACTTATCTGCAAGCGCTCGAAGCGGAAAGCATTCACATCCTGAGAGAAGTCGCGGCCGAATTCTCGCGGCCGGTGATGTTGTACTCGATCGGCAAGGACTCGTCGGTGATGCTGCGGCTGGCGCTGAAGGCGTTTTATCCGGCCAAGCCGCCGTGGCCGCTGCTGCACGTGGACACGTCGTACAAGTTTGGGGAGATGATCGAATTCCGCGACCGGACGTGCGCCGAGCTGGGTCTGAGGCTGATCGTGCATAAGAATACGCAGGCGCTGGCGGAGGAGACGAACCCGTTCCGGCTGGGGACGCAGAAGTGTTGCGCGGCGCTGAAGACGCGGGCGCTGCTGGACGCGCTGAAGGAAGGCGGGTTCGACGCGGCGCTGGGCGGAGCGCGGCGCGAAGAAGAGAAGTCGCGGGCCAAGGAACGGATCTATTCGTTCCGCGACGCGCTGGGGCAGTGGGATCCGAAGAACCAGCGGCCGGAGCTGTGGAACCTGTACAACGGGCGGATCGACAAGGGCGAGAGCATGCGCGTGTTCCCGCTGTCGAACTGGACCGAACTGGACGTGTGGCGCTACATCGAACTGGAGCGGATACCGGTAGTGCCGTTGTATTTCGCGAGAGAACGCGAAGTGGTGGTACGCGACGGAGCGCTGATTCCGACCGAACACAATCTGCCATTGCGCGCGGGCGAGCGGCCGCAGAAAGTGATGTGCCGGATGCGGTCGCTGGGTTGCACGTACTGCACGGGCGCGATCCGCTCGACGGCGACAAGCGTGGCCGAGATCATCGAAGAACTGAAATCGGCGAAGCGCTCGGAGCGCGAAAACCGGGCCATCGACCACGACCAGGAAGGCTCCATGGAGTTGAAGAAAAGGGAAGGGTACTTTTGACGATGGAGGCGCGGGATCGAGGTCCGGAGTTGCTGCGATTCACGACGGCGGGAAGCGTGGACGACGGCAAGTCGACGCTGATCGGGCGGCTGCTGCACGACACGAAGACGCTGTACGAGGACCAGATCGAGGCCGTACGGCGGGTGTCGCGCGATGGTTTCGAACTGGCGTTTCTCACCGACGGGCTGCGGGCGGAGCGCGAGCAGGGGATCACGATCGACGTGGCCTACCGTCATTTCGCGACGCCGCGGCGGCGCTTCATCATCGCCGACACTCCGGGCCACGAGCAGTATACGCGCAACATGGCCACGGGCGCGTCGACAGCGCAACTGGCGGTGATCCTGACCGACGCGCGCAAAGGCGTGCTGGCCCAGACGCGGCGGCACGCGGCGATTGCGCACCTGTTGGGGATTCGGCGGATTGTCGTGGCGGTCAACAAAATGGACTTGACGGGCTTCCGGCAGGACGTCTTCGACGCGATCAGCCGGACGTTCCGCGAATTCGTGGAGCGGCTGGGCGAGTGCCACGTGGATTTCATTCCGGTGTGCGCGCTGGCCGGAGACAACGTGGTGGAACGGAGCGCGAACACGCCGTGGTACACGGGGGCGAATCTGCTGGAGTACCTCGAGACCGTCCCGCTGCGGAGCGAAGCGGCCGAGGGGCCGTTCCGGTTTCCAGTGCAGACGGTGCTACGGCACGGCAGCGATTTCAGGTCCTGCGCGGGCATGGTGGCGCGCGGCGAGGTGAAGGCGGGCGACGCGGTGATGGTGCTGCCGTCGAAGCAAATCGTGAGAGTGCATTCGATGCCCGGGCGGGATGGAGCGCTGGAGCGGGCGTATGCGCCGATGTCGATCTCGCTGGTACTGGACGAGCACGTGGATGCGGGCCGCGGCGACATGCTGGCGGACCCGGCGGATCCGCCCGAGGCGGCGCGGCGGATCGAGGCGCGGGTGGTGTGGATGGCCGACAAACCGCTGGCGCTGCAGACGCCGTACCTAATCAAACACACAACGCAGATTGTGTGCGCGGAGATGGTGCGGGTGCTGGCCCGGCTGGACCTCGAGACGCTGGCGGAACTGCCGGCCGACGAGCTGATGCTGAATGAAATCGGGCGCGTGGAACTGGAGACGCACCGGCCGATCTACTGCGATTCCTATGCGCAGAATCGCGCCACGGGCAGCTTTATCGTGATCGATCCGGTGACCAATCTGACGCTCGGCGCGGGCATGATCGAGCGGGCGTTGGATGGCCAACCGCGGTCGCCGTCGGCTGCGGCGAGCGGGCACAAAGGACTGACGGTGTGGTTCACAGGACTGAGTTCGTCGGGGAAATCCACGCTGAGTCAGGCGCTGTACGAGCGGCTGTGGGCCATGGGCCACAAGGTCGAAATGCTGGATGGCGACACGGTGCGGCGCAATCTGTGCAAGGACCTGGGCTTCAGCAAACAGGACCGCGACGAGAACATCCGGCGCATCGGATTCGTGGCCGACCTGCTGACGCGCAATGGCGTGGTGGTGCTGGTTTCGGCCATCTCGCCGTACCGGTCGATACGCGACGAAGTGCGCGCGATGATCGGCGAGTTCGCCGAGATCTACGTGAACGCACCGCTGGCGGTGTGCGAGCAGAGGGACGTCAAGGGGCTGTACCGCAAGGCGCGCAGCGGGCAGTTGCCGGGCTTCACGGGGATCGACGATCCGTATGAGGCGCCGCAAAATCCCGAGGTGGAGTGCCGCACCGATAGCGAGAGCCTGGCCGAGAGCGTGGACAAATTACTGAGGTATCTCGAACCGCGGCTGGCGTGAACGCTATTTTGCCCGATGCGAGGAAACGCGCGTGACTGAGGGATTTCAGGGTTGAAGACCGGGGGACAGACGGCTGGAGTCCACACGGCGCAGTGGAGACACGGTGTGTTCGAGAGATTTGTGCGCGCCTAGAACAGAGGCGTCGGTCCCCGGTTTTCGAAGCTATACTCGCAGTGACGGCGCCACGGCGCGGATTGGGCAGTGACGCGGCTGGATTAAGGCGGCCAGGATTCTGCTGACAAATCCAAATCCGGGCAGTTGGAATGAGTGATGTCTTCGGACGCACACCATGGGGTATTCTCGCGCTGGCTGGTGGCGATTTTCGCGGCCACGGCGGTGGTGGCGAGCGTGGCGGGCTACTACGCCTACCGGCAGACGCGGGCGGCCGCGGAGCAGGAGGTGCGGCAGCAACTGCTGAGCGTGGCGGATGCGAAGCTGGCCCAGGTTCAGGCGTGGACGGAGGAGCGGTTCGCGGACGCTCGCATGATCTCGAGCGACCAGCCGCTGCTGGCGGCGCTCGACGCGGCAGTCGAGGGACGGGCGAGGCCGCAACAGAAACAGGAACTGCAGCAGTGGATGGACGCGCTGTGCGGGGGCGCGCGCTACGCCAACGCGTTCCTGTTCGACGATGACGCCAGGCTGGTGCTGCAGTGCGGCAGCGCATACGGCGACCTGGCGCATTTCCGGGAGGTGGTGGCGCAAGCGAGGCGGGCGAAACTGGCGGTGCTGCGCGATTTGCACATGGACAGCCACAGCGCCAAATTGCACCTGGGCCTGAACATTCCGCTGCGGCTCGGGGCGGAGAGCGAGACATTCGGCGTTCTGAGCTTGGGCATCGATCGCGAGAGAACCATATTCCCGATTCTGGACCGATCGCCTGTGCTGGCCGGTGGCGGGGACATGGTGCTGGTGCGGCGGGAGGGCGACGAAGCGGTGTTTCTGAACCGGCGCGAACAGAACGGATCGGCGCGCCAGTTGCTGCACGTGACGCTGAGCCGGCGAGAGCTGGTCACGGCGCAGGCCATTCTGGGAAAAAGAGGGCTGGTGGAGGGACAGGACTGGCGCGGGGCGCCGGTAGTGGCAGCGGTGCGCGCGGTGCCGGGGTCGGAGTGGCTGCTGATTTCCAGGATTCCCGTGGAGCGCATCGAAGGGCCGATCCGCCGGCGCGCGATTCAGATTGTGCTGGTGGTGGTGCTGCTGATTCTCGTAGCCGGGCTGGGCGTCACGTTCCTGTGGAGGCTGGTGCGGCTGCGGCTGGAGGAAGCGCGGCGCAAGGTGGAATTAGAAAAAGAGGTGCTCGCGAGCCACTACAACTACCTCAGCCGGTCGGCCTTTGACGGCATCCTGCTGCTGAACGAACAGGGTCTCATTCTGGAGACCAACGAGCGTGCCCTGGAGATGTACGGCTACTCCCGTGAAGAGATGCTGGGGCTGCATGCCGCGGTGTTGCGCAGCGCGGAGGAGCAGTGGGAATTCGAGGAGCAGTGGAGGCGGACGCGAGCGCAATCGGGATTGCTGTTCGAGACGCGACACGCGCGGAAAAACGGGACGGTTTTTCCGGTCGAGATCAACGCGCGCCCGATCGTGGTGGAAGGCAAGACCTATTACCAGTCGATCGTGCGCGACATTACGGAGCGCAACCAGGCGCGAGCGCAACTGGAGGACGCCAATCGGCTGTACGCGGTGCTGAGCGGCAGCAACCAGGCAATTGCGAAGGCCGTGACGGAGCAGGAAGTGTTCGACAGCGTATGCCAGATCGGCGCGGAGACGGGCGGATTCAAGATTGTGGCGATCGGGCTGGCGGACGAGAGCGGGACGTGGCTGCGCCCGGTGGCGTGCGCCGGAGAAAGCAGGAGCTACGCGCGGCCGATCGAACTTGCGGGCGGTGCAGACTCGGCGGGTGAGAATCCTATCGTCGAAGCCTTCCACACCGGCCGCGTGTGCGTCATCGACGACATCGCAGGAGAGCCCAATCCGACGCCGTGGCACGAGCGGGCGCGCGCGGGCGGGCTGGGCGCGGCGGCATGCGTGCCGCTGAGCCGGCAAGGGCGCGTGGCGGGGGTGCTGGCGATCTTCAAGGCGGAGGCGCATTTCTCGATCGAAAGGGAGGTTTCGCTGGTGGAGGAGATGGGAGCCGACATCTCCTACGCATTGGAACGGCTGGATGTCGAGCGCAAGCGCAACGAGGCCGAGGCGGCGTTGCGGGCCAGCGAGCAGCGCTACCGGCAGTTGGTGGAGAGCCTGCCGGGGGGCATTCTGGTCCACAGCAACTTGCGGGTGATCTACATGAGCCCGGCGGGGCTGCGCATGTTCGGAGCGTCCTCGCTGGAAGAGGTGGCGGGCCGGTCGATATTCAGCCTGATCCACCCGGACTCGCACGAGGTTGTGCGGGAGCGCGCGGAACAGACCGCGGACATCCCTTCCCCTGTGATCGAGGAGCGTTACACGCGGCTGGACGGGACGGCGTACGACGTCGAGGTGTCGGCCGTTCCGATCGAGATCGACGGGCAGAAAGCGCGGCTGGTGTTTTTCCTCGACATCACGCAGCGGAAAAAGGCGGAGGAAGAGCGGGCCCGGCTCGAGCAGCAATTTCTCCAGGCGCAGAAGATGGAGAGCGTGGGGCGCCTGGCCGGGGGCGTGGCGCACGACTTCAACAATCACCTGACGGTGATCAACGGTTACTGCGAGATGCTGCTGGCCGCGCTGCCGGTGGGCGATCCGCTGCGGGCGGATGCGGCCAGCATCCGCAAGGCCGGGCAACAGGCGGCGGACCTGGTGCGGCAGTTACTGGCGTTCAGCCGCAAGCGCGTGTTCGAGCCGCAGTTGGTCAGCCTGAACCTGCTGGTGCTGGACTCGCGCAGGATGCTGGAGCGGCTGATCGGCGATCAGATCGTGTTTGAAACGGTGCTCGACGCGGGACTGGGCGAGGTGCTGGCCGACCCGACGCAGATCCAGCAGATTCTGATGAACCTGGTGGTCAATGCGCGGGACGCGATGAGCGCGGGCGGCCGGCTGACGATCGAGACGCGGCAGGTACTTGTGGACGCGGAGCAGGCGGCGCGCAACGCGGGGGCGCGGCCCGGCGATTTCGTGCGCCTGACTGTTTCCGACACCGGGGCGGGTATCGACGCGGAGACCCTGGGCCACATTTTCGAACCGTTTTTCACGACCAAGCCGCTGGCCGTGGGCACGGGCTTGGGCCTGTCGACGGTGTACGGGATTGTCCGGCAGAGCAACGGCTGGATTGAAGTGCAGAGCGCGCCGGGAGCGGGGGCCACGTTCCGGATCTTCCTGCCGAGCATCGCGGGCGGAGAAGAACCGGAAGCGGAAGCGGCGGAGATCGCGGATGCGGTGGCAGGGAGCGCGACGATCCTGCTGGTGGAGGATCAGCAAGGCGTGCGCGAGCTGAGCGCGAGCATTCTGAGGAGCGCCGGTTACGCGGTGCTGGCAGCCGACGGCGGGGCCGAGGCGCTGGCGGTCGCAGCCGACCATCCGGGCGAGATCGACATTCTCGTTTCGGACGTCGTGATGCCCGGCATGACGGGTCCGCAACTGGCCAAGGAGTTGCGCGCGCTGCGGCCGATGGTGAAAGTGCTGTACATGACGGGCTACGCGACGGAAGCGCAGATGGGAGCGGCGGTGGCAGGCGAGAATGTCCACCAACTCTCTAAACCTTTCACAGCGGCGGCGCTGGCGGCCAAGGTGCGGGAGGTGTTGGGCGCGTAAG